>Ga0181567_10001040_pt1 | contig 21089 bp, 8 predicted proteins | sample 101ome_14_FD_133761 | JGI IMG/M metagenome (GOLD analysis project Ga0181567, IMG submission 133761) | Coastal salt marsh microbial communities from the Groves Creek Marsh, Skidaway Island, Georgia - 101403AT metaG (megahit assembly) | ecosystem: Environmental > Aquatic > Marine > Intertidal zone...
GAAGCGATTGAACTCTTAGAGGTTCATACACCAGATTTAGTTATAACAGATATCTATATGCCAGTGATGGATGGGCTCGAATTAGCTGAGTATCTTAAGCAAAACTATCCAAATCTTCCTATAATCATTTTGAGTGCATTTTCCAACACAGAAGATATGCGAAAAGCTATCAATCTTGGTGTTGATGGTTATGTCAACAAACCAATCCGTAAATTTTCTGAGATTAAAAAAGTGCTTGAAAACACGACTATGCGTTTGCAGCTCAGAATACAAACACTTGAAAATGAGTTACAAGAATCTCAAAGTTCTAGAGAGATTGAGTCACATGAAAGAAGAAGATACGAAACACTTCTTAAACTTGCTTCAGATGCTATATTTATAACAGATAGTGAGGGAAGACTCGTTGAGTTCAATAATCAGGCTGCAAAACTTTTAGGCTACAGTGATGCTGAGATGAAAAATTTACAATTAAATGATTGGGATAAAAGTGTAAGTTTACAAGAGTACAAAGATAGAGTAGCTATCTTAAGTCAAGAACCTTATCAATTTGAAGTGGAACATACAAGAAAAGATGGTTCGAAGTACGATGCTTCAATTAGAGCATCAAAGATAGTGATAGATGGTAAGACACTTGTGTATTCATCTGTGCACGACATTTCAAAGCTTAAAAAACAAGAAGAGATTAGCAAAAAGATACAACAAACACTTTCAGCTGCGATTGGGGTGGGAAATTTAGGTGTATGGGAGTGGTACATACAAAAAGATACGCTTGAGTGGAATGAGAGAATGTATGAGATATATGAAATTGACCCAAATACGAGTGAAAACAAGTATCAACTTTGGGTTGATTCCTTACATGAAGATGACAAAGAAAATGCACAAAAAGTGATTATGGAAGCGATAGAAGGGCATGGGAAATTCGACACTACATTTAGCATCCATACTCCAAATGGTATAAAATCTATAGATGCGTACGGAATTTGTGAATACGATGAACAAAACAGACCGATACGAATGGTTGGTGTAAATATTGATATAACAGAGCTTGTGGAGGCAAAAAAAGAAGCAGAGTTAGCAAATAAAATAAAATCAGAGTTTTTAGCAAATATGTCTCATGAGATTAGAACACCACTTAACGGGATGATTGGTCTTACTGATCTTGTTATGAAAACAAAACTGACCCATGAACAACGTACATATCTTGAACAGGCAATTAGCTCTTCTAAAACCTTACTAAATGTACTCAATGATATTTTGGATTACTCTAAGCTTGAGGTTGGAAAACTTGAGTTGGAGTCTATTCCATTTCTGATTCAAGAGAGTGCAAAAAATGCGATTGAGCTTTTTGGTTTTATGGCTAAAGACAAAGGTATTGATCTTCATCTGGATATAGATGAGCGTTTGTCTCAAACATGTCAGGGGGATCCGTTTCGTTTAGAACAGATTCTGAATAATCTGCTTAGTAATGCAATCAAGTTTACAAGTAATGGAGAAGTGCTTCTTAGAGCAAAATTATTAGAAGAGTCTCAAGATCACTTTAGTGTGGAATTTAGCATAAAAGATAGCGGCGTAGGTATCGCACAAGAGAAGTTGGATAAACTTTTTGATGCTTTTTCTCAAACTGATGCGTCAAATACGAGAAAATATGGTGGAACAGGTTTGGGTCTTTCTATATCTAAAAGTCTTATCCAAATTATGGGTGGGATGCTTCATGTTGAGAGTACTCTTGGAGAGGGAAGTAGATTTAGTTTTAGAATTGATCTGAGAAAAAGTTCTGAAGATATCACTTCACAAGCAGTGGAGAGAAAAACTGATCAAAAAGTAGTGTTTGATGCAGATATATTGGTTGCAGAAGACAACAGTGTTAATCAGTTGGTCATTGAGCGTTATCTACAAAATTTTGAATCAAGAGTCACTTTGGTAGAAAATGGTGAAGAAGCTGTAAAGGAACTACAAGCAAATAGTTATGATCTAGTTTTAATGGATTTACAGATGCCTGTGATGGATGGGTATGAGGCAACGAAGATTATAAGAGGGTTTGATACAAAAATTCCCGTAGTCGCACTCTCTGCAGCAGTACTGCAACGAGATAGAGAAGCATCTTTACAAGCAGGTATGGATGATCACTTGGGAAAACCAATAGTTCAAATACAACTAGAAAATATACTTAAAAAATATCTACCATGGAAGATAGTTGATCTTGAAGAAAAAGAGGAAAACTCTTCTGATCTTGCTCAACTCAAAACTGTTGATATCGATGCTTTATATAAAGCGATTGGTTCTGACAAAAGTATCGTAAGCATGTTGGAGTCTTTTGTTCAAAAATATAAAAATGTCAGTACAGAGTTTGATGCTTCGTTGTCAATGGATATTCTAAGAAGAAACCTTCATACGCTCAAAGGTGTGAGTGGAAATCTTTGTATAAGAGATCTTTTTTCTTTGGTAAAAAATATGTATGAACATGATGATACATATCTTCTAAAAAAACTCCCTTCCTTACGAGAAAAAATCAAGCAATCTCTTAAAGAGATCTCAGAGTTGCTCGATGAGTTTGAAAAGAAAAAAACATCCTTATATATGGATAAAGAAGAGGCTTTGGAGGTAATACGAGACTTAGAAAAATCGATTGAGAGAAGTGACTTTATAAGTGTGGATTTAAGAGATCAAACTGCTGTAGCAATAGAGCTTCTACGATCCAAAGAGGAAGCTCAAGAGCTTGTAAATTTGTTACGTGAGTATTCATTTGAAAAAGCGTATGAAAATCTCCAAGAGATTTTGCAAGATCAGAATTAAAATTTTGTAAACTTCGTTATACTTCTAGCAGATCAAGAGAGTAAATATTTTTTAAAACTGGATAAACGATTCATGACACACACAATAAAAAAACATCAAAAATATAGCTTCTTATTTATGATAAGAATTTTTGTTTTTGTCACTTTGTTTAGTTCATTAAGTCAAGCGATAGAGCCTCTTGTTATACACTCTCAAACTGATCTGAAGTATCTTGCGAGTCATGGTGAAATACTTAAAGATCCAAACCATCGCTATGGTTACAGTGATCTTCGAAGAGGAGCGTACGATCATCTGTTTTCACCAATAGACTCAAATTCAATCTCTCTTGGATACACAAACGATGTAGTATGGCTGCGCTTTACACTTGAAAATAGAAGTTCAAAAGCTTTTGATGGGATGATAGAACTCTCAATACCTTGGATTGAGGAGATTGATGTGTATCTTGATTCAAGTACTCAAGAGCATTATCAACTTGGAAACTCTCTTCCTTACGAACAACGTGAGATAAAATCAGCTGGCTTTTTTGCACCAGTTTCAGTTCAAGCTGGTGAAAAAACAACTGTATATATTCGAGCGTGGTCACAACACAGTACAATTTTGGTTCCAATACTCTACACATCTCAATCAGCTTTTGAGAAAATTATCGAAGAAACAAACTTTGTGGGGATTCTTATAGGTGGAGTATTGTTGATACTTTTTTATAACTTTTTCATATTTATCTCTACAAAAGATATTAATTATCTGTACTACTCATTTTCATTGGCAACACTTTTTTTGTTTATGGGGGTACTTTACGGTTTTAATTCCAAGCTTTTTTGGCCTTCAAATCCTGAGTATGAGTACTTGGGTACTATCTCAATCCCTTTATCATTTTTTGCTGCACTTTTATTTTCGAGAAATTTTTTGACTCTTAAAGAGGTGTTTCCATCTTTAGATAGATTGGCTGCACTTTTGATGTGGTCATTTTTTCTTTTGGCTTTTTTAGGGGTATTTAAAGATGCCTACACGCTTGTAAGTTTACAAACTACGATTTTACTTGGGGTTGTATATTCACCATTTATGATCACTATAGGGGTAATGTCTGTTATAAAAAAAGTTTCTGGAAGTGGATATTTTGTATTTGCCTGGACACTCTTTTTACTTGCAATAGAGATGATCTCTTTAATGGCTTTAGGGTATTTGGAATATTCAGATGCTATTCACCATTTTTTTGGGATAGCTTTACTTACAAAAACAGTGTTGTTATCATTCGCACTGGCTGCAAGAATCAATTATCTTAGAGATCTCTCCAACTCTCAAAAAGAGTCTTTGCAAAACTATACTGTAGATCTTGAAAAAGAGGTGCGTGTAAGAACAGAAGAGATTTTAAAACTCTCCCAAACTAAAGAGGTGTTTGTAGCAAATATGTCTCATGAGATCCGAACACCTCTCAATGGAATCATAGGGATTGTAGATATTCTCCTTAAAGATCAGACAACGTCAGCTAAGGTGAAAAAAAGACTCGAAATTATGAAACATTCATCCAAAATGCTTTCAAATATAGTTGATGATATTTTGGATTTTTCTGCTTTACAATCAGGAAAGGTAAGACTCTTTAAAAAAGAGTTTAGTATGCAAAAGATGCTCAAATATATTGAAAATGTATTGATGCCAAGCATACAAGAAAAAAATCTAGAGTTTATCATTGAGCTTGATGAAGATTTGGAGGATTCACTTATAGGTGATGAGATGAGATTGACACAGGTTTTAAGCAATCTTATTAGCAATGCAAGGAAGTTTACCAATGAGGGTAGCATAAGCTTGAAGGTTACAACACTTCAAAAAGATAGTGAAAATATTAGTATAAGAATTGAAGTGAGTGATACTGGTATAGGGATGAGTGAAGAGATTCAAAAAGAACTTTTTACAGCTTTCATTCAAGGAGATCAGTCCAACACAAAAGAGCATAAGGGGACTGGGCTTGGTTTAGTGATCTCTAAAAAACTTGTTGAGCTGATGGATGGTACAATCTTTGTTGAATCTCAAGAGGGTAAAGGGACAAGTTTTTTTGTTGATCTTAGCTTTACATATACAAAGAGTGTGATTGATCAAAACAAAGATCATACTGTTCGTGTTTTACAAGAAGCAAAAAAAGCATTACTTGTTGAAGATGAACCTACAAACCAAATGGTTTTAGAATTTCATTTTAAAGAGATTGGGTTTGAAATAGATATAGCCAACAACGGTTTTGAAGCGATTGAACATGTTCAAAATAAAGACTACGATATAGTTTTTATGGATATTCAGATGCCAATTATGGATGGTCTTGAAGCGACAAAAAGAATTCGTGAGTTTAACACTACACTTCCAATCGTTGCTCTGAGTGCTGGGGTCTTAGCTGAAAATATAGATGCTTCAAGCAGTGCAGGGGTCAATGATCATATTTCAAAACCTATCGTCAACAAAGAACTCAACAGAGTTTTAGACACTTTCTTTACAACCAAAGAGCATGAGACCTTGTCCAAAGAGGGAGCTGAAGCTATCGATGGTAGATCTTTGGTGCCAGAGTTTACTAACCTTGATGTAAATATTGGCTTGAAATACTTATATAACAACGAAGAAACATATCTCAAACTATTGCAAAGATTTATACACGATTATGGTAATTTTGTTCTTGAAAATCTTGAAGATGATGAACGTAAACGAAAAATTCACTCCCTTAAGGGGATCAGTGCAAATATCGGTGCAACGAAGTTACATAAGATTGTTGTAGAACTTGATAAAACTATGAATCAAGATCTTATCAAAGAGTTTGAAGAGAAGTTTTCAGCTCTTATAAATGAGCTCAAAGAAAAACTCCCACAATCTGTATCTCAAGAAGTAGATGAAAAAAAACAAATCTCTCAAGAAGATAAAATCAAACTTTTTAGTGAACTTTATGAAGCTGTTTCTTTGATGGAACCGAAAAAATGTGAGCCAATTTTAGAAGAGATTGTAAACTTTGAGTTCACACAGCAAGAACAAGAGAGTATTGAAGAGATAAAAGCTTCGATTTTTGAATATGACTTTATGAAAGCGATGGAGCTTTTTGATTCGATAGAATGTATGAAAAAAGGGTGAGATTTATCCTTAGCTTATAGAAGATACGCTTTAATTAGATAAATGTTTTAAGATGAAGGGACACTATGGCTAAAAACAGTGTTGATTATATACCAAATATACTTCTTGTAGATGATGAAAGAATCAATATTGATGTGGTGCTTTCTTTGTTTGAAAAGATTAGCAAAAACAACCCTTTTAACACAGTTGTAGCACTTTCAGGAAGAATGGCACTAGAGATTGTGAAGAATCGTAGCATAGATATGATTCTTTTAGATATAGAGATGCCTATTATGAATGGGTATGATGTGATTGAAAAACTCAAAGCTGATGAAGCTACTAAAGATATCCCTATTATATTTCTGACAGCAAATCGTGATGAAGCATCGATGGCCAAAGCTTTTCATTTGGGTGCTACAGATTACGTGACCAAGCCATTTAAACCTGTTGAACTTTTAGCAAGGGTAAAGCTGATACTTCAACACAAAATTCAGCTCAAAGAGCTTGAATATCTTGCATATAATGATGAAACAACAGGTTTGTATAACAGAAGAAAGTTTTTTGAACTTGCACAAGAGAGTTTTACTAATGAGCCAGATAGTTTGTATGCAGCTTTTTTTAGCGTAGATAATTTTAAACGTATAAGTGACAAACATGGTCGAGAAGCTTGTGAGCTTGTTATAAAAAAAGTTGCTGATATCTTGAAAAGAGAGCTTGATGAAAAAGGGATTCTTGCAAGATTAAGAGCTGGTGAATTTGTGTATATGTACAAAACAATTTTTGAAGATACTTTGTATAAAAAAATTGAAGCATTAGGTTCTAGACTCGCTTCATTAGAACTTCAAAAAGAGGATGGAACAGTTTTCAAATCCAGTGTAAGTTCTGTAGTTACAAGATATAGTCCTAAATTCAGTTCATTAGAAGCGATGCTTCAAGAGGCAGAATTTTCAAGCTCCTCACATCATGAACAGAGTGCTTTTAGATAAATGCTTTAAGAGTTACATCTTAGCAACTACTTTGTTCCTTCCTGTACGCTTTGCAACATAAAGGTTCTCATCAGCACGTGAAAAAATTGATTCTTGTGTGTCGTTGAGTTGTACTTCCGTAACACCAATAGAAACAGTAACATCTCTGTCATCAAGGTATGTTAATCTATCTTGAATTTTTTGTCTTAGTTTATCAGCGATTTTTTCTGCTGTATAAATATCTGTGTTGTTCAGTAAAAGGACAAACTCTTCACCACCAATCCTAAAAAAGTAGTCATTGGCTCTAATGTTTGAACTAATCTCATCAGCAAAATCTACAAGAACCTTATCTCCTGTACTATGTCCGTGAGTATCGTTGATACTTTTAAAGTTATCTATATCTAACACTAAGAACGAAAATATCGTTTGATATCTCTCAAAAACTGAAAGCATTTCACCTAATTTAATAACGTATGATTTTCTGTTGTGTACTTTAGTGAGCATATCTGTAAGAGATTGTTCTTTTAAGAGTGCTGCTAATCGATGAAGTTCACTCATATCTCTAGCTGATGCATAATAAAATCTTTCAGAGTCTAGTTCGATCATGTTTACGATCATTTCAACTTTAATGAGACTAGAGTCTTTACAGATAAGTTCAGTTTCAAAACGAGCGTTTTGGTTTTTAAGTATATCTTCAAAATATCGAAGTTCTTCTGAGGATGCATTTGACCATTTTGTAACATGTTGCCCTAAAATTTCATCTTTTGAGTACCCAAGCATCTCAGCAAAAGCATTACTACACTCTGAAAGATAACCTTTTTGGTCAACAACATGAAGACCATCCATAGCACTTTCGAGAAGGTATTGGTATTTTTTTCTTTCATTTTTAACTTGCTCTTGAAGCTGTTTTCTTTCATCTATATCAGTATGGGTTCCAACCATTCTTAACGCAGTACCATTTTCATCTCTTTGGATAACAGCACCTCTATCTAAGACCCACATGTATGATCCATCTTTACATAAAACTTGATGTTCATTTTCATAAAAATCACTTTTTTGATCCATATGATTTTGAATATCATTTTTTACTCTTTGAAGATGTTCAGGACGTACTCTTTTTTCCCACTCCTCTAAAGAGCCTTCAATCTCAGTTTCTTTATATCCAAGCATATTTTTCCATTGTTTAGAGAAAAATACATCGTTTGTTTCTATGTTCCAATCCCAAAGTCCATCTCTGTTCGCATCAAGTGCATGTTTCCATCGCTCAACAGAGGAGTTTTTTTGCTCAAGTGTTTTGATCCCTTCTAGTGCACTTTTTCGTTGAACAACTTTTTTTGTAACTCGCAGGAGTGTATGTAAAGAGTCAGTGATATTAAACGGTTTCATCAAATAACCATCTATATTGAGGTCAAATGCTTCAAGCATATATTCACTTTCAGAATGAGCGGTAAAAACAACAATCACTTGTTCAGGGTTTGTAGCCTTAATACTTTTGGACATCTCAAGACCATCCATCTCAGGCATGTTGATATCTGTAAATACGATGTCAAAAGTATAGTTACTGTAGGTTTTAATAAACTCTTGTGCAGATGAGCAGATCATCACTTCTTTAAAAAAATTACCTAACATTTGAGAAAAAACTTCTCTTATGAGAGGATCATCATCAATAAAGACTGCTGTGAGATCTTTAGCAATCTTTTTTAGTTGAGAAACATTTTCTTGATTGTCAGGCATTAAAAACTCCTCTTTTTATCATGTTTAGACCCTTAGAGTAAACATAGTACCCACACCTTGTGTTGATTCTAGAGTTATCTCTCCATCGATCGCTTCTACCATATACTGAACAAGAGAAAGACCTAAGCCTAGGCCATTAAAAGAGCGTGAAGTGCTACTTTCTTCTTGAGAAAATGGGTTAAATACACATGAGAGTTTTTCTTGAGCAATTCCAACACCATTGTCTTCTATTGTGATATCTACGATATCTGTATGTGGATTTTGAGAAGCGCTGAGTGTGACAAGACCACCATTTTTTGTAAATTTAAGTGCATTGTCAAAGAGATTATCTAAAATCATTTGTAATGTTGTAAAATCTTTTGTGATAGGGGTGCTCTCAAGTGAAATATTCCAAACTAATTGGCGATTGTGATCTATGGCTTTTTTCTCATACTCTACATGGAGACCTTCAAAAAAAAGTTTTGCACTTGATTTGAGTTTTGTTGATCTATAGTTTTTTGATTTGAGTTGTGTGAGTAAACTTAAACGGTTTACTGTGGTATTCATATGATCAGCATTTTCTTTGATATGTTCAATGTATTGTAAAAACTTTGGATCATCACATTTTTTTGAAAGAAGGTTTGAAAAACCTTGAATCGCATTGAGAGGGGTTTTAAGTTCATGGTTCATAGTTAATATCAGGGTGTCTTTCATAGATGAGAGTTCAGCTTCTTTCTCTTTGATGAGAACATCATTTGTTGCATCTGTTGCTATTGAAAAATACCCTTCAGGTTTACCATTTTGATCAAGCATTGGGAAAATATAGGAATTTACATAGTATGTTTTTTGATCTTTTGATAAGTTTTTGATTGTTCCGTGATATATTTTTTTAGAAGCTACTGTTTTCCAAAGCTCTTTAAAAAAATTTTTTTCAACATCGGGGTGTCTTACGATACTATGAGGTTTCCCGAGTAACTCTGCTCGATTGTAGCCACTTGTTTCACAAAAATTATCACTTACATAGGTAATGTTTCCTTGAAGATCTGTTTTTGATACGATAGCACTTTGATCTAAAGCATATTGATACTGATGGAGAGTTTCTTGATAAAGCTTATTTGATTGCTCGAGTTCTTTTTTTGTCTCTTTTTCCTCTTTTTTAGCAAGAATTTTTTTTGCTGTACTCATAAGGACTTCATAATCTCGTGTTAGTTCAAATGGTTTAGTAATATAACCCTCTACCTCTTTTTGAAATGCTTCAAGCAGATATTCACTTTCAGAAAAAGCGGTCATCATTATGATAGCTTGCTGTGGATTTTTCTGTTTGATAATCTCTACCATCTCTAAACCATTCATTTGAGGCATATTGATGTCACTGATTACAAGGTCAAAAAAATTGTTTGAATAGATCTCTAATGCCTCTTTAGCACAAGAAGCAACTGTAGCCTCTTTGAAAAACATCCGTAGTGTTTGAGAGAAAGATTCTCGAATTACTTGCTCATCATCTACAAACAAAACATTAAGATTCTTAGTGGTGTCCCTAAGCTCTTTTACAGATTTTTTAATATCTTTGGATAACATGGTCTCACTTTCAAAATTTAAACATATTATAGTGTAGTTTTGTTGCAAAAGTGTTGCAAAAAGTTTTTAGGTGTTGTTTTCAAGTTTTTGGAAGCTCAATAGTAAATTTAGCTCCATCGTTAAGATTCTCAACAGAGATTTTCCCATCAAGTTTTTCTATAATCTGCTTACTCATATACAGACCAACTCCTGTTCCGCCATTATCCTGTTTCGTTGTTACATTGACTTCAAAAAGTGTATCTAGTACTGTTGGAGGTATACCGCCAGCATTATCAACAACTTCTATTATAACTGATGTGTCATTTTGGTAAAGAGAAAATCTAATGACTCTTGTTTGAATCTTATTGTCATTAAATGCATCTTTTGCATTGTTTATAAGGTTTAAAAGAACATGTTTAAACTCTGTAGGGATGAGTTCATATTTGATCTCTTCAATTTTTTCAAACTCGATAGTAATTTTGTTTGACGTAATAATAGTTTTACATAAATCTAAAACAAGTTTGATCTGTTTTTTGATATCAACCTTTGATTTTGGAACATCGGACCTAAAGAACTGTCTAAAATCATCAAGTGTTTCAACGAGAAGTTGTACCTGTGTTGTTACTTTTTTTGGAAGTTCAGCTACTAAATGATCAACAGGCTCACCTAAAAGGAGGTTGAGTTCCAAGTTTGAAATATCATTGTTAATGATTGTCAGAGGTTGTTTCCACTGATGTGCGATGGCATCCATCATTTCACCGAGTACTGCATACTTGTTTTGTTGCTCATTGATAACTTGAAGCTGTTTGAGGTTTTCTTGGGTAATGATTTCTACCTGTTCTTTTAGAAGTTCATTGCTCAGCTGGAGTTGTTTTTTTTGATGTTGTATTTGTTTTATTGACTCTGCGAGTTCAAACTCTTTGGCTTTTCTATCTGTAATGTCTAACGTCATACCAATAACTTCAAACTCTTTTTCCATAGTATCGTAGTAGTTTTTGAACATCGAAACTTCTAACCAATGCAGTGAGCCATTTTTATTGATAAGTCGAAATTCTTGAGAGTATTTTTTTTGAGAACCTTTTAAAAAACTTTCTATATCCTGTAATGCTATTGCTTGATGCTCATCATCCAAGTGTGAAAAAAGCTTTTGTGGAGTGTTAATCTCTTCAATCTTATAACCATAGACTTCTGAAGCGTTTGTAAAAGTAAATGTTTGTGTATTGACATCAAACGTCCATGCTAAAGCTTTAGATATTTGAAAAGCTTGTTCGAGTTGTTTTTGTTTGTTTTGAAGATCTGTTTTTTCAAGTTTACTTTCGCTAATATCTTGCAAAACTCCATCAATTGCAAAAGGGACACCTTGCTCATCTTTTTGAATGTAAATAGATGATCTTAAGTAAAGAATTTGTTTTGTTTTTGGATGTATGATTTCAAAATCTGTTCCACCATGATCTGTTTCTCCATGAAGGAACTCATAGAGATTATGATTCACTTTTTCATAAGCTTTGTTATGCCACTGTAGAGAATCAAAGATATTTTTTCCAATCAACTCATCAGGAGTTTGACCTATCAATTGATAAGATGTGTCACTCACATATGTGATTTTTCCATCTAAAGTGTGAGAGAAAGCAACAAAGTGCTCTCCTAAACTTTTAAGAAAGTTTTCATAATGGGTTCGAATCATTTTTATCCCCTGTTAGATTTACTGATAAGATCATTTGTTGTTTGTAAAGCATCTTCAAACTCAAATGAGTCCAAAGAGTTTTGAATTTTTTCTAGTTCATCTTCAAAACCTAAAAAGCTTAGAGAACTTCTCATCTTTTCAAAAAGTTCAAATGCTGTTGCGTCATTGTTTTGTAAACAAGTTTGAAATTCTAAGAGAGTTTCTTCTAACTCTTCATCTTCCAAAATATTGATTTGTTCAAATTCTTTTTTACCTGCATCTTGTTCAAAATGTTTCTCTATGTTTTCGATAAGGATCTCTAAGTTTTGAGCTAGATTATTGATTTTATTTGGTACTTCATCATCTATACCATTTGTTTTGAGTGAGTGTTCTAAATCTTTAGCTTTGGACGATATACTTCTCGAACCAATGTTAGCAGATAAACCTTTTAATGTGTGAGCAGCTCGAATAAGATCATCAAGTTTACTTTCTTCATATAAACGAAGAGCTTCATCTCTAAAATCATTTTGATTTTTTGCAAACTTTTGCAACATCTGGATGTATAACTCCTCATCATCTCCCATCATAGCTAAAGCATTTTTAGTATCGAGTTGTAAAGGTTCAAACTGTGAAAAATCTACGGGTTTTTCATCTGAAGTATGTAGTACTTTCTGAGTAATTTTGGCTTTTACATACTTTGAGATAGTTTCAAACATTTTGTAGATGTCAATTGGTTTAGAGATGTAGTCATCCATACCACTCTCAAGACATTTTTCTCTGTCACCTTGCATAGCATTTGCTGTCATTGCGATTATAGGAATGTTTTGTATCTCTTTATTTTGGTGAACTCTGATGTTCTTAGTGGTTTCATACCCATCCATAATTGGCATCTGCATATCCATTAAAACAAGGTCAAAATGATCTTGCTCTATCTTCTCTAATGCTTCTTGTCCATTGTTGGCTATGACACAGCTTATATTTGCTTTTTGAAGATATGCACAAGCAATCTCCTGGTTTTGGATATTGTCTTCAACTAACAGAATGTGAACACCTTGAATCAGAGGTATTAGTTTTTTATAGTTGTTACTCTTGTTGGATTTAGACGCAATTGTAGTGCGTTTAATATCTTTAAAAAACATTGTTGCAATCTCATCGTAAAGATCAGATGGAGAGAATGGTTTTGATAAAAATTTCACAAATTTAAGACTTTGAAGTTCTGTGTTTTTTTGAAGATCTTCTGCACTCATAATGATCACTTTTGGAATCTCTTCTTCAGAAAAATGTTGATAAAACAACTCAAGAGTATCTCTTCCATTCATTTCTGGCATATAAAAATCTAAAAGAATAAGGTCATAAGGATTGTTTTGTTCAATCGATTTTTTTACAGAATCAAATGCTTCATGGCCACTATACGTCACAGATGTTTCAAATTTAAAAGAGCGACACATTCTTGCGAAAATTTCTGCAGCTGCTTCATTGTCCTCAACAATCAGCACTTTTAAGTTCTCAGTTGGAGTTTGGATACTTTGATTTTGTTTTTCTTGAAGATTAAGTTTTACATCAAAAGTAAATTCACTTCCAACATCCGGCTCACTATGACACTCTAACGAACCTTCCATTTTTTCAATTAAGAATCTTGAAATTGCCAAACCTAAACCAGTTCCGCCATAGTTTCTTGTTGTAGAGCTGTCAGCCTGAGCATAGGTACTAAAGATTTTTTTCACTTGCTCTTGAGTCATCCCTATACCTGTATCTCGAATAGTGAAACTTATTGTTGCTGTAGAGTTTTTCACTTGAATCACTTTTGTTTGTAAAACGATAGAACCCTTTTTGGTAAACTTAATCGCATTGCCTATAAGGTTTATAAGAATCTGTGTTAAACGAAGTGGGTCCCCAATGAGATTGTAAGGCATTGTGTCGTCAATATCATATAATAATTCGAGATCTTTCCCTTTTAATTGAAAAACAAATATATCTGAGAGGCTATTTAAAATCTCTTCAAAGTCAAATTCAGTCTCTTCAAGTTCCATTTTTCCAGCTTCAATTTTTGAAAAATCCAAGACATCGTTAATGATTCCGATAAGATGATTTGTAGCATTTTCAACTTTTTCAACAAAAGCATTTTGATCATTGTTAAGGGATGTTTGCTTTAAAAGGAAAGTATTTCCAGTAATTGCATTCATTGGTGTTCTTATCTCATGACTCATATTTGCAAGAAATTCTGATTTTGCCTTGAGTGCTTTTTGAGCTTCATTTTTCGCCTCAAGCATCTCTCTCTCAATCTCTTTTTGTTTTGAAATATCTTGAACGAGCGCAGTGAAAATTCTCTTATCATTTGTTTTGATTTCACCAATTCTAAGTGAACAGGTAAATAAAGATCCATCTTTTCTTTTTGCAGGGAGTTCTGCCGTTTTTCCAATCGCTTTTGCAATTCCTGTTGTGAGATAATTTTCAAGGTATTGGTCATGATTGCTGTAGTGAGGTTCTGGAATTAAAATTTTTACATTTTGACCAATAACTTCAGACCTATGGAATCCAAAAAGCTCTTCAGCAGCTTTGTTAAAAGACTGAATAATCCCTTTTTGATTGATAGTGACAATCCCATCAATTGCACTCTCCATGATGTTTTCTAGGTATGTTTGAGATTCAAGCAATTCCAATGTTTTTTGTTTTTCGACTCTAAGATCTCTCCAAGTTACATGAACGACCTCTTTGTCTCCAGGCATGAGAAGTGGAACAGTTGTGACTTCACAAGGAAATATTTCACCATCAAAAGTTCGGTGAAGCCATTCAAAAGTATAAATGCCGTAGATCTTTGTTTTCTCACGCATATCGATCTCTTTGTCACGTGAGAGACTCCCGTCATCTTGGTATTTTGGTGAAATGTCAGAAGGGGATTTACCTAGAATCTCTTCTTTAGAGTCTGCATGGAGAAGTTTGAGGACCTGTTGGTTACATTTTGTATATACTCCATCTTCAATAGTAAGTAAACCTTGAGAGGATTGCTCAAAGATCTCTTCAAAAGCTCTCTTTTGAAGTTTTAATTCCTCAGACTGTTTCATTTGAGTAGTGATATCTATATGTGTTGCAATAAACCTTTTAGGAACCCCATTTGCATCGTACTCTACAATTTTTCCTGTATCAAGTATGCGGATATATCTTCCTGATTTGGTTTTCATCCTATGAACACTTTTGTAAAAGGAGTAGGTTCCATTGAGATATTCATTTACTCTTTTTATCGCGGTCTCAAGATCATCTGGGTGAATATTCTCTTTCCAAGTCTCTAAGTTGTTTTCTAGCTCATGGTCCTCATATCCAAGCATTTTCTTCCAACTCGCTGACAAATAAACTTCATTGGAAACTAAATCCCAATCCCATATCCCAATATTTGCAGAGTTTATAGCAAGATTCAATCTAAGTTCACTGGTTTCTAACAAATTAGCTTGGATCTTCTCTTCTGTTATATCTTGAGCAATCCCTTCTACGGAAATTAAATCTCCAGAATCGTTATACACACCATGGGTAGAAATTGAAAAGTGATGTTCTTTTCCAGTCTCTTTGTTTAAAAAACCCATCAAAAAAGTACCTTGCGTTTGTTCTTTGCTATGAAGTTTAATGATTAACTCATTTGCTTCTTCTAAACCATAGCTCCAATCTAAAATTTTATGGAAATCTTTTCCTAACGCTTCATTAGGGTTTTTCCCCGTAAGCTCTAAGAATTTTTTACTCAGATATTTTACAACGCCAAGAGTATCGTGCCGATATGCAATAAAATTATCCCCTAAATCTTCAATAAAAGTTTCTAATCTATTTTTTTGTCTTTTAATCTTCGTTGTTCTTATCCAGTTTTGATAAAACAGCAATGTAACAAGGATTACTAGGATTGATATGACAAAGTAGATATAGTTGTTGATCTTTGAAATATCTTTTGCGATTATATTTGTATCAATTTCAGAGATTAGTACCCATTGTAAGTCATCTCCCACTTGTATAGGAGTGTAGGCAGAGAGAACTTCTATCCCTCTATAATCCAAGAGATGTGCGATTCCATTTTGACCTTTGAGCCCATTTCGGACAGCTACAGTATCTACTTTTCCTATGTGAGGATTTTTAAAAGACTGAACAACTGAGTGTGTTTGCGGACTTAAAAGACTGTCACTTCTCATAAGAAGATCAGGGCCAACGAGATAATCTTCACGTTTTCTATCTAAGTCACTTCCAAAACTTAGAATTGTATGTATATTTTTTAAATTTATGTCAACTAAAAAGTAAAGATGTTTATTATCAATAAATGTAGATTTTCCTACAAAAAAACTTGGTCGATTTTCATTAGCAAAGTAGGGTGAAAAGTCTTGAAACGTTAAAGTTTCTTCATCTTTTATCTTGTCAACAAGTGATCGAACAGGAGAGTTTTCAAAAGATTTAGAATAGATACTTTTTCCATAATCAGAGCGTTTTTTGTAGCTGTAAACTATATGACCAGAATCTGAAATAAGTAAGAAATCATTGATAGAAATTGGTATATCTTCAAGTTCAAGATCGTTATCAAACTGTTGTGTGAGTTGTTGAATCTCAGCATTGTTTGTATCAAAATTTTGGCTTGGATCAAGTTCTTGTGCATTGTAATGTTGCAACAATAATGAGATATCTTTATGAATTTTAAAATCATGTGTTATGTGCTCTAAAGTGTAATGAAGTACTTTAAAATAATTTTCTAAGTGCTGAACTTTCACATTACGTTGATTTTGTAGTGTTTTAAAAGCATTTTCTTCTAAATTTTCTTGAACACTTTTTGAAGTATATAAAACCGTTAAAATAGTAGTTAAGAGAACAAGAATGACAAGAACTATACTATAGTTGAGAAAAAATTTTGTTTTCAAACGAACTCTTTACACATCTTTTAGACCTTCTCTAATCGACAAGATTTCATCAAGGTTTTCAAAAAACAGATCAATGAGTTGTGGGTCAAACTGTTTTGCTCTTTGCTCTTTGAGCATGGTGAAAATCTCTTCATCTTCCCAAGCAAGTTTATAACATCTATCGCTTCCAAGAGCATCAAAAACATCTGCAATTGCAGTTATTCTACCCTCTATAGAGATCTCTTCACCTGTAAGGTATCTTGGGTAACCATGTCCATTCCAATGCTCATGATGCTCAAATGCAATTTTCGCAGCTGTTTGTAAAATTGGTCTTGTCGAGTGTTTTAACATCGAATACCCAAGCTCTGCATGTGTTCTCATAACATCAAACTCTTCTTTGGTAAGTTTTGCAGGTTTGTTTAAGATACTGTCTGGAATCCCAACCTTACCAATGTCATGCATAGGACTTGCTTGAACAATGAGTTCAACATGTTCATCATCTAGTCCATACGCTTTGGCAAGAACTCGAGAATACTCAGCAACTCTTTTTACATGGTTTCCAGTCTCTTGGCTTCTTGTTTCACCAATAGCACCCATGGTAAAAACAACCTCTTTTTGTGTAGCTTCAATCTCTTGTTGGAGTTTATATGTTTCTGTGATGTCATAGCGTATACTCATAAACTCAACAAGTTCTCCATGCATATCTAAAATAGGTATAACAGTACTATGAACATAATAAATTTCACCATTTTTTTTCCGGTTTGAAACATTTCCTTTCCAGATTTTTTTGTTTCTAATGGTTCTCCACATATCTTCAAAAAGGTGTTGAGGCACATCTGGATCTCTTACTATGTTGTGAGGTTGTCCTATCAACTCACTCTCTGTATAGCCACTGATATCTATAAACTCTTGATTTGCATAGGTAATGATACCTTTTGTGTTTGTTTTAGAAACAAGAGTACTTTCATCAACAGCTTTTTTGTATTGACTCAAAAGTAAAATGTTTTGATTTAAAGCTTGGGCAAGTTTTAGTTGAGTTCCGACTCTTGCTAAAAGTTCTTTTTTGTTAAATGGTTTCGTAATATAATCTGCAGCTCCAAGTTCAAAACCTTTGGATATGTTTTCTGATTCATTATTTGCAGTTAGGAAAATTATAGGAATATGACTATACTTTTCATACCCCTCATATTCTGTCTCATTCAACGGATTTTTTAAATGTTTTGCTGTTTCATACCCATCCATAACAGGCATCTCGATATCAAGTAAGATCAGCTCAATCTTTTGGTTACTAATTATTTCAAGGGCTTTTTCACCATTTTTGGCGAAAATTATTTCATACCCTTCATCTTTTAAGTATTTAGTTAAAAGTGTTATATATTCTATTGAATCATCTACAACTAAAATTTTTGAACTCATATAACTTCCTAGTATAATAAAAGTATCGTACACTTATATTATACACTATTAATGTTGCAAAAATTATGAATACCTAAGTCAAGGATTTTCAAGCTATTTTTTACGCTCTTCATGATGTATCAATTTGGCGTATATTTGTAAATATTCTCTTTTTAGAGGTGCCCATCACTTGAAGTGGAAGTAAAATTACTCATCTTAGAACTTTTTTGATACAATACAGAATAATATAAAGACTTTTTGAAGACTTTTTAAAGACTAAATCATACATAAAAGTGAAGAGTATGCAACTTAAAACAATCTATTTACTAGCAAAAATATCGCTTTTTCTTCTGTTTTCGATCACAGCTTGGATATATCTGTCTTCCATGAATCAGCAGATTAATGAACAATGGGCTCAAAAGCTTACACAAAGACAAGTTACTTTTGATAAGTATAGAACTTTATTACCAATTATACGAGAAGTTAAAATTGCTAAAGAGATGGCAAAAGATCAAGCAATAATCAATATGGCATTAGATGATCAAGACCCTCAAAAGTATAAAAATGGAATTTTGGCACTTGAAAAGCATCGTTTGAAGTTTCATGAAAATACTTATTTTGCTGCGTTTGTTCAAAGTGGAAATTATTATTTTAATGATGCAATGAATCAATATAAAGATGATCAGTATAGATATACTCTCTCAGAGAAAAAAAAAGATGATAGTTGGTTTTTTAAAGCTATAAAACTTCAAAATGATTTTCAAATTAATGTCAATAAAGATACCGAACTTGGAACAGTAAAAGTTTGGATAAATTATTTGTTAAAGGATAAAGGCGAGACGATTGGGGTTATAGGTACTGGACTCTCTTTGGAGACTTTTTTAAAAGAGTCCGTTGATATCGCGCAAGAGGGGATAAGAAATATTTTTGTAAATGAAGATCTCGCAGTTCAGCTTGATAGAGATATGCAAAATATAGATTTTTCTACTTTAAGTAAGGAGTATCAAGAGCATAAAACACTCAAGCTGATTTTAGATAATGAAACAAGCAATAAAGCTATAAAAAATGCAATGCAACATCTACTCAGTGACACAAGCTTAGATGTTACAAGTTTAGAGATCACTATAGATGGTCATAAGCATGTTGTGGGGATTGCACATCTTCAAGAAATTAACTGGTTTAGTTTAACTCTTATTGATGTTGAAAATCTTACACTTGTTGATAGTAGCGGTCTTTTTGTGTTTTTTTCAATCTTCTTTTTACTCTCAATGGTCTTACTGCAAAGTTTAAACAATCATTTTATTTTTAAACCTCTTGAGAAGTTTGAGAAAATTATTCAAGAGATCAAAAAAGGAAACTATGCACTTGAATTTGAAGAGTTTGGCATGGGTATGATCAAAAGGGTTTCTCATGAGTTTAAAACAATGCTTCAAGTAGCTGGAAAATCTAAGGTTCAACTAGAACAAGAAGTCTTAGATCGTACTGAGAAACTTGAGAAAGCAAATAAAGCAAAATCAGAGTTTTTAGCAAACATGAGTCATGAGATTAGAACACCTATGACAGGAATGTTAGGGTTTGTTGATAGATTAGAAAAAACTGAAACAGATCCTCAAAGACTTAAGCAATTTAAAACAATACGTAACTCTGGTGAAACACTTTTAGCAGTTATTAACGATATTTTAGATTTTTCAAAAATTGAGAGTGGCAAATTAGATATAGAGTTTGCTCCTATTATGCTTCATGAGTTTTTTATCAACACGCCAGAAGTATTTAAACAACTTGCAAGTGTGAAAAATATTAGTTTACTCAACGCAGTCAATGAGAATCTTCCAAAATGTGTGATGGGAGATGAAACACGTTTGAAGCAAATTATGTTCAATCTTATAAGTAATGCGATTAAGTTTACACATGATGGTGGAAATATAACTCTGCAAGTAAGATATAAAGAGGAAGAAAATCTTTTATATATTGCAGTTATAGACACGGGAATAGGGATCTCAAAAGATAAGCTGGATGTTATCTTTGAAGCTTTTGGACAAGAGGATATCTCAACAACAAGAAAATTTGGTGGAACTGGTTTAGGGCTTACTATTTCGTCTCGTTTGGTACAACTTATGGGTGGCGCACTACAGGTACAAAGTGTAGTTGGTGAAGGGAGTAAGTTTTATTTTGAGATACCGATGCAAATTTGTTCAGATGCAACAATAGAAGAGTTAGAAAAACAAATTGAGTCTAATGCAATAGAAGATCTCTCACTTCAAGGTCACGTGCTTATAGTTGAAGACAATAAAACAAACCAGATGTTACTTAGCATGATTCTTGATGAATACTCTATTACTTATGATCTTGCAGATGATGGTGCAGAAGGGGTTTTAAAATCTAAAAACAATAGCTATGATCTGATATTTATGGATGAAAATATGCCAATTATGAACGGGATTGAAGCTACAAAAATTATTCGTGAAAATGAAACAGATGTCGAGGTCCCCATTGTTGCAGTAACCGCAAATGCACTTGTTGGAGATCGTGAGAAGTTTATGAAGGTTGGTATGAATGATTATATATCCAAGCCTTACACTGAAGTGGATATCATTCGTGTACTTAAAAAGTACACTGTTTAAAAGTTTTTACATTATACTTTGAAAGAATCTAGTTTATCATCTATATCTTGTGCAACGTCTTTAATTTCACTGCCTATGCTTTTGATTTTGTTTGCATTTTGTATTTTTGCTTGAGAGGATGATTGCATATCTTCGATATGCTCAACTATAACTTGTGTTTTTTCAGAGAGTGTGATTGATTCTTCGGCTGTCTTTTTGATAAATGATGAAGTTTGCTCCATTACAACTGATGTCTCGTTGATGTTTTCAAGAACTTCTTCAGAGGAAACTGCTAGTTTTTCAACTTTAATTGTGTTTACAGATACAGCCTCAGTGTTTTTAGAGACTGATTCTATGATCGTACCAATGGTCATGTTAATTTCACTTAGGGACTTTTGTGTTCTCTCAGCAAGTTTACGAACTTCATCTGCAACGACAGCAAAGCCACGACCATGTTCACCAGCTC
>Ga0181567_10001045_pt1 | contig 21033 bp, 17 predicted proteins | sample 101ome_14_FD_133761 | JGI IMG/M metagenome (GOLD analysis project Ga0181567, IMG submission 133761) | Coastal salt marsh microbial communities from the Groves Creek Marsh, Skidaway Island, Georgia - 101403AT metaG (megahit assembly) | ecosystem: Environmental > Aquatic > Marine > Intertidal...
ATTTTGACAATAGATTCAAAAACAGATTACTCTGTGTTGGTCGTTTAGTTGATCAAAAAAATTACGAATATTTATTAAATGAATTTAAAAATACTAAAGACTGGTTAGTAATTGACATTTACGGTTCTGGAGAAAACAAAGAAGAGCTGGTTAAAAAAGCAAAGCTTTTAAAAGTAAACATAAACATTTTCGAAAATATAAATAATATCGAACTTCTAAAGGTTTATAACCGTTACAAATTTTATGTATCAACATCTAAATTCGAAGGAAACCCAAAATCGTTACTTGAGGCAATGGCATCAGGCTGTGTTTGTTTTGCAAGTAATATTTCGAATCATACAGAAATTATAAATAATAATCATAACGGATATATTTTTGACTTGAGTAGCAACTCATTAAGATCATTGTTTGAAATCATTTTTAAGAAACAAAACAACTTAAAAAATATTTCTATGAATGCAAATAAAGAAATAACAACAAGTAACTCTATAGATTTAATAGCTAATTATATGTACGAAGATTATTTAGAAATTATTAAATAAATTTAGATAAAACATACAACTTCCAAATCCTTAATGCATTGATTCTTGATTTATTTAAATGCAAAAGTCTAATATTTTTCATTTCCATAAAGTTATTTAAACTACTGTTCATGATGAATTCATAAAAAAATGATTGATTTTGGTATATCCAATTTTCTATATCAAAAACAAAACCTTGTTTTGGCCTTGATATATATTCTGTTCCCAAATCTGTTTCTAAATAGGTTCTAAATAATAATTTTGGTTTATTCATTTCAATAAAAGAAACATCCCTTGAAAGTACATACTCTACAAGCTTGTGATCAACCAAAGGTGATCTTATTTCTAATGAATTGGCCATTGAGGTTCTGTCAATTTTGTACATCATCATATCAGGCAAATAGAATTTATAATCAGCAAGTAAAAGAGTTTTTAGATTTTCAGATGAATTAGAAAAGTCAATGTAATCATCTGTGAGATCATGGTTAACCTTTAATAAGTCAAGTAATTTTAAATCTTCAAGAAAAGATTTATATCTTGTTGATAAATTTCTAGATTTTGATAAAAATCTATTTCCTGTTCCTAGAAAAGAAGGATAAATCTTATATAGACTTGTATAAACCTCACTTAAATATGATTTTTTTAAAAGTGAAAGTTTTGTCCTTTGATAACCTCCCAATAACTCATCTCCACCGTCTCCTGAAATTGCAACTTTATAATTCTTTGACATCTCATTGCTAATTAAAAACGATGGGACTACAGATGGATCAGAATACGGTTCATCTAAAGACGAAACGGCATTTTCGATTAATTTAAAACTAATTTCTTCATTAATATTTATGGAACTATGATTCGTTTTATATTTTTTTGAAACAAATTCTGCCCAATCTCCTTCATTATATTTTTCATTATTTGATTTAACAGTAAAAGTATTTATATCAAATCCACTATCGAAAGTAGATTTGACAATAGAAGAAGAATCTAAACCCCCGCTCAAGAAATGAGCAATTGGAACATCTGCTTCCATTCTAAGAGATACCGCTTCATTAAATATTGAGAAAAATTCTTCCTTATCAAATTTTTTATTGTCTAAATTATCAAAAATTTCCCAATATAAATACTGTCTGGTTTTAAAACTTCCTGAATTGTAATCAACTTCTATAATTTCAGATGGTAATACTTTTTTGATTGAATTATATAAAGTTTTATCCCTTCCAATAGACCCGTACTTTAAATAATTATTAACTTGATTATTTTCAATACTGTATGTCTCAGTTAGCTGTTTAACCGATTGCAGGTTTGATCCAAATATAAATTCGTAATTTGTAATTGAATAATACAACGGCTTCTGTCCGAGCCTATCTCTTACTAAATAGATTTTTTTATTTGCTTTATCGAAATAAAATATTGCAAATTGTCCTCTTAATTCATTTATAAAATTTAAACCTTTTATTTTCAGGCCATTTAAAACGACTTCTGTGTCTGATCTATCTGTTTTAAAATTAGCACCAATGCTTTTTAATTTTTTTCTTAAATCACTATGATTAAATATTTCACCATTAAACATAATGATATTTCTAGAGTCAAGTGAAGTCATTGGCTGGTTAGCAATATCATTTAAATCTAAAATTGATAATCTATTAAATAACAGGTTGTACTTTACTTGATTATCATAATTGACTAATTCAGAAGTATTGTCTGGACCTCTACATAAAATTTTTTTATTTGCAGAATTTATATCAGTAGAATCAAAATCTGAAAAAGAAAATTTTCCAAGGAAACCACACATTACTTAATTATACATAAATGAATTATTTTAAATTTTTCATTTTTGGATATGATGTAAAGATATTTAGCTAGAACAGTTAAAATGTCCATTAGTAATGAAAATATTAATCTTTGGTTCAAATGGACTAGTTGGTTCGTCTTTAAAGATGGAATTACCAAATATCTTATCAGATGTATCGATTAGATCTTCAACAAGAAAAGATACAGACCTATTTTCACTTCAAGAAACAAAAAAAATAATATCAGACATAAAACCAGATATAGTTATCAATGCTGCAGCAAAAGTTGGTGGAATTCACGCAAATAATACTCAAAGAACAGAATTTATTTTGGATAATCTTAAAATAAACATAAATATTCTTGAAAGTTTAATACCATTTAGCAATATCAAATTAATCAATTTGGGAAGTAGTTGCATATATCCTTTAGGTGCAAAAATTCCCATACAAGAAAATAGTCTCCTTTCTGGTAAGCTCGAGCCAACAAACTCTCCATATGCTATGGCAAAATTAACTGCAATTGAAATGGGAGATGCTTTAACAAAACAACACGGACATCAAATCATTAATTTAATGCCAACAAATTTGTATGGACCTAATGATAACTTCTCTGAAACTTCTAGTCATGTTATTCCAGGTTTAATTGCAAGGATGCATAGAGCAAAGTTAAATTCTGAACCAGTATTTAAAGTATGGGGTACTGGAAAACCTTTAAGAGAGTTTTTACATGTAAATGACTTGACTAATGCAATTGGATTTATAATTCAAAATAATTTGTTCAGTGAACAGGTGTTAAATGTAGGTAGTAATCAAGAAATTTCGATTAATGATTTAGTAATAGAAATAAAAAATATTATTAACTATCAAGGAGAAATTATTTTTGATGACTCAATGCCTGATGGAAACCCAAGAAAACTACTTGACTCATCAAAATTGAATAAATACGGATGGGAGTCAAAGATTAAATTATCAGATGGATTAAAAAATGTTTATGATTGGTATGTAAACAACCTTGTTAATTGATTATGGGGTGTTCCCATGTTGGCTTAATTAAATCCTTCTCAATTAATACCTTTTCTCTTTCAGCTTCAAGAATGTCACTTTCTACCATCTTTTTAACAAGATCTTTAAATGAAGTCTTAAGTGTCCAACCAAGTAAATCTTGAGCTTTGGTCGAATCACCTAATAAATGATTAACTTCGTTGGGTCTTTCATATTTTTTATCTGTTATAACAAAATCTTCCCAGTTAAGTCCTGCAATATCAAAAGCTAATTGTGCAAACTCTTTAACTGTGTGAGTTTCTCCTGTTGCAAGAACCCAATCGTCTGGAGTATCATGCTGCATCATCAAAAACATACCTTCAACATAATCTCCGGCAAAACCCCAATCTCTACATGCTTCGAGATTTCCTAATGTTAATTTACTTTGAAGTTTATTCTTAATTCTTCCAACAGCTTTTGTTATCTTTCGTGTAACAAAAGTTTCCCCTCGAAGCGGTGATTCATGGTTAAATAGTATTCCATTTACCGCAAATATTCCGTATGACTCTCTATATACTTTAGTAATATCATGAGCAAAAACTTTTCCAACAGCATAAGGGCTTTTTGGCTGTAACTTTGATTCTTCTGTCAATAAATCATGATTAACACCCCCAAACATCTCTGATGATGAAGCTTGATAGTACTTTATATCTTTTTTATGGTTTTTAATAGCTTCAAGAAGCGCTAAAGGTCCTAAAACACTTGTCTTTACGCTATATAAAGGATTTTTAAATGAGACCGCAACATGTGATTGTGCTCCCAAATTATAAACTTCATCCGGGGAGACTGAATTGATTAAATTATTTAAAGAGGATGCATCGAGTAAATCAGAGTAATGAAGATTAAATTGACCAACATTACCATATTCTGCAATCAATGAATCTATTCTTTGGGTGTTAAAATTTGAAGATCTTCTAATTGCACCGTGTACTTCGTATCCTTTTTTGAGTAAAAACTCGGACAAATAATATCCATCTTGACCTGTAACGCCGGTAATAAAAATTTTCATAATTTCACTTTAATGTCTATTTTTAGTAATTTTTAAATATTTTATCTTTATGAAATAACATACCTATTGTGAAGTAGAAAATTAAGGGAAAGTGTGAGTTTTCCATCGCAACATCAAATAATGCATTAAAAATTATTGGAAGCATATAAACATAAATAAATTTTGAATTAGTAATTAAAATATTATTTTTTAATAGTAAAAAATATAAATAAATATAAACAATTACTGTTAAAACTCCTCCTCGTGCAAGTAGAGTGATTATGTAATTATGTGTGTTCTCATTAAGCCCATCTTGACCTTTCCTTGTAGGATCTTCCATAGCGGGAATTTTTTCGTCATAACCATAGCCAAAAAGCAATTGATTCTTAAAATATAAGTCATAAATTACGTCTTGCCAGATTTGTAAACGCCAATTTAAATTATTATCGGTTGAAAATATTCTTGTTGTTTTTGAGCCTAACGTGTCCTCTGCTATATAAAACAATCTGAAAACTTCTTCATCAGGATCAGCTCTATATGTTGCTACGTATTCTACCTCGGATTCAATTTCATCAGCTTTTATAAAACCAGAACCTGAAATAAAAAATATTGATTGAAAAAAAATAAATAATGAAAATGAAAAAAGTACAATATTGCGTTTCATGGGGAATTTAATATATCCTTTAAAGTAATAAAGTTCAAATAAAGTAAAAATCAAAAAGGAAATAAACGAAGCTCTACTCTTAAACAGTATTAAAGGTGCATAAAGTGAAGAAATAATAAAAAACAATTCAAAACCTATTCGTTTTTTAATTATTAATCTATTTGCAATTAAAAATATTGACACGTAGATAACTAAAATATCTGAGCCTTTATGTGGTTCAAACTTATCAGAAATAGATAAAATAAAATTAATTATATTTTCAGGTAAACCCCAAATTGAAAAATAGTAGATATAAATTAATATAGGAATAGAAACATATATAAACTTCTCATTTAATTGATTAAAATTAAAGTAGAGGTATCCAAAAAATAAAAATCCTAAAGTCCAGATATAAGACGAAGACCTAAAGCTATAAACTGTAATATTTTTATCAAAAATAATTACATTTGTAAAAAAAACTACAAATATAAAAATTAGTGAGAAAAATATTTTTTTATCAGTAAAGTTTTTTTTAGAAAAATATTCAAAATTGAAAAAAGTTATAAGACCAAATATACAGAAAATCATAGATAAACCCATTGTGAGTTCACCTACTCTAAAGCCAAAAATATAGATACCCATAAATGATCTCGAAAATAAAAAGATTGCAGTAAAAAAAACAGCTGTTGAAATAGTAATAAATCTATTTGTAAAGATATTTTCTATAACTTTGTTCATAATATATTTCTAAGGTTTTATAATTTTCATTACTGGTGTACTTAAATCTAAAATATCTAAAATCATTATAATTGCCCACAAACAAAGTGTTGTACCATGAATATCCGCTCCCCCAGAGCCATTTGTTATCTGTACGCCATAATAGTGAGTTTGAGATTTTTTTAAGAAATAAGAAAAACCTTTATCATTTTTAACAAACAACTTTTCAATATCTAATAATATATTTTTCAACAATTCTTGAACTTCTTTTCTTTTATAAGTTACTTGTTTTGAGCATTTGTAAAGAACAAAAACATAATCAACAAAATCACAACCTTCGTTAACTGGTTTATTGTTCAAACAGTAGTCAATTAATTGTTCAGGATAATGTATTTGTTGATCGAGCCAATCAAGACCTGTTAGAATCTTCATTGCACCATTGATTACTTCTCTAGAAGAATTTGGTTTCCTTTTAAAATATGAACCTGTTTCTTTATCAACTATAGAATTAACAAAATCTGTAAGTTCATTTTCTATCCCTAAATTTTGAGTAGTTGAATAAACACATAACGATGAATATTGAGCTCCAGAAGCCCATGGTTTTGACCAGTCTAAGCTGTCTAAGTAATGATTAATATTTTTACCTTGTGTAAAAACGTCATAAAATTGGTACCTATTTTTAAACCCAACTTGATTAAGAGTAGCTATTGATTGTTTTGTTTCAGCATTTATAGCTTTGTTAATCTGAGTCGATAAAGTGTCAAAATTATTTCCTGGAATTACATTAGTAACATATTTGATTATATTCTTAATTTTTTGTAACTGTGATTGGTCTTTAAGACCTTCTAAGAGAAACTTGTCTATGTAAGAATTAGGAGGATAATCACTTTTTTCAATCTGAAATGAATTAATAAAATCTCCCCATAATAATTTCTTATCTTTGGATAGATTCTCCCACTCTGAAGTCATATAATAAATCTTTAAAGCAAAACAAGAAAAACCAAGTGTTAACCTATCTCCGTAAATTGTGGTATCTCTTAGAGAAGGCTGGTAAGAAAAATTTGTATTTCTTTTAAGATTTTCTAAATACTCTAAACAAAGATAAGGTGTATCTTGAAAAAAACTTTTATCCATTTTTACTTCTTGAGTATTTCACTACGTTACTAATTTGTTTGCGTATTAAAAAATATAAATTATCTCTAACTATTTTTATAAACTTTTGCTGTAACAAAAAAGAATACTTAAATACTATATTTACCTTTTCGTTTACTATCTTATTGTTTTCTAGTAATTCAGTGAACAACTCTAGGTATTCTTTGCACATTAATTCTGAATTAAACGGATAAGTATCTAACTTGTTTTTATAATCGCTGTAATTATTAATAAGCTCTTCAAGTTTTTCTTCAAAATTATCATCAAACCCAATACCAAAGCCCTCGCAATATTCTGGAATTCCACCACTATTAATAAATAATATAGGTAATCCACATTGAGCAGCTTCTATGTGGTGATTTCCTGAGGGTTCATTGATTGAGCCGGTTACGTAAATATGGTGTTCCTTAATTTTTGTTGCTAATTCATGACCAGCTAGAGGTTCAATAATTTTAGTATTCGAAAGATTATAGTCATCAGAAGTGTTGCCTATATATGTAAAATCTAATTTATTTTCCCATTTTTTAGTATCAATAAGTTTATTAATCAACTCATAGGTATCAAAACCTTTATTTCTATTTGAACTCCAGTGGTGTGTTAATAATCTAATTTTTTCACCTTCAATAAGAGGTTGTGAATTTTGTCTATTAAATACTTGAGAGTCTGAACCTGATAAAATTACTTGGGTTTTTTCTTCAGGCATACCTAATTTCTTATAGATGCCCTCTAGCCAAGAGCTTACAAAGACAACTTTTTGAGCTACCTTACTTGCTTCTAAATAGAACTCATTGATATAATCTGTATCTTTTCTTTCATCACACTCATTTATCCTTTGTACTACTATTACATTTTTATTTACATATTTCTTATATTTATAAATATCTTCATGATTATAAGTTGAGGTTGATTCTTTTCTACTTCTAGGATCAGTCAAAAGGATTAAATCAATATCTGAATCAGCTAAATCATAAATAACTTTATGACCATTTTTTTTTAAGAAATTACTCAAATTTTTAACAAATAAATTTCCTCCACCCCAAGGTCCATCTACAACTTTCGAACCAATACTAATTTTCATAAACCTGCTCAAACATTTTTTTATATTCAATCATACCTTTTGGTATTGTAAAGCTTAAACTTTTTTCATAAGCATAACTTACATTAACCTCTGCTTTATCAAATTCATCGATATTATAAATAGAATTTTCATGTAATATTTCTGGCGCTACTCCTACATTAGTAGACAAAATTGGTGTTTTTGATATTGCGCATTCTAAAACAGCTTGAGGCCCACCCTCTAATCTAGATGTAATTAAGTAAAGATCTAAAATGTTGTACAATTCGTTCAGAGATATTTCGTTAACCATTTCAAAATATTTGTATGGTATTTTTCTTTCTTTAAAATTGTTAATAAGATAATTTCTTCTTTTTCCAGTAAGAACAACTTTTAAATTTTTATTAGTGGAATATTTTTTAGTTGCTATTTCTAGAAAAATATCAGGACCTTTTATTAATTTAGGGCTTATAAGGTCGTGGCCCTCTGTATCTCTTTGAAAACTTCCAACTAAAAAATCTTTTTCGCTAAAACCATATTTTTTTCTTAAGTTAGATTTATTTGAAATTTGGAACCATAAATTTTGATCTACCCAAAAAGGTATAGAAACTATTCTTTTTGTAGTTAGCTTTCTCACTTCTGAAATGTTTTTTTTAGAAATTACGTGATAAGTATCAACAAATTCATCTCGTTTTTTAAATTCTTTAATATCTTTATCATTAAATTTTTCAAAATCAATATGATAAATAGAACAGACAACCTTTTTTGTTTTTAAGTACTTTTTAGGGACTTTTTTCCATATCCAAGGAGCAATAATCCAAATAATATCTGCTTCTTTAATAGAATCTGTTGATATTCGTTGATTGTTTTCATACCAATCTCTTCTAAACCTATCAACAACCCAAGATTCATTAATGTTGCTCAAATAAATTTTCATAATTTTGTATTAAAATATAATTCTATTACTACATATAAACTACAAATATGAAAAATATCTTAATTACAGGAATCACCGGTCAAGATGGTTTGTTTTTAACTGATATTTTATTTAAAAAGTATTCCAACATAAGCATCATTGGAATAAGTAGAAATAAAAATTTAAAGACTTTTGAAGAAAATATATCATGTTTTAATTCAAAATATTTAAAAAATATCGATTTATTTAATATTGACTTAACAAATGTAAATGAAGTTAAAAAACTGATTCAAAAGTATAAACCAACCGAAATTTACAATTTAACAGGACCAAGTTCAGTTTATGAATCTTTTACAAATGATAAAAGTAAAAAAAATATCGAAGATATATTTAGTAATTTGACCAACTCATTAGTAGAGCTGGAAATATTTCCAAATTTTTATCAAGCTTCTTCATCTGAAATGTTTGGTAAAAATAATTTTGAGTTTCAAGATGAGCTTACGAAGTTCAACCCAAACTCACCGTATGCGGAAGCAAAACTATCTAATCATCTTAAAGTTGTAGAACTAAGTGAAAAATATAATTGGAGAATTTATTCTGGAATAATGTTTAATCATGAATCTGAATTTAGAAATAAAAATTATTTATTGATGAAAATAATAAACACTGCATTAGATATAAAAAATAATAAATCTAAAATCTTAACTTTAGGTAGTTTAGACTACATTAGAGATTGGAGCCATGCTTCAGATGTTATGAATGTAGCAAGCTTAATAACAGAAAAGGGTGTTTCCCCTGATTATGTAATTGGCTCTGGAAAAGGATATAAAATATTAAATATTGTTGAAGTAGTTTTTAGTGAATTAAAGCTAAATTGGAAAAAGCATTTAGAGATTGATAAAAAACTTTTAAGAAAAGGGGATCCCCTTAGAGTTGTTTCTAATCCAACTAAGGTAATGAAAGAATTTAATTGGCAGCCAACTATTTCTTTTCATAAAATGATTGAAAAATGCTTGATGTATAAACTAAATATGCACTAACTCATTAAAAATTTATTAGGTTCAATATTTTTCCTAACACAGTCCGCAAAATATTTCTGTTCAGAACGATAGTTGCTTGAAATATTATCTACAGTATTTAAATAATAGAGAGGTTCATTCAGTATTTTCACTTTATAATTTTTGCTTAAAAAATCATACATTAATTTATAATCTTGTGAAAAAAAGAATCTTTCGTTGTAAAAATTTAAAGCTTGAAAAATCTTTTTTTTCATCATTAAAGTTCCGTGAATAAATGGGTTTTTATACTTTACAATCAACTTTTTAGGCAAATAATGAGAAGTTTTATGTAACAGTTTTTTATTTTGGATAGAAATAGCTCTTGTAAAACATGCATCTAAGTTATTAGTGAACAAATATTCGATTTGTTTACTTAACCTACTTAAATCTGAGACATCATCTGCATCTTGTCTAGCAATAATATCTCCTGTTGATTTTTTAAGCATAATATTTAAAGACTTTGTAAGACCTTCGTGTTTCTTATTATTGATCAAGATAATTCTTTTATCAAACTTTGCGAACTCTCTTAATAATTTTAAAGTATTATCTTGCGAAGAATCATCTGTTAGAAATATTTCTAAATTTTTGTAAGTCTGGTTTAAAACGCTTGATATTGATTTCTCTAAACAATTTTCAGCATTTCTAAATGACATTAAAACAGATATTTTTGGATTTTGATTATTCAAACTTATACATAACCTTCTACAATTTTGTCAAATTCATGTAATAATTTTGAAGGATTTGACTTAATTTTTATACTGTTTAAAGCTTCCAAACCTTGGTTAAAAATAAATTCTGAATTTTGTATTTTTAATAATTTTTTTGTTAAGTCTTCATAATTAAATTGCTCAAATGATAATTGGTAATTATCAGGAAAAAATTCATCCATACCTCCAAAAGATGGATAAATAGAAGCTATACCAAGACTAGAAGCTTCACAGAGTAGTCTAGGCTGACCCTCATACATTTTAGTTGCCGAAACTACAGCTTTTGAATTTTTAATTTCTTCTAACACTTTTTCATGCGTAAGCTCTCCTAAAAATACTATATTTTTATTTGTATATTTTTTAATGAGATAATCAAGGATTTCTCCATCACCAATAATCTTAAGTTTAAAATTAGGTAAATCAGCTCTAATCCACGAATTAATTAATTCTTCAACACCTTTTTCACTATTAATTCTTCCAGCATAAACAACATTATTTGATGTAGTTGATTGTGCATTATTTAAATCATGTAATGGAATAGGATTTGAGTAAACTCTAATTTTATTAGAATTTACTCCTAAATTAACTAGACGCTTTTTGTGAAAATTTGTTAAAACTAACAAAATTAAATTTTTATTTTTCATTATTTTAAATAATCTTTTTGAAAAAAGAATTAAGAAAAATGATTTAAAAAAAGATTCTTGATAATACTTATTAAAAATTTGAAAAGATTTTTTTTGGTAAGAACATGCATTACAATTTTTATTTCCATTTAAATGGTTGTTTGATAAAAAATGTCGAGCGCAATCGTACCTAAAATTATGTAACTTAAACAATACTTTTATGTTTTTCTTTAAAAGTATATTTAAAATGTCTAGATTAGCTTTAAACCATAAATTATGAATATACACAATATCTGGCTTGTAAAAATCTAAATAATCATTTAAAACATTATTTGAGTTGAAATTTTTTCCTAATATAAATCCAATAATGTCATAAAATTTAATTTTTTCAGAATTATCAAACTCTAAATATTCAACTGAATATTTTTGTTTTAAATGAGAAATCTCATCTATGATATTTGAGTCTTCCCCACCAAAAATTCTATATTTATTATGTATAATTAAAACTTTTTTCATAAAACTTACAACTTAGTTATTTCTATGAATCGTTTTTCATTTTGTATATTTATTTCTAAATTAAAATCAACATTTTGAAATTTTTCTGAATCATGAGTTGAATTTATGATAGTTATATTTTTGTCTTTCAATATTTTAAATATCTTGTTTTTTGAAACGTCATCTAAATTAGCTGTTGCTTCATCAAGAAGTAAAATATCTGGATTTGCAACCAATGCTCTTACAAAAGCAATTTTTTGCATTTGACCACTTGATAAAGATTTATTGCTGATAATTCTATTCAAATCATAATTTTCTTTTTCTTTAAAAGTATCTAGATATAATAAATAATCAGAAATTTCTTTTTCATCAATCTGATTTTTGTTTCCATAAATTATATTCTCCTTCAAAGATGAGTTAAAAATTAGTGGAGTAGCTCCAATATATCCGTAGCTATTTGAAAAAGAATTTATCTCACCACTATCAGAATAAAATACTCCTGCCAACAAACCTAATAATGTACTCTTTCCAGATCCATTAGGTCCAGTAATAACTGTGTGAGAATTTCTGGGTAATTGGAAACTAATATTTTCAAAAATATTCACATTACTATTTAAATATTTAAAGGTAACATTTTTAGCTCCAATAAAATCTTCTGATAATATTTTATAATTTTGTTCATTATTTAATGATTTTGTGGATTCAATTTCGTAAAACTTTTCAATATGAACATGAGAATTAATAATTTGGTTTAGTGATGTTGTAAGGTTGCTCAAAGATTGAAACAATCTTAAAGTTACCCCAATAAAATCAAGTGTTAACCTTGTTGCAAAATTACTGAAAGCTATAACAGATGAAAGCATAAATAATGTAAAAAAACTAGGTAAAAATGAATTTATAACTCCATATTTAAAATTGTTAAATAAATTAAATGCGTAATTATCAATGGTGTTTGAAAATCTCTTCATCTCATAATCATCTTTATTTAAAATTTTTATTAACAATAAATTATCAACGACTCTTTCAACTTCTTTATTTGACTCTTGCCCTTTTTCGTACGACTCGTGCATAAAAATTCTTGCTTTATCAAGAATTTTTTTAATAGGAAAAAAAAGAATTATCACTCCTAGGCCAAATGCAAAAACAGTATTTATGTCAGTAGCGATTAAATATGTTGTATATATGACAATTTGTAATAGATTGTTTAACAAAGAAGCAAAACTCGAGAAGAAATAAGAAACATGCATCGAAATTACATTTATAAAATAATATGAATCAGATACGGAGTAATTTCTTTTTTCAAAAATCTCATTTAAAATGTGGATTTTTAAATTCTTGTTTACTTCTAATTCAATTTTATAAATTATTGTTTTCTGTAGATATTGAAAAACAAATCTAAAAACAACCAAAATTATCAAATACAATTTATTGTTGACAAAATAATCTAATATTTGATTGAACAATCCAATTGAAGTAAATTGATCAGCGATTAATGCTGAGAATATAGCAATTATGAAAATATCTGTGAAAGCACTCAATTGAGAAAGAACAACTGAAAATAAAATTAAAAATTTCTTATTGTTAGTTCTTGTAATTTTTGAGACATACAAAATATCATTTATTACTTTTTTAAGCTGTTTCACTTTAGTTAATTATAAATATCAAATTTAAGTATTTATAACTTATTTATTATTCAAAATAATAAATTTTATTTAATTTGCAAAAGTATATAATTTTATATATGAATTTAGCTCCAATAATAGTATTTGGATTTAATAGACCAGAACATATGAAGAGAATGCTTAATTCACTTCAAAAAAATAAAGAATCTTTAGAATCAAAAGTTATTTTTTATATAGATGGCTACGACGGTATAAATGATAAAAAAATTAATGAAACATTAAAAGTTGTTAATTCTGAATGGAATTTCAAAGAAAAAATAGTTAAATTTAGACCCAACAATTTTGGTTGTAAAAAAAATATCATAGATGGTATTTCAGAAGTATTAAATACAGAAAATAAAGCAATAATCATTGAAGACGATCTTGAATTAAATAGTTACTTTTTAGAATTTATGAATACATCACTAGAAAAATATAACAATAATGAAACCGTATGGTCAATTAGTGGCTGGTGTCATCCCCAACTTATTAATTACAAAAAAGGCTCCTCGTTTAGTTCACTAACATCGCCTTGGGGATGGGCTACTTGGTCAAAAAATTGGAAAATATTTATAAATAATCAATATTATGAAAAAAATTTGATTCCATCCTTTGATAGAAATCAAAAAAAGAAATTTCTATTTTATGGATTTGCTAATTATTGGGAAGATGCAATAAAAAAAGATTTGGAGGGAGACAATAGTGTGTGGGATGCATATTGGTATCAAACTATTTTTATAAATAAAGGCCTTACTTTGTTTCCAAATAGGTCACATGTTCAAAATGGTGGTTTTGATGGAAGCGGACTACATTGTAAAGATAATGATCTGTTTGATACTCCAATAAATAAATCATCAACACAACTTTTTCCAACAAAAATTAAAGAAAGTTTAATGTATAAATTAAATACATTTTTATTTTTTATGAATTATAGAAAAAAACAATATTTTGAATTTCATAAAAGTAAATTTTCAAGTTTTGAAAATTTTAAAAATTTTATTTCAGAAAAGTTATATAAGTAATTGATTTCTAAACAACACAGTCCCTCTTTTGTAATTTATATCCAATAGTTGGAAGCTGTTTTTTATTAAGAAATCAAGGGTTTCTGGTAAGGTGTTTAAATTAGAAATTCCTTTTTCAGGACCGCAGTCTACTGAAATATATTCAATATGTTTCAATGTGTTTGTTGATCCTTGTAGCACTTCATACTCGTGACCTTCTGCATCTATTTTTAATAATTTAATTTTTTTAAATTTATAACTATCAATAGTTGAAGTTGTTAATTCTACATAATTTTCATTTCCAAAAAACTCTAATGAAGAATCTCCACCTTCTGTACCAAGATAAAATTTTTTCTTAATAGAATCATTGGATAAAGCAGTATTGTAAATTTTTACATTTTTATCATTTTTTGTGTTGAGTTTCAAACACTCAAATACTTTAGAGTCAGGTTCAAAAGCAACGTAATTTATAGAATCAAACTTTGAATTTAGATAAATATAAATTTCACCCACATTAGCACCACAGTCTATGATTGTGTCGCCAGAGTTAATTTTGACTTTATCCAACATATAGCTTTGAAATAAATTTCGATTTTGTTCTTTAATTCCATTTAATTGTCTAACTACTCTTTTGTTTGGATAAAAAAATTTGTTATTGTCCTCAACAGCAATGTAATAAGGTCTTTCGTAATAAATTTTTGTATTTCTTTTTAATAAAATATTAATTAAAAATGAAAATATTTTTTTATCTGTAAATTTGTAAACCAAGCTAACTATTATTCCCAAAATAAAATATAAGAATTTTTTTAAAAAGCTCAATTCAGAAATTTGATTTTTGTTTAATAAAAAATCAGGTGAATCAAATATTGCAACCATAACTGAGTCTAAGCTTTTATATTAGTTTGCTTTTCTCTTATGAGAATAGATAAAATAAACAAACTTATTATAGACGCTAAAAAATAGGCTATATTGACAAAAGGTATTAACAACTTATTTGAAAACAAGCTTTCATAAATATAGCCTTCTTCGACAAGCTTGTTGCATTCACTTTCATTTTTTACTTTGACAATATTCTTACCATTTGTTATCTCGAATGGATAGATACTTTCTTGACCATGAAGATTTGAAGTAAGATACCTAACGTCAAGTAATAATATGTCTGTTTGACAAATATTTTGAGAGTAATTTTTACAATCATTACTTCTGCTAAATGATGGTATAAATAGTGAGTTGAATTCACAAATAGGACTTATACTGTTTTTTACTTTTATGTAAGTTAATGTATTTGAATATTCAGTTTTTGGAAAGCCGTATTGAAAAAATGAAACTAATAATACAAAAATGATAATTAAATATTTTGATAAACTTTTTTGTTTAAATAGTTCCACCATTACAAAAACAAAAGTTATCGCCAATAAATATGAAAAATAATGTGTTTTGAAAAGCTCTGATTTAGAGGTATCAAAATAAGGCCTTCTAGCAAAAACTAAGATCAAGAAGACAAAATAGCCAAAGAAAGGTAGCAAGTAGTAAATAAAATTATTTTTGAATTTAAACATAAAAAAACCTATGTAAAAATAAAGTAAAATCGAGGCCAACAAAGCTAATAATTCTTTCACATTACCAAAATACCAAATACCCTGTAGAGGCAATTCATCAACTGTAAATAGAGTTTTTGTATTATTGGAATACCACTGGAAATAATCTCCAAAAGTATCTAACAATATTAAACCAATAAATGAATCCGCGTGATTATGCCTATAAGGTTTTTGAATAATTTCTTTTAAATTAATATTGTACAAAAATTCAAATTGAACTTGATCTTCAGTCGAAATTTCTTTTCCTCCACCGCCGGGGTTATGGTCAAGAATAAAATAACCATTTGATATATAATTTTCAAACAATATAAAAGACATAAGTATTATGAAAATTAGTACCGCTATTAATACTTTTTTATTTACAATTTTATTTTTGTAAATAAAAACTAATGTCAAATAGATTAAAACAACAGGTGCAATGATTGTTGCTTTTGATGAAATTATTAATAAATTAGGTGGAATTCCTAGGTACACGTACAAGATATTGTCTGATTTTAAATATAGTTCTATTATTAAAAGTGACCAAGGTAACATAGAAAATGCCAAAATTTCTGGTTTCATTGTTGCTACTAAGCTAAATGTGAATGGCATCAAATTGAGAATAGAAAAGCTGAAGATAATTGGTTCTCTTTTAAATTTTTTAAAAATAAGTAACTTATAAAGACCTACTAAACCAACCAAATATAGCACTAAGTTTGTTATCTGAATTGAATTACTTATAACATGAATTTCAGATATAGGTGTTATGTTGTGTTCTTGTAGTTTGACAAATAATGAAACTAAATAAAAATAAATAATCCCATTTTCTCTACCTGTGATTTCATTTTCTTGAAAGAAATAATAAAAATAATCCTTATAAAATATATAATCAGGTGATTCAGTAGACAAATAAAAAAAATTCAACAAAAAATACAATATATATATAGAAATAGAAAAAACAATAATCTCAAATCTAAAAATTCTTTTAAGTTCAACCATAATTCGAATAACTTTATATTGTAAATTTACAATATTATCTACCTTGATTAAAAGCAACTAAACAAATAGCTATTTAAGTATTAAAATTTGATAGAAATGAAGACTGCAATTGTTGCTTTGACTAGAGGTTACCCCAACGACAGGTTTTTATACAGTGATTTAATCAAAAGAAATGACTCAATTTTTACAAAATTTAATAAATATAGAAAATCCCCTTCTGACATAATTTTATTTCATGAAGGAAATATTTCAGTAGATGATCAAGAATATATAAATTCTCAAAGCAAAAATTTAATCAAATTTATTAATGTTTCAAAATACTTTAAAAAAGATGCCTTAACTCTAAAAGATACACAATTTAATTTAGGCTATAGACAAATGTGTAGATTTAATATGTATTACATTTGGAAAGAAGTAGCTGAATACGACTATATTTTAAGAATAGATGAAGATATTGAAATCATTAATATAGACCCCCATATTTTTGAATACATGGAATTAAAAAAAATAAAATTTTTGACAGGTAGATTTTCAAAAGAAATTCACAAAATTACAAATCAGACATTGCCTGATTTTTTAATTAAAAATACAAAATTAAATGTTAAAAAAATTTATAACCATAGATTTCCATATACTAATCTTTATGCAACTTCAGTAAGTTTCTGGAATAAAAAAAATATACAAAAAATAATTAAAACTATTGCTTTACATGATGATCAAATAATAAACAGATGGGGAGACATACCTGTATTGGGAATAATTCTTAATAACTTCAATGGAGGTTTTAAACTATTTCCAAAATTGGAATACACGCATATATCTCATGATATCACTATAAAAAATACCAAAATTAGAAATATGACAGTTAATTCAAAATTTAATCCTCTTTCTGTTAACGAAAAAATATTAACGAAATTGAAAATAAGAGTTAAAGGTAAATTTAAAAAAAATAATAAATTTGGGTATGATAACAATTAAAAATTATATTTAAAGCAAGAGACTCTCTGATTACCTCTTGATTTAATTTTTTAGATTATATAAGCTTTCAACAGCTGAACTGTATTTAGAAAAACTTTCTGGATTTTTAAACAAATTTTTTTCAATATCTTTATTTACTTTTTCGAGAATTTTGTACTCAATTATCTTAAAAGGGAATTTAATTACACCCCGAATTTTTGTTCTTTGTGAAGCTGGTCTGAATTCAATTCCTTCATCAATTGTAATTCTTGATTCATAAAAATGATAGTAGGACCTATTATAATTTACAAAAGCAGCAGGTAACAAATTAAGAAATTCAAAATTGGCGTACTTAATATCATCGAAATTTTTAAATTCAGTTACTTTTACTTTTTTACCTCTACCGTCTTTAGTGTTGTATTTAATTTCTTTATATATAGTCTCATTATTTGAATACTTTCGAAAACGAAGCTTAAACTTTTCAGCATCATATGTATGTGAAGAATTGTAAATATAAAAGTCATGTGTGTCCATATACAAGCTCATAATTTTTCTATCTGGATGTAGCTTGTTTAATCTTGAACTAAATCTCTCCATAAACTTACTTAGCTCTAAGCTTGTAACTTTAAATTTATATTCTTTTCTTTTTTCATCCATTAGTAAAGTCAGATCCTTCTTGAATAAAATTATATGAGTCACCAAGACAAGTAAATTCTTGAGTATGAATTTTACTTGGTCCAAATTCCTGTTTTTTTCTGTATGCGCTTAAACATATTTTTGAATTTTTAACATTTAATTTTTTTACTTCTGCTTCTGAACTATCTTTTACAGCAATTCCTATAAATGTATTTATCACATCTACTTTATTAGCAGAAAAAAAAGAACCTTCTCCGACTGATATGCCTTTGTCTTCACAATTTTCGACTTTAATTAGCTCTATGAAATAATCGCCCGACGACAAGTCTACGCAGTCATTTTTAGAATTTAAAATTTCAATTTTATCAATATTTAATTTTGAAAAATCTATATCCAGTGCGTCTGATGCAGAATTAATTATCTTTATACTATTAATCTGACCGGTGGTATTCATTATATTTAAAGCATCCTCACAGTGAAGATTTTCTAAAGATAATTTTAGATTTTCTGCCTCTATTTTATACAAAGTTAAACATCCTGTTAATAAGTTCTCATCATACCTATTTTGACTCTGTTCCAATTTTCGATTACCCGACACATTAATTTCCCAATTATTTAAAAAACCAGGTCCAACAAAAATTACTCTTTGATTAGCTTTTGAAATTTTTATAGTTATAGATTTTTCATCTCTATTAATTTCAAAATATGGATTGCCAATTAGTCTGACCTTTACCTCCTGATTGACGGATACATAACTGCTGTCAGAAGTTTTGGTTTCATGTAAAAAGTTTATCTTAGACTTTCCTAAAAGATAACCCTCTATATCCAAGGAGTTGACTTTTCCAGAAAACAACTCTTCATACTCTATTTTTTGCTTATGATTTTCACATACACTTAAGTTCCAATTGCAAATTTCAAAAATTTCGCTCTCGGGATTATAAAAGACAAATGAAAATTGTTCTGGATATGAAATTTTTTTATTGTTTTGAAAAAAGTCTTGGTAATTGGGTTCTTTTTCTTTTTGTTCAGATTGAATTCGTAATAAGTTTTTTTTAAATCTCTCTATATATGCATCTGATATTTCTGAACTAACACCTAGCCCCTTTTCACGTAGTTTTTCATAGAAATCTTTTTTATTAATATCTAAATTTAAATATAAACTATTTGCACCTTGATAAAGATTATTGAGTTCCTGATAATCTGTTCTCCAAGCAATACTATCAGAAATTAGAAATTCTGAATTTCCATCATAATAAATTGGATAAAACTGATCTTCAATTTTATTGTAAAAAAACTTGAGCTGATGTGTCATCATTGCATGATCTGCAAGAAGTGCGACTAGTGCTGCATCAAAATTGTAAAATAATTTTTTATTGTCACCCATATATGAATAATTAACATGTACAAAAGAATCATATGAATTAAAAATTGCTTTATTAAATTTTTCAATAGCTTCAATTGTTATTAAAGCTGAAATGTAATTGCTTCTACTCCAGTATTTGTTTAAAACTTTTGCGATTATTAAAGGAAACTCATTTTGAAAATCAACACTTTCATTTATTACAGAATCCCAAAAAAAACTTTCATTTGCCTCTAATAAGGGGCCTTCTCTAAAGTTGTAATACTCAACCATTTCTTTTGAAAATTTCTCTTGAAAAATAAACTTTTTCTCTTGAAGCTTTGAATTTGAATTTAACATTCTTACATTTACATATGCAGTTCTTGGGCTTAGAAAACCTAATTGCTCTAAAAGAGTAGTAGTAACGATTTCGTTATCACTATTTCTGGTTTCTGGAAGGAATAATTTAAATTTTGTTATCTCTGAAATATTTCCTTCAAGTAACTTAACATCCAAAGAAGCCATTAAGTCGTTTTTATCTAGATGATCTTTGAAATCCCCGGAAATTCTTATTTCAGCTTGAAAAGAGCATTGAACATTATTTTTATAATTTATAACAATTTGAGATTCATATTTATCCTTATAGTGTTCATCAATTACACGCTCTGAACCAAAAGAAAGATTAAAAAGATTTTCAAACCATGAATTTCTATCAAAAATTTCAATATCTAAAGAGTTGATTTGATCAAATGTTAAATTTTTATAATCTTGAAATTTTACACCCTCACAATATGGACTGATCTCATCATCAATATTTGGGTCAAAATAATTATTTTCATTTATCTCTATAGATTCTTTTTTAGCTTGACCTGTTGCATTAGATATGAAGGAAACCAAAAAAATAACAGCTATAAATGAAAAACCTATCTGTATGACAGTTTTAAGTTGTAGGCGCATCTACAGACAAAGAAATAATATCTTTTGATGGAAATTTTTCTTCAAAAGTCATGAGATAATCTCGATCGTTAGACCTAAACCTATAAATAGTTTCACCACCCTCTTCTGTTGAAAAGTTAATCAACTCAGAAAGTTTTTCTACTGATTCATTTCTTAACTTACTAACAATAGTTAAGTAATAATAATTTTCATTACCATAATTTA
>Ga0181567_10001053_pt1 | contig 20950 bp, 19 predicted proteins | sample 101ome_14_FD_133761 | JGI IMG/M metagenome (GOLD analysis project Ga0181567, IMG submission 133761) | Coastal salt marsh microbial communities from the Groves Creek Marsh, Skidaway Island, Georgia - 101403AT metaG (megahit assembly) | ecosystem: Environmental > Aquatic > Marine > Intertidal...
ACTTTTTACGCCGTGTGCTGCCGCGGTTGCCGCAGCACCTGCAACACAACGGCGTTTGCGCGCTTGAAATCGGCCACGAATACGCGCACTTCACCGCGACCTTTGCTGGCCTAGAAGCCGTGTACATTGAAACCAGCGGGGGTGAAGACGCGGTGCTGCTGCTCAGCGCCACCAGCCTGCAACACTGGGCGGCATCGTGCTAACACTGGAACAAGTCACGCTGCGCCGCGGCACCCTGGCGGTGTTGCAACAGGCCAACGCAACGCTACACCCGGGCGAAAAAATCGGCTTGGTGGGGCGCAACGGCAGTGGCAAAACCTCGCTCTTTGCCCTGCTCCAAGGGCAGTTGCACGAAGACGCAGGGCGTGTGAACCTACCCTCGAGTTGGCGCATCACCAGTGTTGACCAGCACCTACCCAATGTTGACACCCCCGCCACCGACTTTGTGCTTGAAGGCGACGCCGCGCTGCAGCAAGTGGCGCAGCACATGCAACACGCGCAACAAGTCAACGACGGCAACGCCCTGGCCCTGGCCCACACCGCCTGGGCCGACGCCGGCGGCTACGACGCCCACGCCCGCGCTCAATCGCTGCTGTTGGGCTTGGGTTTTACGCTGGACCAACTCAACTACCCGGTTAACGCCTTCAGCGGCGGCTGGCGCATGCGGCTGCAGCTGGCGCGCGCGCTCATGAGCCCGGCCGAGTTGTTGCTGCTCGACGAACCCACCAACCACCTCGACCTCGACGCCGTGCTCTGGCTGGAGCAGTGGCTGAGGCGCTTTGGTGGCACCATGGTGGTGATCAGCCACGACAGAGAATTTTTAGATGCCGTCACCACCGGCATTTGGCACCTAAGCCACGGCCAACTCACCCGCTACAGCGGGGGTTACAGCGACTTCGAAGAACAACTTGCCGCCCGCCAAGCGCAGCAAAGCGCCGCGCACACGCGGCAGCAAGCGCATGCGGCACGGCTGCAAGCGTTTATCGATCGGTTTCGTGCCAAAGCCACCAAAGCCCGGCAGGCGCAAAGCCGCGCCAAAGCCTTGGCGCGCATGCAACGCGTTCCGCCGGTGCAGTTTGAACACGACCTCAACTTTGACTTCCCCGCCGTGCAGCGCCTGCCCACCGAACTGCTAAGCCTGCGTGAGGCCGCCCTGGGCTACAGCCAGAGCACGCCGGTGTTGCCCAACGTCAGCTGCCGCTTTGAGCCGGGCATGCGTTTGGGCGTCTTGGGTGCCAATGGTCAGGGCAAGTCCACCCTTATTAAAACCTTGGCCGGCGTGTTGCCGCTGCTCAACGGCCACCGGCATCAAGCCCGAGACATCCGACTGGGCTACTTTGCCCAGCACGAAATGGACTTGCTGCGCCCCGACGACCACGCCCTGCAACACCTTGCGCGCTTGGCCCGCGAAGAAGGCGCAGACGGCAAAGAAGGCCTGCTGCGCGGGCACCTGGGGCAGTTTGGCTTCGCCGACGACAAGGTCTTTCAGCCTGTGGGCTCACTCAGCGGCGGCGAACGCGCGCGCCTGGTACTGGCGCTGCTGGTGTGGCGCAAGCCCCAAGTGTTGCTGCTCGATGAGCCCACCAACCACCTGGACATGGCCATGCGTCAGGCGCTGCTTGATGCGCTGCAATCGTTTGACGGCACAGTGGTATTGGTTAGCCACGACCGCGCCCTGCTGCGCAGTGTGTGCGACACCTTTTGGCTGGTGCAGCAGCATCGCGTTTTGCCCTTTGACGGCGACCTAGAAGACTACCAAGCCCTGGTGCTGCAAACCGGCAAAGCCACCGCAGCCACCGCCGAACCCAATACCCGGTCAGCCGTTGGCCCAGCGTCAGAGCATGGCGCGCCGCAACCTGCGCAAGCATCGCCCATGGCCGAGGCTGGCTCGCGCGCCGATCAACGACGCGAAAAGGCTGCGCAACGCAGCCAACTGGCCCGCGCCGTCAAACCCTTTGAAAAACAAGCCAACCAAGCCCAAGCCACACTCGACGCGCTGCAAGCCGAGCGCGCGCAAATAGAGCAAGCCCTGCTTGAGCCCCTACCCACCGACACCCTGGTGGCCCACAACAAACGCCTCAAAGCCATTGGCGACGAGCAACAACAAGCCGAAGACGATTGGCTGCACGCCATGGCAAGCATTGAAAAAATCAAAGCCGAAGCGGGCGCCAGCTGATTTGCGATACTTGAGGCATGAACGTTGTAACGGCATTGTTTGGATGGTTGGTACGCTTGGTTTTGGTGGCCTCGGCACTTGTACTTTTGATTGGCTTATTTGCCGTGGCGCTGCTGGCCCTGGTGGCCAGCCTGCTTTGGTCGCTGGTGACCGGCCGCCCGCACCCGGTGCGCGTGGTGTGGCAAAGCATGCACCGCGCACGCCAGGGTGTGTGGCAAGGCGCCACGCGCTACGGTGGCGGCCGCAGCCCTGGCCAGGCCCCACCGGGTGATATCGTTGACGCCGAAGTACGCGAAATACCCGAACACAAACGCCCACCGTCTCAAGGCTAACCTGCCGTGCAGAGCATGCGCCTAGACAAATGGCTATGGGCCGCGCGGTTTTACAAAACCCGAATGCTTGCCAGTGAAGCCATAGGGCAACACCGTGTATGGGTAGACGACGCGCCATGCAAGCCATCGCGCGAGCTAAAGGTAGGTAACACCGTACGCATCACCCGCGGGCACGACACCATGACCGTACACGTGCTGGGTCTGTCGGCCCAACGCGGCCCGGCACCGGTGGCGCAGCAGCTCTACGCCGAAACCGAAGCCAGCCAAGCGCAACGCGCCGCGGCACGAGAAAACCGCCGCTTCAGCCCAGAGCCGGCACACGCCATCAGCGGTGGCCGCCCCACCAAACGCGACCGCCGCGCCATGGAGCAAACCTGGGGCGACCGCTGGAGCGCGAGCTTAGACGACTAGCTACTAACGCGGCGCTGGCGCGGGCGCCAAAAATCCGCTTTGATTGGGCGAGGTAGGCACCCCATGCGTGTCGCGGTTCCACGGCATGGCCTCGTCGTGCCAAATATGCAGCTTGGGCGTGAGCTGGTGGCGTTGCCGCACGCACCCAAGCCTAAGAATCACGCTGGTGGCTGCCTCAGCGGCGGTGGCAAACAGTGGTGTGCCGCAGTCACCGCAAAACACTTGCGCGCGCTTGTTACCACTTTGCGCGGTTTTTATGTAGCGCTTGGGCTCGCCGTGCAGCGTCATGTCTTGCAGCATCACCGGCACCACCGCGCGCATCGGCGCTCCAGAGAGTACTTGACAATCGTTGCAGTGACACACCATAACCTTATCCGGGTCAATCAGCGCGGTAAACGACACTTTGCCGCAGTGACAAGCTCCATCAATTTCCATGGGTTGCGCCTCCTAAAAAATGCCGTTGGCCGAGCCATAGCCATACGGCTTTGGGGTATGCTCAGCATGGTACGCCATGGCGTCAGCCATGGCCAACAACCCATCAACAGTCAAGCAAAAGAGAGGTAACCCATGATCGACCCCATCACCCTCACCGCGGCCGACGGTCATCAGTTGGCCGCCTACGTGGCGCGCCCCCTAGAAAAACCCAAAGCGGCCGTGGTGGTGTTGCAAGAAATTTTTGGGGTCAACAGCCACATTCAATCGGTGGCCGACCGCTACGCCGCCGAGGGCTTTTTGGCCATTGCCCCCGCCATGTTTGACCGCGTGCGCACGGGCGTGGCGCTGGGCTACACCGGGCCCGATATGGATCAGGGCCGCCAACTCAAGGCAGAGGTTGAGGCACTTAAGCCAGCCGCGGCGCTGGCCGATGTGGGTGCCGCCGTGGCCTACGCGGCCAGCCAGTGCGGCGGCAAGGTTGGCGTGGTGGGCTATTGCTGGGGCGGCTTGCTTACTTGGCGCGCCGCAGCCGAGGTTAAAGGTGTGGCTGCAGCCGTGGCCTACTACGGCGGCGGCATGACCGCCGGCACCGAGCCAGCGCGTCAGCCACACTGCCCCACCATGGCGCACTTTGGCGCGCACGATGCACACATTCCGCTGGACGGTGTGCACGCCTTTGCGCACCAGCACCCCGGGGTAGAGGTGCACATTTACCAAGCCGACCACGGCTTTAATTGCGATGCGCGCGGCAGCTTCGACGCCACCGCCGCCAAACTCGCGCGTGAACGCACGCTGGCGTTTTTTAAGCAGCACCTGGCCTAGGCGTTGCCCATTCCAAGCGCCTGTCGGTTCTATTTTTCGTTTTTTGCCAACATCGCCGCCAGGCGTTGCAGGCCTTGATCAATTTGGGCTGGCGGCACCGTGGCAAAAGACAACCTAAAGGTGGCCGGGTCGGGATTGGAGGCATAAAAAGGCGCGCCGGGCACAAAGGCCACGCCCTGTTCGGCGGCCCGCTGCGACAAAACGGCGCTGTCCGCCCCGGGGGCGGTAAAGCGTGCCCAAACAAACAGCCCCCCTTGCGGTTGGTTGTAGGTTGCGTGTGGGCCCAGGTGTTGTTGCAAGCCATGCAGCATGGCGTGGGCGCGTTCGCGGTACGCCGCGCGCACATGGGCCAGTGCTTGCGGCAGCGCCCCGCTTTGTAAATACGCTGTGGCGGTGGCTTGCGCCAGGGTGCTGGTGTTGGCATCGCTGAATTGTTTACACATCACGGCCTGCGCACGCAAGGCAGCCGGCGCCACCATCCAGCCCAAGCGCAAACCAGCCGACAATGTTTTAGACAAACTGCCGCAATGCACCAATAGCTCGCGGCTGCCCGGCACCTGCTCGCTCAGCGACAACAAACTTGGCGGCGGTGGGGCATCAAAATACAGCTCGCCGTAGGGGTCATCTTCTACGACCAAGGTGCCGGTGCGTGCCGCCAACTGCAGCACCGCCTGGCGTCGCTCTGCGCTCAGCGTGGCGCCGGTGGGGTTGCCAAAGGTAGGAATGAGGTAAATGAGTTTGGGCCGGTGTTGCGCCACCAGCTGCTCCAAGGCGCTGACGTCTACCCCGTGCTCGTCGGTTGGCGCACTCACCAAATCGGCACCGTACAAACGAAAGCATTGAATCGTGGCCAAAAAAGTGGGGCCTTCAACAATTACTTTGTCGCCGGGGTCGATCAGGGTTTTGCCAATCAAATCCAGTGCCTGCTGGCTGCCGGTGGTAACCAGCACGTCGTCGGCTTGCACCGCAGCCAATCGACTTTGCATTAACTGCGCAATGGCCTCGCGCAACGGTGGGTAGCCCTCGGTGGCGCCGTAAGCCAACGCCGCCTGGGCGTGCTGCTCGTACGCGGCGTGCGCGGCGGCCTGCAACCCTTCGCGATCGCACAGGTTGGCGTCGGGAAAGCCACCGGCAAAGCTGATGATGCCGGGCTGGCCAAGAAGTTTAAATAACGCGCGGATGGCAGACGTTTCAACGTTTTGCAGTCGTTGGGCAAATGGTAGGGTCACGGTATTTTGTGGCGCACAATGCGGGCATGAAAAAAGTTCACATCGAGCCGTTCTTCGCCACCCTTAAAGCGGTGAATCCGCAGCCCAACACCGAACTTGAGTATACGAGTGTGTTTGAACTGTTGGTGGCCGTTATGCTTTCTGCCCAGGCCACCGACGTCAGCGTAAACAAAGCCACGCGCCGCTTGTTTGTGGTGGCCAATACCCCGCAAGCCCTATTGGATTTGGGTGAAGCCGGGCTGGCCTCGATGATTCAAAGCATTGGGCTGTACAAAACCAAGGCCAAGCACGTGCTGCAAACCTGCCAGTTGCTGCTGCAGCACCACGCGGGCCGGGTGCCGCGCTCGCGGGAGGCCCTTGAGGCCTTGCCCGGCGTGGGTCGCAAAACCGCCAATGTGGTGCTAAACGTGGCTTTTGGTGAGCCCACCATGGCGGTGGACACCCATATTTTTAGGGTAAGCAACCGCACCGGGCTGGCGCCGGGCAAAACACCGCTGGCGGTTGAGTTGGCGCTGCTTAAGCGCGTGCCCGCCCACTATTTGGTCGACGCTCACCATTGGCTTATTCTGCACGGTCGCTACGTCTGCACCGCGCGTGCGCCGCAATGCGCGGCGTGTCAGGTACAAGCCTATTGCACTTTCAAGGGCAAGGCCCTGCCCTAAGCCTGGGTCGTTGAGGGCTCAACCTGCGCAGCACTTAAACGCACCGCGCAATATTTGAATTCGGGAATCTTGCCAAACGGGTCAAGCGCCGCGTGCGTCAGCAAGTTGGCCGCGGCCTCTGCGTATGCAAACGGCACAAACACCGCGCCGTCGGGCGTGCCTGGGTCCAGCCGCGCGCGCAGTTGCACGCTGCCGCGCCGGGTGGTGAGCTGCATCCAGTCGCCCGGTGCCAAGCCATGCGCCTGCAAGGTGTTGGCGTTAACGCTGGCCGTGGCCTCGGGCTCAATTGCATCAAGCACATGCGAGCGCCGCGTCATGCTGCCGGTGTGCCAGTGCTCGAGTTGACGCCCGGTGATCAGCACCAGCGGGTAGTCGGTATCGGGCACTTCAGCCGGGGCTCGCCATTGCGTGGGCACCAACTGCGCACGCCCATTGGCCGTGGGAAAGGTGTGGGTAAACACCACCGCCTGCCCCTGACTGGCGCCTTTGGGCCACGGGTACACCGCGCTGCCGTGTTGTTGCAGGTGTTGCCAGCTGATACCGCCGTGCGACGCCGCCATGGCTTGACGCATTTCCTCGTAAATTGCGGCCACACCGTGGTACGCCACCCCCGGCTGGTCGTACAACCAAGGCACCGGCTGCCCATTGGGCATGCCCATACGCTCGGCAATTTGCTGCAGTATCCAAAGGTCTGCCCGGGCCTCACCAGGCGGTGGCACAGCTTGGGCCCCCAGCTGCACCAGTCGATCGGTGTTGGTTACAGTGCCAATTTTTTCAGGCCAGGCGCTGGCCGGCAGCACCACGTCAGCAAGCCAAGCGGTTTCGGTTAAAAACAAATCCTGCACCACCAAATGCTGCAAACTGGCCAACCCGGCACGGGCGTGGTGCAAGTCGGGGTCGCTCATGGCGGGGTTCTCACCCATGATCAGCATGCCGCGCAGGCGCTCGGGGTCGTTCGCGGGCCGTTGTGCCTGATGCAGCATCTCCACCACGGTTAACCCCGGCGTGGCAGGCACCGGCGCCCCCCAAAACTGGCTGAACCAGGCGTTGGCATCGGCATCGTCCACCCGTTGATAGCCGGGGAACATCATGGGGATCAAGCCGGCGTCGCTGGCGCCCTGCACGTTGTTTTGGCCACGCAGCGGATGCAGCCCCGTACCTGGCCGCCCCATCTGCCCGGTGGCGCAGGCCAGCGCGATCAGGCAACGCACGTTGTCGGTGCCGTGGGTGTGTTGGCTCACGCCCATACCCCAAAATATCATCGCCGCCGGGCTTTGCGCGTAGGCTGTGGCAACTTCACGCAACTGCTGAGGTGATACCCCGCACAGCGCGGCCATGGCCTCAGGGGTGCTGTTACGTACGGCCTCGGCCACCTCGTGCAAGTTGTCCACGCGCTGCGCGGCAAAGTCAGTGGCAACACCCAGCTCGTGCAACACCACGTGCAGCATGGCGTGCAGCACCGCCACGTCAGCCCCCGGGCGAAACGCCACATGCTGCCAGGCGTGTCGCGCCAACTCCGTGGCGCGCGGGTCAAGCAAAACCAAACGGGCACCACGCGCCACGGCGTTTTTAATATGACTGGCTGCCACCGGATGATTGGCGGTGGGGTTGGCCCCCATGATCCAAATGGTTTCGGCATGCTGCACATCCGACACCGGGTTACTCACCGCACCCGAGCCCAGGCCCTCAAGCAACGCCGCCACACTCGAGGCGTGGCACAAACGGGTGCAATGGTCCACGTGCGGGCTTGCAAAAACGGTACGCACCAGTTTTTGAAACACATAGGCTTCTTCGTTGCTGCCTTTGGCACACCCCAAACCCGCCAGGGCGCCGCCGCCGTGCGCCGCGCGAATCGCCTGAAGCGGTTGCACCGCGGCCTGCAACGCTTGCTCCCAGTCCACCTCTTCAAACACCTCGCTCCAATGCGGCGGATGTTGGCAATGGTTGGGGTTTTTGGGTGCATCCGGGCGTCGACGCAGCGGCCGTTGCAGTCGCTCAGGGTGTTCGATGTAATCGTAACCATAGCGGCCCTTAACGCATAAACGGCTGCCGTTGGCGGGGCCATCGCGCCCCAACACCCCCACGATGCGCTCAGCCTGAGCGCCGCTGGCGGGCTGCACCTGATAGGTTAACTGGCAACCCACGCCGCAATAGGGACAGACCGAAGGCACCTCACGCGTTGCCTCCGGCAGCGGCTTGGCCGAGGCAATGGCGCCGGTTGGGCAGGCTTGCACACATTCACCGCAGGCCACGCATTGGCTGGCAGCAGCCGGGTCGTTTAGGTCAAAGGCGATATGGGCGTGCGCACCACGCCACACCATGCCAAGCACGTCGTTGCCTTGTTCGTCGCGGCAGGCACGCACGCACCGCGTGCATTGAATGCAGGCGTCTAGCTGCACACGCAACGCCGGGTGGCTGGTATCGGGCGCCGGCGCCGGTCGGGCCGCCAGCGCAAAAGCTGCACGCGGCTGCACCTGCAGCCGCTGCGCCCACTGCCCAAGCTCACCCAAAGGCTGGCCCCGCAGCGATTGCGGAGCATCCGCCGGCATGTCAGCCAACAGCAACTCCAACACCATGCGCTGGCTTTGCCGCGCGCGCGGGCTTTGGGTTTGCACCACCATGCCCGGCTCGGCTTGCCGACAACAGCTTGCGGCCAGGGTGCGTTCGCCGTCAACCTCCACCACACACGCGCGGCAATTGCCGGCTGGCTGCAGCGGGCTGGCATGGCACAAATGCGGCACCTCAATACCGTAACGCGCCGCCAACTGCCACAGCGTCTCGCCTGGCTTGGCCTCCACGGTGCGCCCGTCAAGGGTTAGGGTTAAGGGTTGCGTCTGGGTCATCACTTCAGCTCGTGCCCAAAGTGTTGTTGCACGCTTTGCCAGGCGTTTGGCGCCGCCTGGCCCAAACCGCAAATGCTGGCCTCACGCATCACCTCGGCCAAGTCATCCAAGGTGTGGCTGTCCCACCGGGCTTGCTGCATCAGCTGCACCGCTTTGTCTGTGCCCACACGGCACGGGGTGCATTGGCCGCAGCTCTCATGCGCAAAAAAGCGCATGGTGTTGAGCGCTGCATCACGCGCGCGGTCGTGTTGACTCAACACCACCACCGCCGCCGAGCCAATGAACGCGCCGTGCGGTTGCAAGGTGTCAAAGTCTAGCGGCAGATGCGCCAGATCGGCGGGCAACATGCCGCCGCTGGCCCCACCCGGCAAGTAGCCATACAAGGTATGCCCCTCGGCCATGCCACCGCCGTATTCATCCACCAATTCCTGCACGCTAATGCCTGCGGGTGCCAAGTACACGCCTGGGTTGCGTACCCTTCCACTGAGGCTGTAGCGGCGTAAACCTTGGCGATCGTGCCGCCCGTGCGCGGCAAACCAGGTGGCCCCTTTGGCATGCAGCTCGGGGACCCACATCAGGGTTTCAACGTTATGAACCAAGGTGGGGCGCCCAAACAACCCGCGCTGGGCCACGTAGGGGGGACGCAGCCGGGGCTCGCCACGTTTGCCCTCCAGGCTCTCGATCATTGCCGACTCTTCACCGCAAATGTAGGCACCCGCGCCGCGCCTCAGGGTGATGGCGGGTGCGTTGGGCTGCCACCCGCGCAGCGCTTGCAGCGCGTCTTGCAAAACACGATGCGCATACGGGTATTCGTCGCGCAAATAAATGTAGGCCTGCTCACAGCCCACCACGTGCGCGGCCACCAGCATGCCCTCCAACAAAGCATGCGGCTGCGACTCCAGCAACACCCGGTCTTTGAACGTACCGGGTTCACCTTCATCGGCGTTCACCGTCAGTAGGCGCGGGCCGGCTTGCGCCATTACGGCGCGCCACTTACGCGCCGCCGGAAAACCCGCACCACCCAGCCCACGCAAGCCCGCTTGCTCAAGCGACTGCAACACCGTGTCTGGGCTGATTTGCCCGGCTTGCAAACCCAGCCACAACGCATAACCGCCTTGCTTGCGGTAGGTCTCCAAATCGGTGGCGGTGGGCAGGTGAGGTACGTGCCGACGAAAATCCTCGGCGCGCCACCCAGTCTGTTGCTGATCCACACACTGTTGCACACCTTGCGCCACGCGATCGGGTGTTGCCTGTGCCACCGGCAGTTGCCCCACCTGCACCGCTGGGGCTTGCTCACAACGGCCCACACACGGCACAGCCTGCACACGCACCTGGCAACCGGTGGTTTGCTCCAGGTTTTGAACCAAGTCGCGCTGCAACGCCTCGGCCCCTTGCATGGCACAGCTTAGGCTGGTGCACACCCGCACGCGCAAGGTGTCGTCTTGGGTTTGACCGTCCGGCAAGATTTCAAAGTGATGATAAAAACTGGCCACCTCTATCACTTGCACCGGGGCTAGGCCCAATGCATGGGCCAGCGCCACCAACCAGTCTTTGGGCAAGCCACCCTGTTGATCATGGATGGCATGCAGGTATTCAATTAAGGCGTCTCGGCGCCAAGGCGTGGGCAGGGGTGCCAAGCATGCGGCCACGGCTTGCATGGCCGCGTGGCTCACAACCCTACCCTTGGGCGCGCGCCGCGCACGGCCGCGCGCAGGGGGGCGAGATTGAGCGGCGGGCTCGGTCACAGGGTAGCTCCTAAAATGCGGCGCATGACACCATCACACAACAACGCTTCTACCCCCATACGCTACCACGTTTGCGCCATGGGCAACGCCCTGGTTGACCTGGAATACCAACTCAGCGACGCCGAACTCACGGCCCTTGAGGTTGACAAAGGGCTCATGACCCTACTCAACGACGACCAACGTCACGCCCTGGTTCAGCGTTTGCACGGACACGGTACCCGCCGCACAGGCGGCGGCTCAGCGGCCAACACCGTGGTGGCCTTGACGCAGTTGGGTGGCCAGGCGCACTACACCTGCCGCATTGCCGACGACGAAAACGGTCACTTCTATGCCCAAGACCTTAAACGTTTGGGCGTGCAGGCGCAGCTGCAAATCGCCAACCCCGCCCAAGAACACACCGGCACCTGCTTGGTACTGGTAACACCCGACGCCGAGCGCACCATGTGCACCTATCTTGGGGCCACAGCGCTGCTGGACGACGGCGCTGTAAACGGTCAAGCCATTGCACAAAGCGCGGTGTATTACATGGAGGGCTACTTGGCGGCCTCACCCACCGGTTGCGCGGCGGCGCTGCAGGGCCGCGCACTGGCGGCAGAGGCGGGGGTGGCCTTGGCACTGACGCTGAGCGACATCAACATGCTGCGGTTTTGCCGTGAAAACATCAACGCCATGTGGGGCGAACGCGTGGACTATTTGTTCTGCAACGAAGCCGAAGCCATAGAGGCCAGCGGCCAACCCGACTTTGAGGCGGCGCTGGCAACTTTGGCGCCACGGGCGCATACCCTGTGCATCACACGCGGTGCCGCCGGCAGCGTGGTGTTGCAGCAAGGGCAACGCCACGATGTACCCGCACCCCGCATCACCGCTGTGGACAGCAACGGCGCCGGCGACATGTTTGCGGGCGCATTTTTATATGCCATTACCCACGGCGCCAGCGTTGTGCGCGCGGCGGAGCTGGGCAACCTCACCGCTGCGGCGGTGGTGGCGCAGCACGGCAACCGCCTGGCCACCGACACGCTACAAAACCTGCAGCGGCGCTGGCTGGGCAGCCAAGCCAACTAAACCGCCGCGCGGGCGGTTACATCATGCCCGGGTTGCCAGCCATGCCGAGCAACTTGGGCACGTTGGGTTGGCGCGGCTTGATCACCGGGTTGGCCTTAAAGTAGGTTTCCATCACATCCCAAATCGGTGTCCCCGATGCACCCTCGGCCACCGGCGCCCAGCCTGCCACTTTGTAGGTTTTGTCGGCCTCAATCTGCTTGCCACCCAGCCGCATGTCGCTGATGCGCTTACCTGACGCCGCCATGGGGTCGCAGGTGTACTGCAGGCCACCCACGCGCACCATGTCGCCGCCTTGCTGGTAGTAAGGGTCGGGGTTGAACAGGTTGTCGCATACGTCTTCTAGGATGGTTTTGATCATCGCCCCGCTCATATCGGTGAGCGTGGTGGCCGGGTAGGTGATGGCCACCTGGTCCATAAGGTGATCACGCGTAATGGCTTGCCCCGGCAATATGCTGGTGCCCCAGCGAAAGCCCGGCGAGAACGCAATTTGGGCCCCTTTAACTTCCATCAGGGCATCAACAATCAACTGATCCCAGGTGCCATTGAAGTTGCCGCGGCGGTACAACAAACCCTCTGAGGTCGCCAAGGTTTGGTCAAGCTTGGCCGCGTACGGTGCGCGCACCTTGTCGATGTACGCCTGCATGGCCGGATCGGCGGGCAACAAATTGGCAAACACCGGCAACAAGCGATACCGAAAATCTTGTACCTTACCGGCGCGGACATCAAAGTCCAGCACGCCTAAAAATTTTCCATTTGAGCCGGCGTTGGTAACAAGCGTTTTGCCACTGGCATTGGAGACAATCACCGGCGCGGGCACGCCGTCGTGGGTGTGACCACCCAAAATCGCGTCCACGCCCGTAACACGCGACGCCATTTTGACATCCACGTCCATGCCATTGTGCGACAACACAACCACCACCTGAGCGCCCTTGCCGCGCACCTCGTCAACCAACTCTTGTAATTTGTCGTCTTTGATGCCAAAAGTCCAATCGGGCACCATGTAGCGCGGGTTGGCAATGGGTGTGTACGGAAACGCTTGCCCAATCACCGCCACCGGCACGCCATTCATGCTGCGCATGACGTACGGCTGAAACACCTGGTCCTCAAAGTCGGTGGTGTGCACGTTGTGCGCCAAAAACGCCAATTGATCGCCAAAATCTTTTTTGATAATTTCCTGTACGCGATCAGCCCCCAGGGTGAACTCCCAATGCGGGCTCATCATGTCCACACCCAAGAGCTTGCAGGCATCGACCATGTCCTGACCCTTGGTCCACAAGGCTGTGGCCGAACCCTGCCACGTGTCGCCACCATCAAGCAGCCACGCGTGGGGCCGACTGGCACGCATACGCTTAACAAGTGTGGCCAAATGGGCAAAGCCACCCACCTTGCCATAGGTTTGCGCCGCTTGCGTGAAATCGAGTGCGGTAAACGCGTGCGCCTGAGCCGTGCCAGGCGCAATGCCAAAGTGTTTCAACAACTGCTCACCCACCAGGTGCGGGGGCCGACCCTTGGCCTCGGCTACGCCGAGGTTAAAACTGGGCTCGCGAAAGTAAATCGGGCGCAGCTGCGCGTGGCAATCGGTAAAGTGCAAAAAGCTGACGTTGCCAAAAGCAGGATGCTCGTAGAGCGACTCGGTGCCACGGCTGGTGGCAGCCAAGGCCTCTGGACTGGCCAGCGGCATACCCGCCGCTGCCGCAGCCGCCAACAACTGCATAAATTCTCTACGTTCCATATTAACGCTCCCCTTTTTGGCGCGCTAAACGCCATTCATCTGCCAAAAAAAGGGGGCCTAAGCCCCCTCCCGTCAGTGGGTTCAACCCACGGTCAATTACTTGTTAACGGGGGAGTTCGGATCGAGCAACAACGCCACCAAGTCTCGGACTTGGTTTTGAGTCAAGATACCGTTGGTGCCCGCCCGTGGCATGTTGGAACAAGCGTTATACGCACGCGAGTTCCAAATTTTGCCCCAGGTGTACTTAACCACCGCCTGTGCCGCAGGGCTGTTGGGGTCGGTTACACCGCGCAACTTGCCGTAGCCCACCAGGCTGGGGCCAAGCGTGCCGTACGAATTAAACGACGGGTCGATTTGGTGGCAGTTGTAGCAGTTGCCACCGTTGACGCGAGTGATTTTGTCACGCCACGTGAGCCCTTTGCCGCTTTGGGCAACTTTTTCGCCACGCTTCCAGTCGCCCAAGTACTTGCCATCGCTGGGCCACTTGATGGCTGCCATGTTGGCCGCCTCAATCGCTTTGGCGGTTTTTTCGTCGAGTGCTTTACCCGCTACGTCCGCCTGACTGCACAAATCGTTGGAGGCCTCAGGGGCGATACGGTCGAGTTTGGCAATGCCTTTGTTTTGGAACGAGGACTTGATAACCTCTGCGGTGGCCCTGTCGGCATCGGCACTACTGCTCATGGTGGTAGAGGAGCAAGCCGCCATCAACGCTGCCACGCAGGCCGCAGCCAGCACACTTTGTGTTGTTTTCTTCATATCGTGCTCCTTAGCGTTTGATGGCCGGGGCGATGCTCTCGGCACCTTTGGCATTCACACCCATGTAAACACCCAGCGCCACCGTGGCGTCGCTGCCGTATTTGGGCTCGGGAAAGCGCTGCTGCCGGTAGCAGTCATTCAGGCGCTTTTGCATGGTCCACATTTGACCGTTGCCCACACGATAGGCTGGCCATGCCGCAAACCCAATGCCGTCACCTGGGTTCTTGGTGAGGTTGGGTACACCTTGAAGGCGAATACGCTTGCCGTCTTCACCGTGGCAGGTGGCACAGGCAAAGTCGTGTGTGCCGCCTCGGGCAAAGAACAACCGCTTACCCACCTCGTACATGGTCTTTTCGGAGGCGTGGTTTTGCGGCACCGCAAAGCGCATGCCTTTGGACTGACCTGCGACATAGGTGGCAATGTCACGAATATTGGCCATCTCGCCCTTGTTGTACTTCACTTTGGCCAGCTCGGCGGCGTTGAAACCCTGCAAGGTCTCCATGCAGGTTAACAAGCGAGACTCCAAGTCTTGCACGCGGCCGGTGTCGGCAAAAAAGCGGGGCAGCTCAACGAACGCGCCCTTCACAACCCCCGGGCCTTTACCCAAATCACACTTTTCTAGGGTCGCGTTTTTTGGACCTCGAGCGGTCTTCCAGAGCTCCTCACCGTTCATTTCAAACAGTTCAGCTGGGTTACCGTCTGCCAGCATCTCCCGGTATTTGTTGATGCCTTTTTCCATATCAGACTGACCATAAGCCAGCGTTGACAACGCCAAAGCGGTCATCGCCGTGAGCAAATGCTTGCGCATGATTGGGTTCTCCTTGTCGTTATGCTTGGATTAAGCGGGGCAGTCGAAAGTCGACCATTCCCGCATGACAACTGCCTTACGAAATGGTGGCGGTGTCGGTGCGACTGTCGCCCTTGTTGTCCACCCAGTTGATCTCCACGGTTTCACCCTTGGCACCGCCTTTGAAGCTAAAGGCCAGATAAGGGTTTTGCGAAACCGCGGGGCCCCAATCGGCGCTCAGAACCACCTTGCCGTTATGTTTGGCGGTTACGGTGTTGATGTGATGCGCCGGAATGGGTTTGCCATTGGCATCTTTGCGCTGGCCCCCTTCCATGCGGTGCGACATCAGAACCCGCACGGTGGTCTCGCCATTGGCGGACTTGGCACGGATACGCATTGGATTTCCCATGTTGTTACTCCTTCAATCTTTAAACGCTGTTTTACCGCTGCCAGTTTTTAGCCGCCGCAACCACCCAAGGTGACCTTGGTCTCTTTTTTGGCCATGTACAGCTTGCCGTCGGCCTTGGCGACCACGATGACGTCAGACGTCTTCCCCATCTTGACCCGGGTTTTCACCTCTGCCGTGGTGCCGTTTGGAAACGCGAAGTGCGCGGCCATGGGCTGCGGGTTTTTCTCAACCAAAAACCAAACGTCGCTGGTGTTGGGCAGCTTACTGACTGTGGCCACAGGTACCACCGCGCCGTTTTCGGCGATATCGGGGGCGATCACTTCAATCTGGTCGCTGGTGGCAGGCTGACCACCAATCGCCTCCAGCGCCCCCGACAGGGTTTTGCTGGCAAAAGCAGGCCGGCTCTCGGCCGCCATGGCTTGCTCGGTGGTGATCAAACCCAAGCTCACCAGGGTCCCGAGGGCACCGGTGGTGCGCAGGGCATCGCGTCGGGTAATGTTCATGCGTTCACTCCTTGAAAGTCGCGTTATCAGTATAGGCGTATGCTTTGATAATAGACAAACGCCCAGGGGTTGGATATCGGGTTTGTCCTAGGCGTTACTTGGCGCCTGCGGCAATCCACTCGGCCATGGCCTTGGCGTCGGCATCGGAGAGTTGGGTTTGCGCTGGCATAGGCACCGCGCCCCACACACCCGAGCCACCGGCCTTGATTTTGGCGCTTAGATAAGCAACGGCGTCAGGCCGGCCTTGGTATTTATCGGCAACCTGCGAAAAACCCGGTCCGACCAGTTTTTGTTTCATGCCATGACAAGCGGTACAAGACTGCGCCGACAGCAGCACCTTGATGTCGGCACCGGCTTTCTTGCTTGGCATCGTGACCTGGGTGGCGGCAGCAGACGCGACCATCAACGTGGCCGGCGGCGGCTTGGTGGTGTCTGCACCACGCACCGGCCCAATCAAACGGTTTTGTTTGGCTAAGTTGCCATGCGCGTCACGGGCGTGGTCGGGCAGCACCGACACCAGCTTCACGTCTTTGACGCAATCCTTCATGCAGGCCACGGTTTGCACGTCACCCTTGCCGTTGACACGCCATAAGGGCTCGTAGGCCACCATCCCGTTGCGATTGGGCAGGCGCTTTTGAACATCCGCAATGTTTTGATTGGACAGTGTGAAGTCTTCGGGCACCACTTCGGCCAGGTTGAGAATGTAGGCCGTTACGGCGTACACCTCGTCCACCGACAAGCTCTTGGGCGCGTTCCATGGCATGGCTCGGTTGATGTAGTCCCACAGGGTGGAAACTGTGGACAGCTTCATCATGGTGCTGCGCTGGGGCCACTGCTTGGCCGGTAGCAAGTTGCCCACGCGACCGGTTTCTATGTCTTTGGCGGTGGTGCCACCCACAATGGGAGCAAACACCTCGTTGCTCTCACCAAATACGCCATGGCACAGCGCACACTGGGCTTCCCAAACCTCGGCTCCGCGGGCCACGGTACCGCTACCCGCCGGCAGACCTTTGAAGTCGGGCCGCACGTCAATGTCCCACGCCGCCACCTCATCTGGGGTGGCATCGCGCCCAATGCTGTGCCAAGGTTGACCGCCCGCTGCCCAAGCCAACGGCGCCCACAATCCGCTTGCCAACACAAGCGCCAAAAGTTTGTTGTTCATGCTTTTCATCCGTTGACCTGTACGTTGGTAACCTCGCCATTGGCGCCGATGCGCCAAGACTTAATGGCGTTGTTGTGATAAATGGAGCGTGTGCCACGCACCGCCCGCAACGCGTTGAGCGTGGGCTGAACGTAGCCGGTGCTGTCGATGGCGCGGCTTTCAATGACCACGGGCTTGCCATCCCATACCCAATCGATGTTGAAGCGTGTCATGGCTTTGGACAACACCGGGGTTTCCAGGCGCGCGGTGCGCCAGTTGCGCCCGCCATCAACCGAGACATCGACGCGCTTAATCGAGCCGCGCCCGGACCAAGCCAAACCGCTGATGTTGTAGTAGCCCTTGTCGAGCAATGTTTGCCCACCGGAGGGCGTGGTGATCACGCTCTTGCACTCTTGGATTGACGTGTACTGCCGGTGCGTGCCGTCCGGCATAAGGTCGACGTAATGCAGGGTTTCATCTTTGGTGCCGTAGCGTTGGTCACCGACTTCGATGCGGCGCAGATACTTGACCCAGCTCACACCCTGTATGCCCGGCACAACCAGCCGCAATGGGTAGCCGTTTTCGGGGCGTAGCATTTCGCCGTTCATACCCCAGGCAACGATCACGTCGTCCATGGCACGGTCGATGTCGATGGTGCGCGTCATGCTTGAGCCATCGGCGCCCTCGGCCAAAATGTATTTGCCCTTTTTCTTGTCAACGCCGCACATTTCGAGCAGCGTGGAGAGCAGCACGCCGGTGAATTCGGCGCAGCTGATCATGCCGTGCGTGTACTGCACCGTGGGCAACGCCACGTTGCCCCACTCAGGGCCCGAGTTGGCGCCACACTCAATGAAGTGAATGCGTGAGACGCTGGGCAAGCGCATCAGGTCGTCCATGGTAAACACGCGCTGACGCTTGACCAGGCCGTTGACCATGAGGCGATGCTGCGACGGGTCGATGTCCCACCAGCCTTGGTGATGGCGCTCAAAGTGCAAGCCGTTGGGGGTAATGATGCCAAACAAGCCCTGCAGCGGACAGAAGCTCACCGAGGCCTGCGACACGCGGGTTAAGCCTGGGCTTTCGCGGCGTTGCAAGTTACCTTCCCACTGGCTTGGCACGCCGTAACCCAACGCCGCCACGGGCTTGCCCAGCCCTTTGGTGTGCGGCGGAAGTTTTAAGATGGCGTCTTCGCCCTTGGGCGCTGCCACCGCTCGGCCTGCCGCCACGGCGCCTGCGCCCATGGCCAAGGCTTTGCCCATGAAGCCACGCCGGGCCTTGCGGGCTTGTTCGAGTTGTTCGGCGCTGATGTGCCCCTCTGGGGCGGGCAACACACGCCCAATGGGTTGATCTATAGGTGAACTCATGCCAGCAATCTCCAGTGTGTTCGATAAGTGTATGCGTAAATGGTGATATTGTATTTAGGGTTTACACTGAATATTTGGGTATTACAAAAAAAATTACGCCAAAAAGCTGCCGCCCACCAAGTGAGACAATTCCAACCATGACAACCTCAACCCAAAACATCTTTACCACGTGGAGCAACTTGTGGCGACCCGTGCTGGCCATGGCGGCGGTGATGGTCGCGGCCAATATTGCCGTGCAACACCCCATCAACAACTGGCTCACCTGGGGCGCCTTTGTCTACCCGTTGGTGTTTTTGGTTACCGATCTCACGAATCGCGCCGTTGATGCGCCGGCGGCCAGGCGCGTGGCGTGGTGGGGCTTTGCGCTGGCGGTGGTGTTGTCACTGTGGCTGGCGGATCCACGTATTGCGTTGGCATCGGGGGCCGCATTTTTAAGTGCCCAGTGGCTGGATATTGCGGTCTTTAACCGGCTGCGCCACGCCCAATGGTGGCAAGCGCCGCTGATCGGGTCGGCGCTGGCTTCGGTGCTCGATACGCTGATTTTTTTCTTTATTGCGTTTTACGGCACCGACTTGAACTGGCTCACGCTGGGTGCCGGCGACTTGGCCGTGAAGTGGCTGATGGCGGTGTTGCTGCTGGCGCCCTACCGGCTCATGCTGGGCCACTTGCGGGCATGGGTGCCATCTGCCGCAGCTTGATAACTAAACACCCGCGTTGGTGCGCAGCGCATCGCGCATGATGCGCTTCTCTTCTAGGTTAAGCGGTCGGTCCAGGCGGTCGCGCGCCAAGCCCAACAGCTCGCGGTCGATTTCTTGCGGAATACCGCGGTTAACCTGCACCGAGGCCAGGATGTCGGCCCGGGTATCCTCGTCGCGGGACTCCCACCATTCGCGTACCACGGCCTGCACCTCGTCACGGCGGGGCTCTTCGCGCGAGACGTCTTGCGCCTTGGGTCCACGGGTGGCACGATGCTGCCAAGCCGACGGCCTAAACCACAGTCGGCTGTCGGCCTGAGCCAGCAGCTGGGCCCACGCTGGGTCTTCTTCGGCGGTGGCAGCAAAGTCTTGCGCCGATTCGTCGGTGAGCAGGTGCAACAGCAGCCCGCGCTGTTGGGCCGCGTCCACCGCATCGCGCAGGCTGTTGGCGTCACTGGCAAGCACCACATGCGCAAAGCTTTTGTGCTCGGCCACAGCGCGCAGGTCACTTTCAATGGCTTGGGCGCTGCTTTGGTCGTCGTCGGCAGCCACCATGCGCGTGATCAAACCATCCACCAACTCGGTGGCGGGCGCGTCGGCGTACCAATACACCCGTTGGATATCCAGCGACCTGCCGTTGGCCGCCAGTGCCTGTTGCAACAAACCCGCCACTTGGGCTGGCGAGACCGGCTCGGCGTTTTCGCTGTCGGTCTCGAGCAACCACTGCAAATAACGCGCTTCGATGAGCGCCACGCACGAGGCGCGGGGGCCGTGCTCGCGCGGACCGTTGTTTTTGTTGGCGCCGCCGGCTTTGTTGGGTGAGAAAGTTTTGCCGCCGCGGCGGGCGTTGCCCTCGCCGTGGCCGACCCGTGGGGGGTAGTTCATAAAAGGGACTGGTAGCTTAGCTGGTGAGTTAATGTTTCAGTGTATCCGAAGGCGTGTGCCCTGTGCGCTTACCATGACGCCATGATGGGTAACGCACCTTACGTGGGACGCTACGCACCCTCGCCCACGGGGCCGCTGCATGCCGGGTCAATGGCCACGGCGCTGGCGAGCTGGCTGGACGCACGCGCGCATGGCGGACGTTGGTTGGTGCGCATAGAAGACGTTGATACCCCACGTTGCAGCCCGCAGGCAGCGGCCACGATCCTCAGCCAACTGCAGGCATGCGGCTTGCATCCAGACGGTGAGGTGCAGTGCCAAAGCCAACACCAAGACGCATACGCCGATGCCTTGGCTGCATTGCAGCGAGCCGGCTTGGCCTACGGCTGCGCGTGCTCCAGGCAAGACATTTGGCGTGCACAGGGCAGCGCGGCGGCCGGCGGCGGCGCCCCACCCTACCCCGGCACCTGCCGCGGGGGTACCGGCGGGCGAGCGCCTCGGGCATGGCGTCTGAGCACCGCACGCGTGGGATGGCTGTGCTGGCACGACCGCCGACTGGGACCACAGGATCAATGGCTGGAGCAATCGGTGGGCGATTTTGTGCTGCGTCGCGCCGATGGGCTGTGGTCTTACCAACTGGCGGTGGTGGTTGACGACGCCGCGCAAGGTGTCACCGACGTGGTGCGCGGCGAGGACTTGGCCGACAACACGCCACGCCAGCGGCTGTTGCAACAGGTGCTGAACCTACCCCGACTGCGTTACCTGCACACCCCTTTGGTGCGCGATGGCGAGGGTTATAAATTATCCAAACAAACCGGCGCCCGCCCGGTCGATACCCACAACGCCAGCGCCGTGCACCAGACGATGGGCGATGCCGCGAAGGCGTTGGGCCTGATGCCGCCCCGCGCAAACCAGCCGATAGCCGAATGGCTAAGCCAAGCCACGCGCCAATGGGCGGACCGCT
>Ga0181567_10001056_pt1 | contig 20907 bp, 19 predicted proteins | sample 101ome_14_FD_133761 | JGI IMG/M metagenome (GOLD analysis project Ga0181567, IMG submission 133761) | Coastal salt marsh microbial communities from the Groves Creek Marsh, Skidaway Island, Georgia - 101403AT metaG (megahit assembly) | ecosystem: Environmental > Aquatic > Marine > Intertidal...
CCTCATGCAGTGAATATCAACAGGTACTTAAGAATAACGATTTGACAGAGATGTATGAGCTGGCGAATCGATACTATCAAGAAGAAGAGTTTGTCAAGGCCAAACGCCTTTATGAGTTAATCGCACCTAAGTATGCAGGACGACCTCAAGGAGAGCGCTTGAGTTTCTTTTTTGCAGATGCACAATTCAAAACCAAAGCGTATTACTTGTCAAGCTACCAGTTTGAACGATTTATTAAAGCCTATCCTAATAGCGACAAAAGAGAGGAGGCTAGCTTTTTAGAAGCGGAGAGTTACTATCATATGAGCCCTCGTTTCAGTTTGGATCAAACGGATACAGATAAGGCCTTGGAGAAACTGCAAAATTTCATCAATAACTATCCGAATTCAGAATATTTCAATAGAGCCAACGAACGTGTTCAAGAATTGAAAATTAAAAAAGAACGAAAGGCCTTTGAGATTGCAAAGCAATACGATAACCTAGGAGAGTTCAACCTTCCGGTCTTGTTTTCAGCAATTAAATCGCTAAACAACTTCATCATTGAATATCCAGGTTCAATCTTTAGAGAAGAAGCGCTGTTTATTCGTATTAAATCTGCAACAGTATTAGCAGAGAATTCTACGGCAAACAGAATGATGGAGCGCTATGAAGAAGCTTTAGATTATTACAAAGACTTCAGAAGATATTACGAGCGTTCAAAATTTGACGAGGAAGTGGAATATTACTACTCTAAGATACAATCCGGATTAGAATTTGTAAATTCGCTGAATTAATTAAGCTATCGTGAAAGAAACTAAAGCTGCACTTACTACTAAAACCTTCGATAAGAACGTTTTAGATCAAAAAACCTCTAACATTTACGAGGCGTTATCTATCGTTGCAAAGCGTTCGGTTCAAATTAATGCTGAGATCAAAAAAGAGCTTGTGGACAAACTTGAAGAGTTTGCTACCTACACGGATAGTTTAGAGGAGGTATTCGAGAACAAAGAGCAGATCGAGGTGTCTAAGTTCTACGAAAAAATGCCAAAGCCGCACGCGATGGCCATCGAAGAATGGCTTAACGACCGTATCTACTACAGAAATACCTTTTCAGAGGAGTAAAAAACTTCTTATGCTTGCGGGAAAACATATTCTGCTCGGCGTCACTGGCGGAATAGCCGCTTACAAAACTACTTTTCTAGTTCGCCTTCTTGTTCGCCAAGGTGCGAAAGTGAGGGTGATTATGACATCGTCAGCAAAAGACTTTGTTAGCCCTTTAACCCTAAGCACCCTAAGCCAACACCCGGTCTATTTAGATTTTGTTGATGAACTAGAAGGCACCCTTCAGTGGAACAATCACGTTGAGTTGGCTAAATGGGCTGACCTCTTCTTAATTGCACCGCTAACGTCTAATACCTTAGCGAAAATGGTTTCAGGTGCTTGTGATAATCTCTTGCTTGCTACTTATATGTCATCGAGTTGTAAGGTATTTGTAGCCCCTGCTATGGATCTGGATATGTATGCTCACCCGGTCACTCATGAGAACCTTTCGGTATTGCGTTCTAGAGGGGTTGAGGTGATTCCTGCAACCTCTGGATTCTTAGCTTCTGGTCTAGAAGGAGAAGGACGCATGGCCGAACCAGAATCTATTGTTGAGCAGCTTATTGATCGACTTCAGACCGAGGCTCCTCTGCACCAGAAAAAGGTATTGATCAATGCAGGGCCCACTCGTGAATCGCTAGATCCAGTCCGTTTTATGTCGAATCATTCAACCGGTACAATGGGCTATGAATTGGCTCTAAGCGCCTACGAATTGGGCGCAGAGGTAACATTGATTAGTGGTCCGGTTTGTCCGATAGTATTGCCAGAAGAAATAAACTGTATCCACATTACTACGGCTGCTGAAATGCACGACGAGGTGATGGCTCATTTTTCGACTGTAGATATTTTCATCGCCTCTGCTGCTGTTGCCGACTACACTTTTGAAAAGATGCATCCGCATAAACTTAAGAAAGGAGAAGAGGTACTATCCCTAAATCTCGTTCGCACAAAGGATATTCTTACGAACTTGGCCACACTGAAGAAAAGTCAGGTAGTCGTTGGTTTTGCCTTAGAAAGCAGCAATGATCCTTCAAAAGCGCTATCAAAAATGAAAGCCAAGGGGCTCGATGCTATTGTCTACAATACACTGAGCGATTCTGGGGCCGGTTTTGGCACAGACACGAATAAGGTGACACTTTACAAAAAAGACGGATCGCATACTGATTTTCCGCTTCAGCCTAAGCGTCAGCTTGCAAAGGCGCTTTGGAATGACTTTATCGAACAATGGTTTTAAGAAAGATACTTGTTGGATTCTTAGTAGTGTTCTACGGAGCGCTTTCGGCCCAGCAAGCCCGTATTCAGGTTAAACTTGAGAATCGAACCCAAAACAACGCCTATCAGATCCAATACCAGCAAATAGAAAGGGACCTTTCTAAGATGCTCACCTCGACCTTAAACGGTGCAACGTTTGGTAGAGTAGAGGAGCCTTCTTTGGAGCTCAGTTATACGTTTTCAGTTCTTGAACATCGTAACACTGGTATACGTGCTGCTTTGAGTGTGGGGATTTATAAACTGAATTCCTCAGGATACCGAACGTTACTCTTCCGTTGGTATGAACCTTCTTTAGGGTTTACCTACATTCCTGGAACACCTTTTTTTTTCAATCTGAACACTATCCAATCAAATTTGGTTGCGAATGCTGTATTCTTCGCTTACGTAGGCCTTGGGTTTTATGCTGATTCAGAGTCTATTAATGGGGGTACGGCTTATTTTCGAAAGGCAGATGAACTGCTTACACGAATGCAATCAACTTCCTTTGCAGGTTGGGAAATGAGAAGAGGCGGCACTTCAAAGTATCGCTTGGTTTATGAACTGCTCAATCCTGCTTATACCTCGATCAGGCTATTTTATTATCAGTTAAATAGCGCCTGTATCTTAATGGATTCAAAAAGAACCGCCTACGATCAATCCTGTATTAAGGAGAGCCTTTTGGTAATAGATGATCAGGTTGTTTTAGTGGCAAACTCACTTTTATTGCAACGGATTAAGGATGCACACCCAAAACTCTTCTAATTACTATACAAGGTTTGGCTCATCGCGCAAGTAAAGTGCACTCGACTCTACTTATATTTACAGTGCTATAAGAAATAAATGCTTGTTTCGCTTTACATAAAGAATTTTGCGCTCATCGACGAACTACGCATTGAGTTTGGCCCTGGTTTTAATGTAGTTACAGGAGAAACAGGATCAGGAAAATCTGTAGTACTTCAGGCACTTCAGTTGGCATTAGGTGCACGAGCAGAAGGAGTTTCTTTTTATGACCCAGACGCGAAGTGTGTACTTGAGTTAGAAATAGCCATTAGCACGCATTACAAGCAGTGGTTTGAAGCGTACGATCTTGATTACGATAAACATTGTATTATTCGAAGAGAAATGGGTAAGACCCAGAAATCTCGAATTTTTATCAACGATACTCCTGTAAAACAGACCGTTTTGAACCAATTGACGGATAAACTGTTCTCATTTCATTCGCAAAATGAATCCTATTCTTTTTTAAAGAATGCTGAGCAGCTTGATTTTTTAGACGAGCAGGCCCAACATCAGGATGTAGTAGACGAATACCGCAAAAAATACAGGAGCTATAAAGCATTAAGTGACGAGTTTGAGGCAATGACAGATCGATCTGAAGAAATGGAGCGCGAATGGGCCTATCAGCAGCATTTAAAAAGTGAACTTGACGCCTTGCATCTCGAACACCTCAATCAGGAAGATCTAGAAAGGCGTTATGAAATTCTGAGTCAGGGAGAGAAGATTCAGTCCATTATCGATGAGCTCAACGGTTTGTTTGAATCTGAACCTTACGGGCTAAATGAACAGTTACGTCAAGCACAGCGGTTGAGTTCATCTCTATTAAAAGCCTCAGAATCATTTTCGGAGATTAACAATCGCATGCAGTCTTTGGCTATCGAGGCTCAGGATTTGTATGTAGAGATCAATCAGTCTCTAGAATCTATGGATTTAGAGCCCAGTGCTTTAGAAGAGGTTTCTGAACTTTTGTCAGAATTGCACCGCCTTCAGCAAAAGCACGGGGTAAGCACTGTAGAGGAGTTAAAGGCAAAGCGTGATGCTTTTGCTACGAGCTTAGGTGAGGATGGTAGTTATGCTGATCGCATAAGGGCACTCGAAAGCGCACTATTTAAAGCACGCGAAGAAATAGAACCGTTGGCAGGCCAAATCAGTGATGGGCGTAAAAAAGCAGCTACAGCCTTAAGTGCCTCTATCGAAAAGGTGTTGTCTTCTTTAGAAATGCCTGGGTCGCGTATCGCTATAGAAGTTTACGAGACTGAGCATTTAGGTAGTAATGGAATTAACGAGGTTAATTTTAAATTCCAGGCCAATAAGGGATCTGATCTTCTCGAGCTTAAAAAGGTGGTTTCTGGAGGGGAACTTTCACGGTTGGCCCTGGCCATCCAATATATTAAGGGAGAGAAAAACTCAATTCCTACTCAAGTCTTTGATGAAATAGACACCGGGGTTTCGGGTCAAGTAGCAGAGCGCGTTGCGCAACTTTTTGAAGCGATGGGTGCGCGCAATCAGCTTCTGGTAATTACTCACCTTCCACAAGTCGCCGCAAAAGGATCTACTCACCTCAAGGTATTTAAGAAAGAAGCTAACGGACGTGTCAATACGCGTGTGGTGCAGTTAACTGAAAATGCACGTCAAGAAGAAATCGCATCGATGATAGAAGGGAATAATCCTTCTGAAACAGCGTTAAGCCATGCAAGAACGCTATTGACAAGACATTAGTGGTGTTGAATCTTGCTATATTTGAGCATTCATTAAATAAACAATCATGAATTACAATCTTTTAAAGGGTAAACGCGGAATCATATTTGGAGCTTTAGATGAAAATTCAATCGCTTGGAAAACCGCAGAACGCGTTCACGAAGAGGGGGGTGCATTTGTATTAACTAATGCTCCTATTGCCTTGAGAATGGGAGAGTTGAATGCACTTGCGGAGAAAACAGGTGCTACGATAATTGGAGCTGATGCGACCTCTACGGAAGATTTAGAGAAATTGATTACAGAATCGATACAGATTTTAGGTGGTAAGCTTGATTTCGTTTTGCACTCTATAGGAATGTCTGTTAATGTGAGAAAAGGACGTCACTATACCGATGAGAACTACGATTTTACTGCCAAGGGATGGGATGTTTCTGCCTTGTCTTTTCACAAACTCCTTCAACAGTTATATAAGGCTGATGCGATGAATGAGTGGGGGAGTATTTTGGCGCTTACCTACATGGCCGCTCAGAGAACTTTTCCAGACTATAACGACATGGCCGACAATAAGGCTTATTTAGAGTCAGTGGCTAGAAGTTTTGGCTATTTCTTTGGAAAAGAAAAGAAAGTGCGTGTGAACACGATCTCACAATCTCCAACGGTGACAACAGCAGGTAAAGGAGTGAAAGGTTTTGATGCCTTCTTAAACTATGCCGAGAAAATGTCTCCACTTGGAAATGCTTCGGCTGATGATTGCGCAGACTATGCGGTGACCTTATTTTCAGATCTTACACGTAAAGTCACCATGCAAAACCTCTTTCACGATGGGGGGTTCTCAACGACTGGTGTGAGCCAAGAAATCGTAGACTTCTTTTCTGAAAAGTAACAGTGGTTCGCTTCAAGGGTTAGCATGATTCAGTCACCCTTATACTATTCTATCATTGTGCCGGTATACAATCGGCCAGAAGAATTAGATCAATTATTACACTCTATTGCTCTTCAAGAATTTGAAGGAGAATTTGAGATTGTGGTAGTTGAAGACGGCTCTCAAAAACCTGCATTAGAAGTTGTTGAGCGCAGCCCGTTACGCTCTAGAATATCCTATTATCAAAAAAAGAATACGGGTCCTGGAGACAGCAGAAATTACGGAATGTCACGTGCTAAGGGTTCCTATTATTTGCTCTTTGACTCAGATTGTATCTTACCCAAGGACTATTTAGGTACACTTGATCGAGAGCTCACTTCTAGGTATGTTGATTTTTTTGGTGGACCAGATGATGCCTTGCCTTCTTTCTCGCCACTGCAGCGTGCTATTAACTTTGTGATGACTTCAAAAGTTACCACAGGGGGTGTTAGAGGGGGGGCGTCGAATCTATTTGAGCCAAGGAGCTTCAATATGGGATTATCAAAAGAGGTATTTGAATCTACGGGCGGTTTTGGTGTGATGCATCCGGGTGAGGATCCTGAACTCAGCATGCGAGCATGGAAGAGCGGTTTTAAGTCTCGGCTAATCCCATCTGTTAAGGTATATCATCATAGAAGGATCTTTTTTCTTTCCTTTGCTAGGCAGGTTTTTAAGTTTGGAGCTGTGCGGCCAATACTCGAGCAAATGCATCCGGAGTTCAAGAGAAGTGTTTATGTTTTACCTTCTTTATTTACCCTTTATATTATTATTCTTGTTTTGTCTTTAATCATGACATTTTCAGGCGAACTCCATGGGCTGATTATGCTGATCATGATTGCTCCTCTTATACTGTATGTAGGGGCCCTGAAAATTGATGTTTTGCTAAAATCCAGATCCTTACACTTAACGGCCCTCACAGTAGCCGCTCTTTTCATTCAAATGGGTTCATATGGCGTGGGGTATTTTTTAACGTATATTAAACTAAGGACTTCATCACATAAAAGTATTCAAGAGTTGTTCCCACAGTATTTCTTTACTGTTGAATCTAAAGTGTCTTAGCCATGCGAAAAATAGGACTTAAGCAATTCGTGTATTTCTTCTTTATCGCAGCTCTTATCTGGTTTTTTAACCAATTAAGTAAACCCGTAACACTAAGCTCATCGGTAAAGATTCGATTTTCTGAGGTTCCAGATTCACTCTTATTAGAGTCAAATGAGGCTTTTGATATTCCCCTTCGTATAAGTGGTACTGGGTTCAGAGTGCTTTTTGACTTTTCGTCAAACAAGGAATTAGAAATTCCTCTTACGCCATTAGAGTATGTTAATGGAACTTACCTAATGCCTGCAGAGGCTATTGAAGACGCTATATTTTCTCAAACCCCTGAAACCATTTCGATTGATTATGTTTCAGCAACAGACATTGTGGTTCAAGCGTCTCTTTTGAAAACGAAGCGAATTAAAGTGATTCCAAGGGTGTTTACTTCATTTGTTCCAAACTATGTAGCCATTGATTCGGTAAGAATAGATCCTCCTTTCGTAGAAGTTAGAGGTACAGAAAAAAGCTTAGAAGGTGTAGATAAGATCTTAACAGAACCTCTGCGCCTAGAAAACATTAAGGCTTCAATCAACATCAAGGTACCCTTGGATCTAAAAGGTTTAGAAGAATTGAGAATTTCAGATTCTGAGATCCTTTTTACACAAGAGGTGGTACGGTTTTCAGAGCGCATCTTTAAGGTTCCCGTCCTCTTGCCAACCCTAGAAGATGGAAGTAGAGTGCAACTATTTCCCAATACAATTTCGGTATTGTGTAAAGCGCCGACCACATTGTTAAATAACTGGTCCGACAGAGATTTTGAGGTCAGTGTTGTGATCGATTCTACCTTTAGGAAAGAGGATAAGCAATTGCCGCTTAAATTGACCAAAGAACCAATAGGGGTTTTATATACTGAACTCCTGACTTCAACCGTAGACTTTTTAATTGAGAGATAATGAAGAAAGTTGCAATTACTGGGGGTATTGGTTCGGGGAAGTCACGGGTATGTAATCTGCTTCAAGAAAAAGGTTATTCTGTTTATCCTTCAGACGACAGGGCCAAATATCTCATGGTTCACAATGAAGGATTAAGGACCGAACTGATCGCCTTGTTAGGCTCAGAGGCTTATTCATTTGATGGAGAAGGGCAGGCTCAGGATCTTAACAGGGGTTTTATTAGTGCCGCTATTTTTGAAAATCCTTCGTTGAAGACGCAACTAGAATCTTTGGTACATCCGGTAGTGAGAGAAGATTTTGAAAAGTGGTCAAAGGAACAATCTTCTTCAATAGTGTTTCATGAATCAGCTTTGGTGTTACTTACAGCCTATTATACCCAATTTGATGCTGTTGTTCTTGTAGTTGCACCTGAGTCTATTCGATTAGAGCGCGTAATGAAAAGGGATGGGTTGAGCAGAGAAGCCGTACTCAAGAGAATTCAAAGCCAGCCTATTTATGAAGAACTCGCAGAACGAGCTACCTATCTCATTGATAACTCTGGAGCAATTGCTCTTGAAGACCAAGTCGCTGCTTTACTGGAGGACCTCATCTAGGCTTCAGATTTCTAACATTAGCCCTAACTTTAAGGGAGATAAACCTGTTAATAGATGAATAAAAGAGGTCTTTATGCGACTATAGTACTTATGTCTATAGCTTTATTGGGTTCAATATTGGTTCAGGGCTATTGGATCAAGTTGTCTTTACAAAGTAGATCTGAAGAATTTACTACGGCAATGGTGGACGTTATGGAGCACGCTGCTGATCTCGTAGAACAGCGCGAGCGCAATGACTACTATTCAAAATTAGCGGTATTGATTGATAGTGTAGGGGCCCCTAAGTCTACTCAAATTCGAAATTTCTTTTTTGTAGATAGAGGACTGTCTAATGATGAAATCATCTACTATTCCCATGGGATTTTAGAACAAGGGTACGATGTCGCTACCAGTTCTTTGCCAGGTTTTAGGGCACTCAATTCGAGCGATACTACGCGAATTTATAATTATACCTCAAGACGAAGTAGAAAGACATTTCGCACTGAATCTTCACTAGACGGTTCTACGGTTTCTTTAGAACCTATTGATGTTATAGATAAAATAGGAGGCCTCAGTAGCATTGAAAAAGCACAATACGAGGATGTTTTTTTAGAGGCGGCAAAACTTACACCAATACATCAGCGTGTCTCGGCCTCTGAGATTCGATTCGTTTTAGAACAAGAAATGGCGAAGCGCGGGATTAAAAGCGATTTTGAGTTTGGAATAGAACGTTTAGGCTATCCAACCGCAATTAAATCTGATGCTTTTGATTTTGCGGTAGATCCTGAATTTTCAGTCACTTTTTTCAAGGATAGTGAGGGCGTTAGTGAGTATACGTTAAACATAAGCATTCCAAACCGTGAAGCCCTCATTTGGCGAGATGTTATCGGTTTAGTAGCGATTTCTATTGTATTTACGCTTATCATTTTAGTTGCTTTTAGTGTGGCCTTGCATCAGCTTTTTACCCAAAAGAAAATTGCAGAGATAAAATCAGACTTCATCAATAATATGACCCATGAGTTTAAGACACCTATTGCAACGATAAACCTAGCAGTAGAGGCGCTTAAAGCTTCTTCCGCGTTAGTCCCTTCAAGTATGCCAGAAAACTTTGATCGGTATATTAAGATGATTAAAGATGAAAACAAGAGGATGAACGCTCAGGTTGAAAATGTTTTGCAAATTTCTCAGCTCGAAAAAGGCCAGCTAACTATAGAAAGAGAAGAGATTAGTCTTAACGGGGTTGTTGATGAGGCGATAGACAGGGTTAAATTATTTGTTGCTGAGAAAAATGGCACAATAATTGTTAAGAAAGAGGCAGAAGATGAAATCATTTGGGGAAATGCTATGCATCTCATCAATGTTTTTGTCAATATTTTAGATAATGCTCTAAAATATGCTGATACAGATAGACCTCTTGAAATAGAAGTTAAAACGTTTAATGTAAACAGAACAGTGGTTACCACAATTAAAGACAATGGCAAAGGAATGAGCCGGTCTTCTCTAAAACATGTTTTTGAGAAGTTCTACCGTGAAAATACGGGGAACCTGCACAATGTAAAGGGGCATGGACTTGGTCTTGCATACGTCAAACAAATTGTAGAAGCACATTCTGGTGAGGTGAATGTTGAAAGCGAAAAGGGCATTGGAACTGAATTTTCAATTAAACTCAATTTACATTAAGAGCCCATGAGTGATGCAAAGAGAATTTTACTCGTTGAAGACGATCCTAATTTTGGTATTGTTTTAAAGGATTACCTAGGATTAAATGGATTTGACGTGACCCTCGCAAAGAATGGTATGGAAGGCTTTGATAAGTACAAGAAAGGAGCATACGATGCCTGCATTCTTGATGTCATGATGCCGTTCAAAGATGGGTTTACTCTTGCTAAGGAAATCAGAGTAGACAATACTATTATACCCATCATTTTTCTAACCGCTAAAAGCCTTAAAGAAGATGTGCTTAAAGGTTACAAATCAGGAGCGGATGATTATCTGAACAAGCCCTTTGATTCGGAAGTATTGCTCGTGAAGCTCAAAACGCTTTTAAAACGCAAGGCGGTAGGCGTTGTTGCTAACAATCAACAGGTCGACTTTCAAATAGGTGACTTTAATCTCAACGCCAAGCTTCGTTTTCTAACTTATAAAGATGAGGAGCCTATCAAACTTTCTCCAAAAGAAAACGAGCTTTTAAAGATGCTGGCCCTTCACTTAAATGATCTTATGCCTCGAGAGCGCGCTCTTACGCAGATCTGGAGAGATGATAACTACTTTACCTCTAGAAGTATGGATGTTTATATTGCGAAGTTGCGTAAGTATCTAAAGAAGGATGAGAAGGTTGAAATTCTTAACATCCATGGAGAAGGGTTTCGATTGGTAGTCAACGCTTAAAACGTTGTAAAAGTTGAGAAAAGGAATCTTTATTTGAAAGAACTTCCATTTCACGTGCTTTTCTGTACCAGGTGAGTTGGCGTTTGGCAAAATTTCTACTGTGTTGTTTAATAGCGGCAATTGCCTCTTCTCTAGAACATTGCTTTTCGAAATAATTAAACCATTCGTAGTAACCAACGGTTGCTTTTACTAATTCGTTGTCCTCCGCCCAAAGCCTTTGAGCCTCTTGCTCTAGTCCGTGATCGATCATGAGGTCAACCCTTTTATTGATTCGATCGTACAGCTCTTCTCTTTCCCAGTCGATTCTGAAGCGCTTAATCTGAAAATCTAATTTTTTCTGAGGTCGATTTAAATAATAACTAATGGGTTTACCTGTTTGTTCATACACCTGAATCGCTCGTTCAAGACGCCTTCGATTCATCAGATCTATGGTGTTGTAGGATAGAGGGTCACTCGCTTTTAACTGCTGCTGAAGTTCTTCGAGCGTCCGGTTTCGAGTCGATTCAACAATAGTCTTATCAATGTGAGGAAGTTCGTCCAAGCCAAATAAAAGGGCTTCAGCGTAGAGAGGGCTGCCCCCGACGAGTACTACCACCTGGTTTTTCTTAAAGAGTTCGTCGATGTGTTTTTTCGCTTCTATTGAAAAGGTTCCAGCGCTAAGAGGTTGCTCTATGCTATGACTGTGTATCATATAGTGCTTTACTACGCCTCTTTCTTTAAGACTAGGAACTGCAGTTCCAATCTCCATTTCTTTATAACATTGTCTAGAGTCGGTTGAGACAATTTCAGTGCCCAGCGTTTGAGCTAATTCAATACTCAAGGCGGTTTTACCACTTGCGGTAGGTCCTTCTATGGATATGATGGTTTTTGGACTACTCAATGATCTTGTATGAATTTTGATTCAGTTGAAAAGCGATGATACTCATAAAGAAAGGATCGTTTGGAACTTTGGTAAGTCTATGTTCTATAACAGATGCTTTGGTAGACTGAAAATTCAAGTCTGTATACCCATAGGCAATCAGAACCCCTTCTGAGACTTTCATTAAAGCGGTTTCTCCTTCCGTTCTCCCCTTATCAACGATTAATCCGCTTAGACCGTCGTAAGAGCCAATCTCTTCTCTTTCTTTTATAGTGAATCGGATGAGGGGTCTCTGGGTCTTTTGGTAGTGATACGTTTTAATTAGACCTAGAAGTTTACTCGGACACTCTTCATAGGTGAGCCTTTTTACAGATCTAAACAATGGCTTTTTCGAATAATTAGCTGCAGACAACAGGGTTTCAACGGTGTTTTTAATAGAAGAGGTATAGGCGCAATAAACAAGCTTGTCTTTCTTTCCATAGAGTTGCAATACCCCGGGTACATCAGGTGCTGAGCGCACCATTTCAAGATGTGAAGGCAGAGTATCAGATTCCTTGATGGTTTTTGTAATCACTCGTTCAGCCGCATTTAGGGGGTCTTTTTCGCGCAGTATCTTCAGTAGAGACAGTGTCGCTTCGGCATCACCTAGAGCAAGATGGCGATTGCTGATAGGTATGCACAAAGCCTTTGCCAACTTGTCTAATTTAAAGCTCTCCTGGTCTTTTAAGAGGCGTTGTGCCAACTCGACGGTGCATAAGGTTGCCGATTTGAAGTCGAAACCTAAACGTTGAAACTCTTCTTTAAGAATACGGTAATCGAATTGAGTGTTGTGCGCAACAAGAACGGCATCATTGGTAATCTCAACGATTCGTTTCGCTAATTCATAAAATTTGGGTGCGGTTTGGACCATTTTAGGAGTGATTCCAGTTAAGGAGGTCACAAAGGGTTGGATTTCGCGCTCTGGGTTGACAAGGCTGTGGAACTGATCGACAACAAGGTTGCCATCAAATCGAAGGATGGCAATATCTATGATGGCCTCTTCTTCAATTTTGCCTCCGGTGCTCTCAACGTCGATTATAGCATATGTCACTCGAGTGGGCGGTTTAGCGATGTCCAAAAATAGCACTTCCTATGCGGACCATGTTACTTCCGCACGCTATGGCAATTTGATAATCAGAACTCATTCCAATCGATAGAACGGGGTCTTTTTCCCATGAGTGTAGGTGCTTGTCGAATAGGGTTTTTATAGTGTTGAACTCACTTTGAATTGCGGCACTATCCTCAGTGAAGGTTGCCATCCCCATCAAACCCTTGAAGTCGATGTGGCTATAGTGTTCCTTTTGTTCCAATAAAGCTTCTAATTCCTCTTCGTCTAGTCCAAACTTAGAAGTTTCTTTTGCAATATGTATTTGTAGCAAAACAGCGACCCGCTTATTGATTTTTTGCGCTTGTTTTTGAATTTCGTCTAACAGCCGCTTCGAATCTACAGAGTGAATGAGGTGCACGAAGGGAACAATGTATTTTACCTTGTTTCGCTGAAGATGACCAATCATATGCCATCGGATGTCCTTGGGTAGTTGCTCGTGTTTACTTGTTAGTTCCTGAACCTTGTTTTCTCCAAAATCTCGATGCCCCGACTCATAGGCTTCCAAAATAAGGCCATTAGGCTTGGTTTTTGAAACTGCAACGAGTGTTACAAATTGAGGTAGGGTGGTTTTTAGCGCTATGAGTTGTTGAGTTACGCTCATGTGATGGGGTAAAGAATTAGTCCGGTTAATAGTTTAGGTTCAATATACGTCGACTTAGGTGTAAGGGGTTCATTGAAGTCTGCCGCTCGTTTGAGCTCATTAACGGTATATTTCTTGGGCCTCAACGTGAGGGTAGTCTCATTCTTGTCGGATTGCTTATGATTTATCTGAGCTTTTAGGTCGGCCTTTAAATCTGATAGACTTGAAGAGGGTTTCAGTCTAAAATTGTAGGGCGTTTCTGCTAAGAGGATTTGGTCAGTACTCTCGTCCACCTTAGCCGTCTTTGTGAGTGATAGGTGATGTTGTAAAAGCTTAATACATTCCTCAGTAGAGAGGTTTAAGGTGTAAGTGACAACGGGCGCCTTGATGTTGAGTTCGTTCTCAGGAATTAGAAAACTCAGAAAATGGGCGGGGGGTGCATCAATGCTTGCGGTTTGCTGTCGCTGAGAATAATGCAAGACGGATTCTATTCGATGGTGTCCGTCGATCAAATAAAGTGTGTGATTTGCGTTAATCAGCATTGAAATTTGATCTGTAGTGGATGGATCGGAAAGCTGCCACAATTCATGACGTTCACGGTGAATACTTAAGGCAATAGTAGGTTTTGTTTTACCTGCATAGTCCTTGACTAAAGACTGAAACTCTTGCTGTTGTTCTTCAAAGGACAAAACCACGGGGTCAGCATGAATGCCCACTTCCTCAAGGTATAAAGAGAGGTTTTTTCTTCTTGATCTCTGGGTTTCTTCGTGGCGCTTTATCCGACGTTTGATATAGGCTTTAATTGGGGTTACGCCAACAACACCAGTTGCGGAATGATGAGTGCTCGACACGCGATAGATCCACAATGAGTTGGTGTTAAACCTTTGGTACGTAGCGGTGGATAATTGTTCTAGCAATCGTTCTCTGACTAATGCAAATCGTTCTTGAAGATCAATTTGGTCGCATCCAAATAAGCTAGGTTCTAACACCTTAAAGAAAGACTGCTCGTTTGAAGTTAGAACAGATTCAATATCCTCTTTTGAGTACGTATCGATATGCTTTATGGGTACCTTTTCTGAGGATTCAGCAGCCGAAACCCACCCTTTAAAGGCTTTTAGTAAAGTCATAGCGTTTTAGCTTCTAGCTGCTCTATGATTTCTTGGGCAACCTCTAAGGCATTAAGACCATCCTTAAAGGTTACACGCGGATGTTGATTTGTTCGTATGGCCTCTGCAAAATTGTTGTGTTCTTCTTCGATGGCATTCGTAGGAGTCACAGGAGGATTTTCAAAATAGATTTGTTTCTGAACGCCTTCCGCTGTCAAGAGAATCATATCAAAAGGCTCTGGGTTTAACGGTGCCTCTTTCATTCGAACCAATTCGGTTTTCTTTTCGAGTAAATCTATAGTGATGTAAGCATCTTTCTGAAAACATCTTAGCCTTCTCATGTTTTTAAGAGATATTCGACTTGCGGTAAGATTAGCCACACAACCGTCTTCGAATTCGATACGTGCCGTTGCAATATCTACAGAATTGCTAATAACCGCCGCTCCATTGGCATCAACCTTCTTGATTGCAGCCTTTGAATATTGAAGCACGAGATCAATGTCGTGTATCATAAGATCTAGAATTACAGAGACATCTGTTCCTCTAGGGTTAAACTCTGCGAGGCGGTGTACCTCGATAAATTTGGGTTGGTCTAGATGCGGAAGTGCTGCTAAAAAGGCCGGATTAAAGCGCTCCACATGGCCCACCTGACCGACGCGTTGTTTTTCTTGAGCCAATCGAACCATTTCTTGAGCTTCTTCAATGGTCTCGCAAATGGGTTTCTCAACGAAAACGTGTTTGCTTTTATGCAGGGCTGATTTGGTCAGCTCAAAATGAAAAGGAGTAGGGGTGATTACAAAGGCAGCTTCAATAGCATCTAATAAATCACTCGATTTCGAAAAGGAAGCGTATCCTAATTCATTCTGAAGTTGCTGTGCATGAGACTGGTCAGGGTCGAAAAATCCAATGAGCTCAAAATAGGGGGACGCCTGTAGTAGTTTAAGGTGAATTTTTCCAAGATGGCCTGCTCCAAAAACTCCAGCACGAATCATAGTTCACTATTTTGATCAAATTTACGCAGAAGCGCTTTATTTTAGATATGAAAACAACGTGGTGCGAAAAGATAGTTTAAAGTATAGTGGGTTAAGAAATCTATTGGCAACTCAATTAGAGGCCAGGGGGATTCACAATGAGCGAGTTTTAGAGGCTATACGCACCGTTCCCAGACACCTATTTTTAGACAAAACGCTTGAGGCGTATGCTTACGAAGATCGCGCCTTTCCAATCGGCGCAGAGCAGACCATTTCACATCCATATACCGTAGCTTTTCAGACTGAATTACTAGAGTTACAGCCGAAGATGAAGGTCCTTGAAATAGGAACGGGTAGTGGGTATCAATCTGCAATCTTGAGTTTTTTAAAGGCTGAGGTATATTCTATTGAACGCCAATTGGAGCTTTTTAGAAAAGCTGAAGTGTTCTTTAGCACCTTTAGGTGGAAGCCTAAGCTCATCCGTTATGCAGATGGATATAAGGGGTTACCCGAGTTTGCTCCATTTGACCGGATTGTAGTGACTGCAGGGGCGAAAGAAGTACCTAAAGCGCTCTTGGCTCAATTAAAAATTGGCGGAATCCTCGTTATTCCGGTCGGAGAAGAGCAACAAAAAATGACTGTTATCGAACGAAAAGGGAGTAAAGAGTTTCACAAAACGGTTTACGGAGATTTTCAATTTGTACCACTCCTCAATAGCACCGAAGGGGTTAAACGCTAATCATTTTGTGTTGTGTTGTTTTTTAACTCGATCTAGATCACGTTTGTTTTCGCGTTCTTTAAGTGTTTCTCGCTTGTCGTAGTTTTTCTTTCCTTTTGCGAGGGCAATTTCAATTTTTGCACGTCCGCTTTGATTAATAAATAGACTCAGTGGAACAATAGCCATTCCTTTTTGCGAGACCTCTTTTTCAAGTTTGCGCAATTCTCGTTTCTGCAGCAGTAATTTTCGAGATGCCTTGGGTAAGTGGTTGACATATCCGCCATTGGCATACGGATCGATGTGCATATTGATGATAAACAATTCACCGTTGTCGTTGAACTCGCAAAAGCTATCTGTAATCCGGGCCTTACTTGCTCGGATCGATTTAATTTCAGTCCCAGCTAATACGATCCCTGCTGTATACGTTTCGATTAATTCATAATCAAACCGTGCCCTTTTATTCTTTATAGAAACCGCTGTTTTCATGACAAAACCCTAATTTTTTGAGGCGCTTTCAAACAGGTATTCCAGGTAAGAAGCGGTATTCTTTAAATACTTCATGTCATTGGTTATAAGTGACTGACTTACACCGCCTTGCATTAATGAGAATAGTTGTTTTGCAAAGACTGATTCAGGAATTCCTAAATAGAACTCATTGGTGCTAACACCCGCCTTTAGGACCTCGGTTAGGTAAGCCTCAATACGATGAACGGCTTCATTTACTTTTTCTAAAAGTTGAGGAGAATTATAAGTGCTGTGGATTCCAAAACTTACTAATGGGCAAGAGCCCCATTTATCAATAATATTGGGGTAAGAACGATAGAAATCAAAGAAGGCACGCATCTTTCCTCTGTTATTACCTTCACGTTGTAATGCGTCTTTAATATTCTCTTCAATGGCGCTAAAGCTGTATTCAAAACAAGCGAGTCCGAGATCGGCCTTATCAGTGAAGTTACCATAGATCGCTCCTTTTGTCAATCCTGTTGCCTTGGTAATCATGCTCAAAGAGGTAGCCTCAAAACCGTGCTTAACAAAAAGCACGGCTGAGGTTTCTATGATAAAAAGTCTTGTATTTTTAAGCCTTTTCATTTTTTCAAAGTTCAAGGCTAAATTACATAATACTAATTGGTATCTAGCTCGCGTATCACTAATTTGTCATCAAAGGCGTCTAGTAAGAGGACAGAACCTTCTTTAATCTTTTGCGAAATAAGATCCTTAGAAATGACATTCATCACTTCTTTTTGAATTAAGCGTCTGATAGGTCTTGCCCCAAAATCGGGATCGTATCCTTTTTTCCCCAAATATTCTAATGCTTCTGGCGTTGCATCGAGAGTGATATTCATCTGTGCGAGTTTGTCTTTGACCTCTTCGAGCTGAAGACTTACAATGCCGCTAATAGCATTTTTTCCAAGGGGATTAAAGCTTACGATTTCGTCGATTCGATTTAAGAATTCGGGACGCAATCGTTGTTTCAACTCTTGCATTACTTGAGATTCTAGACGTGTTAGTTGAGCGTCTAGTTCATCGCTGTTTTGATCAATTTTTTCCCAAAGCTCACTGCCTAGATTGCTCGTCATGATGATCAAGGTATTCTTGAAATCCACTATTCTGCCTTGAGAATCGGTGAGGCGTCCATCATCTAAGACTTGCAGCAAAACGTTGAATATCTCAGGATGCGCCTTTTCAATTTCATCGAGAAGTACTACGGAGTAGGGTTTGCGTCTAACGGCTTCGGTGAGTTGACCTCCTTCTTCGTATCCGACATATCCTGGAGGAGCTCCGATTAATCTACTTACACTGTGGCGCTCACTGTATTCACTCATATCAATACGCGTCATCGCATTCTCATCATCAAACAGGACGTGGGTAATGGCCTTGGCTAAAGCGGTTTTTCCTACACCTGTACTTCCTAAAAATAGAAAGCTACCAATAGGTCTATTCGGGTCTTGAAGTCCTGAGCGGCTTCGTCTGATAGCGTCAGCCAGTAGAGTGATGGCCCGGTCTTGCCCGACAATCTTTTTCTTAAGGTCAGATTCGAGGGTCAAGAGTTTCTGGCGTTCAGAACCCAACATTTTTTGAACGGGAATACCTGTCCATTTAGCAACTACCTCTGCGATATCATCACTTGAAACTTCTTCTTTGATTAAGGTGTTTTTCGCTTTTTGAGCCTCTTGTTCAAGACGGTTTAACTGATCTTCAAGGGCCTTGCTGCTGCCATATCGTATCTCGGCTACTTTTGCATAATCGCCATTACGCTCAGCCCGCTCAGCTTCGATTGAGAGCGCTTCAATTTCATTCTTTACTTTCTGTATTTCGTCAATAACACTGCGTTCTTGTTGCCATTTTCCGAACAAGCTATTTCGCTCTTCTTTAAGCTCTGTGAGTTCTAGATTGAGTGCCTTTAACTTATCGATATCGTCCTCTTTTTTCAAGGCTTCAATTTCAATTTCTAATTGCATCACCTTACGATCCATGACGTCTAGTTCTTCGGGCTTAGAATTGATTTCCATTCGAATTTTGGATGCAGCTTCATCCATTAAATCAATGGCTTTGTCGGGTAAAAATCTTGAAGTAATATAACGCTCTGATAGTACTACGGCACTGATCACGGCCTCGTCTTTAATACGCACCTTATGGTGTGCTTCGTATTTGTCTTTTAATCCCCTTAAGATTGAAATGGCGTTTTCAGTGTTTGGCTCATTGACCGTCACCTTCTGAAAACGTCTTTCTAGCGCTTTGTCTTTCTCGAAATGCTTTTGAAATTCGTCTAAGGTGGTTGCACCAATCGTTCTAAGTGCTCCTCTTGATAATGCTGGTTTTAAAATATTGGCAGCGTCCATAGCTCCCGATCCTCCGCCTGCTCCAACCAAAGTGTGAATCTCGTCTATGAAGAGCACGATTTCACCATCCGCCTCGGTGACTTCTTTGACGACAGCTTTTAGGCGCTCTTCGAATTCACCCTTGTACTTTGCGCCTGCAAGCAAAAGTCCCATGTCAAGACTGTAGATTTCTTTCTCTTTTAGGTTTTCAGGTACATCTTGACTTACAATGCGTTGAGCAATGCCTTCAACAATGGCGGTTTTACCCACCCCAGGATCTCCCACGAGTATCGGATTGTTTTTTGAACGTCGCGACAAGATTTGCAAGACCCTTCTGATCTCCTCGTCTCTTCCGATGACGGGATCTAGTTCGTTTTTATCAGCCAGTTCATTGAGGTTTTTAGCATATTTATTGAGGTTTTCTCGGCCTTTGACGTGGTCTGACTTAGCCTGGTGTGTTTTCTGATGGTCAATGCTATTTTCCGTTACGCCAGCATCCTTTAAGATGCGAGAGGCTGCCGACTCCTTCATGACTAGGGCCTTTAAAAAGTGATTGAAATTGGCTATGGATTCTTCATCCTTACGTGCCTCAGCGATTGCCTTTGTGAGAATTGAAACAGCTTCTTGGCTGAGCCCTTTCTGAACCCCGCTACTCTTACCTATACTGTTGAGTTGGGCTTGGACTGCAATGGATAGTTTTTGCAGGCGCTCTGTGGATGACTCGACAATGAGTCCGATTTCTTCTTTAGCCTTGTTTAAGGCGGCTTGAAGTAAATGAATACCGTCGATAACCGGATGCTCGTGACTTTCGGCAACAATATGTGCCTCGCCAATAATGTCCTGGACTTTAGAACTGAATGCGTTTATATCTAACATGATGATTGCTTTTTTGCTAAAAGGATGTCAAAAAACGAGCCCATTTAGGAAGATTACTATCTATGTAGTGGATTCGTGCCGTAATGGCATGTTTTGTGAGGTTTTTACTGACTTTATGACATATATTCCGTGAATGATAATGTTTATAAGTGTCGCAAATAGATACCTTATTCTTAGGGCTAGTTTGTATTTTTAACCCTCAATTTTATGGTATGAAAAGAGATCAACAACTATTTGATTTAATTGAATTAGAACACGAACGTCAACTCCGCGGCATAGAATTAATTGCCTCTGAGAATTTCACCTCAGAAAGTGTAATGGAGGCAGCAGGTTCGGTGTTGACGAATAAATATGCAGAAGGCTATCCGTCTAAACGTTATTACGGCGGATGTGAAGTTGTTGATCAGGTTGAAACCCTCGCGATAGATAGAGCCAAGGCTCTCTTTGGTGCTGATTATGTGAATGTGCAGCCTCATTCAGGTTCACAAGCTAATGCATCTGTTTTTCACGCATTGCTTACGCCAGGGGATACCATATTAGGATTTGACCTGTCTCACGGCGGACACTTGACACACGGTTCTCCGGTCAATTTCTCAGGAAGATTGTATCGCGCAACCTTTTATGGGGTCGATAAAGAAACTGGACTCTTAGATTACGACGAAATTGAAAAGATTGCAGTAAAGGAGTCACCAAAGCTCATTATTGCTGGTGCTTCAGCGTATTCAAGAGATATAGACTTTAAGAGGTTCAGAGCTATTGCTGATAAGGTAGGGGCAATGCTTATGGCAGATATTTCGCATCCATCTGGTCTAATTGCAAAAGGTGTTCTTTCTGACCCCGTTCCGCATTGCCATGTGGTTACCACCACCACACATAAAACGCTAAGAGGTCCAAGAGGAGGAATGATCATGATGGGTAAAGATTTCGAAAATCCATTTGGAATTAAGCTAAAGGATGGATCATTGCGTATGATGTCTGCACTGATGGATCTCGCGGTTTTCCCTGGAAATCAAGGCGGACCTTTAGAGCATATTATTGCTGCAAAGGCTGTGTCTTATGGAGAGGCGTTAACGGATGAGTTTTTGCACTACAACATTCAGGTGAAAAAGAATGCGGCTACACTTAGCGATACCCTGACTTCAAGGGGGTACAACATTATCTCTGGAGGAACGGATA
>Ga0181567_10001059_pt1 | contig 20869 bp, 17 predicted proteins | sample 101ome_14_FD_133761 | JGI IMG/M metagenome (GOLD analysis project Ga0181567, IMG submission 133761) | Coastal salt marsh microbial communities from the Groves Creek Marsh, Skidaway Island, Georgia - 101403AT metaG (megahit assembly) | ecosystem: Environmental > Aquatic > Marine > Intertidal...
CGCAACTCAGCAGCGAGTCGCAAATAGCAGGTACCAAATGGCAAGTTGCAAGCAGTCAGCATTCAGTAGTCAGTCACAATAACTAAGAAGAATTCATCGATTAATATTGAATAAACACAAGCAAAGCTTTGGATCAAAGCAGTGAGACACACCATCCCTCACCATGTAGAGCAGCCGGCTGGCGGAAGATCGGCCAGTCAAATTGGAGCCAGTATGATAGAACTACGTTCAAATCCTGAAGACATTAGCAGCGAATGGTTGACTGAGGTCGTTCGTGCGGGCGGATATGAGGGTCGAGTTGAGCAGTTTTCAGCTCAATCGATTGGCACCGGGCAGGTGGGAGAGAACGTTCGATTCACGCTCGAAGGGGAATCGATTCCTCGCTCCATTGTGGGCAAGTTCCCCTCAACGGATCCAGTCAGCCGGCAGACGGGTATCGAACAGAACAACTACACGCGCGAAGTTTTCTTCTACCAACATATTCAAAGTACGGTCAACATCCAGACGCCGAAGATTTTCTATACCGATATAGACCCTAACACCCAAGCTTTTGCTCTGATGATGGAGGATCTCGCGCCCGGTGTGCAGGGTGATCAATTGGCGGGTTGTTCAGCGGACGATGCGGCGTTAGCACTCGAGCAGTTGGCGCATTTGCAGGGTCCACGCTGGGCAGACGAAGCGTTGGCTAAAGAAGAGCTCTTGGGTGGGATGAGCAATCGGCAAGACACGCAACCACTCCACGACTTTTATGCGCTGTTGATGCAGGGTTATCTAGAACGGTATGCGCATCGTCTGACATCTGAAGAACTAGAGGCCACGGAAGCATTGCTGCCCCATCTTCTGAGCTATCAGCAGATCTATGCGGGGCAACCACTTGCGTTGGTGCACGGGGACTATCGATTGGACAACATGATGTTTGGCGGGCCGTATCCCCTGACCGTTGTCGACTGGCAGAGCTATGCGATGGGGTGCCCAGTGTTGGATGTGAGTTACTTCATGGGTACCTCGCTCGCTCCTGACACGCGTCGAAAAGAGGAGCGCGCATTGATCAAACACTATCTAGACGTGTTGAACCATTATGGGGCTGGGCTGCGCTTTGATGATTGCTGGCGGTACTACATCAATTACTCGCCAGCAGGCATGATCATGGCGCTGATCGCATCAATGATCGTGGGAGAAACCCCAAGGGGAAACGATATGTTTATGGTAATGGCCAAGGGCAGTATCGCTCTGGCACTGGATCACGATCGTCTTTAAGTAAAAGAGAACAACGGGAATACCTTGTCTTAAAACGCTGGTTTCAGTGTTCCCTTACGTTGCGCGCTCGTAGCTAGTGTTAAGTGCCGCCCGATTTAAATCGAGTGCGTTGCGTGTCAGGGCTCAAGCCTCAATTGGGGGTCTGCGATCAGCAGCAATGCTCGTCTCGCTAGCGCGTGCTTAGAGCGACGCCGCCGCTAGGCCAGAGAGAGTCAGGATCATGCAGGGCGTTTCCGGTATGATGGGCCTCCCCAAGCTGAGCCAAATCTTGAGAACTGGTCGGCCGTTTGTCAGGAAGATCCCGAGGGTTTGTTTGGATCGGTTGCTGTATTCACAACACAATTGGACGATATGTTTCACAAGAATTTGAGAGAGCTGCCGCCTTTTGGAGACACCCTTGGCATGGATTGGGTCGAATCCGTTGAGGATCAGGTCCGAGTCCGTCTGTGTCCCAGTGAACGTGTTCGCCTTTCGAAATTGGTTGATGTTTATCATCCAGGCGCGATCCTGGCGACGTTGGATAATGCGTGTGGCTGGTGCATTCGTCAGCATCCCCGTTACACAGACGGCACCTCCATGGCGACGCTGAATCTTCGCGTTGATTTGCTGGAGCGAGCACCTATGACCGGACCGCTTCTGGTGACGGCCCGCTGTGATAGTTATGACGGCGAGGTCGCCCACGTGCGCGGCGAAGCACGATATGAAGATAGCCAGCATATGGTAGCGACCGTGCAGGCCACCTTTATGCTGGGAACCCCGAATCTGCCGCGAGAGGCGGTGGAGGCGATGAGTCAGGAGACCTCCCGGTGAACGAGGGTGCGCGCCTAGACCGGCTAAAAGCGATGGTGGATTCGGATGCTTACGCAAGAACCCTGGGTTTGAATGTTGAGATTCGTGGTGACAGCGTGTTAACCATCACGAATACCAATGAAGACCTGGTTGGCAATGTCAATTTGCCAGCACTTCATGGGGGTGTGGTGGGGAGCCTTTTAATGCTGACGGCCGCGCTGCAGCTAAACGTTCAAATGGCTGAAGACGAGCGTGCGACGTTGCTGGATATCGATGTGGACTATTTGCGCAGCGGCCGAGTAATTCAAACCTTCGGTGCTGCTACGCTGATTCGAAAAGGTCGGCGCGCCGCAACGTTGGCAGCCAGGCTTTGGCAGGAGGATGAGCAACGACCGATTGCATCAGGTCGGATGTCGTTCCTTCTGCAAAGAAATGAAGGGGCACCCTTAACGCTCGTTTAGCGCTGACGGCGCAGCAAGCGCTAATCGGTCACGGCGCCGAGCGATGCCGAACTCACCAGGCGAGCATATTTGGCTAGGACGCCTCGTTCCGTGTAAGGCTTGGGTGCTTTCCAGGCCTTTCTTCGACTTTCCAGCGTAGCCTCATCTAGCAATACTGAAATTTGTTGTGATTCAGCGTCGATTTCGATTTCGTCGCCGTCTTCTAGGAGCGCGATAGGCCCACCCTCGAAGGCCTCCGGCGTAATGTGTCCGATGACAAAGCCGTGTGAACCCCCTGAGAATCGACCGTCTGTGATGAGCGCAACCTCCTGAGAGAGTCCTCGGCCATTGATTGCCGAAGTGGGAGAAAGCATTTCTCGCATGCCTGGACCGCCCTTCGGTCCTTCATAGCGCACCACGACCACATCCCCAGAAACCACGGTGCCATCAAGAATGGCGGCGAGCGCAGCTTCTTCTCCGTGAAAACATCGTGCGCGTCCTTGGAACGTTAATCCCTCATGGCCGGTGATTTTGGCGACAGCACCCTCGGGCGCAAGATTGCCCTTCAATATGACCAAGTGGCTGTCTTTTTTGATGGGATCGGAAAGCGGCCGAATGATTTTTTGTTCAGCTGGGTAGGCTTTCACAGAACGCAAGTTTTCTGCCAGAGTATTCCCAGTGACCGTCAGGCAGTCGCCGTGTAAGTACCCTGCCTCGAGTAGTGTCTTCATCAGCGGCTGGATACCCCCGATCTCGATCAGTTCACTCATGGCGTATTGACCTGCGGGTCGCATGTCGGCCAACACGGGGACTCGTGCACCGATCCGGGTGAAATCGTCGATACTGAGTGGGATCCCTGCTGCGTGGGCAATCGCCAACAGATGGAGGACGGCGTTAGTCGATCCCTCAAGCGCAATAGTCACCGTAATCGCGTTCTCAAACGCCTCACGATTAAGAATGTCGGAAGGCTTGATGCCTCGCTCGATCAAATGCACCACCGCCTCACCTGCGGCTAGGCAATCCTGACGTTTTTGGGGTGACACGGCTTCCTGCGCCGAAGAGTTGGGTAGCGACAATCCCAGCGCCTCGATTGCAGATGCCATAGTGTTGGCGGTGTACATGCCGCCGCAGGATCCTGGCCCTGGGATAGCCGTGGCTTCTATGTCCTTTAGCGCGAGTTCGGATAAGTTGCCGCTCGCATATTGACCTACTGCCTCAAAGACGGACACCACATCGCGGCGGTCTTTACCTGGCTGAATAGTCCCCCCGTAAACGAACACACTGGGTCGATCAAGCCTTGCCATAGCCATGGCGCAGCCGGGCATATTCTTATCGCAACCTCCGATGGCAACGAATCCATCAAATCCCTGGCCAGCAACCACCGTCTCGATAGAGTCTGCAATGACCTCGCGCGAGACCAGGGAATACCGCATGCCTGGAGACCCCATGGATATTCCATCGCTCACGGTAATAGTGTTAAAGGTGATCGCCTTAGCGTTTGCATCTTGAACACCGATCGCAGCCGCCTCAGCGAGCTCATTAATGTGTACATTACAGGGGGTCAGGTTACTCCAAGTGGACGCTATACCAACCTGAGGTTTACTGAAATCCTCCTCAGAGAAACCCACTGCGTGAAGCATTGCGCGGGCAGCGGCTTTCTGCAGCCCATCGACGACCTGAGAAGAGTAAGGGCGATTTGAAGAAGTCATAAGCAATCCAGCAACGCGTCTAAGTGAATGGCACGGAACATAGCACAAGTCTAAAGGCGCATCGAGAAACCGGGAGACCCCGAGCGATTTCAGTGTCATGCTAGTCCAGCGAGAAGCTGCATCGGAAACGAAGATTGAGAGAGGAGTGAATGAGCCAATTTGACAAGTCACTGTTGTCGAAAGATGTCATTGCGCTTGCATGTGGAGCCATGATCGGCTGGAGCTGGGTACTGCTCACGGGTGAGTGGATCATGCGAGCAGGCATTCTGGGTGCGGTCATTGCATTTTCGATGGGATCTCTCATCGTGCTGCTGATTGGGTTGACCTATGCGGAGCTCGCTTCAGCGATGCCCAAGGTGGGCGGAGAGCATCAATACACGCTCCGCGCTTTGGGATATGGGCCTTCGTATATCGCGAGTTGGGCCGTGGTGACGGCTTATGTGACGGTTTGTGTTTTTGAAGCAGCCGCACTGCCCACGGCGCTCGAGTACCTGTTTCCAGAGTTGAGAACGGGTCTCATGTGGACGGTAGGAGATGAAGGGGTTTACTTTGGCTTTGTTTGGATTGGTTGCCTTGCCTCCATCGTCATGACCTGGATCAACCTGCGAGGCATCGCATTCGCAGCGTTCGTACAAGGGTTGATTACATTGGGATTCGTCTCGGTGGGGATGTGTTTTCTCCTGGGCGTGTCCTGGACCTCAGGCATCGAAGCGGGCGCATTAAGCGGAGAATTGGAATGGGCGGGCGTGCTCAGCGTTCTAGTGATGGTGCCCGCGCTGCTCGTCGGATTTGATGTGATTCCGCAGTCCGCCGAGGAAATCAATCTGCCCGCGCGCCGAATCGGGGCATTGCTTGTGATCTCGGTGGCGCTTGCGGGCTTGTGGTATATCGCGATTTCTGTGGCGGTCGGTTTTTCTCTTGCGCCGGACGCGCTGGAATCTACTCGCATGGCAACCGCTGACGCCATGGCGGCGGCTTGGGGCGAGCCGCTCTGGGGCCAAGTCATGTTGATCGCAGGCGTCCTGGGCATTTTGAGCAGCTGGAATGCCTTTATCATTGGCGGCTCTCGGGTGCTGTTTGCTCTGGCCGAGTCGGGGATGATTCCCAGCGCCTTTGCTAGGATGCACTCGCGTTATCAAACCCCGTATATCGCGATTCTTTCAATTGGCGGACTGTGCTTTGTTGCGCCCTTATTTGGTCGGGAAATTTTGGTTTGGTTGGTCGATGCCGGCAGTTTCGCGATCGTGATCGCCTACTTGTTTGTTGTGGTGTCATTTTTGGTTCTGAGGGCGAAGGCACCCGAAATGGATCGCCCCTTTAAAGTGCCTATGGGCGTGCCCGTTGGTCTCGTGACGCTGGTGCTGACTTTGGGTTTGCTGACGCTTTATCTTCCTGGCAGCCCCGCCGCGCTGTTGTGGCCAGAGGAATGGCTGATGGTGCTGTTTTCATGTGTGGTCGGTGGATTGCTGTATCGTAAGCAGCGCTCCCAGTAATTGAGGGATGGTGTCGCAACGATGACCTTGGTCCGCTTGCGCCATTGGGGGCACGAACATATGCTAGCGGACCGGTTTCAATTGACCGTGTTTTTATAAGATAACAAACGAAGGCTTTGACGCGCGACGTGAGATGTCCGTCTCATAGCCACTAAGCCGCAGAACAGGAGAGAGTCACCATGGCGGATGTATACATCGTAGAGGCCTGTCGAAGCCCGATAGGCAAACGAGGGAAGGGATTGGCAGGTCTAAAGCCAGCAGATTTACTGGGCAAAGTGCAGGTCGCTGCACTCGAGCGTGCAGGACTAGATCCCATGGACGTCGATCAGGTGGTGGGCGGTTGTGTCTCTCAGGTGGGTGAGCAAACGTTCAATATCGCGCGCATTGCCTGGCTGTCACAGGGTTTGCCGCTGGAGGTGGCCTCGACCACTGTGGACGCCCAGTGTGGCTCAAGTCAGCAGGCAACCTCGATGGCGGCATCCATGGTGGGTGCCGGAATTGAAGACGTGGTTATGAGTTGCGGTATCGAAATGATGAGTCGTGTACCGCTGGGTTCGGCCATGAAGGATGGCTCGCCCATGGGTGAGAACTACGGTAATTACTACCAGCCCACGAGTCAGTTTATGGGTGCGGCAATGATTGCTGAGGAGTATCAAATCACACGTCAAGATACGGACCAATTTGGTCTCGAAAGCCAGCAGAAGGCGATCAAAGCCTGTGAAGAAGGACGGTTTGATCGAGAAATCGTCGCCATTGAAGCGCCTATTTTGAATGAAAAGTTTGAGCCAACGGGCGAGACGCGAACTATCTTGAAAGATGAGGGGTTGCGCGAAACGACGCTGGATTCACTGGCAGGGTTAGACCCTGTCCCTGGACAAAGCATTCACACGGCGGGCTCATCCTCGCAGGTGTCTGATGGTGCCGCAGCCGTGATCATGGCGAGTGGTGAGGCTTGTGAAAGGCTCGGATTAAAGCCAAGAGCGAAAATTGTTGCCACGACATTGGTCGGGGTAGATCCCGTCACCATGCTGAAAGGCCCGATCCCCGCTTCCCGTAAGGTGCTTGAGAGAGCGGGTTTGACGCTTGAAGACATCGATGTATTTGAAGTTAATGAAGCGTTTGCTTCTGTGGTGATGGCTTGGGAGAAAGACTTGGGCGTTGATCATGACAAGGTGAACGTCAATGGCGGCGCAATCGCACTCGGACACCCGACAGGGAGCACGGGCGCGAGGCTCATCACCACGGCCTTACATGAATTAGAGCGCAGAAAGGGTCGTTATGCATTGATCGCGATGTGTTGCGGCGGCGGTCTAGGCACCGGCACCATTATTGAGAGAATTGGTGACTAACCAGCCTGCATTTGGCCCTTGATTGGGTCGCTGTTGAAAGAAAAACGAGGGCGAACCCCTCGTTTTTTTGTGATTGAAACCGTCTGCCGCACGGTTCTTACTGGCCGACTCGAGTCGTGAACCAGCGCGGGTTAGACCCTTAATCTGGCAGTCGTTAGGCGACGCCGACCTCAGCTGTCTCAAGACGAAGCTTCAATTGCGTAAGTTCGTCATAAAGAGCTTGAGGCACGCGGTCACCAAACGTCCGATAGTAGTCCTCGATGAGAGGTAGCTCGCTTCGCCAGCCGTCGATGTCGACCTTGAGTAACGTGGCGATATCGGTCTCGCTTAAGTTCAACCCTTCGAAATTGATGCCGTCTAGCGTTGGCAGTAGACCGATGGGTGTGTCGATGGCGTCAGCGCTGCCTTCGCAACGATTGAAGATCCACTCCAGAACGCGGGCGTTCTCGCCAAAACCTGGCCAGACGAAGCCACCAGTTTCGTCCTTTCTGAACCAATTGACATAGAAAATTTTAGGCATGCGCGCGCCGGCAGTTTCGCCGATACTGATCCAATGTTGCCAATAATCTGCCATGTTGTAACCACAAAAAGGCAGCATGGCCATGGGGTCACGGCGTAATTCACCTATTTTCCCCGCCGCAGCAGCCGTTTTCTCGGACGCGACGATGGATCCAAAGAACGTACCCTGATTCCAAGAATGGGCTTCGTTGACGAGTGGGACGACGCTCGCGCGACGGCCGCCGAACAAGATCGCACTGATAGGAACCCCGGCAAGATCTTCCCACTCATCAGCGATGGCGGGGCATTGAGCCGCCGACACGGTGAAGCGAGCATTTGGGTGCGCCGCGGGTGTGTCCGATGCGGGTGTCCAGTCTTCGCCTCGCCAATCGATGAGGTGGGCAGGCGGCTCAGCCGTCATGCCCTCCCACCACACATCGCCTTCGTCGGTTTCGGCAACGTTGGTGAATATGCAGTTCTCCGTCAGCGTTTGGATGGCGTTGGGATTCGTGTCGAGCCCCGTGCCGGGCGCGACGCCGAAAAAGCCAGCTTCGGGGTTGATGGCGTAAAGCTGACCATCATCGCCGAACTTCATCCAGCAAATATCATCGCCGACCGTCTCGACGGTCCATCCGGGAATAGTGGGCACCAGCATCGCGAGATTGGTTTTGCCGCAGGCGCTTGGGAAGGCTGCGGCGATATAGCGTTTTAAACCCTCTGGATTGGTGAGCTTCAAGATCAGCATATGCTCAGCCATCCAACCTTCTTGCCTTGCCATGGCTGACGCAATTCTCAGTGCGAAGCATTTTTTGCCGAGCAGCGCATTGCCACCATATCCAGATCCGAAACTCCAGATTTCTCGAGTCTCTGGGAAGTGTGATATGTGAAGGTTTTCTGGTGCGCAAGGCCAGGCGACATCCTGCTGACCGGGCTCGAGAGGACACCCAACCGAATGGACACACGGAACGAAATCGCCGTCTGTGCCAAGCTCAGCGAGGACGGCGTCGCCTACTCGAGTCATGATGTGCATACTCACCACAACATAGGGCGAGTCAGTGACCTCGATGCCGATATGTGCGATGGGCGAGCCGACAGGGCCCATGCTGAATGGAATCACATACATCACCCGGCCACGCATACAGCCTTTGAACAGACCCTTTAAGGTGGCGCGCATCGTTTCTGGGTCGGCCCAATGATTGGTGGGTCCCGCGTCGGCTTCATTTTCGCTGCAGATAAAGGTCCGGCTTTCAACCCGAGCAACGTCGGCGGGATCCGAGCGGACGAGAAAGCTGTTGGGTCGGAGCTCAGGGTTAAGTGGCTTGGCCACGCCCGCTTCGACGAGGCTTTGCATCATCCTGTCGTATTCATCTTTACTACCATCGCAGATCACGACATGGTCAGGTTCGCAAAGCGCTTTTAGGTCTTCAATCCATTCGTTGAGGCGTCGGTGTTGAGTCATGGTCCATCCGATTGTGTCAAATGAGCGCATGGCTTGGAGGAGGTCCCTCCTAACCCAGCGTGGTCGTGATCTTGTGAATCACGGTTCAAGCTATTAAAACAGGATTTCGCCTTCAGTCGAACCACTGTTGATGCACGGTGCCCCTTGAAGTTTCGCGAAAGAAACCTGCGTCTAGCTATTCCAAAAATAGTCGGAGGAGGCTAGCACAGTCGCAAGAAATCATAAAAAGAATAAAAGTAGACTAATGTATTCTTAAGCGGAATTAATTGCTTGCGTATCTTGTACACCCGATGATCACCCAATCAGCATCCGAAGAGGGCTTAAGATTTCACGCCAGTCCCTCTCGCGTGCTTGAAGAAAAGCGTCTGATGTCTTTTTTTGTCGGGTTGACTGATGTCAGCGTGACGTTGTGGCCTCAATGACGCTTTGGACCTGATTACCCTACCGGTCGATCTGCGTGTCCCGCTGTTAGGTCGTCCTCGAACATGCTGTACGAAGCTCACCTATCTTGCCCTGGACCCATATAAGGCAGAGCCTATGCTTGGCGCAGTTTGGTCTGTTGCGCCCAAGGGACATGAGCCCTTGGTTCAGCGCCGCTCAGATTGCAGGGTGTTGATAACGATTGGGGCAAACGACTGAGTGCACTACAATAGCCGACCCTGAATGGTTCAGTGAGCAGTGCGATGGCAGAGGCCGCTTCCGATCTATTTGGGTATCCCCGGTATTGGGCGGAATGCTTTGGCACATCGCCGTTTCTACCTACCAGCCGCCAAGAGATGGATGCGCTAGGATGGGACAGTTGCGATGTCATCATCGTCACCGGGGATGCCTACGTCGATCACCCTAGTTTCGGCATGGCCGTCATTGGACGCCTGCTGGAAGCGCAAGGGTTCCGAGTCGGGGTCATTGCTCAGCCAGATTGGCGGTCCAAAGACGCGTTTGGTGTCCTCGGGCAGCCAAACCTCTATTTTGGCGTCGCCGCTGGCAACATGGACTCTATGGTGAATCGCTACACCGCAGATCGTAAGCGGCGGAATGATGATGCTTACTCGCCCGATGGTGAGGCCGGAAAGCGACCGGACCGAGCAGTGATCGTTTACTCGCAGCGATGTCGTGAGGCATTTCCCAGTACCCCCATCGTCATTGGTTCCATTGAGGCCAGTCTGCGCCGGCTTGCGCATTATGACTATTGGAACGACGACATTCGGCGGTCCATCTTGATTGACGCGCAGGCAGATCTACTTCTTTTCGGTAATGCGGAGCGCGCCATCGTGTCGCTGACCCATCGAATGAGTCAAGGCGAGCCTATTGATTCGATTCGAGACCTAAGAGGCACCGCGTTCCTTCTTGATCGCTTACCGGCCAATATCTCAATTGAGGATGAATCTGAACTGCCGGAGGATCGCTCGGTGCCGGTGAGACTGCTGGCGACTTCGGCAGCAGAATCTGGGTTTGGCTCAGCGCCCCTAGGCCAACTTGATCAAACCAAACCGCCGATTGACCGTTCGCTTACCACCCAGGATGGGCAGACCGCGCAGCCCGTCAAGGCCACGCAGTTCGGAGCAGGCGTGTCCGTCTTTGATCAGGTCATTCAGTTACCTGCATTTGAACAAGTGGTCGCTGAGCCCAAGCTCTACGCACTTGCTTCAAGGATATTGCACCGAGAGACCAATCCAATGAACGCCAGGGCGCTGGTTCAGGCGCATGGGAATCGTTGGGTTTGGCTGAACCCGCCACCCCTTCCGCTAACGACACCCGAAATCGACGGGGTCTTCGAGCTTCCGTTTCAGCGGGTTCCCCACCCGATGTACGGCAAGGCCAAAATCCCGGCGTACGAGATGATTCGTTTCTCCGTCAACATCATGCGAGGCTGTTTTGGTGGCTGTAGTTTTTGTTCGATTACTGAGCATGAAGGGCGGCTGATCCAAAGTCGCAGCGAAGACTCTATCTTGCGCGAAATTGAGCAAATCCGAGATAAAACACCGGGCTTTACCGGTGTGATCTCAGATTTAGGGGGGCCAACCGCCAATATGTGGCGACTTGCCTGTAAATCCAAAACCATCGAATCCAACTGTCGCAGGCTGTCCTGTGTCTACCCCGGGATTTGCAAGAATTTGAACACCGATCAAACGCCCTTAATAGGCCTGTATCGAAAGGCGCGGGCGTTACCTGGCATTAAGAAAGTCCTAATCGCCTCGGGCTTGCGCTATGACCTCGCCGTTGAGACGCCTGAATATGTTGAAGAGTTGGTTAGTCACCACGTGGGCGGGTATCTGAAAATTGCCCCGGAGCACACCGAGTCAGGTCCTTTATCCAAAATGATGAAGCCAGGTATCGGGACCTATGATCGGTTTAAAGCGATGTTTGATGAGGCGACCCAGAAGAGCGGTAAAGAACAGTACTTGATTCCCTACTTTATCGCCGGCCACCCAGGTACAACCGATGAGGATATGCTGAATTTGGCCCTGTGGCTCAAATCGCACGGGTTTAGGGCCGATCAAGTTCAGAACTTTTATCCAACCCCGATGGCCACGGCAACAGCCATGTATTACTCAGCCAGTGATCCGCTGCATCGAGTCAGTCGGGATGCTGATCCCGTTGCGATTGTTCGTCACGCCAGTCAAAGGCGACTTCACAAAGCGTTTTTGCGTTACCACGATCCAGAGAATTGGCCCATGCTAAGACGCGCATTGAGGCGTATGGGCCGTCTGGATCTCATCGGCAACACCAAGCAGCATCTCGTGCCGCGCACACAGTTCTCAGGCCCGCCTGGACGAGGCCGGCCTTTCTTGACGCAACATCAGGGCCTGCCCAGAATGCCCAAGCGTCCGATCGGTCGAAGGAGAAGATAGTGAGACTGAGTCTCTGACTCTTGCTAGGTTAATTTTCTTTTTTGCTTTTGATTTGATCTGAGAAAACGAAGCAGTTGTTTTTGACATTCGATTCTTTTGGTAAGGCCGGTAGGCGAGTATCACTCGATCCCAACATTGAGTTGAGAGGGCTTGATATAATCCTCGGCCTTTTTATAAGCATGGCTAGATGTCTTATGAATCAATCGCTACGCATCATGATGGCTTGGTCGCTCGTCATAGCGTGTGGGATGAGTCGTGCTGCGGAAACCATGAGTTTTGACGATTGGAGTCTCAGGGTTTTTAGTCACTTTGAGGCAGCAGCAGGCGATAAAGAGTTATTCAGTAACGATCTGTCCTTGGGAGAATCAGCGCTTTTCCTCACTGGCCGCTTGAGTTCAAGGTGGTCTTTTCTGAGCGAGGTTTCATTTCAACCCAAGAAGTACCGCGACGACACAGTCAAAGTCGAGCGCGCTCGGTTCAAGTATCAAATATCTTCAAACCATTGGTTCAGCTTTGGGAAAATGCACACGCCGGTCAACGAGTGGAACGACTCTTACCACCATGGCCGTCTCTTTTTCCCCACAATAGAGCGACCACAATCTTTCTCTGAATTCGTGCCGATTCATGAAGTGGGTCTGCGCTTTTCTGGCGAAGGTCTGGGGGCTCGAAATGCTTTCTATGATGTCGTGGTAGGCTCTGGACAATCAGCACATGACGATATTTTCCCAAACGGAGCAAGGAGTTTGACTGTTTCCGGAGGTCTTTGGATTAAAGATAACCTCAAGTGGCGAGTGTCTGTATATAGAGATAAGTTGATTGATTACATGGCGAGCGAATCGCACGGTGTCCTGGTCGATATGTCGTCAGCCGCGCAATCAAACGATCTTGAATACACGGCTTACGGCAGTTCACTGTATTACTCGGGTTCGAAGGTGGACGCAAAAGCCGAGGCGTATATTTTCAAACCCGAGGGCGCGAAATCGAGCTACAGTCTTTTTCAACGATTAGGGCTTCCTCTAACAGCTAATTTAACGCCCTATGTTTTTTTCGATTTTCTTCGGGTCGATGCATCAGAGCATCACTTTGCCGAAGGTTATAGTCGTAAGGCGGGGCTTGGTCTTGAGTGGTTAACTGGCGCCACAAGTTCGCTCAAGCTTGAATTAATCAATCAAGATATCGATCGCAAAAATAAGCGCGAGGATGGTGCCGTCGTCAAGCTGCAATTCGCTGTAGGAATCTAAACAGATGTATTTGCGCCATGGATTGGGATTTTTCGTTGCATGGGTTCTTGTGATGAGTTTGGCGCTTGATTGCAACGCTTTACCCCAAGATAACGATCAGTGGGTTGTCGTTTTTCACGAAGACGATGCGAAACATCGAGTAGCAGTGGGGACGGCTGGCGCTGTTCGGAAAATTTTAATGGGCCAAACGAGATATTGGGACAACGGAGAAGAAATCGATTTAGTGATGCCTTCCAGAGAGTCTGGATTCCTCAAGGGACTGTCCGAGAGGGTAGGTGCTGGCTCGGACACCTTGTTTCAAAGACACTGGTTACGCTTAACGTTTGGTGGGCGAGTGCTCCCACCTAAATTCTACTCATCAATGGAAGAGGTGATCCGCTACGTTGAGGAGCACCCGAACGCTCTTGGCGTGGTGAAAGTGGAATATCTAAGACCTAACGACAAGCTTCTAATCAGGCCGCTCACTGAGAGCTCCTGACACATCGATTGCGTCTATTAATCGATTGCGTCTATTGAAAGGAGCTGCCGAGGGGAGAATTCGCTCGATTGTGTGGTTGCGGGCTAATCAATACAGTGATTTGATCAATGAGCCCCTGTAGGAGATAAAACATGCCCATTTCCCCGCGGCTCGCACTCACCGACGAGCAGTTAGATGAGTTGATGTTGACCTCTTGGAATATGCGCATCGCCACGATCGGTCCGAGCGAAGACATTAATTTGACGCCAATGTGGTTTGGTTGGGCCGCCGGCAAGATCTTTACGTTTGGGCGAGGCCAAAAGGTCGTAAACGTCCGCAGAAACCCGGTTTGTAGTGTGATCGTTGATCGAAACGAGCGTTTTCCTGAACTGCAAGCGGCCATGTTTCAAGGCCGGGCTCGGGTCCTCGAAACGGCTGAAGAGGAAGCGGCTGAGGAGGGTATGGCCCTGGTCCGCGAGCAGATGGGTCTTAAATATGCTGGTGGCCATGGGGAGCCAGTGGGGAGTCAGCCCAAACCGAATGGCGCGACCGCCAGTGGGCGCTCCGCACGTTGGATAGTTTTTACGCCGAAAAAGACGGTCACTTGGGATAATTTCAAACTGCCTTCCTTAGGGGCATAAAGAAACTGTCGTGTAGAAACGACGATTGGACGTGCTGATCGTGGTAATCATAGCAGCGGTCTGTCAGCGTCCCTTCAAATGGCTATCGCTTCGAGCAGTTCAGGGACAATTGAGATGAAACAGCGGTTCAAGCTTGGACGGACCGCCGGGCATCAGAGCCGGTTGTTCAGTTATTGTTTTTAACACGAAGAAACCAGCGCCCCTCTGAGTCGTGGCCAGGATCTGAAGTTGGGCATCTGCCTTTAACGTCTTGGCAGCATGCGAACTAGACTGCATCCTCGGGCGAAAGCAATTCTCGCAACTCTCGCTTCAGGAATTTGCCGTTGGCGTTCCTTGGAAGGGGGTCGTCCAGAAGCCAGATATACCTTGGAATTTTGTGTTTGGCCATGAGCCCTGCGCAATAAGTCCTAATCTCGTCCGCGCTGCTGCCGGCGCCGGGGTGCAAGTAAATGGCCGCGCCGACCTCCTCGCCCAAGCGATCATCAGGAACGCCAAAGACACTGCATTCCGCGATGGCGTCGATTTGAAACAAGACGGTTTCAACTTCAGAACAGTAAACGTTCTCCCCGCCGCGAAGCACCATGTCCTTGACGCGATCAACAATGTAGATAAAGCCATCGTCATCGAGTCGGGCGACGTCGCCCGTGTGCAGCCAACCATCGGTAATCGTCTCAGCGGTTGCGTCCGCTCGGTTGAGATAGCCTTTGATGACAGGCGCACCTCTAACCCAGAGTTCGCCGGTCCCCTCAGTCACCACCTCGCCCTCGCTGTTGACGATCTGAACTTCAAACGACGGCATCGCGGGTCCGCAGCTCTCTGGTCGATCAACAAAGAAATCACCGCCGATTGAAGTGATAATGCCGCAGGTTTCGGTCATGCCGTAACCAGTGCCTGGCCTCGCAGTCGCCACTGATTGGTCAATCTTGCCGACTAGATCCGGCTGTAACTGAGCGCCCCCACCACCAAGAGAGAGGAGCGATGAGGTGTCCCTTTTGGGGAAATCCGGGTGGCTGATCAGCTCGCGACTCATCACCGGCACGCCCGACATGCTGGTAATTTTCTCGCGCTCAATCAGCGCCAATGCATCACCAGCATCCCATTTGTACATGTGCACCAGTTTGCCGCCGCCCATCGTCGTGCCCTGGGCGACACAGTTATTAGCGGTGACATGGAACAGAGGTGTCGTGATCAGCGCTGCTGGCGCAGGTGCGGTCGCAGGGTCTGGTAGCGGGGTTGCGTGCACTCGATGATTAGTGTGCGCAAGGCATTGTCCCCAAAAGGCCATGTTCATGATGTTGTGTACGCAGCCCCGGTGGGTTTGCTGGGCGCCTTTGGGCCGACCCGTGGTGCCGGACGTGTAGAAAATGCAGGCGTCGTCATCTGGATCAATTGAAACATCTTGAGGTGTACCCTTTGTGGCTAACGCAGTCTCAAGTCGGGTTGACTCTTCGAGGCCATCGCAGCGAACGGTGACCACTTTGAGTTGAGGGAATCGTTCGCGGATATTGGTAAATCGGGCCAATCGCTCTTCATCACAGATCAATACGCGTGGCGCTGAATCCTCCAAAGCGTAGGCCATTTCGTCTTCGACCCACCAAGCGTTCATCCCGACAACGGTGAGCCCCGATGCCATGGTGGCCCAATAACAGGGCATGTACTCCGGGAAGTTACGCATGGCAATGGCTACGCGGTCGCCTTGCGCCAGCCCAGTGTCTGAAAACCAGCAGCGAAGCGCGTTGACCATATCGTGTGCCTGAGCATAGGTGATCACCTCATCTTCGAAAACGAGATAAGGTTTGTCGCCGTGAACAAGGGTGCTTGCCCAGACTTCACCCAGATGCCTCGGTGCCGCCTTGTAGGTGCGCATAGGGGCGCCGCGGACATTGATCTCCTCGATTTCAAATGCGCCACCCGGTGCTGTGAGCTCTTGCCAAACATTTTTCAGCGCATCGTACATAGCCTGCATTTTCTTCCCCACGAAATTTAAACCCACGCTAAGATAGGGGTTCTCCTTGGGTGATGCAATGTAGATGGATCATTTATTCGAAGACCTGTTGGTGATTGACGCGGCCTCTTTTCTCGCAGGCCCTGGGGCAAGCACGATTCTTGGTGACTTCGGCGCTCGGGTGATCAAGGTTGAGCCACCCCAAGGCGATGGTTATCGACTGCTGCATGGTCGCCATCGACATGATTTCAATTGGTCGCTCACATCGAGACACAAAGAAGGCATGGTGATTGACCTGAATCAGACCGAAGGCCAGGCACTGCTCCATGAGTTGGTGGCAAAAGCTGATGTTTTCGTTAGCAACTTTCGGGAGGACCAGAGTCAGCGCTACGCTGCCGATGCAGCGACCCTGCGAGCGCTGAATCCCAGGTTGATCTACGCGCAATTCACGGGGTTTGGCAGCGTTGGACCTGATCGAGAAAAACGAGGGTATGACACCACAGCCTGGTGGGCATCCTCTGGCATTTTAGATCTCATGAAACCGAGAGAAGGGCTTCCGGTCTTCCCGGTAGGCGGTGTCGGCGATCACGCATCGGCGATGGCGTTGTTCGGTGCCATCGTGACGGCACTGTATCAGAGAGAGAAAACGGGTTTGGGTGATCGAGTGGAGACCTCGTTGATCGCCAATGGTGCTTTTGCCAATGGCATGCATCTTCAAGGCGCAATTGCTGGGTTTGATCTTGGTCAAATATTGGATGAAAAGGGGTATCAATCGCCCTTTTCCTCAGTGTATCGAACACGGGACGATCGATTGGTGGTTTTGGTCTCAACAACGCCTCTGAAAGAATTCCCCAAAATAGCCCGGGCCCTAGGATGCGAAGAGTGGCTCCTAGACACGAGATTCGAGACGATGAAAGGCTTGATGTCTGCTCGGGCTGAATTAAGGGATGCATTTACTGAAGCCTTCGCTCGTCGGACCAGCGTGGAATTAGAACTGGCTTTTGAAGCCGAGGCGTTAAGCTTTGCGTTGGTCGAGAGAATTCGCGATGTGGTCCGCGACGCCCAATTGATCGAAAATGAGGTCATTGTCGAGACGACATCAGAAGATCCAGACTTTCAATGGACCGTTGCGAGTCCCTTCAAACTAGATCGCCAGACCAAACGACCGATTGCGGATCCACCTAAGCTCGGCGAGCATACGATCGCGATCTTGAAAGAATTTGGCCACACTGACGAGAAAATCCATCAATGGTTGGCACAAGGTGTGATTGGCGATCGTGCCTAATCCAGATTCGGATCGTAGCCATTCATCGTCACCACCACTTTTCCAATGACTTGCCGGTCCCTTAACATCGCGAGTGCGTCAATCGCTTTGTCCAGAGGAAAATGCTCGCAGACATAGGGATCGATGTGGCCTGAGGCCAGCAGTTCGTATACCGCATCGCGACATTGAATACCGAGGGCAGCATCCCGCCGGCCAATCTCGCCAGCACGTACTCCAATGACGCTGATTTGCTTAATCAGAATGTGATTCACAGCCGCCTTGGGCCAAACGCCACTGGTGAAGCCGATGGTCAGGATTCGACCACCCCAATTAATGCAGCGCATGGATTCATCGAACACACTGCCGCCGACGGGGTCAAAAATGACGTCCGCGCCTTCGCCTGCTGTGAGCGCCTTCACGGTTTCGCGGAACCCGCCGAGACTACCATCTGGGCAGGTGTAATTAATGCAATGATCGGCGCCCCGTCCTCTGAGCACTTCGAGTTTTGCGTCACTCCCAGCGGTGGCGATGACTTTTGCACCCATGTGTATGCCCAAGTCCACCGCAGCCATGCCGACACCGCCAGCGGCACCATGCACGAGCAGTGTCTCGCCAGCTTTGAGCTGGCCTCGAACTTCCAGCGCCACATAGGCGGTAAGGTAGGCCGTCGCATAGCCGGCAGCTTTGGCGAAGCTGACATTGGGCGGAATGGGTCGGACCATCTCCGCCGCCACATTAATCCGTTCGGCGAAGCCGCCGACTCGACTACCCACAACGACTCGATCCCCGGGGTTAAACCCTGTGACCTTCGATCCCACTTGAGCCACGATCCCCGAAAATTCGCCGCCGGGTGCGAAGGGTAACTCTGGCTTGAATTGGTAGCCGCCTTGAATCATAAGGATATCTGGGAAGTTTGCCGCGCAAGCTTTGACTTCAATCTGGATTTCGTCATCACTCGGGGCAGGCAACTCGACTTCATCCATTTGCAGGACTTCGATATGCTCTGAGAGCTGGTGACATCGCATGGTGGCGTATCGCATAGTTAGGATTCCGCGAGGAAGAATCCCGATGATATCGATTGCTGGTTGCGCCTGCCAGGATGAACGAGATGGCGAGTCGGCAGTCTCGCTCATCGGGCTGCATGGTTATCGAGCGCCTTGGCGGCGATCCGTAGCTTGGCGGACCGAGGCTGAGGCGGTGAGGTATAAGGGACTCTGACGCAAAATAAACGCATTGAGCGAAAGGAGCCTCGGTGCCTTGATAATCAAAAGAACGCTGCCCGGAGTCACTTGGATCCAATAGGTGGTTGGGTATTCCCTTGAAAGCCGAGAAAAAAGTAGATCAAGGTCACAGGAGATCAAAACATGGAAGGCATTGATGAGGTCAAAGTAGGCGCTTGGCTTGAGGCCCAGGTTCCCGAATTTCAGTCGCCCATTCGCTACGATTTGATTACCGGCGGGCACTCCAATCTGACATTCGCCTGCACGGACGCGAATGGTCGAAAAGTGGTTCTCCGTCGACCGCCGTTGGGTCATGTGCTCGAAAGCGCGCATGATATGGGACGCGAGCACAAAATTATTTCAGCGCTCGAACATTCGGGTGTGCCGGTGCCCAAGACGTTTGGCTTGTGCCAAGACCCGGAGGTGAATGGGGCTAGCTTCTACGTCATGGACTTTGTCGAAGGGGTCGTTCTGAACGATTCTTCTGTGAGCGACGCGATCGATCCTTCTGATCGTGGCGACTTAGGAAGGCACGTGATCAATATCTTGTGTGACCTGCATGCGGTTGACATTGATGCAGTGGGTTTGGGTGATCTTGGGCGCAAAGAGGCTTATTTGTCCCGGCAGATCAATCGGTGGAGTAAGCAGTGGGCGGCCTCTAAAACGCATGAAATTCCCGCAATGGAAGCATGTCAGACGCTGCTTGCTGAACGCATGCCTGATCAAGTGGGTGCAAGTATTGTTCACGGTGATTTTCGGCTGGGCAATATGATTGTTGAAGGTCCTAGGGTCCTGGCGATTCTAGATTGGGAATTGTGCACCTTGGGCGACCCCTTAGCGGATGTTGGGTACATTTTGAATAATTGGTTGTCTGCAGATGAAGTGGAACTTCTCGGTGAGGGCGATCAGGCACCGACGGCAGCTGGCGGCTTTGGAACCCGAGATGAGTTGAGTGAGCTGTACGCCAAACGCACAGGGCGAGATCTATCGAATATCAACTATTACCGCGCCTTTCAGCACTGGCGGCTGGCTGCTATCGGTCAGGGGGTTTATAAAAGGTATTTGGTCGGCGCGATGGGCGATTCGCGTGACGTGGATCTGGACCGACAAAAAGAAGGAGTGGCACGCAGAGCGCAGTCTGCGCTTGAGTTGCTTGAGTCCGCCTAGTTCAGTCTGAAAAGAGGCAGGGCGTGTGGATCGCGAGTCGAATCTCGCCAAAAGTCTCCCGCGTCGAAGGCGATAACAGGCTCTAATTCACGCAGTTGAAGTCTCGTTTTTAGCGATGGCCTGCACGCATTGCGGGTTTTGGCGACCTTGATGCGGGCCTAGGGCTGCTAGTGCAGTGTTGATTTTGAAGCGCCCATAGCGGTGAGGCGTTTCATGGCAGCGGTCTTGAGATCTTGATCACTGGTGGTCTCAATGATCGATCGATAAATCCGTTGCGCAGCTTCCAAGTCTCCGCGCATTTCTTTAACCGAAGCGGTCTGCAATGACCACTGGGGTGCAGAGGGAGTGAGAGTACGCTGCAGGCGTAAGCTGCGCTCCACGGCATTCCAATCGCGCTTGCGCCAAAAATATTGCTTTAAGTTTTCGATCAGGCGAGGCAGCAATGCCCGGGGTGAGGCTGCCTCGGGGTGTTGTTCGGTCAATTGGTGTCTTGGACCGAGATTTTGTTTCAGGAGCGTTTGGCAATCTGCGTGGCTCAGTTGACGGCCCGAGAAAGGGTCAATCACGGCCGCATCGAGGGCGCCATAACCGACGAGCACGTGCCCAGGAAAATTAATTCCCCAGGCCCTGAGTCCTAGACGCTCGGCAAGACAAAGATGAACCAGTGCAAGCGATATGGGAATGCCCCTTCGTGTCGCTAGAACCCGGTCGATATAGCTATTTTCAGGCGCATAGTAATTCTCCGTGTTGCCTTTGAAACCCTCGAGATCATGGATGAATCGAGTGAGCCGAAAGGGATCAGCGCGAACTGAGAAATGATCCTCGAAGGATGCTGCCAACCGATTGAACGCTTGGCTCACGTCGTCCGCTGCGGTTTTAGCTTGATGATCGGCCGAGACAAGGGCTGCCATCCGTTCCAAAGGCAGGTCCGCGTCGGGTAAGCGAGCCAACTCGCTGAGTTCGTCAATGATCGAGGCCATGGCTTGCACTTTACAAGAGTTGGAACGCTATGCAACGCTCGGGGCCATTGGAGGACAAGACCATGCTTACGATCTATCACGCCCCTGGAACGCGATCGATGCGCGTTA
>Ga0181567_10001061_pt1 | contig 20863 bp, 21 predicted proteins | sample 101ome_14_FD_133761 | JGI IMG/M metagenome (GOLD analysis project Ga0181567, IMG submission 133761) | Coastal salt marsh microbial communities from the Groves Creek Marsh, Skidaway Island, Georgia - 101403AT metaG (megahit assembly) | ecosystem: Environmental > Aquatic > Marine > Intertidal...
CGAGGAAAAAATGCTTTTTAAAATTACATAAGTTGTTGTATATTAACAATATGCAGTACGGATGAATGCTGGGCTCTAGCCGATTTCTCGATGACATTAATCATTGATTAACAACACTATCTGAAAGCCAAAAAACAAAATTAAAAAAGACGAAAAAAGTTTAAGAAAAATTATAAAAATTTAAGAAAACTTTGCTCTGATGGGCGGGCGATTTCTTACTTTCTTGTGATCGCGAAGAATACGCTTCTCGATGTCGGTTATGATGCAATCGAATAAAATTTTGCATGTAATTAACTATTAGGCATTTATGCAAACTTTAAACTTGACCTGCGTGCTCTTTTTCGATACAATTATGGCATGTTCGCAAAAGGTACAGATAAAGATGTTTTTAAGAGTAGCACTACAGCTCTCAAAGGTTTTGAAACCATGCTTACTCGAAAGGATGTCGCTAATATTTTAGGTATCAGCGAGCGTCAGGTTTGCAGACTTGAAAAGAGGGGCTGTTTGCCAAGAGTTCACATTAGCACGAATGTGGTTCGCTACTTGCCTAAGGATCTACAGCATTTGATCGAGAAAATGCGAATCGAGCGGAACTAATCGCCTTTTAGTACATTATTTGGAGTCAGGTCGTAGAATTCTTTGGTTGATTGAGCAGTTATGCCTTTAACGGATTGGTAGTTCGACTTGATTATTCTCGGGGAATTGCCCGACCATTCAGCGACTTCACCAATGTGCTTGATGATCTTAAGGCGATAGGTAATGGCAGTATGCCTCATCTGATCGTTTACCCAAGAAGGGCGATCCTTTGCATCGCAATTTTCAACCAATTTTTCCTTTCCGAATAAGTGCATGCTAGAAATCTGACTCTTGGCGATTTTGAAACCAGCACATGCCCTGACGAGGCTGAACAACTTCTTGGAATTCCTGGGGGCAATTGAGCCAACCTTATCTCTACTTTTGCAATGATCTAACCATTCTACGCAAATTGGAGGCAATTCGACACTGCGAGTGTATTTGACGATACCTTTTCTTTGTCGAACTCGAATAATGTTCTCATCCCAATCAAGGTCTTCCCATTCCCCGCGAATTATTTCTTTTGGTCTTACGCCCGCAAAGATACCGATTGCGAAGTAGGGAAGCATGCTCATGTCATCAATCTTGGTGGCGAAGAGCAGGAGGTCTCTAGCTTGCTGAATAGTAAGTGAGACGGGCTCATCATCCGAGTCAGTGACTGGTTTGTCGATCATTGATACCACATTCCGGCTTAGTAGTGCTTTCTTAAGGCACCACTGAAAAAAGGCATGCACAAACCTGTAATCGTTCATTTTGCCATGTGCACCTGAGCCTTTGTTTCGGTAGATCCATTCCTCAATCTCATTATTCGATATGGTTGCAATGTCTCGTTCTCCAAATGCAGTACAAAAATGTTTGAGGCATCGCTTGGAGCCATCTTGGTGCGGCTTTGAGCGACTAAGGAATTTCTCTTGCGAGATGTACATGTCCCTTGCTTCGCTCACGGAGTGGCTCTCAATACCCTTTACGGGCGAGTCTAAGAAAAACCTCAGCCCTCGGCGAACGAGCTCTTTAAGGGGTGACTCGTGGTCATCTAACTGCTCTCTGATTTCATCTACAAGTCCCAAAATGATATGTTCATCTTCATCAGAGATTCGAGATTCTCTAAATTCGTAATCTGCCTTGTCTTGCTTTTCCTTGATTTCAAGCAAGTGACGATAGGCTTGGGCTTCTTCTAATGCGTCCTTTCCTGAGAACTTTTTTCTCGGTCTCTTGCGATTGCCATTTTCGTTTCGCTCATTAGAGTAACCATCAACAACAAACCCTTTCTTTTTTCCTTCTGTGTATTTCTTAATTGTGAACTTGCTCGATCTCATCATTAGGTTCCGTGCTATGTGCTTAAATTGGACACAGTTTTGGACACAGTTTAACTTTCACTCAAGAAAAAACTTTACATTTTGCCCCCTAATGCTGATAGATTAGGGGCTTAAGCCGGGATAGCTCAGTTGGTAGAGCAACGCATTCGTAATGCGTGGGTCGTCGGTTCGAATCCGATTCTCGGCTCCATTTATTTAAGGGGTACTCAAGAGTTTTAGAAACTTTTCAAGGGTTTCATATTTCTGTTTTTATACAAGATTTTATACACCAATTGGTCGCAAAAACGAGAGGTTAAAAAGTAGGGGGACTCCTTAACCCTGAATGATGTTAGTCGGGAAGTGGGGACTTAACACAGCCAAAAAATCGAATGGATAACTATGGGGAAATCCGCATCACCATCATGACAAAAGGATGAGGGAGTAATACGAATCCCCAGTGTTGGTTTTTAAAAGATGTTTGCAATTATAGACATTTCGATCGATTGACACATCCGAGCCAAGTCGAAGGGCTATTTTATATGACACCCTTAGCATCGGGATAAGCTTTAGATGATCAACATGACTCGATGTTCATATCAGTCATGAAAGCTATTCATTCTATTGAAGTAACCGAACCAAATACATACTCGCTTGCGGAAGAGAAGGTTTGAAGTTATCAAAATAAGAAATGACTAAAACTTCGAAATGCTCGGTGATTTTGGCCTTGTTGATTTGTGGTTGCGAAGAGCCAAAGAATGAAAGCACGGAAATTCATTCGAATGAATCTGCCTTATCTCGCATCGGAAAAATTCGCGAATTGGAAGCCGATCTAGAAGTGGCGAAATGGGAAACTGTCCGACTAAATTTAAAGCTTAGAACCGTGGACGGTGCAAGCTTGGTCAGGGACCGAACAACCAATCTCTGGCACTTTGATGTTGAGCGGATTCCCTTTACTGGCAGAGCCGTTGAGAATTATGAGAATGGCTCCCCTCGAGCGGAAGCACATTTTTTGAAAGGCCAAAAAGATGGTATTGAACGATTTTGGTACCCTAATGGTCAGCTTAAGGAAGAGGGGCAATGGTTCAATAACTTGGCAAACGGTTTGATGCGCACTTGGAATGAAGATGGCAAGCTGACCAAAGCTCTTAGATACAAAAGCGGAGAACTCATTGAAGTTCTTCGCCGCTGATGTGCACAAGTATCTCGACTCCTAGTGCGAAAAACTTAATCCCCTAGGAAGAGGGACCTCACCAAGCCATTCGGGCTTTTCGCAAAAGATTTCCCCATTCCGCGTCGATAAAACTTCCTTGATCAAAATCTGATACGCTTTTTCAGGTTGGCCGTAGGAAAAAGTGAGCAAGATATCAGTTCTTTGGTTGGGTTTGTCAACGGAGTCAGAATTCTTAATAAGGATGGGGCCACCAGCATTTTTTACATCTGGGCAGAAGTAAAATAGCCGGTCGGGGAATGGCGTATCAATACGAAGTAGAATATCGGCCTGCCCAGAACCATTCCCTACAATATTATTTTTGTAAATTTTATCTGAATCTTCGGGAGCATATCCGATCATAAATGCATTTCCATGAGTGGATTTGTCTAGCTGGAAACGGTAAGTCAATCTTCGGTCGAGGAACAAAGTTTGGGGGTCGGTGGAATTTTGCTCGATCATGGAATCGCCTTTAATGATGAACTTATTTTCCTCCCAATGAACAGGGAGCAAGACTTCAATGGCTAACAATCGGGTTGTTTCCCATTGAATACCAAAGGATTTTGCTTCTCTCAAAATAGGCACAAATGAACCGGACTGGATCATGCTTGGTGAGTGGTGGGTGATGTGACGCCATTGGTCGCGCCAGGTGTAGGCAAAGGCCACTCTCCAACGGGCTTCTGCAGTTTGGGCATTTGCGGGATAATCTAAGGTGTAAAACTGCGACAAATTTTTACGTAATTCATCATTCTCAATATCAAATAAAAACTCTTGGAAGTCCTTTTCTTCCAGAGAAAAAATGGAGCGGGAATAAAAATCCCCAAATTTTTGATTACGAAAAGAATCAAATAATTTTCTCCCCAGTGCTTCCTTGGGGTGAATTTGAGCATTTGCCAGGTAACAGGACGAGGTGGACAAACCGAGAATCAGGAGATATTTGACAAACCGATACATTGCATTTGAAAAGTAGTTATTTTGACTAAGGCTACAAGCAATTTACAGATTTAGGTATAAGACTACATTCAGATTTAGCCATTCACTTCGGGTGAAATCAAAGGAGTATTTCTATCCAAGGAAGCCGTTTTTACCTGCGAAAACTTGATTTAATTAGCGATTGAAATGGTATAACGCTTGCATGCAATGAGCAGACTTTAGAAAAGAAATAAATGTTAAAAAACTCAGCTTATACCTGCCTTTGTATATTAACTTGGATGTTCCCCATGAGTGGACACGGTCAAAGTTCTCCGATGCCGGATCCAACCAGGTCATTAAGGATTGCCAAAGTAGAAGGAATATCGGCAGATATAAAACCAACCGTGGATTCATCTCGGTTTGGCTTAGACCGTTTACTGGATGGGAAATTACCCAAGGATGGAATGCGCTCTACTTGGACTGTATGGTACCAAAAAGATCCATCGATCACTTTTGATCTTGGGGAAGCGAAGCGGATTGGTGCCATTCGGATCTATTTTCAGGCGTGGTCCCGGGAGGATGAATTGAGAAGTGTCGGAGTTGAAGTAAGCCTCGATGGTAATCATTTCCAACCCTTCAATGAATATGGAGAGATCTTGACCGTTCGGGAAAAGGGCACTTGGGCGGAGCTGGATTTACTTGCTGTAAAAGCGAGGTATTTTCGCCTTAGCCCGCACTTCCAAGGCTGGGGGCATCAATGGGGAGAGGTCGAATTTTGGGAGCTCACAAATAAGTAGTTACTTGGATTTAAAAAAGTATTCTTTTTACATAACTGCTGGCTTCCCCGTGTGGTCGGTAGGGGTAGCTTTACTGGCTTTATCCCAACCGAATGTCTTTATTTGGCTCGGAGGCGATTCAATCCCTTGGGGACTTGGGTTTATTATGTTGGGAATGGGAATTACTCTTGGCCGAAATGATTATATTAAAGTTCTGAAATCTCCCAAAACCATAATACTTGGGGTAAGTATGCAATTTTTAATCATGCCCGCATGGAGTGCATTTTTAGCGTGGTCATTTCAACTCCCCCCTGACTTGGCCGTAGGCTTAATTTTGGTGGCTTGTTGTCCAGGGGGTACGGCTTCCAATGTGGTCGTTTTCTTAGCCAGGGCACGGGTCGCTCTTTCGATTGCCCTAACAATGTGCTCGACAATCATTGCGGTGCTGCTCACCCCCTGGCTTACTTACTTTTACGCAGGTCATTATCTACCGATTGAGCCATGGTCCCTTTTAAAGTCCATCTTGTTGATTGTTTTAATCCCTCTATTTATCGGTACTTGTTTAAATCATTTTTTCCCTGAGACTTCCCGTAAAGTTGCCTCGGTATCACCGATCTTTTCGGTATTGTTTATTCTGTTGATTGTTGGTTTTATCTTAGCCACCAAGAGAGATGCGATTATGGACCATGGAGGGACTCTTTTATTTGCTACGGGATTATTGCACATCGGCGGGTTTACTCTGGGTTACTTTATTGCCCGCTTTTTGAAGCGGGATCCCCAAGAGTGTCAGACTATATCAGTCGAGGTGGGTATGCAAAATTCTGGATTGGGGGCGGCTCTAGCCACGAAGCACTTTCCTGGGCTTGTTTTGGCACCCGCATCATGTGCAATGAGTGCCATTCTCCATTGCATAATTGGCAGTTTGCTTGCTGCCCGTTGGGCATATACAAATCGTCGGGCGCTCCACAAAGAGAAAAAACCTCAATTTAGCTAGATGGAGGAGAAGCCTCATAATCGGCAACCGATTCTCAATCCCAAAGTCCACTGGTCTAGAGCAATTGGGTACTTTCAATTAGCGATGTACGATCAATCGATTGGCGAGTTAGAAGCATTGCCCGATCAATTGGATTGGTCCCAAAAAAAGCGCTCCCTATTGATCGATATTTTCCAGCAACAAAAAAAGTGGACGGAAATGAGAGATGTCGCTCATGAATTGTGCCTAGAGTTTCCTCAAGATGCCCAGTGGTGGGTTCTTGATGCGTATGCAACCCGGAGGTCAAAATCGATTGAGGCAGCGAGGGAAATCTTAGTGGAAGCCTTGCTTCACCATTACGAGGATGCCTTGATTCGTTTCAACCTCGCCTGTTATGCCTGCCAACTTGGAAGTTTTGGGGAGTGCCTTGATTTCCTCAAAGAAGCGGTTCGCAGAGATTCGAGGTACAAAACCATGGCTATGGAAGATGAGGACTTGGAGGAAGTCCGGGAAACCCTTCGGGAAATGGGGTGGGGAGATGTGGTGGTTTAAGGGGTCGAAATTCTCAAGCTCCTAGTGTGGGTCTCTTAATCTGCGTTGAATTTCTAAAAGAGGTGCGTTGGCAGGATCACCGGGGGATTGCTCGATCAAAAAAGTAATATCCGATAAGGCTTCTTCAAACATCCCTAAGCCATATCTTGTCATGGCCCGGAATGTCCGATGGTACCTGTCTTGCAGGTTAATGGCAACCAATGCATCGAGATAACGTAAGGATGCGGGGCTATCTCTGTCCCACTCTGCAGAACGGAGCAGGTTCTGTAAAATTCGGGAGATCATTTCCAACTCGGTTGCCGGATCGAACTGTTCATCGCTTAAATCATAATGAGTGAGTTCACTGGCTTGTTTACGTGAGATAATGCGACCTGCAAAGGCATCAATTAAAATGGTCTCCTCGATCTTTTGACCCGGTTCTCGGTAAAATGCAAGGAAGTGACCAGGTGTAGCTAAGCCAGAAATCGGAAGACCCGTTCTCCTGCCCAATTCAACAAGCAACAAGGATAGGGTAATGGGTAACCCTTCGCGGTCATCAATAACTTCGTTTAAGTAACTGTTTGAGCGATGATGAAAGTCGAGCGTGCTGCCATGATAACCGTGCTGTAGAAACATCTGCTCTAAAAGGATTTCAAGTTTTTCTTTTTGTGTGGCATGGGGAGGGAAGTTTTGAGAAATTCGTTCGGCCAATCGATCCACTCGTTTGAGGTAATGTTCAATATGAAAATTTGGATTGTCTAGCCGTGCGACAAGTAAAGCAGACCGCAAGAGATCATGATTATTTTCGTTTTCTTGTTCCGAGAGCAACATAACCAGTTCATTAACAATCTGAGTCACCCGTACCTTCTCGGCCGATTTTCTTAGCAATGCACTTGTTTTTTCCAGTTCCATCGCCCGATCGATCATGGCTTGTCTTACCCCAGGAGACATATCCGCTAATTCTTGAACATCAGTGGGCATGATGGTTTGTTCAAGAATTAAGGTTTCAGAAAGTTCGTAGACCCGTTGTCGAACTTCGGCAGGAATGAGACCTGGGGGCAAGCGGGGGGAGATTTGGAAATTGCGAAATTCTGCGGCAGGTTCTCGAAATTTACAGAGCCCAATCCAGCCATCCTTGAGCGTAAAATCAATGGCATGAATCACTTCATGGCCGTTTACTTTACAATGGATTTGCCCCCCCTGTTCGTAGCGAATTTGGAGCAAATTCCAGTTGCCAGGACTGTAGTGAGGAGACGGCTTGGTCTCAATGATGTTCCAATCAAAAACTTTAGGTCCATTAAAGCAAGTGAGCCTCAAAGAGCCATTGGTAGGATAAAATCCATAATGACGGTCTTTTCCATCGGAGCCAAAGGCAAGTCCGGCGGCACCACTTTCATCTTCTAATCGAACCTCAACCATCAAATCAAACGAAGAAGTGGGATTAAGATTCTTGGACAGACAAACCATGCGCCCACCAAACCCTTGCCCCATTCCCGATGCTTTGATGATTCCCCCTCGTTGCCTCCAGTTACCTCCTAGTGGAGAGAGCCATTCCTCTTGGTCAAGCATGCCAATGGTCAGCCATTGATCAATTGGAGTCGGTTGGGTTTCTTCCAATAACTGGACAACGGCTTCAGCCGGGACACCAAACCCGATGGCTCCACCAGATTTAATGGTGAGTACGGCAATGACCTCCCCTTCAAGATTAAGCACCGGGCTGCCACTGCTTCCAGCCTCAATAGGAATGGCAAATTGAACCATAGGGCGACCATCACCAAGTTCTAACTCACGAATGGCAGAAACCACTCCTTGGCTAACACTGAGACCATATCCCAAAGGGTTGCCGATGGAAAAAACACTTTGTCCTGGTTCGATTAAACTAGAATCACCAAGGGGAAGGGTGGGTAGGCCCGACTTATTAATGCGAACCAGGGCAAGATCGCGACTCCGATCAATCGCCACGATTTCAGTGGGTTCGCATATAGTTCCATCAGCCAGTTCGATGGTAAATTCTCGATGTTCTCCAATTACATGAAAATTAGTCGCAATTATACCACCCTGATCCACAATGAAACCCGTGCCTACGCCCCAAGGCCCCCCCCCTCGGTCAACGCTCGATATAGTCACCACTGCGGGTTTTGTGGTTGCGGCTAATTGGGTGTATGGACCGGTGGATAGACTATCCTTGCACAGCCCTGGACGGTGGTAACCTAATAGAATGATGAAGATAAGAAAAAATCTCATTGCTCTCGAGGTTGATCCCCCATGATTATTCAGGCTGATCTGCGAGGCACTTCATCTCTGGAGACCTCCTCAAAGGAAAGTTTAGACTGCTCAGGATTTGTAACATTCGGGGAGCCCTCTTCGCTTCTAAAGGAGGAAGGAATTTCTTTTTTGGTCCGAATTCCCATTTTTTTGAGCTTTTCGGCTTGTCCGATGAGATTGCCTGGGCCCGAAGACAATTGAGCTACGGCACGCTCTTGAGCCCCGACTGCTTTGCTGAGTGAACGGCCCACTTCTTCCAGATTAACGAGAAATCCTGTAAATTTGTCAAAGAGTAGACCTGCTCGTTTGGCAATGTCCTGAGCATGCTTGTTCTGTTTCTCAAGTTTCCATAAGTTGGCGACAGTTTTGATGGTAGCCATCAATGTAGATGCAGTGATCAAGGCGATCTTTCGATCAAAGGCGTACTGATAGAGTTCGGGATCTTCGGCCAATGCAGCTCCGAATGCCGGCTCAATGGGTATAAAGAGAAGAGTGAAGTCTGGGCATGTAAGCTCTTCGATCGAGGAATAATCTTTTTCGGACAATTCATCGATATGCTTTCGAACCGATTGCAAGTGTTCTTTTAGAGCTTTTTTGCATGCTTCCTCACTTTCGCAAGAAAGGCTTCTCTCATAAGCAGTTAGGGAAACCTTGGCATCGATAATTAGTTGCCTGTTGCCGGGTAGATGAATAATCGCGTCGGGCCTTTTTCCTTCGAAACTTGATTGCATGGAGAATTCTTGGTCCTTCGTCAGACCAGATGCTTCAAGGGCTCGTTGGAGGATAAATTCTCCCCAGTCCCCTTGTTTTTTGGCATCACCCTTGAGGGCCCGAGTCAAGTTTTGAGCGTCTTCGCTTAATTGAATCTGTGACTTTTGTAAGCCAGAAATAAATTCTTTTAAGGCGATATGTTGATGAGAGTCCTTCTCGTGGAGTTCTTCGACTTTTTTCCTAAACTCTCGAATATCTTTATCGAGAGGTTGCAGCACCGTTTTGAGCTTTTCCTGATTAAGTTCTGAAAACTTTTTTGTCTTTTGTTCGAAAATACGGTTGGCCAGGTTTTCAAATTTTTCGTGCATTTGTTGAGTTGCCTTGGCCTGTTCATCTGTTTGTTCTTCTAACCTACGGTTGAGCTCATCGATATGGGCAGTATGTTTGGCACCTTCGGTTTTCGATTGGATCAGTTTCTCCTGGGTATCTGCCGAGTGTTGTTCCAATTGAGCGTTATTTTTTCTCAAAAGCTCAATTTCTTTGGAGGCCGCCAGAGCTTCACCTGTTTTTTGTGTCAATTGATTTTCGAGATCATCTATATTCTTGGCAAGCGCTCTCTTTTGGAGGAATAAATAAGAGCTCAAAAAAACGAGCCCTATCCCCAATCCAAAAAAACCATATACGACAATTTCCACCTGATTAAGTTGAAAAGAGCTACCTCGCTTGTCAAGTCTCCCTCCCTTAAGTTTGTTCTCTTGTGATGTGAAAAGAGCAAAAAGTGCTTGGGTTTTACTTCAAGTCTTGATCATCTCTAAAAGATGGAGGAAAAGAAATGAATGAAATGGAAAATAGCTTTTTTTGCCTACTGTTTTTTAATCTTTTATGTTTCAAGCCTAACACCTGAAGAATTACCAGACCAGTCTTATGCGGTATCGGATAAAGTTCTTCACCTGCTGGAATATGCTTTGTTAGGGATTTTGTCATGGGCGGCATGGAGCCGGGGTATGACCGGTTTCCCATGGGCTTTATTCGCGTTTTGCCTATGTTTAGGGATTGCAGATGAATGCTGGCAAGATTGGCTTGGCCGCTTTCGAACGGCCGATGTCTGGGATGTGGCAGTTGACGCTGGCGGGGCTTTTTGTGGCTTACTCATTTCCATGGTCTTCTGGAAGAAATAACCAACGAATGATCACGCAATACATGTAAATTTAGCATAACTAATGAATCATTTATCCAAAAAAAATCAGTCTGCTCTTTCAAGGCGGGGCCTTTTAAAAGGTTCTTTTTTGGGGTGGGCCGGTGCTACTGGGCTCATCGGAGCTGGCCTCGGTGGATGTGCTCAAGTGAATTCGGGAAGCAGGGGTGTCCGAAAAGGTAATATTAAGCAATCCGTGGTGGCTTGGTGTTTCGCAAACCATTGGGGAGTCGAAGAAACCTGTAGACATGCACGTGACCTTGGTTGCCAAAGTGTGGAGCTGATCGCTTCTAATCATTGGAAAACTCTAAAAAAGTTTGGGTTAACCTGTGCCATCTCACCAATAGCAGTGGAGGGTAAGCCATTTATCAAAGGGTTTAACAATCCGGAATATCATTCTTGGTTACTTCAAATTACCCAGAAAGCCATTGATGAGTCGGCTGATTTTGGTTGCCCTAATGTGATCGCTTTTACGGGGTACTCGGAAAGTTTTTCTCGGGAGGATGGTGCGGCCCATTGCGTAGAAGGCTTCAAGAAAATCGCGGCTCATGCGGAGCGAAAAGGCGTGAATGTGTGCTTGGAAATGCTCAATAGTCGGGTGAATAATCATCCAGACAAAGGCCACCCCGGCTACCAGGGGGATCACATTGACTATTGCATGGAGATTTTAAATGCGGTGGGCTCCAATAGGGTCAAACTACTTTTTGATGTTTATCATGTGCAAATCATGGATGGTGATGTGATTCGAAGAATAGAGGATTGCGGTGAAATGATTGGTCATGTGCACACTGCAGGAAATCCTGGCAGGGGCGAGCTGGACATGTCACAGGAGCTGAATTATCGGCCCATTATGGAAGCTCTGCTACGGATCAACTACGATGGATATGTGGGGCAGGAATTCATCCCTACTGGAGACCCGCTTGCAGGCTTGAAGCAAGCGGTGGAGTTATGTGATGTATAATATTCTGCTATCTTGTATATTAGTCTCTGAAATTGAAATTTATTGATTTGTTTTGTGGGGTAGGGGGGTTTCGCCAAGCCCTGGAGCCCCGTGGGCACCAGTGTTTGCTATCTTCAGATTGGGATCCTGATGCCCAATCCATTTATCAGCAAAATTATGGCGAAAGTCCCTTAGGTGATATTAAAAAAATTCCAGCTACTGATATTCCAGAACACGATATCTTGTGTGCAGGTTTTCCCTGCCAGCCGTTTAGCATTTCGGGGAATCAAAAAGGGTTTGCCGATGCACGAGGTACCTTGTTGTACGATATCTTGAGAGTGGCAGATGCCTCCAAACCTAAAGTTTTGCTTCTGGAGAATGTACGCAACTATTTATCCCATGAACATGGGCGAACCATGAATTTAACCCTGAAACTTTTGCGAAATGGAGGCTATGATGTTTTTTTTCAGGTCCTTAATTCCTCCAATTTTGGTGTGCCTCAAAAAAGAGAAAGATTGTTTTTTGTTTGTTTCCGAAAAGATCTAGAAATCAATCAGTTTTCCTTTCCTAAACCCGGTGATGTCGATGTCGTGCTCAAGGATATTCTTTTGCCTGACGATGATCCAAGGCTTGATGCATTATGGGTTTCCCGGGAGGATCTTGTTTTAAATGAGCTCAATTCAGTCGGTCGGGCCAATAAGCCCATTCGAGTAGGAACTGTCGGAAAAGGGGGGCAGGGTGAACGGGTTTACAGCACCCAAGGGCACGCGATTACTCTGTCTGCTTTTGGGGGAGGAATTGGAGCCAAAACTGGTTTGTACCGGTTTGGCCAAAGAATTCGCCGCCTGCATCCTGAGGAATGTCGAAAAATTATGGGTTTTAGTGATCAGTTTATAATGCATCCAAAGCATAATGTTTGCTTCAAACAATTTGGGAATTCTGTGGTTGTTCCTGTGGTCTCTTCCATTGTTGGTCAGATTGAAAAAGCATTGAGAACCTCCTGTCTTAAGGCAGCGTAATTGTCTTAATCAATATGCTTATAATCAAATCTGCCCAAAATACCCTGTGGTGCTTACTGGGATGTGCACTCGGAGATTTGGGCTTAATTTATGGTTTCCAGTGCTACCATCACCCCGATTCTATTCCACAAGCAATGTGGGGAATGGTTTGGGCATCCGCCATGGCTGCAGGAATTCTCACCAGCCTTATTTTGGAGACGATCATTTTATGGAAACAACTCGGACCTAAAGAGGCTTTTCGTACGGCAATCGGGATGAGTATGGTATCGATGTTGCTCATGGAAACGGCCATGAATCTAATGGATTATCAAATGATGGGAGCTCCCGCCATAACTCTGGGCGTATTACCTTACACCCTAGGAGCAGGCTTCCTTGCCGCATGGCCTTACAATTATTGGAGATTAAAGGTTTTCAATCAATGTTGTCACAAACGATAAGTTCAACCGAGGAGTGGCTCATTTTCTTTTCTTGCCTCGAACTAAGCATTCTATCTAGATTCTGAGTTTTATGAAGTTGCTTTACCGGGAGGATATTGAAGAAGCAGGTTACGATCTGCCTGCTGAAGGATTGTGTGCTAACATCGGTGAGCAAGAAATGGCTGCCCTTAAATTTGGTGGGGAGTGGGTCTTGGCACGGGATGAGGTTTTGGTCTCTGACGGACATGAGCAAAGATTCCTTTACATGGTCGTGACTGGGCAGGTAGGCATTTACAAAGCAGACGATCAAGGTAGAAATCAGCAAATTGCCTCGCTTGGAGTGGGTGCGGCCTTTGGGGAGATGGCCTTTTTGAGTGGTGGGGTTGCTTCGGCTACCGTTCAGGCGATAGGCGAGTGTATCTTATGGAGGATGGATCATGAGCGTTTGCTCGAATTCATCGGGGAAAATGGTTTTGCCGGTGGTCAACTCTGTTTAAATGTAGCCAGTATTCTTTCCGGCCGTTTAGTCGATGGAAACCGCAAGGTTCTAGATATGGGCCGGGAACTGCAAGAGTCCTTATTTCATTTGCAGTCCGCCTCCGATGCGGACCAGAAAAAATCGGAAGCCCTCAAGCAAATGCAGAGCAAAGTCTCGAACATGCAGAATGCATTTAAGGGAAGTGCGGTAAAAAAATCAGGTTTAAGCCCGTTAGCGATTATCGCATTTGCCCTCGCTGGTCTAAGTACTCTCGGTATGGTAGGCTTGTTTGTATCGATTGACGATTCCGTGGCGGAGCGTGCCGATACTCTGGCTAGAAAAGTTGATAAACTAGAAAAGAACGAAGATTTTTACCTCAAGCTGAAAAAGCAATTAGAGGGGGAAAATGCAGAAATGCTCGAACAGGCGAACTCGTTAAAAAAAGAGAAAGAAGATTTAGTCAAAGAAGTTGCTGCCTCTGCTGAGCAAGTGGATGACTTAAAGGATGAAGTAAGGAGTCTTGAGCGTGCCCTGAGTAATGCGAAAGACGATATTGTTCGTGCTCAGCGTGCGGCACCGACCAAGGTGGCTCCACCTGTTTCCTCAGAGCCTAAAGTAAGCAAGACATTTATGCAGGAGGTTTTAAGTTGGGCGGGCCGAAATTCCACACTCGCATTCCCCGCTCAGATTGCAGTTTCCAAGCAGGCCATCACTCTGACCGACCGATCCCAGCAGGTGCAAGTACCTGTCCGTCCAGGAGGAGTTCTCCGTGCCATGCGTTTTCATCCATCGGCCAAAGATTATTTGATCGTTGCCCAACTCAATAGTGACAAGCTTCTCGCCACCCTGAAAATTGACAACTCAAACTTCATCGAGGCCTTGGCCCCAAAATATGTCCGGCATATGAACACCATGGGTCAGTCCGTCAAAAACCCCTATGCCAAAAAAGTTTCTGAACCAGCTCAAATTGAAGCCCCTAGGTCCGCTTCCCCTCAGCCCACTCCATCCAGTAGGCAAGCACCCGCTTCTGCGAGTCCAAGTGCTTCGTCTACTGCACCCAAAGTCCTCCAGACGAAAGCTTTAAAGCCCCAGAAAGATGAGGATTTCCTTAAATCGACATCCCCTAGTTCGATCAAACCGGCCAATGATCATGGCAACAGTTGTGTATGTAAGGAATGTAGAGCCAAGAAAGTGGGCAAAGGGAGTCTATTTCCCGAATAAATCTTGTCAATTTACTGGGTGAATAACGCGTAAACTCCTGCACCGATTACGGCAGACAGGAGGGAGATGATTAGGTAGGCATTTTGGTTGTTCCAACGGGTGAATTTTTCCCACCCTGAATACCAGTAGACCTTGACTTCCTCCCCATGTCTGAACCTTTGTAAGTCTTCGAGGAAAGCAGTTGCATTCGTAAAGCGGTGTCCGCGCGATCGGTGCAGGGCTTTCATGCAGATTGCCTGTAGGTCTTTGGGGATCTTACGATCCGGAGCGACCTCTCTGGGTAGACGATAGGTTTCTTCCAGTAGTTTTTTCTTTATCTCGGTTACATCTTCTCCCTGGAGAAAAGGCTCTAGGGTGAGCATTTCAAAAAGAAGAATCCCCAACGCAAAAACATCTGATTTTTCATCCAAATCGCTTAATCCTCTGGCAATTTCTGGAGTCATGTACAAGGGCGTTCCATAATGAATACCGCTTCGGGTAAGGCTAAGGTCTTGTGAAGATTCTTCTTCTCCAATTTCCATCGCCAGTCGCCTGCCCCCTAAAACTTTGGCGAGCCCCCAGTCGAGAACATAGACTTCACCAAATTTTCCAACAATGATATTGGCAGGTTTTAAATCTCGATGAACCACGCCAATCTCATGTGCATAGGCAATCGTTTGGCACACCTGAATGAGTATATCTAGTAGCCGGGGAAGGGGGAATTTCTCGACTGCATCGGGTACTTCATGTTTTAGGTCGAGGAGAATTTGTCGTAAGTCCTGGCCATGCACATGCTTCATGGTGAAAAATAATTGCCCTTCCCGGTCACGACCAAGCTCGTAAACTGGGACCGTCCCCGGGGGCTGAATGTTTGCAGTCACCCGGGCCTCGCGAACAAATCGTTTAGTCTCAATATCCGAATCCTGCAAATCTTGATGAAGAGTTTTGTAGGCGACCCGGCGATGAAGATTCAAATCTTCCGTAAGAAATAATTTTGCGGTCCCCCCCTCGCTAAGAGGTTTTAATTCGTCATACTTAAGGGATCCACTCTTCCAAGCACGGGGAAGTTCTTCATCGGTTTTTTCCTGTTTTAGGCGATGATCTTGTTCCTCTTTATTTATCACAATTCTGGATTACTAAATTAATACAATTTCTACAAGGGTGCAAGAAGGGCCTCGGTGTTAAGGCTTTTGGGGCATTTTTTTTCCGATATGCTTGGTCTTTCTTTTACGGGCAAGAGCCATTTGTTTTTGCCGTTCGCGAAGGCTTTCTATTCTTTGGGCTGAAAGCTTCGATGCACACCTTGGGCAGGATACGCCTGCTTCATAAAGAGGGGACTGGTAATCTTCATTACCGAGAGGCCATCTACAGGAAAAGCAGAGCTCGGTGTTTCCATCTTCGAGTCCATGAACAACAGATACACGGTGATCGAAAACAAAACATTCTCCCTGCCATTTACTCTTCTCTGGGTTCACATTTTCAAGATAATTTAATATGCCACCTTTTAAATGATACACCTCTTCGAAACCATTTTGAACGAGATGGGCAGATGCTTTCTCACAGCGGATGCCGCCCGTGCAAAACATGGCGACCTTTCTCTTTTTTGATTCCCCCAATCTATTTTCAACAAAATCTGCCCATTGTCCAAAGGTTTGAGTTTTTGGATTAATCGCTCCCTGGAAGCTTCCAATTTCCACTTCATAGTCATTGCGTACATCAATCAACTCAACATCTGGCTGGGAGATGAGATCATTCCACGCCTCGGGCTCAACATATTTCCCTGAGCCATTTGATGGAAGAATAGAGGGGTCTCCCAGCGTGACAATTTCAGGTCTTACAATGATTCTTAGCCGATAAAAGGTCGGTCGGGGCGTTCTCATCGAACGGATGGGAAGATCGGTGAACCTACTGTCCTTGCCAAGGGTTTCCAAAAAACGATCCAACCCATCTGGCGATCCTGCCAAAGTGGCATTGATTCCTTCATTTGCCAGAATCAATGTGCCGGTTATCTTTTCTTTCGTACCAACTTCTTGCAGTATCGGTTTCCAGTCCGCGTGCTCGTGAAACTCGGCAAAGCGATAAAAGGTGATCACTTTTTGACTCATTGAAGAACCCAGTTGAGCATAAAAGGATGAGAATTATTTACGGACAGTCTGGAGCCAGCAATCGGCCATAAGGGCAGATCCATAATGGGTTGGGTGCACTCCATCAGCGGCCCAGTAGGGAGCAGGGGCGTAATTCAGTGCCTGGTCGAACATCTCTTGAAAAGGAACGAATGCAGCGGAATATTTTTCCGCTACTTTTCTGGCGGAAGCCCTGTAAGAGTCAAATTCAGGGAACCAACTATCTTTCACGGCTCCACATCTAAGTACAAAAGGCTCACAAATAACCAGTTGAACTTCAGGGATTTCTTTATGTGTACGGTCAATCAAAGCCATGTAATCATCCTCATATCTTTGAACCGTTCCATCGTATTTTCCCTGAAAGCCGTGCCAGATATCATTGACTCCGATTAATATACTCAAGATGTCAGGACGATGATCGATGCAATCTCTTTGCCACCTCGCATCGAGTTGATGAACCTTATTTCCCGAAATTCCCCGGTTGAATATGGATAGTTCCAAATGCGGAAGTCCGGCAAGCAGTGAAGATGCGGCCATGCTGGCATACCCATTGCCCATGGATTTTTGATCATTCGGATTAGGGGCGTCGCGGTTTTGTCTGCGGGCGTCGGTAATCGAGTCCCCTTGAAAAAGAATGGTCATGCCCTTTTTTAGATGAATCTTATCTTCCGCTTTTTTATTTTCTGCATAGACAGGAGATGCGATACTCGTACCAACACCTGAAAGAGCGAGTCCTCCAAGTAACTTCCTTCTCGAAAAAGTAGGTAATTCAATCATGGAGTGATCAAATAAATTTAATACTACTGTGGCAATGGGGAATTCGATCAATTTTGACGCTTGCTCATTTGGGGGGAGGGAAGGCATTTTACCCCTAATGAATCCTGAACAATTAATCCTAGATAAAGGAATTGATCTACCCGCCGCACCGGTTGCTGCGGGGCTCTACAAACCCATGGTGATTATTGATAAGATTGCTTATTTGTCCGGTCACCTGCCAATCGAAGCGGATGGAAGCATGCGTATTGGCCAAGTTAGCGTAGACTGCAGCTTGGAAGAGGGGAGTGATGCCGCCCGCTTAGTTGGTTTAAATATGCTTGCGACCTTAAAGTCAGGCCTGGGCTCACTCGATCGTGTATCTCAGGTAATCAAACTGCTTGGTTTAGTCAATGCTCCCAGTGGTTTCAACCAACATCCGCTTGTGGTCAATGGTTGCAGTGAACTATTCAAAGAAGTGTTCGGGGGGGATGCTGGTGTGGGAGCTCGCAGTGCTTTTGGCGTTTCAGGATTGCCTAGTGGAGCCGTCGTTGAAATCGAAGGAGTTTTTGAAATTAGGGAGTGAGGTTGCCCAAAAAATTTCGAATCTTTGTACTTGTCTTCTTCGTTGGTATCCTTGGTTTACTTCTCTTTTATAAACAATGCCTAACCCTTTATGGGCGATGGTATGTGGTCGACAATGCCCAACCAGGAGCAGATGCAATCATTTGCCTTTCGGGTGATCGCGAGACCCGCACCCCACAGTCTTTAAGGCTATGGAAAGAAAAGTTTGCTCCCAAACTTTATGTAACTCAGGAAAAGCCCAAGAATAAAGAATTTAACGGATTGGAATTGAGCCATCTGGAATTCGCTCGTGCGGTGACTCAAAGGATGAATTTAGATGCAAAGTGGCAAGTTCTACCCTCCCAAAGTGGGGGAGCTACCTCTACCTTTGACGAGGCAGAAGATGCATTGAACTTGGCCCAGAAGGAAGGATGGCAAAGAATTATTATTGTTACGGATGAATTTCACACCCGTCGTTCTTTGCTCGCATTTAAGAAGGTTTTTAAAGCGAGCGGAATCGCTGTGCAGGTAGCGGGTGCACCGAACGAGGTTTTTGCTGTGGATGATTGGTGGCAGTCAGACCGAGGTATCTTAGCTTACTTTGGGGAAACCATTAAATACCCCATTTATCTTTTATGGGATCATGAGCCCAAAATAGTAAAGAACGATTAAGCAGTCGCTCAAAATTGATAAACCAAGCCGGCACTTACTACCGGCCAAAATTTAAATTCATCAAGATCGCTTTGCATATCAGACACTTCTGACTTCTTGTCCTTTTCAAATTGGTCGATTACCAAGGGGTTAGTCGAATTCACCTTGGCTTCAAGTGCTAAATCGGGAGCTCCGGAGAAGACCACTCCAATATCAAATGCAAAGCCCCACCGATCATCATCACCAAAAGTGGTGTCCCAACCAATTCCTGCGTAGGGTGCAAAGGTATTGTAGCTAAGTTCCATCGATGCGGAGTTATTTAAGAGAGAATATTCGTTTCCATCTAACTCAAAGGTTTCTCCGGGGCCTAACTGGGCCGTTCCATCTAGGCCATTTCCGTTTAACAAAACACCCAGACTTATTCTAAAGGCTTGTTTAAAAGGGTGCAAATCTGCGAAGAGACCAACACTCTTAAGCTCAAGGTTGACATCATAATCGTTGCCGTCATCGGTGGTTTCATAGTTCCAGGTGAAATAATTAACCCCCCCTCTTAGACCCAGCCAAGGGGTTAGTCCCTTAGCGAACTCGAGGCCTCCACCGAGGGTACTAACTCTTGGGGCAATCCTGAAGCCCAGATGATAATCGGTCTTGTGTGCCCAGGTGCTTTCCGCCCAACAAGAAATCCATATTAGAGGTATTAAGATTTGTCTGAGTTTCATTCCTATTTAATTAATTTCAGAATTACAGGTGTCTGATCAATAACTTTCTGTACCATGCCTCCATTGGGGGGCCACTATGAACCTGCAGTCCAAATTTACCAGATTGGGGAACCTTTTCTGTTTCAGAGTAATTTACACTTTGGTGATGATTAATCCAAATTCCGATTTGGTTTCCGACGGCTTGAACCCTTAAATGGTTCCAATTATTGACCGGATTGATCCATTTTTCTATTTGAGATTGGGAAGTTTTTGCAAGAAAGCAATTCCGCCTTGATTCATCATACAACCATCCCCAAAGAGACCCTCCTTTAAAAAATCCAATGTCGCATTGGTAACCAATCATCTCGTTCGAATTTTCGACTCTTTGGCTCCAGAACTGAACGCCGGCGTTTTGTCCTATTCCGATTATGCGAGCTTCCAGGGTAAGCTCAAAATCCATCCAGTCGTTTTGGGTAACCAGGAATTGATTTTTCGGAATTTTACGATCCAGCCGTCCGGCGACAATGCTCCCACGTTCTACCCTGAAGTATTCTTGGCTTCCTTCCCATCCCCTCAGGCTTTTCCCGTCAAATAATGGTTCGAAAGCATTCTGTTTTCCCTCGATTAAACCAAGAGCAAAAAGGGGAAATAGGAAGAGGGCGGGTCTCAATGATCGATCGCTTTACCCGCACCTTGGGGGATTCGGATGTTTTCAACGAGTTCTTGAACTTCTTGGGGCGGTGGTGGGGTCGTTGCACTTACGATAAAAGCAACTGCGAAATTGATGAACATTCCCAAGAACCCAATTCCTTCTGGAGAGATGCCGAACCAATAATCTTTGCTTTGAGTAAGAAATTGAAAATAAACGATGTATCCGAGGGTAAAACCAATGCCACAAATCATTCCTGCAATGGCGCCCTGCTTATTGATTTTCTTCGAAAAAATACCCATGATCAAAGTGGGGAAGAAAGAAGATGCAGCCAGCCCAAAAGCGAATGCAACCGTTTTTGCGACAAAGCTGGAAGGTGGATTAATCCCAAAATAAGCGGCTACGACCAGAGCTCCAAAAGAGGCCATTCGGGCGTAGCGGATTTCCTGCTTATCAGAAATATCTGGCTTGAGGATTTTTTTCATTAAGTCATGCGATACCGAAGTGGAAAGAACCAATAACAAACCAGCTGCCGTAGAGAGGGCAGCGGCGACACACCCAGCCATGACCAATGCAATAACCCACTTGGGCAAGCCGGCCATTTCGGGGTTGGCTAAAACAATAATATCCCGGTCGTAGTAGACTTCGTTCGGTGAGTCCGATAATGGGTTGATTACTGGACGAGGCGATCCATCAGTGCTTGCTTCTTGTGCATAGATTGGCTTCCCTTCAAACACTTGTCCTGCTTGGTATTGCATGACGCCGTCCTTATTTTTATCGACCCACGCAATCATTCCTTGGTTTTCCCAATTCTTGAACCACTCTGGAGCCTCGGCATATCTCTTATTGTTGATTTCTTCTACAAAATTAGTGCGGGCAAAAAGACCTAAAGCAGGGGCAGTAAGATAGATGATCGCGATGAATCCGAGTGTCC
>Ga0181567_10001073_pt1 | contig 20774 bp, 16 predicted proteins | sample 101ome_14_FD_133761 | JGI IMG/M metagenome (GOLD analysis project Ga0181567, IMG submission 133761) | Coastal salt marsh microbial communities from the Groves Creek Marsh, Skidaway Island, Georgia - 101403AT metaG (megahit assembly) | ecosystem: Environmental > Aquatic > Marine > Intertidal...
CCTGGAAGGTGTGCGTGGGATTTTGACCTACCCCTTCCTCCATGGAGATTGGGGGCATTTGTGGAACAACACGATGAGCTTTTTCACCCTCAACGGCTTCCTGTTTTACTTCTACAGGTCCATTGCGTTGCGGGTTTGGGTGTGGCTCTTCTTCCTGAGCGGGGTGCTTTTGTGGGGATTGGCCGTGGATGGCAACCACATTGGCGCCAGTGGCATCATCTACGGACTTGCGGCCTTTCTGTTCACCAGCGGGGTGATTCGACGCAACCGGTTGCTGCTCCGCGTCAGCCTGGCCGTGGCGTTCCTCTACGGCGGCATTGTTTGGTGGATGCTCCCCATCGACGACCACGTCAGCTGGGAAGGTCATTTGAGCGGCGCGGTCGTCGGCACCCTTCTTGCGCTCGCGTACCGCCGGCAAGGCCCCAAGGACCCGGTGTACAAATTTGAACTCGAAGACCCGCATGCGCCGCTGCCGGAGTGGTGGATGGCCGCTCACCCGGATCACCCCGACACCCTGGCACAACGAGCGACAGAGGCTTCAAAATTGGCGGCGGCATCCGAAGTTCCCTCCTCGCCTCCGAAACCAAGGTCGCAGTCAAGCACGGAGCCTCCCACCTTCGGGACGCCCTCGCAATCCTAAACTGGGACTAAACTGGGGCTGCTCAGTTGTTGAGCATCACCGGCATGACCAGCATCAGCACGTCTTCTCCAGGCTCTTCGGGCTCGCTTGGACGAATGATCCCCGCGCGGTTGGGCGCACTCAATTCGAGGTTCACGTCTTCCGCAGAAAGGTTGTTGAGCATGTCCACGAGAAACTTGCTGTTGAACCCGATTTCCATGTCCTCGCCGTGGTAGCTGCACGCCAAGTGCTCCGTGGCTTCGTTGGCAAAGTCCAAATCCTCCGCGCTCACCGTCAATTCGCTGCCCGCAATGCGCAACCGGACTTGGTGCGTCGTCTTGTTTGCGAAAATGGCCGCTCGGCGAATGGCCTGAAGAAACAGGTTGCGGTTGATGGTCATCCGATTGGGGTTGTCCTTCGGAATGACTGCCTCGTAGTTGGGGTATTTTCCTTCGATCAGTCGGCACAGGATGGTGACGTCGTCAAAGGTGAAGCACGCGTTGGAATCGGTGAACGAAATGTTGACAGCTTCGGCCGACGAGGCGGCATTTTTCAGCAACGTCAAAGGCTTTTTCGGGACGATGAACGACGCCGTTTCCGGGGCGGAGGCGTCGGTCCGAGCGTAACGCACCAAACGGTGAGCGTCCGTGGCCACAAAGCGCACGTTGTCGGAGTACATTTCAAAGAAAATCCCGCTCATCACCGGTCTGAGGTCGTCGCTGCCCGCCGCAAACAACGTGCGGTTGATGGCCGAGACCAAGGTGTCCGCCCCCATGTTCACGCCTGTGGCTTCTTCGAGCGCAGGCGCCTGCGGGAACTCGTCCGCATTCGCGCCAGTAAGCTTGTACTTTCCGGCATCGCTCGTCAATTCAACCGCGTGTGTGGCCGCGTCGACCTTGATGGTCAGGGGAATGTCCGGAAACGCTTTCAATATGTCCAGGAGCATCCGAGCAGGCACGGCAATGGCGCCGGTGTCGTCCGTTCGGACTTCCATTTTCGAAGACATCGTGGTCTCCAAATCCGAGGCGGTCATCACCAACTCACCCGGCCCCAATTCAAAGAGGAAGTGGTCCAAAATGGGCAACGTGTTGCTGTTGCTCAAGACCCCGCTGAGGGTTTGGAGCTGACGGAGGAGCTGGTTGCTCGATACGATGAACTGCATTGCTGTACGGATTTAAGGACTACGAAGATGCCAATGAAAGCAGGCATGACAGGCGCAAATCCCGTTCGATTTATCCACACTTCATCCCCAATGGCACGGGGGTTTTTGCAGGTTTGCCTGCGGCGGGTTCCTCACGAACGGCCGACACGCAGAACCGCCTCCAATACGGCCTGAACCGGGAGCTCCCAACCGCACCTGAAATGACCTTCGGGGCAACGTTTTCTGCCGTGCATTCCACAAGGCCGGCACGCCAATTCCACGGCGGGCTCCACCACCACGTGGGACGAGGCCAATGGACCAAAACCAAAACGCGGCACCGTGCTCGCGAAGAGCGCCACCGTGGGCGTGTTGGTGGCCGACGCCACGTGCAAGGGCGCGCTGTCGTTGGCCACCACCGCGCGCGCCATTCCAATTGCGGCAACCGTGCCAAGCAGCGAGGTTTTGCCCGCGGCATTCACAACGTGGGCACGCCTTTCGGCCAGGCGCGCGCACAAGGCGTGCTCGCCTGGGGCGCCAAGGAGCAGGACCGGCTCGTGGGTGGCGTCCAGGAATTTGGAAAACTGCCCCTCGGGCCACGCCTTGGTCGCCCACTGCGATCCGGGCATCACGACCAACGCTCCTTCCGCTCCCAAGGCCCGTGCCTCTTCGAGGTGACGCGATTGGGGGTGCAGCTGGGGGCGGTGCGAAGCCTTCGGGACGAAGGGAGCCAGCAGCTCAGCATGGCGATCCACTTCGTGCGTTCCGTCTCCCCAACGGTGCGCCGTTCGGTGCGTGAAGCGCCAGGCGAGCGGGTTGTTGGCGTACCCGGCCCGCACAGGAGCCATGCTCAGGGCCGTCAAAATGCCCGACGACGTGTGCCGGTGCAAATTGACTACCACGTCGTACCGCGCCTTGCGCACCTCCCGCACGAGACGGCGCCAATCCTTGCCCTTGACGCGCGGTCGTTTGTCCCACGCCAGCACGCGATGCAGCCAAGGGTGCCCTTCAAACAAGCTGTCCATCGGCTTGCGCACGAGCACGTCCACCCTGTCCTCGGGGTGCGCGAGGTGCCACGCTTCCAGCGCCGACGTGGCAAGCACCACGTCGCCGAAGAAGGCCGTTTGGATGAAGAGAACTCGCTTGGACATGTCCGGAAGTTACACCGCCACGTCGTGTTGCCGCAACGCGTCCGTCAAGGAGGTTTTTCGGTCTGTGCTTTCCTTTCGTTCGCCAATGATCAAGGCACAGGGAACGTGGTAGGTTCCGGCGGGAAACTCCTTGGGACGACTGCCTGGGATGACCACGGCACGCGGGGGAATTTCCCCTCGTGTTTCAATCGGCTCAGAACCCCGAACGTCCACAATTGGCGTGCTTGCCGTCAGCACAACGTTCGCCCCGAGTACCGCTTCTTTGCCGACGCGAACACCTTCCACCACGATGCACCGTGAACCCACAAATGCACCGTCTTCAACAATCACCGGCGCCGCCTGAAGCGGCTCGAGGACCCCACCGATGCCGACACCTCCGCTGAGGTGGACGTCGGATCCAATTTGGGCGCAGGAACCCACCGTGGCCCACGTGTCCACCATGGTACGCTCGCCCACGTACGCCCCCAAGTTCACGTAGGAAGGCATGAGGATGCAGTCGCGTGCAACGAAGGCACCGTAACGCACCACCGCGTGCGGCACCACCCGAACACCCGCTTCCGCATATCCGCGTTTCAAGGGCATCTTGTCGTGGAATTCGAACGGACCCACCTCCACGGTTTGCATCGACTGAATGGGGAAGTTGAGAAGCACAGCCTGTTTGACCCATTCGTTGACTTGCCAACCTTGTCCTTGCGGTTGGGCCACGCGCAACGTGCCGTTGTCCAACCCGGCCATCACCTCTGCTACCGCTTCGCGGACTCCCTGTTCTTGCAGCAACGCACGGTCACGCCAAGCCGCTTCAATTTGTTCACGCAGTGAGTTCTCGTTCATGGTGCGAAGGTAGCACCCGGCGCTGCTGTACCTTGCCCCCATGGGACGACTCTTGGGATTGGACGTGGGTGCACGGAGAACCGGTTTGGCCACCACCGATGAACTGCAACTGGTGTGCTCCCCGCTGGAAACCGTCGAGACAAGAAACGTGGTCCGCCGGATTCAGGAATTGCACCGCCAGACCCCCTTCGAGGGTGTCGTCGTTGGAAAGCCACACCTCATTGTGTCAGGGACTTCGGACAGTTCGGCGCACATTGACGACGTGGCTTCAAAAATCCAATCGTCTCTCCCCGGCGTGCCCATTCATTTCGTCGACGAGGGATTCACTTCGCAGGAAGCTTCCGCCATTCAAATGCAATCGGGAATGAAGAAGTCCAAGCGCCGAGAAAAAGGCAGCCTCGACGCCATCGCTGCCAGCCTGATTTTGCAGCGTCACTTGGACGCGCTGTCGTACTGACCGACACGTCCGAATGCGTTTGTCCCAATGCGCCCTGATTCAGGAACCCTTGAAGACTTCCACGGTCTTCTGCTCTTTCACCAAATCCGTGAAACGACCCTCGTAGCGGGTGGCGCGCACAATGTGGTTGTCCACCCAGTGGTAATTGCCTCCCCGCGGCTTTCCCATCAACATCCCGTGGTACTTGAAGCCATGACGGTCCAGCCATGCCTCCGTCACTTCGCGGTGATCCTCCGTGCGCGAGGTGAAAAACGTGATGATGTGTCCTTCGTCGTACCACTTGTTCAGCGTCTCCAACGCGTCTTCGAACGGTTCGCATGTTCCCATGCGTTCGGGCTCTTCGTTGGGAACGTCCTCGGTGATTGTGCCGTCGATGTCAATGAGGTAGTTCTTGACCCCATTGGGCAATTGAGGCGACGCATTGTGGCCTTGAGCGTCTCGTGCAGGCTGAAGGGTTTGTGGCTTGTGTGTCATGAAGCGGGCAAAATTATCGGCCGCTTCAATGCCATCCTAATTTGAACATCACGACTTGCCCTCGAGGGACTCAAAAACCCAAACTCGCGCCTCAAGTCCACCCTCTGCGTTCAACCAGGCCTTGTTCCAATCGGCCAACCGACGGTCGGAGCCCGCAAGAACGTGCCAATGGGCCCAACGATCTTGAGGCATGCCCTTCCGCATCAATGAGTCGCAAGCCCTGCGGGCTGCCTCCCACTCTTCTTGCCGCTGTGACTTCAGGGCGCGTCGCATTTTCTTCAACCATTGCTCCAAGGACTTTCCAGCTGCAGCTGCCAACGCGCCCGAGGCTCCCTCGAGCGTGGGTGACACCTCGCGCCCAACGCGTTGAACCCGTGCAGCCCACGTGTCGCGCATCTCCATCAACTCGGCCACCTGCGTTTGGAACGGCTCCACCCAGCGGTCCAGCACCCACCTGTCCCATTCTTCGTCGTGCATCCAGCCGCATTCCAGGTCCCACCCGACCGCGCGGGATTCAGGCGTTGTAACGACGGCGTGGTCCCGAAGGCGCAAGGCCGGGAAGGCGAGGTTGTGGTGCTCAAACACCCGAGGCAGTTGATGCCAATACCGCCATTCACCGGGCCCAAGAATCACCGCCGCGCTTTCCAACAAAAGTTCTTGGTACAAGGGACGTAGCAACACCCCCGGGCTGCAATGCGCTGCGCAATCCTTCGACCACGACGTCCACCCCTCTTTCGGCACGTCCCATTGCTTTTCTCCTGCCCGCCACACCCCGTCGTTGGAGTCCGGAATCACCCCCACGCGTCCTGCGTTGGCATCCAACCAAAACACGTTGTTTTCCCTCACGTGCGCCGGCCCTTCCTCCTCCGGGTGCCCTGCGAGCACCTGCCTCACGCCGCGGCCGTCAAATTCGGCAGCCCACAACTCGGACGCGGCCTGTTTAAGTTCTGCGTCCATGGGGTCCAAGACGAGAAGGCCAGACTCGCTGTACCAGCGGTGCAGCCACCGACGTGCAACACCGGCCGTCGTCTCGCCCCTGGCAACGGCCTGCTGCACATCTTCGAGGATGCCCTGGCCGGAGCCGTTTGGAACGCCGTCGACCTTCCACGATTCAATCACTTGGGCCAAACCCGCGGGCGAAAGACTCCCCACAGGATGGGGTACGTCCACTTCAGATGGCTTCCAGGAGTGCACCTTGGAGGCACCGTGAACGTGGGCGACCTCCTGCCAATCGTGATCCTCGGAGGCCATCCAAAAGACCGGAACTACGGGGCGATTTTCCCGCAACGACAATTGCTTCGCGACGCGGATGGCCGTCAAAATCTTGTGGTGAAAGAACGCGGGGCCTCCTGCAACGACCAATTGATGGCCGACCGTCACGGTGCGGCATCGCGGGTCTTGGAGCAAGGCGAAGGAGTCCGGAACGTCTAGTCCCGCATCGCGATGTTGGCGAAGCAAGACCCGCGAGACAAGGTTCCGCAAGGTCGGACTCCAGTCGGTGTCGAAATCTGGAGGCGTGCTCCAGCCCGCCCAAGCCCCGCCTTCGCCTTCCGGGAGTTCACCGGGCCAGGCATGCAACGGCCTGTGCCTCCAGCCCCACGAATCGTTCAACGAATCAACTTGACCCACCCCTTCCACTCGGTTTGGCCTTCCACCTCCATCTCCGTCGTCATGCGCCAACCGTACACCCCAGGTTCGCACAAGTTCCCTTGCATGTCTTTGCCGTCCCAACCCTGGCCCGTTTGCGCAAACTCCGAAGTCAGAGATCCATACCACACCTCGTGCCCCCAGCGGTTGAACACCTCCACCGCCACAACTGCCTCCTCCGGAAGAATTGGCATCCAAACGTCGTTCAGCTGATCTCCGTCGGGCGTAAACGCGTTGGGAACAAAAGAGGATTCAGGGACCCGTACCCCGGCAGTGCCCCGATCAGGGCGTTCCTCCGACATTAGCTGGGAATCCACCTCGGTGAGCTGAAACTCATCCACGAAGTAATAGGCGACGGTTCGGTCACCGCCTTCTTCCCGACGCAAACGCACGTCGCTCCCGAACAAACCCAGGGTGAAGTAGGTGTGTTCTTCCGTCGCCGTGAACACGAATGCAATCTCCCTCCAGTTCCGGTCGTACAGCGTTTCGTGGATTTCGAATTGCGGCGTCTTCGTCAGGCGTTCGTGACCTTGTTGCGCAGGCGGCGAATTGGTCATCACCACACCCAACCCGCTCACGCCCATCCCCGCGGGAACCCATTCGTGCACACGGCCTGAGGTGATGGCAAAGGACAATTTGTAGCGCTGCCCCAAGGTCAACGGCTCTGTGAAGGAGCCTGTAAGGTATTCGTGGCGTGGAGAGCTCTCATCCGTGTACGCCACGAACCCCGCCACAGCTCGACCGGCACGGGGGTCCACCTTGGCGAGCGGGGTTTGGGGCAAATCGCCTCCTTCAGACCCCATTTCGTGGTAGTAATCGGGAATGGCCACGTCGCTTCCCCCGTTGGTCCAGTCGCTGACCAAGGAGAACTGACCGGAAGCCGAAGGCAATCCGGTGAACGACTCAAATCCGCCGTTGGCTACTCGCGCCTGTCCGAAGACTTCGCCGCCCAGACCCAACGAGAGGCAGCCCAGCAGCAAAACGAGCGGGCAAACAATTTGTTGAAGACTCGAACGGCGCATGTCGCAAAGTACAACGAATGTCGCCAAGGTGCGCGCTTATCGTCGGGTGGGCGAGGCGAGCAACGCCACTGTCACTCCGACAGGTCCACCCGGAACCCAATGGAAGCTTGCACGGAACTGGCTTGCTGCTCTTCGCTGCGGCGCCGAATCACCCAAATCCATCGCTCCTCCAACTTCGAAACGGGCCCGGTTGGCCCATCCTTGCTTCTCTTGAAACGTATCCGTTGCGGTCACGGAAGGCCAATCCGCTGGATCCCCGGGTTCAAAAAGCTCCCACACGCGGGGACGCAGCACCTCAATTGAAACTGAAGCCCGTGGCCACCAGCCTCCGCGTGGCTGTCCTTCCCACATGACGCCAAGTCGAATGGCGTGGCTCGGCGCAAGTGGGGCCATGAGGGTGTCACGTTCGAACGCCAAACTGTCGGGCGTGAGCACAACCTGCTGCAGCGGGATTGAAGAACGGGAACCTTCCAGCCTAATCCAGCCTTTGGCGTCCTCCGACACTTCCAACTCAGAAAACGCCCAAGGTTGCGAGTACGCCAACAGAGCGCCCACCCTCCCCTTGCCTGAACCCAAATCCCGCTGATGCTCCAAGTAAATCAGCGGCCGGTTGGCAGAAAGATGCGAGGTAAGAATCACCTGTGGACTTGTCTGAGCACCCACCGCAACATCCCAACCCAACCCCAACCACCAATCTTCACCAAAAAACGTGGCTTGCTGCGTGGCAGTGTCTACCTCGACTTCGGCGAGGTACTGGATGCGATTTCCGTCGACCACCACAGAATCTCGTTCGGCAGGTCGGGCAAAAATCACCGAGGCCGTGCCCGCAGACAGGGTCAGCCACGCAATGAGAAAACGTATGGGATTCCTCCACCTCGCCATGGAGGCCGGAAGTTACTGCTTGACCTCCAAGGTCGCGGGACGACGCTCCAAAATGGGAGCCGACTCCCCTTGTTGCAACTTCAATTCGGGCGAAATCTGAGTGCCTTCAAGGCCTTGGACTCCCCGCTCACCAAGGACTTCCATGCGTTCCATGGGTTGGGCAACCGCATCCAAGGGATTCTCTTGCTCCTTGGCCGTTTCCTCTGTGACCGGCGCCGGTGAATCCTCTGCAGACATGTCAAGCCTCACCTCCGCAGCGGTACTTTGTTGTGCAGGTTCCTCGACCAAGGCCGGTTGCGGCTGCTTGGGCTGCACTGCTGGCACAGCTGCTTCCGGGCGCTCCTGGTCCCAGGTGATCAGCATCAACGCAGCTGCGCCCACCAAACCCGCGCCCAAGGCCCAAGGCTTCCAAGCCGACCCTGCTTCAGTCGCAGTGACTTTTGCCGCCTCGTCCAACGAAGCAAACACCCCGACTTCCAACCCCGCCGGCGGAACCGTTTCAGCTCGAAGCAGCGTCTCCCGAACGTGGATTTCCACGTCGTTCCAAGGGGCCTCTTGAGGCTCCAGCGGAGGCAGGTTGTTTCGGTCGAAGTTCATTGCTGTTGAGGTCGGTGTTCAATGTGGGGTGCGTCGCACTTGTCCTGAAAACGAAGTCCGTCGCAAATGGTTGCTTGATTTGCGAACTTTTTCATGGACGATCCGAAGTTGGAAGGGGAAGGGCACCGTCGCTGGCGTTGGGCTTGGCCCGGCGCGACATTGCCGCCAGAAACGATTGAAGTTGTTTTCTGCCCCGAGAAAGCTGGCTCTTGGAGGTGTTGATGTCCACCTCCAGCATCTCGGCAATTTCCTTGTGCGAGTACCCGTCAACGAGGTACAACTGAACCACCGTGCGGTAGCCTTTGGGGAGGGCGGACATGGCGGTTTGGATTTCTTCCATCGTGAAATCCGCCTGCTTGGAGGAGGCCAAATCAAGAGGCGTCGCCAACGTCTCCGTCACGTCTTCGTGGTAACGGTGCTTGAGGTTCCGCCGGTAATGGGTGATGGCCGTGTTGACGGTGATTCGCCTGACCCACCCTTCAAAGCTGTTGAATTCCGTGAATTTGGAGAGGTGTCGGAAGACCTTCACCCAACTCTCCTGCGCGATGTCGGCCGCTTCGTCTCGGCTGTCGGTGTAGCGCAGAGCCGTGGCAAAAACCTTGGACGCGAAGCGGCGGTAGAGCGCGGTTTGGGCACTCCTCTCCTCCGCTTTGCAGCGCTCCAACAGGTCTTTGAGCTCTTGATCCATGTCTCCACCTCGGGAGGCTCACTCGAAATCAGAAGCCTCCATTCCCAACCAAGACAACGTTGCCCCGGCAAAAAGTTGCATGCGATCTTCTTCCGAGAGTCCCATTTTTTCCATGAATTGCCCAAACTCCAAATCGCCCAGCGGGAACGGATAGTCTGTACCCATGCAGATTCGGGCGGCCCCTTGCATCTCGAGGATGAACTTCAGCAACCTCTCGTCGTGGGTGATGCTGTCGACCCAGAACTTGCCGAGGTACGTGTCGGGAGACGCCGGGTTGTCGACCGCCACGAGGTCCGGGCGGCACGCGTGGCCATGTTTGATTCGCCCGAGCGTGGGCAAGAAGGACCCGCCTGCGTGCGAGAACATCACACGAAGGCGAGGGTACTTGTCGAGAACACCGGCAAAAATCATCGAGCAGGCGGCGCGGCTCGTCTCGGCGGGCATGCCCACAAGCCAAGGAAGCCAGTACCGCTCCATGTCCGACTTCCCCATCATGTCCCACGGATGAATGAACAGCGCCATGCCGAGCCGCTCGCACGCCTCGTAGAACGGGAAGAAGCGCGGGTCGCCGAGGTTGAGGCCGTTGACGTTCGAGCCGATTTGGACGCCACGATGTCCAAGGGCCGCCGCCTCTTCCAGCACTTGAATGGCCAGGTCGGGATCTTGCATGGGAACCGAACAAAGGCCGACGTAATGCTTGGGATTGTCGCCCGCAATTCGGGCAATGTCTTCGTTGAGGAAGCGTGCGAGGTCGGCGGCGTCCAACGGTTTGGCCCAATACGAAAACATCACAGGGATGGTGCTGACCACTTGGACCTGAACACCGGCTTTGCCGTACTCCTCAATGCGTTCCTCCGCGTCCCAGCAGTTCGAAGCGATTTCCCGGAAGAAAGCGTCGTCGCGCATCATGTTGGCGAAACCGGGGCGACTTACTTCGAGGTGGATGAACCCCCCGTAGCCGAATTTCTCCGACCACTTGGGCATGACACGAGGCAAAATGTGAGTGTGGCTGTCAATCTTGAGCATGGCGTGTTCGTTGCGCGCGGCGACGCCAAGATACAGGAAGAGCCTCCCCCGCTTTGGAGGAATTTCTTCACAACCGACGAAGGCTTATTCGTGCTGCGCTTTCTTCACCCGCCGCAAATCAAGCCGGTTCACCGGGTGAATTTGCCAGCCTCCAACCCGGTCGGACAATATGTGGGTGACGCGGTCGTGAAACAACGGAATCACCGGCATGTCCCGGTGAACGAGGCTGTCAAGCGCCGCGTATTTCCTGCGGCGGACGTGCTCGCTGGAGGCCGTCCCCAGCGCTTCAGCATACCCTTGTTCGAACGCGGGGTTGGCGTAATGGGTGTAGTTGGGGCCGTTGGGGGCGAAGTTGGCTTCCACAAACAACCCCAGAAAATTTTCGGCATCCGCGTGGTCCGCCAACCACGATTTGTAAAACATCGCGGCCTCGCCTTGCGCCACCCGTTCCCGGTGGACCGAGGCCGGCACGACGTCGATTTTCACGTCCAGCCCGAGGGCCGCCCAATCGTGCTGAAAGGCCGCGCACATGTCGACGTAATCCGAGGTAGTGCTCAGCACCACCTCCCCGACCCCCCGCCCCTCGGGGTAGCCTGCTTGGGCAAGCAACTCACGCGCCGCCGCGAGGTCCTGCTCCACTCGGAACGGCTCGCGATTGCCCAACATCGAGGGAGGAACAAAGTGGTCTGTGGGCGTGACGGAATTTCGACGCAGGTGTTGGGCAAGCCCACGTCGGTCGAGCGCCAAACTCATTGCGCGACGGACGCGCACGTCCCGGAGCGCCTCCGGAGTCGCCGAGCCGTCCAACACCACGCCGACGTAGTCCGTTTTCAGGAACGGAATGTGCTCGTGGCGCAATCCTCCCTCGTAGGTTTCTCGCAACTCGCCTTGCTCGTCGAGCAGCGTCTCCATGTAAGCCGGATGCAGGCCGCTGATGAAATCGTAGCGCCTTTGAGTCAGCCCCAAAAACTCCGCCCCCATGTCTTGAACGACGTCCACGTGCACGGCTTCGAGGTAGGGCAAGGTTTGGCCTTGGGAATCCTTCTCCCAGTAAAGCTCGTTTCGGTGCAGCACCAAACCGGCATCCGGAACCCACCACGCCAACTTAAATGGCCCCGACCCCGCAGGCGTGTCCCTCAGCGATGCCCCCAGCACCTTCGCTTCTTCGGCATCAAGAATGCTGCCGTAAGCGGTGGTCAGGAGGCCCAGGAACGGCGGGTACGGCCGCGTGAGGCGAATGTCGACCGTGCTGTCGTCCACCGCCACGATGCCTCCGTCCGCGACGGCTTCGAGAATCCACCCCCCAGACGACAGGACCTTGGGGTCGCGCAGCCGTTCCAAGGAAGCGACGACGTCGTGTGCCGTGACCGGCCTTCCTGTCGTGAACCGCGCACCCTGGCGCAACGCAAATCGGTAGGTCAACGAAGAGTCGTTGAACGTCCACGACGTCGCCAAACACGGCGCCACCTCCAACGACGGGGTCAACTCCACCAACCCGTCGTAAAGTTGGTCGACCACCCACATGTGTTCCAAGCTTCGGGCAGCCGCCGGGTCCAAGCTTGTGATGGGCGCGCTTTCGTTGTAGCGAAACACCCGTGGGTCGTCGAGCGACGTCCCCTCCGAGCACGCCACGACACAAGCCGCAGCAAACAAGGCTGCGGCAAGCTGAACATTCCGCCTGGATTTGGGATTCTTTGACACGTGGGGCCAAGGTACGCGGGGTACCTTTCGCTCCCGAATTTTTCCATGGCATCGCATCCACAATTCCCCTTCAGTTTTCCGCATGCAACGGCCCTTTGGGCGTTGGCTTTTTTCAGTTGGGGAATCCACGCCCAAACCTTCACCGTCAGCGGCCGCGTCACCGACGCGACCACCGGGGAATACATCTTGGGAGCCAACGTGTTGGATGCAGGTCAGGGAAAAGGCGTGTCCACCAACATTTACGGGTTCTACAGCTTGACCCTTCCCGCGCGTCCCACCGAATTGCGCTGCACGTTCATCGGGTACGCAGCCCAAAGTCGCACCCTCACGGGGAGTGAAAACGTGGAATGGAACGTGGAGCTGGCTCCGCAGTCGGTGGAGGTCGACGCCGTTGAAGTCGTCGGAACAGCCGGCCAAAACACCGAAAGCACCTCGCTCGGCAAGGCCGAAGTGGCCATGGCAACCATCCAACGACTCCCCGCCCTGATGGGCGAAGTGGACGTGCTCAAGGCCATTCAAATGCTTCCCGGAATCCAGTCCGCCGGCGAAGGAAACAGCGGGTACTACGTCCGCGGCGGGGGCCCCGATCAGAACTTGCTGTTGCTCGACAACGCAGCGATCTACAACGCGAGCCACTTGTTTGGGTTTTTCAGCGTGTTCAACGCCGACGCCATATCCTCGGTGGAGGTGTACAAAGGGAGCATGCCAGCTCGGTTTGGCGGGCGGGTTTCGAGTGTGCTCGATTTGGGGCTCAAGGAGGGCAACCGAAAGGAGTTGAAAGGAAGCGGGGGAATTGGCTTGATCAGTTCGCGGCTCACCCTCGAAGGTCCAGTTGTTGACGGCGTGTCGAGTTTCATTGTCTCGGGCCGGCGGACGTACATTGACGTGTTGACGAGGCCGTACGTCGAGACGACGGAAGCAGCTGGGTCGGGGTACTACTTCTACGACCTCAACGCCAAATACAACCACCGCTTTTCAGAACGCGACGAGCTGTTTGTTTCGAGCTACTTTGGGCGAGATGTGTTCAGCTTCAACAGCGCAGACGCGGGCTTCGGTGCGTCCATCCCTTGGGGAAACGCCATGGTGTCGACGCGCTGGAACCACGTCGTCAACGACAAACTTTTCCTCAACGTCAATGCCTCCTACAGCAAGTACGAATTTGCGTTTGAGTCTGGGCAGGACGACTTTCAGTTTGGCTTCAACTCAGGGGTGGTCGATTGGACCCAAAAAGCGCAGCTGAGCTGGTACCCCAACCTGCGCCACGAAGTGCGAGGCGGCCTCGATCACGTCTTCCACGAATTCGTGCCGACGTCGTTCTTTTTCCGACAAGGCGACACGGAGTTCGATTTTGGCGAGGCCACCGTGGCGTACAGCCACGAGTCGGGGGCGTACCTCGAAGACATCTTTGACGTGACGGACGCGTTGCGCGTCAACGCGGGGGTTCGGTACAGCGACTTCCGTCACGTGGGGCCGTTCACCCGAATCGTGCCTGGCGAAAACCTGCTCAGTCCCGCCGACACGGTGCGGTACGGAAACGGAGAACTCGTGAAGCGGTACGGAGGTTGGGAGCCGCGCTTGAGCGCCCGCCTCAAGACAGGACCGAGAAGCAGCCTCAAGGCCGGCTGGTCCATCAATTACCAGTACGTGCACCTCGCGTCGCTCTCTGCCACGACGACCCCCACCGACGTCTGGGTGCCGAGCTCGGATTTGGTCCCCCCTCAGCGCGGACGTCAAATCAACGCCGGCTACTTTGTGGACCTCGGCGCAAACCGCGAATGGGAAGGCTCCATCGAAGTCTACCACAAGGACCTCGACAACCTCGTCGAATACGCGGAGAACACCCGTCCCGACCAAAACATCGGCACCAACCCGGACAACAACCTCGTCTTCGGGGTGGGCTCGTCGTACGGGGCCGAGTTTTTCCTGAAGCGGAAATTTGGGGAACTGAACGGCTGGGTGGGCTACACTTGGAGCAAAACGGACCGCCAATTCGACGACCTGAACAACGGCGACCCCTTCCCCGCCAAGTTCGACCGGCGTCACGACCTGAGCGTGGTGGTGGACTGGACGCCAAGCGAGCGGTGGAACTTTGGGGCCATTTTCGTGTACGCCACGGGAAACACGCTTACCCTGCCGGTGCAGCGGTACTTCCTCGAAGGCTACGTGACGGACGTGTACGGGTCGCGGAACGGGTACCGCCTGATCCCGTACCACCGCGCCGACGTCAGCGCCACGTTCTTCCCCAAGAAAAACGACACGGATCGGAAGGTGGACCGCCGTTGGGTGTTCAGCGTGTACAACCTGTACAACCGGGCCAACCCGTACTTCCTGTTCTTTGACAACGAAGGCGACTTTTTGGAAGGGACGTTGGAAATTCAGGCCAAACAAGTCAGCCTTTTCCCGATTTTGCCGTCCGTTTCGTGGAACTTTGCGTTCTAACGCGAAGTCGCGCCTCCCATGAAATCTCTGCTGGCACTGAACCCCATGATTTGGAAGTACCGAGGACGGCTCTTCCTCGGGGTCGTGTTCATCGTGCTGACCAACGTGTTCGCAGTGTGGGCGCCGTCCATGATTGGCGAAGGCGTCAACGCGTTGAACGACGCCAACCGCGAATTCTTGGCGCCGCTCAGCGAGGGCGCTGCGTGGCAAGACGTGTCCGACCGCACCTTGACGGTGCCCCAAAACCTCGAATTGCTGGCCTCCTGGCTCGGCGCCGATTGGGACGCCCGGTTGGCGCCGAAATCCAAGGAGGAGGTGCTGGAAACGGTGGTCTGGGTCGGGCTGATGCAGGCGGTGCTTTTTCTTTTGGCCTACCTCATCAAAGGGGTGTTTTCCTTCCTCACACGCCAAACCGTCATTGTGATGAGTCGGCTGGTGGAATACGATCTGAAAGCCGCCATTTACGACCATTACCAGCGGCTTGACGCGACCTTCTACAAGGCGAACGACACCGGCGACTTGATGAACCGGATCAGCGAAGACGTGAGCCACGTTCGGATGTACCTCGGACCGGCCATCATGTACACGTTGAATCTGGTGGTGTTGGTGGGCATGGTCGTGGGCGTGATGTACTACATCGACCCCGTGTTGACGGCCTTTGCCCTCTTGCCCCTCCCCTTCATGTCTGCAGGAATCTACTTCATCTCGGCCAACATTCACCGGAAGAGCGACGCCCGACAGCGCGCCCAAAGCGCCGTCTCCAGCTTCGTCCAACAGCACATCGCAGGAATTCGCGTCTTGAAGAGCTTTCACCGCGAACAAGCCGCCGCCACGCGGTTCGACGCAGAAACAGACGTGTACAAGGAGAAGGTGCTCGACTTGGTGAAAGTCGAAGCCATGTTCATGCCACTCATCGTGCTTCTGGTCGGTCTGAGCACGATTTTGACGGTCTACGTGGGCGGCCACCGCGTGGCGTCGGGGGACTTGGAATTGGGGCACATTTTCCAGTTCGTGTTTTACGTGAACCTCCTTACCTGGCCGTTTGCTTCGGTGGGTTGGGTCACTTCCTTGGTCCAAAAAGCCGAAGCCTCGATGGCGCGCATCTTGGATTTTTGGCACGCGAAACCGTCCGTGCAATCGCCTGAAAACGGCGGACGGACGGCGCCGTTCTCCGAAGCACCTGCCATGGTCTTCGACCGCGTTTCGTGGACCTACCCAGAGACGGGCATTCGTGCGTTGAACGACCTCAGTTTTGAGGTGAAGGCGGGCGAAACGCTGGGAATCACGGGGCGCACTGGAAGCGGCAAGTCGACGGTCCTGCAACTTGCCATGCGCATGATGGACCCGCAGGAAGGCCACGTTCGCGTGGACGGAACGGATTTGCCCGAATGGAACCTGGCTGCGTTCCGCGAAGGGATGGGCTACGTGCCGCAGGACGTGTTCTTGTTCAGCGACACGGTCGGGCACAACATCGCGTTTGGCAGTCGAGGCCTTGACCCCCACGGCGCCGAAGTGGCGCAGGCGGCAAGGGATGCGGGCGTGGCCTCGGACATCGAAGGGTTCGACCGCGGTTACCGCACGCTCTTGGGGGAGCGCGGCGTCAACCTCAGCGGAGGCCAAAAGCAACGCGTCAGCATCGCACGCGCCTTGATCAAATCCCCGCAAATCCTCCTGCTCGACGATTGCCTGTCCGCCGTCGACACGGAAACGGAGGACGCCATTCTTGGAGCAATTCATCGGCAGCAGGCCTCCTGCACGGTGTTGGTGAGCCACCGCCTCGCTTCGTTGCGCGGCGCGGACCGCATTTTGGTCCTCGACGAAGGGCGCCTCGTGGAACAAGGCACGCACAACGAATTGCTGGAACTCGGCGGTCTTTACGCCACGATGCACGACCAGCAGAAAGCCGAGTCGTAACGCCCTGACAGGCTTCGACTCAGTCGCAGTCCAGCCCAAACACCCCGAGCCACAGCAGCAAATCGTCGGTGTACACCGAGTCAAACTCGTTGAGGCTGGCCGTGCAACCCAACTCGCACCCGAAGGAAGACAGCAGGTGAAGCATGTCGTTGATGGTGCGCGCTCCGTCGAGGTCAAAATCGCCCATGCACGGGTTCAATTCGCTTTCCTCAATCGCCCCGTCGCAGTTGTTGTCCAGGCCGTCTTCAAGCGCAGGCGCCCCGGGGTACATGGATGCTTCGTTGTCGTTGCAGTCGCCCGAGATCAAAACGCGCTGATTCAACGCCGTGCAGCTGTACGCCACGGGTGCCACGTTCGATCCAAAGCCGTCCCCGTCCTCATCGAGGTACCACGTCAGTTGCGACGTTCCCTCGTCCACCTCGTCGTCGCAGTCGTTGTTCCAACCGTCGCAGAGCTCGGGTGCGGAAGGGTACGTGTTGGGGTTCCAATCCTGGCAATCCAGCGGCAACAAGGACGTCCCGGGCACCTCTCCACACCCCCACACCGGCATGTTGGGGTTTCCATACCCGTCTCCGTCGTCGTCCGCGTAGTGTGCTGGCCAAAGGGCGTCCGGCGTCAAGATGTTCAGAGACCACGACGACTGCTGGGAGGTCAACTTCACGTGGGGCTGAACACCGGGGACTCCCCAAGCCTCGAAAAACATCAACACCGAGCCCGGCTCTTCAAGGATCCAAGACCCGGATTGACCAGGAACCATGACCACGCCTTGCACCTCCACCTCGACGGGAAAAGCCCACCCTGCATCCACAACCAACGTCATGCTCCACGCGTTGGGTTCAGGTTCAGCCGAGGCCTGACATCCCGTGATGGCCACGTTGTTCAGGCGCGCAAAACGAGGTCGCACCACCCAAAGTCCTTGCTCAATCGACGTGAAGGCCAAAACGCCTTCCTCTTCCAAAATCACATGGGACCATGCCCCTTCAAATCCCGCCGCGTCGGTTTCATCCAGGGGGTCAAAGTGCCCGCGTTCCGTCAACACCTCGCTCGCCGGCCATGCGTCACTCAACATGCGCAACCCTGCACGGTAATTGCTCTGAAACAACCACTCCCCGTGCGCGTACTGGTTGTGGTCGGACGCCGCAGTAGGGGCTTCGTAAACTTCCGCCACAGAAGGGGCATCGAGGTCGGTCAAATCAAACACGATCGTCCGCGTGGGCGTGCCCTCCGAAGTCTCGTCGAGCTCGTCGCCTAGAAACGCGTGGTCATGGGTGTCCGACACCCACACCTGGTGGGAAAAATGTGCGCCGGGATAGGACGCCGAACTCACCAACGTGATGTCTGTCGGATCGGTGATGTCCAAAACCCACAACTTGCCGCTGCCTGCTGCGAACAGCAAATCCTTCCCCAGGTGCTCCACGTCAGGGCCGTTGTACGTCAAAGCATGGGCGTCGTGAAAACTCCCCCACTCCCCCCCTGCGCCCACCAAAACCGGCTCTCCCGGCACGGATACGTCAAACAACACTGCCCCACCGCTGACGAAGGTCGAACCCACTTGAATGACCGTCGAACGCTCTTCAAACGCCACAAGGTTGTGCGCCGTCGAAGGCGAACTGACCACGGTGTCCGGCTGCCATGCGACCGGACCGTTGACAGGATTCCACTCGCGCAGCGCGTCCAAAGCCAGCACCTGCATTCCGTGCCCGGTCGCTTCGCTGACGACGTACGCGTGGTCGTGAACCACCTTGATGTCGCGCCACAAACTCGGGACCGACTGGGTTGGCAATTTCCCCATGTAAAGGGGGCGCGCTCCGGGAAGCATCTTGAAGAAGGCGGTGCCGTTGTCGCAACCGACGAGCAAGTAGGTTTGGTCTTCTTCCTCGTCGTACCAAGAAGCCAAATCGTTGGCTGTGTTCGCCAGCATGTCCGCGATCGGAATGAAGGCAACAGCGTCAAAATTCTCGGCGTCAACTCCCTCCGTCAGATTCACGTCGCCCTGCGCCACAACGCACCACGCCATGGCCCAAAATGCGGCCACTCCGCCGACACGCATTGCACCGGGGAAGAGCTTCAAAAACCTCGCTTGGGTCAAGGATGCGAACATGGAGGAGGTCGAGTGGTTACTTTGTCCGTGGACGAGAGTTTATCTACATAAGATACGAATGAAAGCTCAAACTTGGCTCATCACCGGGGCAACCGGCCTTGTCGGCACAGCGTTGGTTGACCAACTTCTTTCCGAGGGTCATCGTGTGAAAACGCTCGGCCGTTCGTCGCATCCCCATCCGAAGGTGGAATCGCACCTGTGGCATCCGGCTCAAGGACTCCTGCCGCAGGATTGCGTGCGTGACGTCGACGTGGTCGTTCACCTCGCCGGCGCATCCGTCGGCCAACGGTGGACGCACGCCCACCGCCGCGCCATTCTTGAAAGCAGGGTTCAAGGAACGTCCTTGCTGCGAGAAGCCCTGAACGAGGTGGGGTTCAACGGGGTTTGGATTCAAGCTTCGGCCGTGGGCGTTTACGGAAATGCAGCCGAACCGGTCAACGAGTCGTCCCCTCGGGGGCCCGGCTTCCTCGCAGACGTCGTGGAAGCTTGGGAAAATGCCGCAGGGCCTCACCTCGACCTCCCTTGCAGGCAAGTCGTCATGCGGCTGGGCCTGGTCTTGGCACCCCAAGGCGGCACGCTCGCCAAACTTCTTCCCATCTACCGTTGGGGGTTGGGTGCTCCCCTCGGTTCAGGGCGCCAGCACATGAGTTGGATTCACCTTCAAGACGTGGTTGGTTTTGTGATTTGGGCCGCCCGAACATCGGAGTCCCGCGGGACCTACAACGTGGTGGCGCCCAGCGCCCCCACCAACCTTGAATTTTCCAAGACGCTGGCACGCATCATGCGTCGCCCTCATTGGGCCCCTTCGGTTCCCGGTTGGGCGCTCCGCTTGGCGATGGGCGAGATGGCTTCTCTCCTGCTGGAAGGCCAAAACACACGCCCCGACCGCCTTCTCACCTCCGGATTCTCCTGGAAGCATCCGGACTTGGATGCCGCGCTTCAGGACTGCGTTTCGTCTTGACCCGCCCTCCCATCCCGAGACGCAACAAAAAAGGCCCCTCTTCGCGAGGGGCCTTTTGGTTTCAATTCGTTCGAATTGGACGTTGCGCTCAGCGCACCACCAATTTTTGCGTCTTGACGGAGGCTCCGTTGCAAACGGCAACGAGGTACGTTCCCGTTTGGAGGTCGGTCAGCACCACCGTCGACGTTGACGCCGTTGCTGTTTGAACCACGCGTCCGGAAAGGTCGTAGACCGTCACCAAGGCCTGCTGAGCCAAGCCCGTCAACGTGACCACGTCCGTGGCTGGGTTGGGCATCATGCTCCAAGCCGCTGCCACTTCGTTCAAGCCGTCGGTGGTGGGCGGCAACAACACCGCGTCAATCACGTGCACTACGCCGTTGTCCGTGAGGATGTCAGCTACGACGACCTGGGCATCGTTGATGAACACACCGTCGGCCGTGATCGTCACGGTCACCGTTTCACCAAGCAGCGTGGCCACTTCTTGGCCGTCGGACAAATCGGTGCTAAGCGCCGCGCCCGCGACCACGTGGTACTGCAAAATTTCACCGAGGTTGGGCAACGCCAACAAATCGGTCACTTCCACCGCCAAGGCAGTGGCAAGCGTTTCAAAGGCCGCGTCGGTTGGAGCAAACAAGGTCAAGGTGTCGGTGCCACTCAACGCACCTGACAGACCTGCCGCGTCCACCGCAGCTTCGAGGTAGTTGTGGTCTTCGCTGTTCACGACCACATCCCAAATGGTGTTGGTCTCTGGCGTTGGCGGAATGAGCACCGTGTCGATGACGTGCACCACACCGTTGTCGGCAAGGATGTCGGCCACGGTCACTTGCGCATTGTTGATGAACACGCCGTCGGCGGTGATTGTCACCGTCACGTTTTCACCCAAGAGGGTCTCGATTTCCTGGCCGTCGCTGAGGTCGGTGCTCAAGGCCACACCTGCCACAACGTGGTACTGAAGCAACGCTCCGAGCTGAGGCAAGGTGAGCAGAATTTCGGGTGTCACACCAAACGCCTCGGCAAGGGCCGTGATGGCTGCATCCGTGGGGGCGAAGACCGTGAAAGGTCCGTCGGCGCTCAACGCGTCCACCAATCCTGCTGCGATCACCGCAGCCTCGAGAAGCTCGTGGTC
>Ga0181567_10001084_pt1 | contig 20662 bp, 20 predicted proteins | sample 101ome_14_FD_133761 | JGI IMG/M metagenome (GOLD analysis project Ga0181567, IMG submission 133761) | Coastal salt marsh microbial communities from the Groves Creek Marsh, Skidaway Island, Georgia - 101403AT metaG (megahit assembly) | ecosystem: Environmental > Aquatic > Marine > Intertidal...
CAAGGCTTATGGGATATATTTGAGCTTGAGTCTAGACTACTCAATGTCATACTAGACATGAGGTTTAAAGGCGTTCGTATCGATGTAGATAAAGCCGAGCAGCTTAATGATAAGTGCTTGACTGATGAAGCTCAACTACTTACCAGTATAAGAAAAGAATGTGGTACCGTTGTTGAACCCTGGTCTGCTGACGAGCTATCAAAAGCCTTTGATAATCTAGGTATTTGGTATCCACGTACTAATCGTGGTAATCCATCTTTTACTAGTGACTGGCTCAACAGTCATGAGCACCCGTTTGCTAAGAGTATTGCTGAGTGGCGTAAGATAAATAAGATGAGGCGTGACTTCATTGAAGGTATATGTCTCAAGCAGCAGCATAACGGTCGCATTCATGCCCAGTTCCATTCATTGCGCAAAGACTCTGATGGTACTCGAACAGGGAGGTTTAGTTCATCAACACCTAATCTGCAGCAGATACCAGCACGCGATGAGTACTGGGGTCCGTTGATTCGTGGTTTATTTTTACCTGATGAAGGTAAGCAGTGGGCTTGTCTTGACTATAGCCAACAGGAACCAAGGGTCTTGATGCACTATGCTTTTCTCCGCGGTTTAAGAGGTGCTGAAGATGCTGTCAATCAATATAGGACAGATGCTGATACAGACTTCCACCAAGTTGTAGCTGATATGGCTGGTATCAGTCGTAAACAGGCAAAGACTATTAACCTTGGTATGTTCTATGGCATGGGTATCTATAAGCTCAGTCAAGAACTAGGCATGGAACAGTTTGAAGCCAAGCCTATCTTTGAGCAGTATCATAGTCGAGTTCCGTTTGTGCGTCAGCTTGCTCATGAGTGTACACGTGCTGCCAACCAAAAAGGCTTTATCAAAACCCTGTTAGGTAGGCATAGACACTTTAACTTGTTTGAACCAGCTGATAGTAGAAACACTTGGCCAAACAGAGAAACACCATTGAACAGAGATGCTGCAATGGAAGTATGGAATGGTAGACCTTTACGTCGATCATTCACGCATAAAGCTCTGAATGCTTTGATACAAGGCAGCAGTGCTGATATGACAAAGAAAGCTATGCTGGATCTATATGATGAAGGCGTAACTGCACACATTACGGTACATGATGAGCTTGATTTTTCCGTTGAGGATCGTGTACAAGCCGATACTTACCGTGATATAATGGAAAATTGTGTTGATCTTGAATTACCACTCAAGGTTGATGTAGAGATCGGTCCCAACTGGGGCGAGATCAAATAGAAAGGAGAATGTTATGTGGTTATTTACTGATGAAGGCATGATTAGTGTTGTGCGGCACAAGGATTATGATGAAGTTTTCCTTATGCGTGCTCGTAATGCTAATACAATACCGAATATACTGAAGCGTAGTGGCTATCACCATAGGCTAAATGAGCAAGAGTATACTCCTGAGCGTGATTATGCTTATCGAGTAGAGCTAACAGACTCTGAGTTTTCTCATGTCTTGCTGCAGCTTATTGATCAAATGAAGTACACTAACTTCAAAGACCATCTTCGCATAAACAAGAAGATGGATAACAATCAGCGTCATATCTATAATGACGTGTACTATACAGCTTTAGGCCTCACGGATCAGGACTATGACGACTGAGGCAGCACTATGGCAGTTAGTCAAGAAAAATATTAGTGGGCACCTGATCCGAGTTGAGAATACTGCTGGATCAGGAACTCCTGATGTACATGCTTGTTACAAGGGTCGTGAGACCTGGATCGAGCTCAAACTAGGCCATGGTAACTTTATAAGTTTTAGGTCTAGTCAAATAAGTTTCTTTGCCAAGCGTTGCATCTTGCAATATGGCAAGGTTAAAGTTTTGTGGCGCAAGAAAGATGAGATCTGCGTCGCAGACGGCATGTCTGTTATGGGCGCTCTCGATAATGCAGTAGCTCTGCCCGATGGTAGCGTAAAAATTCCGATAGCAGATATTGCCCACCAAAAATTTTTGAAACCGTGGAAATGGTACGAAATAACGGAAAAAGTCTATGAACAGTGTACCAATACACAATAATATAATATGATCAATATCAGAAAGGAGAATGCTATGACAAATAGCGGTAAAGTTTACGTAGTTCAAGAGGCTCCGAATAGGAACCTGTTGCCTGCTACTACCTATGGGGAAATCAAAATCCTGCTGCCCCCCGGTAATGTCGCTTATTCTTCTGCACCAACAGTTCGTAGGTTACGTGAAGGTCTCAAGACTTTCAGTGACAATGATTATCTATTGTTGATGGGAGATCCTGCAGCAATAGCTATAGCAGGAGCAGTGGCAGCCGATTCTAATTTGGGCAAAGTAAAAATGCTTAAATGGGATAGGCAAGAGCAGCAGTACTACGTCGTAGACGTGGATTTATATAGGAGAAAGAATGATGATTGATAGTTTCGATGTCGACGATTCTGGCTTGCAACAGATCTCTGACCTTGCTAATAAGCAGGTTAAGCTAGAACGTAAAATAAAAGAGATGGAAGACGAGCTTAAAGCCGTCAAAGATGAGCACAAACAAGTTAGCCAAGTGGATATTCCAGAAGCTTTGGCTGAAGTAGGTTTGTCAGAGTTTAAGCTGAAAGATGGTACCAAGATTACGGTGTCACCATTCTATTCTGCTTCAATTCCTAAAGACCGTGTTGATGAAGCCATGACTTGGCTACGTGATAACAACCACGGTGATCTCATAAAAAATACTATCAGTGTAGACTTTGGTCGCGGTGAAGATGAAGCTGCTGCCCAACTAAAAGAGCACTTGCAACAAGAAGGTGCTTCATACACTGATAAAACCGGTGTCCACCCACAGACGTTACGTGCGTTTGTGCGTGAGCAAGTAGAGTCTGGCCAGAACCTGCCCCTGGACTTACTCGGAGTTTTCATTGGGCAGAAAACCGTCATTAAGGAGGGTTAATATCATGGCTCGTGATATACAACAGAAAAAAGAGCAACTTCCTTCTGTGATTAATTTCGCAGTGGATGCCTCTGACGGGATGGACAACCTGAGTGCACAGGATTATGCTATCCCTTACCTTTCCATCTTGCAAAAGATGAGTCCACAGTTAGATACTATGGACGTGAAAGCCGGTCAAATCTTTAATACAGTAACGGAAGAAGCTGTAGATAAGTTGACCGTCATTCCGTGTGCTTATGTCCGTAACTTCGTTGAATGGGTTCCCCGTGAAAACGGTGGAGGACTAGTTGCAGTGCATGGGATCAATGACTTGCCTAAGCATTCTCGTGTTGACAACAAGTTGATGACAGCCGATGGAAATATCTTGGTTGAAACAGCTAATCACTATGTGATTATTGTTAGTGACAAAGGTATTGACCGAGGTCTTGTGGTCATGACGAGCACGCAGCTGAAAAAGAACAGACGTTGGAATAGTCTTATGGCCGGAATTAAAATGGTCGATGAGAATAACAACATGTTCACACCAGCTCGGTATAGTCACATGTATCAGCTCAGTACCCAACAGGAAAAGAACGATCAAGGTTCTTGGTATGGTTGGAATATTGAGTTAGTATCCCCTGTTAAAGATCAGTCGGTATATGCTCTTGCAAAAGACTTTGCAGCACAAGTAAAGTCTGGTGCAGTACAAGCAGGCCCGCCACAGGAAGAACCTGTTGCGGATATTGGCGACACTTTTTAAGGGAGTGGGGGAGCTTAGTCTCCCCCATTTATATCTATGCGACTAGAAAAATTTAAAGAAATATTCATGGGATTACCGCGTGCGCACGGTTCGTACGTTATTAATGGTGAACGTGCAGACGGTAAGAAACAGGGTCGCGCAACTACTATTCGTGAGGATGTAACCGATGAAAAGTGGCAAGCCCATTTGGACGGGGCCATGGGCCTGGGCATTATTCCTATTAATGATGACAGTGCTTGTAGGTTTGGTGCCATCGATGTGGACCAATATGATGGACTCGACTTCGGAAAGATCAACGAAAAACTTGCCGATCTTAAACTCCCCTTATGGCCCTGTGCTAGTAAATCAGGAGGAGTCCACTTGTACTTATTCACAAGTGAGTGGGTACCTGCGGATCTCATGCAACGTAAACTTAGAGATATGGCTGCAGCCCTCGGATTCGGTGGCTCAGAAATATTTCCTAAACAAACACACATTCTAGCTGACCGTGGTGATGTCGGTCAGTGGATCAACATGCCATACTTCGGTAAAGAACGCTGGTGTAATAACATGGATCCAGATACCTTTGCTGATGCTGCATTAAAAGGTAGACTAACTGAAAAGCAATTAGAAAAGCTAGAGATTAAAGCTCCAACACAAGCTTTCGATGATGGTCCACCTTGTTTACAGCACTTGGCTGGACAGGGTTTTCCTGCTGGTACAAGAAACAATGGCCTGTTTAACGTGGCCGTTTACTGTCGTAAGCGAGACCCAGACAATTGGCAACCAGCAATGGAGGAATTCAATGTCAAACTTATGGACCCACCGTTATCGTCAACAGAGGTTCAAGGAGTTATTAAGTCGGCGTCCCGAAAAGATTATCAGTACACCTGCTCAAAAGCTCCGATCGCGCCTTATTGCAATGCTGCTGTTTGCAAGCTCCGTAAGTTTGGGATTGATGGCAGCAATGACTTACCAGCCATTCATTCACTTACTAAGTTCAATACGACACCTCCTATTTGGTTTCTAGATGTAGATGGTGGTGGTCGATTAGAGCTAGAGACTGACGACTTACAGAATCAAAGACGGTTTCAGCGCAAGTGTATGGAGAAGCTGAACACCATGCCTAATAAGATGAGTGATCAGGCGTGGACCAAGCTTATCAATCACCTATTAGAAAACCTTACAGTAGTAGAAGCTCCTGTTGATGCTAGTCCTATTGGCCAGTTGATGGAGCATGTTGAACGGTTTTGTAATGGGAGAGTACAAGCTAAGAACAGAGATGAACTACTGCTAGGTAAACCATGGACCGAGGATAATAGACACTACTTCCGTGTCGCTGATCTCATGGCTTACTTAGATCGTATGCATTTCAGAGATTATCGAGTACACCAGGTAACGGCTATACTTAAGGGACAAGATGCTGAGCATCATTTCTTTAACTGTAAAGGTAAAGGCGTTAACTGCTGGTCTATTAAAGCTTTTGAGAAACACGAAGAAGACTTTGATACACCAAAGCTAGAGGGGAAAGATGACCTCTTCTAGTTGGAACATAGTGTTTGGTCCACCTGGTACGGGGAAGACAACCTTCGGTATGAAGTTTGTTGAGGACCAGATAGCTCTTGGAGTAGATCCTAGTCGCATTGGTTATATAGCATTTACGCGTAAGGCTGCCAATGAGGCTAGGTCCAGGGCTCAAGAACGATTTAGCTTAACAGATGATGACTTGCACTATTTCAGGACCATACATAGTCTATGCTTTATGCAGCTAGGTATGAACCCAAGTGGCATGATGCAAAAGCAGCATTGGGTAGAGATAGGACAGCTGCTAGGTGTAGAGACCAGTGGCATGGGTACGTTAAATGACGACGCTTATTCTATGTCTATGCCTGTAGGTGATCGCCTGTTCTTTTTAGAGAACCTGTCTCGTATAACAAGAACCACCTTACGTGAGACATACGAGAAAACTGTTGATGATGATATTAACTACGATCAGCTTGTCATTGCTGCTAAGACTTTAACCCAGTACAAACAGAAGCATAAGCTTCTAGATTTTACTGACCTGCTAGATAAGTGGCTTGCTAAAGGTGTAGCACCAAAGCTTGATGCCTTGTTTGTAGATGAAGCACAAGATCTATCTAAGCTGCAATGGGAAGTCGTGCATAAGATAGCACGTGAGGTACCACTTAAATATGCAGCAGGTGACGATGACCAGGCTATATATCGTTGGGCTGGTGCTGCGGTAGAAGAGTTTATTAATCTCCCTGGTGAGAAAACAATACTCTCTCATTCATATCGTATCCCTGAGGCTGTACATACCATGGCCACTGATCTCCTACATAATATAGAAAACAGGCAGCCTAAGCAGTTTACACACAATGGGAACCTTGGTTATGTGACCTATCATTTCAGTGTCGAGGATCTCGATCTTAGCACTGGTGAATGGTTGTTGCTAGCTCGTAATAGTTATTTACTAAAAGACTATGAAAGAGTCTGTGAGCAAAATGGCTATCCTTACGAGAGCCCAAGCCGTAAACCTCTCCAGTCTGCTGCACTCAGGGCAGTAAAGGACTGGACAAGACTGGGTAAGGGCGAGACTATATACGGCAAGCAGCTTAAGAATGTTCGTCGGTTTCATGGTTTCTCCTTTAATATAGATGACGAACGTATTTATGCTTTATCAGACCTGCCTGTAGATTATCGTCCTTGGCATGAAGCATTTAACAAGATCAGTTCAACGCTAAGAGAATACTTCTTAGCAGCAAGACGTAATGGGGAAAGCTTGTCTACCCCAAGAATTAAGATTAACACCATCCACGGAGTCAAGGGTGGAGAGGCAGAGCATGTTGCTGTGATGACAGACATGGCTGCACGATCTCACAGGTACATGCAAATGTTCCCTGATGACGAATATCGTGTGTTCTATGTAGCAGCTACACGTGCTAAGAGCGGGTTAAATATCATTCAGCCCAATTCTCGACTGTTCTTCGAAATTTGACCTCCTAGGATGACCATAGAGAGCGGAGAAAAACATGACCCATAGCAACATATACCCTTTTAAAACCCGCCCTTACGCGCATCAGAGGGAGGTCTGGGAACTATCTAACAAAAAAGACGAATTTGCTCTGTTCATGGACATGGGAACAGGTAAGTCTAAGGTAATAATTGATACCATTGCGTATCTATACGATCAAGGTCGGATAGATTCCGCTCTGATTATTGCCCCCAAAGGTACGTATCAGAACTGGACGCGCAATGAGATACCAACACACATGCCCGATCACATTGTGGTTAAGACTGCTGCATGGTCTGCTGCTCCTAAGAAAGAACAGGCCAAGGATCTAGAGAAGATAGGCTTTCCAAGTAATGACTTGCGCGTGCTTGTTATGAATGTTGAAGCATTTAGCACAACTAAAGGTACTAAGTTTGCTGAGCACTTCATGCGAGTAGCTGGCAGCTGCATGATGGTTGTAGATGAATCAACCACTATCAAAAACCCTAAAGCAAAACGAACAAAGAACTTAGTGCGTATTGGGCAGCATGCCAAGTATCGTCGTATCTTGACTGGTGAACCTGTAACCCGTAGCCCACTAGATCTGTATGCTCAGTTCCAGTTTCTGAATCCACACTTGTTAGGGTTTAGTAGCTACTACACCTTTCGTAATCGATATGCGATTATGATTGATATGAAAGCAGGTACACGATCATTCAAGAAGATTGTGGGATACCAGAGGCTTGAAGAGCTAGGTAACCAGATTAAACCCTGGTCATACAGGATTAAGAAAGAACAGTGTCTTGATCTACCACCTAAGACATATCAGTATCGTGAGGTTGAGCTTACACCAGAGCAGAAGAAAGTTTATAAAGATCTATCTGATCTAGCTGTATCTTTTCTCGATGGTAAAGTCCTATCAGTCGATACAGTGCTTACACAGATGCTAAGGCTGCACCAAATAACTTGTGGTCATTACAAATCAGATGATGACGAGATTATACAGGTACCTAATAACAGGCTAGCCGAGTTAATGCAGGTCCTTGATGAGGCACCCAATAAGGTTATTATATGGGCAACATACATCGAGGATATTAAAGCAATTCTCTCCGCTCTTAAAAAGGAATACGGAGATGAATCTACAGTGGCTTACTATGGGGCCGTGAGCCAAGATGATCGAAACATTGCTATTGATAGATTTCAAAAAGATGATACCTGCCGGTTCTTTGTAGGTAATCCACAGACAGGATCTATGGGTATCACGTTAACTGCGGCTGATACCGTGGTCTATTATTCTAATAGCTATAACCTAGAACATAGGCTGCAGTCTGAAGATCGTGCGCATCGTATTGGACAGGATAAGAAAGTCCTGTATATAGATATTATCTGTCCAGGTACTATTGACTCTAAGATTGTTAAAGCTCTACGTGATAAGAAGAATATTGCACAACAGGTTATGGGTGATGAGTGGAAACAGTGGCTTACTTAGCCTTGCCTTCGTGATTCATCCAAACAGCAAAAGCTCCTGTCATAGCACCAGTGACAACTGAAACAAGTCCTGCTTGGGCAGGGCTCGGATCAGGCAATGTCATAAACCATTCAACTACACGCCAGCTCATAAGAGTCATAATACCCATCATAAACCTTGGCAGCAAATTATAACTAAGGATTCGTTTTATCTGATCTGTCATGGTCTAGCCTATATTCGATTATACCAATTTTCTTCTCTAGTTCAGATTTGATTTGAAGCATCTCTTCTCTGATCTTGAGTCGAGCTATTGCGTTATCAGGAGATGGTATGATCTTGTTATCCATGTCAATAAGGATACTCATCTTCTGAGATAATGTTCTAGTCTGATCTCGTACTTCAACCATAGAACTAAACAAATACCCCATGGCTGCTAGGGCCAGGGGTAAAAGTGCTAGTATTGATTTCTGTACAAGATTATCCTTCACGCTATTTCAAAGTGAGGAGCGTCGATAAATGGTCGTCGACCCTGACTTCGCCTTTCATCAATGTATGAATTCATAGCTGATTCCATGGTGAGTGGCCAGTTACGAATATCATCAATATGCCAAGCTGCACCCCACCTTATACCTAGTCCTACTTCCTGCGCCGCTGTTTTCATAGCGTCTGCAATCTCGTCATAGACATTAAGTTCCCAGCAGCCTCGTCCATCGACATAGGCCATGAGATCTACTGCTAATCCTTCTAGGTGTTTTGATTTCATTGTTTGACTAGCACCTTTGGCAACCAGGGCTTCCTGTTCTTCTATGGTCCTTAGTCCACAGATCACGCCAAAATCAATACTAGTTATGGTTATAGCTTTTTTAACCACCTCAACCAGTTGGTCGTTCACGCCCTCTAGTTTAGATAAGCTACGGTTAGATAAGGCATAGGTCATTTAGCTACACCCTTAAATTTTTCAAATGTACGCAAGCCGCCTAAGCCGAGCATGCCCATGAGTACGGTCAGGAGCGACCCCATGTCGAACTCAGGTAGTGTAGGAATTTCAACACCAGCATACGCTGTTGCGAATAAAACCAGCGGAGCAACAATAAAGTGATACGCAAGCGCGACACCACAGGTCCATCCGACGAACGGACGCCATCCAGCAACAAAGAGGGACCGGTGTTGAGCCTCTGCTTTGTTGATTTCAAGTTGTCCTTTAGCGAGTTCTTGCGCATGTCTCTCTGCCATCGTTGCAAGATCATGAGCAAGTTTAGCTTTTTGGTCTTTGTCCTCGATAAACTTATCGAGTAGTCCTGTTACAGGACCGATCAGTGCTTCTAACATTATATGACCCCCTTGTCTCTCATTACTGTTAGTATAAAGAACAAGACAAACGCCACAATTACTAAGCCTATGGCTGCTAGGGTACCATATACTAGGTACTCAATCAATTGCTCTCTAGCCTGTTCTGCCTCCTTCTTTTCCTGTATGCGTCGTTTCCTAGCTTCTACCTGAAACCGTACCCAATCAGTATGAAGACCGGGTCGACCGCAATAAATCATTAACTGTTTTAATTCTTCCTCTTTTTGTTTAAGCTGCTCCAGGGCCATAAACTCTTCAAGGTCGTCACCATCCTTTCCACCGACTTTTGACCAGAAGCTATTTTTCTTTTTAGTGCCTCTTTGATGCAGATCATCTTTAGCATGAGTGAATGCTGCAATCTGTTTAGCACAATCTGTAATTTCTCTACCATTAGAAATCGCCGTTTTTATGACTGCGAAGGCCGCATTGGCGGCTGCCAATTCTGCTAACAATGTGACCTCCTTTCATCATATTAGTTTGGTCCGTCTATATATAGTTTTACCGCAGTAGCTATTGCCACGATTAAACCCCCAACCCAGACAATGACTTTGAGTCCACCTTTGCCCATAGCAACGTGGTCACGAAGTTCTTTAATGTCCTTCGTGTTTTGGTCAACAGTTCGGCTAACATGGTTGATCTTCTCATCCATGCCGCTTACTAATTTGACCAACTCTTGCACTGTCTTGTCCTCGCTCACTCGACTAGTCCTGGTTTAGGGACCGCAGTTTTAGCTGCTTCCCACTCGGTTATCACTCTATCTAAATCAGCATTAAGCGTACTACCAGCATCTCGCTGAGCTTTAAGATACTTAAGTATTCCATCTAACTGGTCTCCGACCCCAGGCATAAGCCTAGCCCTCTCGGGAATGTGGCGAGTGTTCTCCATAGAAAGAACAAACTTATCCCTGAGGTCAGAGTCCGCTGATAGGTCTACTTCAGTAAAGTTAATCTCGGTTGGTTGATCAGTAGGAACAGTTACTCCATCAAACACAACAATCATGTGTTTAAATATTTCAGTATTAAAACCTAAATAACGCCAGTCATCCCGAACACCAGGAGCATTTACGTCATCTGGTTCTCTACCACCAACATCTTCAGGTGGGTTCCAGGATATAGTTTCATGGTCGTCGTAGGTATAGTATTTATTTGCCATTATGCTATCCCCGCGAATTGTCCGTTGATCATGATTGGGTTATCATGAACATACCAGCTGTTGTTATCCCATGAATGATAGTAACCTGTGCAATACAAGGCGCCATCTTCCATCAAGAAATAGTGAGTGCTTGCGTCTGAGCCGCTATCACCTACCCATACGTCTACGCATTTACCGTGATTAGCATAAGGAAGCTGAGGAGTTGTCCAATAGTAATAGTTAGCACCTTGGCGATAACGCTGCCACTGATTATTACGACCAGTGTGCCAAACGGTACCATCACTTAGCAGCATAATAACAGAGTTAGTCGATCCCCAGCCGCCTGAGCAGATTTTGATCGGGTATCTGTTACTATTAAAGTTGTGCCAGGGTTCCGTGACCCCTGCTACTTGGCTTGCCCAATCAGTATTTGTTTCATATAGACCATTATAAGTACCGCCAGATCGACCATTACCTAACTGGCCATAGCCAGAGTAACCACCGCACCAGAGTTTATACTGATCCGTTAAAACATACGTTTGACCATACTGACCACCAGTACACCAAACATCAATTGCTTTTCCTTTAGACCCTGAAGGTCCAAAGTGCGTGTCTAGTGTTATGCGGTTATTTGTGCCTGCTACAGATCCGTTTAAGACCTGACCATAACCAGAGTAGCCCCCTGTAGAAACAGTACCATCATCGAACAAATAAGCGGAATGGCAAACATCGCCGTTTCCACTAGCTTCAATCTTTATACACTTTTTGCTTTCGCCCCAAGTACCGGCCCCTGAATGGCCTACTGGTTGAAAATATGTTTGATTATTACCATAAGCATACTGCATCTGATAGTATGAATTTCGACCTGCTGCCCAGATACGACCATCTTCGTCGATATACCAAACAGTACCGTAAGAGCCGTTTGTTGCTCTTACATAGACGGCGTCTTCTACGCGTTGAACACCGCTTTCTCCTGTCTTAGGACCACGGACGCAACATCTAGGACTATAGGTAACTGAATTACTAGTGGTACTGTTGTTTACTGCAACCTGGCCATAACCGTTATAGCCCCAGCCCCAAAGTGTACCATCATCACCCAGAGCATAAAGTGCGTGTGCCGAATCACTTTGCTCACATGCGTTTGCAATCTGAATTATTTTCCGTTTTTTATTAGTTCTTGGATCGTAGTACATACGATCATACCAATTAGACGATGCACCAGGGTACGAAAAACCAGCTCCTGCGATACGCCAAGATGCCATGTTAGTTGTACCAGAATCACCAATTTGGCCATGGCCGTTATAACCACTGCACATAACAATACCATTCTTCAAAAGAACAGTATTAGTATATCCCATATATACGGCTACAATCTTAAATCCGTTTTTACCATCGTCAACCATGTGGTCAACTAGGTCGTAATAACCCCAAGTAGATGGGAATGCAGTACGCTTCTGAGTACCAGCAGCAATCTCCATCAGGACTGAACCGTTAATAGATACCCATTGCCATGGACTATGAACTGTTGCACCGTTATAATCCCAGGCCGAATGGTTACCAGCACCTTTATCTGAGTACTGGTTAGTACCGAGCATAGCTAAATCAAAGCCGTCATTAACTACAAAAGCGTACTGTGAATCCGCGCCTTGCTGGTTGTTTGTACACGTATATCTAATATTTGCCGGACTAAGAGTGTTTTGAAGATAAGGCTCTTTATAGAGACTCTTACCTTTTGTTACTGTATTACCATGCAATGGCCTGCCGCCGGGAAGAAGATTAACAGCAGGCCATCCTCCTCCAGCAGCTCCGCTGGCAAAGAAACCGCCACTACTTCCTGCAGCGGTTTTTCTAGGTATATCTGCAGAAATAGTGCTATTAGTCATTAGTAATCTCCACTATAAATGTCTATATAAACACTTCCCTGAGCAGCTGTTGTATCAGCGCGCTTACAAACATAGATAGGTTGTTTAACCAAGAACCACCTATCTGTATCCAGCCAAGGAGCTTGTGTTAGATCTAGACCACTTACACCGGCAACACCATCATAACCAGAGCCAGCAGCTACTGCTAGGCTATAAAGTGAAACCCATTTAAAAGCAGTAACATCTTGGCCAAGTTGCTGAGTAATAGTAGCGCCTGGAGTATTTGTTAGAGTTAGAACAGTTGTAGAAAGAGACTGAACTCGATAAGATCCACGGTTTGCTGCAGCAACAGAAGTACCAAGAGTAATCAGCTGCCCAACATCCAAGTCAGAGTGGTCTGTAGCAACATCCCAATTTACAGCATCTGTCCTTGTCAATGTAAATGGATCCGAAGCAGGTGTGGCCCCAGGTACTAGGTTCACGGCAATGTCTTTAAAGACAGGAAGATAGTAGCCAAAGTCAAGCGTAACTTCATTAGCAGAATCTTCGTTCCTCAAAGCAATCTGGTGGATACGAGAACCATTACGACCAGGGTTAAAGGCTAGCACAGGATCATTTGCATGAGCTGCTTTAAGCTCAATAGAATCCTGCCTATAGTCACCTACAAACAAAGGTTCTTTATTTATTGCTGCATCATTGGTCGTTGCTTGACCGCCCATATCAGCATGTGAATTACAGAAGTACCAAAGCTCAGGAGCACCTGCTGCAACTTTAATTAAAGTATAAGCATTTGCTGAGCCCGGGGTTCCTGAATAAGTAACACCGGTAGTATATTCATTACCACCGTTGTGCGTACCATCTGCCGTATCAGAAAACCTGATAGGGTGACCGGTGTTTGATAGATCAGATTGATCTAGATAATAATATCGACCCTCATCCAACTGAAGAGTGGGGGTCAACATATTATCAATATAGTATCGGTTACCGACGTCAGTCGCCTTAACCTTTACTATCAGTTTGACATAGTTCATTTAGACCTCCTAGACAAAATTTTGGACAAGGTTTAGTTTAGTAATTGCGGCTGCTGCATTATTAAGCCTCACCGTCCGCGTTTCATTACCACCATCATTATTAGTAATCATCGTAATACCGCTACCTTGAATCAGTTTATCTTCTACAAAAGAAGCAGTCTGATCATTTGCGCTAATTTTGACGTTACCAGGTGATAGCTGGTTTTGGATGCTTTGGGCAGTTGCAGCAGCTGCTTCTGCATCGTTCTTATAAGTAAGAGCAAGTGAAGCGTTAGACTGAGCAGACGCAATATCCGCGGAGTTAGGCCCGTTAATCAGGCTATCTCCAGCGGCATTCCAGATCAGAGCTCGTCCAGCCTCTGGTTCCGAAATCTCGATACTCGACACTGAGGCCGAAGTGATTGCTACTTTAAGAGCTCGGTCAACTTGCTCACTAAGCATTGTTGCAATCAGTGTAAGTTTATCGAGAGCTCCTTCATGTGTTTCAGCAGGGAACGGGTCACCCTCAACGTAATCAACCTCTTGTGTAATATCAATATCACGAACAAGAATAATCCGGTGGGTGGCCGGTAAATTAGTATTTAGAGTGATTGTTGCATATTTTGTAGAAGAGTTAATAGCAGTAGTATAGTCATAAGTACCACCACCGCCACGAGTTTGGCGCTGTCCAGTAGCAGTAGACGTGTCAAACGTATATACCGCTAGGTCATCGATTTCTTCTACAGGGGCATTGAAGTAAAAGGTTCTAGTAGACCCAGTACCTAGTTCGACAACGCGTTTTACCTCCGTTGCAATAGTCATTATCTCACTCCTTCGAACAGCTTATTACCACCACCGTAAGGGATTTCCCTTGATGGCGGCATGTAAAAACGCTGGTCATTTTCAGTCATTATACGCTGTTCTAGTCGAGAAAGATACCCCGGATTTACCATTTCTTGCAGCTGGTACAAAAATAAATAGTCTAGTGCCATCCGAGTATAGAACAGGTTAATAAACGGGGTGTTGTCTTTTACCATTTGTAGCGCTGTAGCGCCAAAGTCTTCACCCCTGGTTGCTTTAGTCCACAGTTCAGCTAGAGTATCTACCTGACCAAGTGTTGGACCCGCAGCAGTAGATAGCGCTGATCGGCCAAATCTGCTAAACTCACCAAATAAGAAGTCTCCATAAATACCAAGCCCGCCGCCTTGTGTTAGAGCGGCCATAATTAGCTTGGCATTTTGGGCATTATCATCAGTAAAGGTTCTTGGTGTACGGCCCTTAAGAACATCTTTCATATACATAGCGCCATAGCCAAACACAGTACTCATGGTGATTAGAGATACTAGTCCAACAATATCCGCTTTACCGTCCATCTGACCGGCAACCTCACGACCCATACCACGTCTAATCATTGTAATCGGGAATGATTTAAACTGCATGATATGGCGATACATTTCACCGGTAGCTGTACCAGCCTCAGTACCCCTGTTCATGATGGCACGTTCAGCAGCACCAGGCATAGGGATCCCGTGGTCTGCACGATCTATGAAAAACGTGTCAAGCATTGAAACAAGATCATCTCTAGCTTCATTAATCTGACGCGCGGTCTTAGCAGGCTTACCTTTCATTGCCAAATAAGCAGCAATTTCAGTATCACCTAATTCCTCAATGGCATCTGAAACCATATACTTATTGCCATCAGAAAGGTTTTTAACAGCATGCCGAGAATAAACAGCCCATTCAGCATCACCAATACCGTACTGACGTAAAACATTCTGGAGCCGTGGTCCTAGATCCTTGTATGCCATTGTGGCAGACTCGGCTAGATGGTTACTCATCATAAGACCCATACCTGTACGGTGTGAATCGTTCCACCAGCTCATCAAATTAAGTTTAAAAAACTTTTGCTGCAGTTTAGCGCCAGTTCCAGGAATATGGTCATTAGCATGGAACCTTGACATAAGATCCCCTGTAATGCCATCAAAGCCAATACCCATAGCTCTTGCTATAGTTTTTTGTTCTGCATTTCCTCGGCCACGGAATAAATTAGTGAAGGCATTAGTGTAAGCAGCAAATATATTCTTACCCTGATACCTTAGTTCCGCTGCCTGGTTAGCAATATCCGTGACAGATGAAATAGTAGCACCACCAAGTTTAGAAACGTTGGCAACCACTCTTAAACCAGCGTTAATCTTAGCAGTCCTCATATTAACAGGGATACGTGTAGTACCATCAAGCTCTGCTAAAAGGTATTTCAGCTCATTGTTATTTAACTGGTCTGTTAGCTTTGTATTACCTGCTTTTTGCGCTTCTGTAAGATAACGCTTTTTAAGCTTATCAAGCATGTTTACAGGATTAGTACCAAGGCCTCTCATTAGAGCCGTATTACGAGCTAGGTGCTCTAACCCATGAACAACACCTTCCCGTAGATCTCCTGTGCCAAAGACCTTGTTGTATTCCATAAATGATTCTGCATCTTTAAAATGCAGCACACGCTCTTGACTAGCTTTTTTAGCCAAGTTAGCGGGACCCTTGAATCCATACAAGTGGTTTGACTGCGTTGATTCAGGTTTAAATCTACGATGTACCCCTGATGCCAAGCCTTTATAAGCTCCCTCTAAAAACTTACGCTTATCAGCACCCTTGAATGTTGCGTCATCTAGTTTATCCCAGACAAAATTGATCCATTCGTCCATAGTAGCTTTACGCAAACGCATCATATCGTGTGTTTGACGCATAATATAGCCAGGCATAGACCTAATATATGAACCTGACATATTAGAGTTTTTAACGGCTAGCTCTTGTATTTCATGAATAACTTCCGCAATACGTTTAGCAGCAGCATGACCAGTAATACCAGGTTGACCTCCAGGTTTGATCTCCCAAAGCTCTTTTGCAATCATGTCATCAAACTTACCAGCATTAAAATATGCTAGGTCTCCGTTCTTTTCTAAACGGTCAATAAGCTTACCTACATACTTATTGGTAAGAGCTTTACCCTGAGCATCAATGCTATATTTTGATTTAAACTTAGACTTGATTGATCCACCCATGAGAGCTTTTAAGCCCTCATACGGATTATCAAAGGCGCTAATCTGTTGAATAGCACGCATTTCGACCATAGCGTTAATGGCACGATTACGCTTTTCAATAGTTGCTGCTAGCACAGTATCATCAAAACGCTCTTTGATATGCTGAGCTAGAGCGTTATCGATATTGTCTATATTTTTATTGTTTGTAATGAAATCATCGATCTCTTCCAGCATTTCCATGGCTGCATCATCAGTGATACTTCCATTTTTATTTGCTGCCTTAATGATTCCAATACATTTTTGAATACTCATCCGGCACCTCTCACGCATACGGCTGCAGCTTTAGCAGCCTCATACAAGTCATTAGCTAGTTCAATATCGGCTTTACCATCGGCTTCAATTGCTTCAAGCTCTTTGGTTAGAGCTGCGACATACTTAGGTTCAACGTTTGCTAATTCAGCTTGTATCATTTCATTTAATTCTTGTATGGTAGTTTCCTGCTCTTTAAGCTCTTGGCTCTTATTAAACTTCAAAGTTTCTTGACGCTGATTAGGATCTACTGCTAAATCAGGATCGGCATCATCAATATCAGAAACAGCATTTGATACTTGCTTGTGGTATTTTTGTCCTATTTTTAAGGCTTGCTGCTTATCCATCATTTTAGGAACAGCTTCACCAGGTCTTAGAGCGTCTAGCTCCATGACCATCTTACCACCTTTACTAATTTGAACAACTTCTCTAATAACAAAAGTTGTGTCGTGCGGCAAAATAATCTCTGTTTCGCCTGTCTTAAAACTCCAACCTTTACCTTCTCCAGATGCTAGACCTTTCATACCTTTAGGTAGATTAATCTTAAGCATAATAGAGTCAGACTTCATAAAGCCATTAGCTGATGAACGACTAACACCTGTAGAGGTAAAACCAGCTAGTTTAACAGCTCCACCCCTCATAGCTTTTGCGGTAGCAATATCCGTAGTGTTTGACAAGTTAATGTTTTTAACACCATTAAAAGCAGTAAACGGAGTACCGCCTCGCCAAACTTGTACTTGTTCGCCAAGAGAACCTTTTTTAAGAATAAGCTCTTGAAGCTTATTTCCATAAGCCCTGATTACACCAACGGCGTCATCGTAGCTTTTAACAATTGGTTTACCATCTACATACTGTGATACGGACTTAGCACGACTAATAATATCCGCTTCAGACATTTTGTAGCTTGGATTAGTAACTACACCATCAATATTCCTCAAAGCCTGATTAAGCCAGGAATAACCGCTTCCAGTATAACTTTTAACAAAAGCAGCTTCTGCTTCATCAAAGCTAGCATTTTGTGCCTTGTTAAGTTTAGCTACGGCTTTCTTAGCGGAGTGCTGACTGTTAGCAACGATAGTCCCTTTCTTTGTAGAGACTTGCTGAGCAACACGTCCAAAGTCCCCTACTTCCTGTAAAGCTTGACGCCTGTTTACAAGAAATGATCTTAGAGCATCAGCTTCTTTTTTAGGCAAGCCGACAATCTGAATGACTTCATTTATCTCTTTTTGATCGGTCTGGAATATCCGCTTAGAAGTTTCTAGAGTTTTTGCCCTAAACTCCTGCTCTGTAAGTTCCATGGCTTCATAGATCTTAGCAGCAGTTGGATTTTTCTTAGGATCTTTAAGAGTCTGTAGTTCAGGAATATCAACACCTTTAAGCCAATCATCAGGCTTAAGCTCACCTTGTGCTCGATACAACAAGGCACCACCTGGATCAATACGGAAAACTGTACCGTCAGGTGTCAGCATTAGATTAAAGTTAGGTGCATTACCGACAACGTCCCAGTTGCCTAGATACATATCAACCAAAAAGTCATCAGCAAACGCTTGCCTTACCTCTTTAGGAAGTTTAGCAAACTCATCAGGGGTAATCATCTTGGCGCCATCAACAATCTGAGAAGCTACGCCAACAACATCACCACTTGAATTAGTTACTAACCGAGTCTCAGGAAAAGCAACTCCAAACATTTTGTAAAGTGTTGCTGCCAAAAACTCATTCTTAGCAATGTTTGCATCTTTAGGATATTTCACATAGTATCTTTTACCTGTTGCCGCATCTGTATAGGTACCACCTTTTTGTGTACCCATTTGCTCGCCTGTCTGCTGCAGGTTTTCATCAAGCAACTGTTCGTCAAAGGCAATCTTTTTACCGTCGCCAAGTAAAGTACCCTCGTCAAACTGAGCATATTCATCAATAACCGCTTGTTTACCTGCTTTAATATTATCGGCAAAAGCAGTGATATGAGGATCACCTTGAAATAGTTTTAGAGCATCACCAGGATTAGCTAGTACAACGTCATTCTGGTTCATCTTAGGATTGAACTCAGCGTTTGTGACGTCAATAACGTGGTGAATAGATCCTTCTTCTAGTTTGATCGACGCAGAATATTTAACATCCGCCTGCGCCATGTCCACGCCGTGCATGAGCATTGCCATGTGAGCCTTCTCACCGATCGAGACAGGGTCACCAAAGTCAGACGCAGCCTGATCATCACCAAAAAGACGTAGATTTCCATCTTTATTTTTAACAAGGACATATTGACCATCTGTTGTTCTAATCCTAAAAGCTATTTTGTTTTGTATTTTTTGTGCTGCTGCTTCAGCTACGGCCTCTTGAAACTCTTCACTAGTAAAAGCAGTTTTAACTTTGACACCACTAAGCTTAGATGCTTTTTCGCCTTTGTCTACTAGAGACAAAGATTCTTCAGCATTAGCGTGCGGTTTGTACTCTAAAGTTTCACTTGATTTAACTGGCTGGTTTGTATCAGCAATTTCTAGTTCGTCTGAACTACGACTAACTGGCCCAAATTCTGCTGAATCACCGCTGTTTGTAGGTACCTCATAAGGTACTTCATCACTCATATTAGTAATAGGAGTAACTTCTACACTCTGGCCATTTGTTAGCTGGTTTGTTGCTGCATCAAGAGCTTTACCATGACGCTTTGCTCGAACATGTTTAACGGCGTCTATAACAGCTCCACCACCAACGTGTAATCCACCACCTGCAAACGTACCAAATGTAACGTTCATAAATGACTGGAGCAAACCGTAGTCTGCCTGCTCTTGCTGAGCTGCAGCATAGATAGGTACCTCAACAATGGCTGAACCATACAGGCCACCTAAACCGCCACGCAAAAACCTACTACCCGTTTTAGTTGCCGCCCAGCCAAATTGGCCTGCTAGTTTAGCAGCACCGAGGGGAGGAATAAACATGAGCGGCAACGTAACAGGATCAACAAGAGCCATGCCCATTTCTAGGCTAAAACCCTTGAATGATTCCCAACCATACGCTTTATCTAAATTAAACTGAAACTTAATCTCTTCTTTTTTACGCGTATTTAAGATATAAGCTTCAAGAGAAGATACGGGTTCAGACCACGATAAAGCTCCATCAAGGCCATAACGTTCATTTGCTTCTTCTGGTTCTAAAATCCTAAGTTCATCGTCAAACTCAGGATATTGCTTTTTAAATTCTTCTGATGTATAGGGCAAGTTTGGAAGGTTATACCTTCCTTTGCCATGCCTGCTAAGTTTACGTTTGCCTATGGAACGAACACCTTCATCATAAAGATCTCGTTCGGCTTGTGTTGATGAGCCATAAGTTCTTGCGTTACTAATCTCATTCATTCTCATAAGAGAATTAGTACCGCCAAATTTCCAACCACTATCAATTGCAGCATCAGTTACAGCAGAATCGTATGAAGGAATAAGATCCTGGCCTGCTACCTGGAAAAAGCTACTTTGATATGATTTCTTTTTAGACTTAATATACATTATGGACTCACAAGATCTAGATCATCAAATGAGCCTACGTCTTTACCAGCTTTGTAACGCAGATGTGCAGCCCAGTCTTCAGCAAAATAGCCTGTTACCTTACTCATATTTGAAAACTTAATTTCAAGCGGCTCAGACGTCATTTCAGTTCCGTCTTGGTTGTAGCGCTGTATCATAACAGGAATACGTACGCCTGTTCCTTGTTTAGCTAATAGTTCAGATCCAGCATTTACAGGAAGAGTGAGCATGATACCGTCACCATCGTCACTCATAACCCAAGTACCATGCTCTTGAACCACCTCATAAAACCGTTGGGTTTTATATAGCTGATCTGCACTAATAACTGAATTTAGAGAATC
>Ga0181567_10001110_pt1 | contig 20432 bp, 20 predicted proteins | sample 101ome_14_FD_133761 | JGI IMG/M metagenome (GOLD analysis project Ga0181567, IMG submission 133761) | Coastal salt marsh microbial communities from the Groves Creek Marsh, Skidaway Island, Georgia - 101403AT metaG (megahit assembly) | ecosystem: Environmental > Aquatic > Marine > Intertidal...
AAAAAATTGCGATATATAGTGAAGCGATTTCTCTTTACAACCTTGGTGTAGCACAATTAAAAGATCAACAATATGCAACAGCGCTTCAAACCTTTCAAAAAGCTATAAACAACTACGAAAAAAGATGTGTTAGTGCCATAAATGCTGCTGTATGCTCTCTTTATTTAGATGATATGGAAAGCTTTAAGTACTATATTGATCTTGCATATGCGTATCTACCAAGTGAATTGAATTCACCTCTGTATTCTTACTACCATACACTAATTAGTTACTACAAACAAAATTATTTTGAAGCTCTAAGTTCCTTAGAAAATCCTAGTTCAAAAGAATACCCTGAGGTGCAAAAGCATCTCAAAGCAAAAATGAATGCTTTATTTAACAACAACTATAATGCAATAGAAGCTATGGAAACAAACCCAAATGTTTTAGATAGTTACAGTCTTGGTTTACTGTATGCACGAGTGGGTGATATAACACTAGCTCAAAAGCACTTCGAAGAAGCTATCATACGAAATATCGAACCTGTTAAATCACAACTGGCACTTGGTTTTATAAAACTAAAAGCTGGTCAAGTAAGCGCTGGAGCTAACGAAATCAGAAATGTTACAGATATGTTTCCAGAAGAAGTATATAAACACTACCCTGTAAAAGTATCTTTAAAAAACAACTTATTTGATTCTAAACAAACTCAGTTTATTTATAAAAAAGAGATACCAAAATCTCGTCTTTACAATTACCAAAAGATCTTTTATTTTTCACCATATAAAGTTTTTAATGCAAATCAAACTATTAGTTATATCAGAAAAGGAAATGCAAATGTATTTATTGACAACATTGCATCTGCAAAAACATATCTTAGTAAAAGTTCATCCTCCTCAGCTGTTAATCAAGGGATAACACACGCTATAAAAAAGGCACTTAACTTTGAAATCAGAGATGCCAACGAAGAACTTCAAAAACTAATAAAGGTTCAACCAAAGCATTCAATATTACATTACAATCTTGGATTAACATATGCTCAAATGGGTCATATGAGAGAAGCACACAAACATTTTTTAAAATCATACTATTTAGATGCAAAAAATTATCTCTCTGGAATCTATGCAGTTCTAGCTTCCCAACTCATAGATAAAGAAAATCCAAAACTTCTTAGTATACTCAAAGAGGCCGTAACAAATTTAGAAGATGGTGAAGAAAAAGATTTTTTTAAAACATTATTATTTTTAGGAAATAACAACTATATTTCTGCTGTTGATTGGCTTGATCACAGTTATGGACAACGCCCAATATATTTAGCACTTGAAACTATCATTGCCCTAAATCTCGACAAATATGATCGTGCACAAAAGTCATCTGAAACATTGAAAAACCTCTTACCAGAAGATATCTTACCACATCTAATTTATATCGATACACACTTTAATCAACTCAGTGATGAAAAGTATCCAATCAAAGTTTTGAGCTATTTAAAGGAACAAAAATTTCATTTTAATGATCTATATTATGGCCCTTATATCACACGTTATCTTTACATTAAACAAAGTCAGATTTTGGGACATCTTTATCATCTTCGTGAACAATTAAAAGATGTTATAGCTACAACGAAAGGTCCTATAACTGAACTTACTAGCACGCTTGCATTAGCATCACTTTATGATCAAGCTTTTGAAGAATCTTACGTTTTATATAACCAACTCATAGATGAGATAAAGCTTCGTGATTCTAGAACACTCTTTTTGGGTGCTGTAGCTTCAACAGCAGCTGGACATCCAGAAAATGCTATTGGTCTACTAGAGATATCAAAAAGAAAAGACCCAGCATTTCTTGAAAGTCGTTATGCTTTAGGATTACTATACCTGGAAGTTGGAAATAATGAAGGAGCAATAATCCAGCTCTCCAAAGTAGGAAATAATGGATTCATCTCCGAATATTTTAATTTTGATATAGATAAAGAAAAACTTTTACTCAAAAAACAATTGGCTAAAAAAGAAGAAAAACCTTCTGCTGAAACTTCTAAGAAAAGTAACCTACAAGTGACTCAGAAGCTTTGAGCTCATCAAAAACCTTAACATCCAAGCGAAAATTATATGGTAAAAATATCTCTGTTACACCGTGAGCCATAAATCCGTAACGTTGCGTTTGAACAAGTGTTTTAAATTTTAATATATCTAAATCTAAAGATGTAAAACTTTGTTTTAAACGATGTTGCACTTCAAGAATATCTCCATCATCATTTTCAAACTTTACAAGTAATTTTTCATTCAAATCATGGAATAATTTAGAATTTTGTGCAAGCCTTGAACCATGCATTTTTTTTGACTCAACTGCAAGTGCAGTAATAGGTGAACGTAAAACACCTACATCTTGATAAGAAGAATCTACTGTGATCTTAAAAGCATATTTCTCCTCTTCTAGAGACTCAATTGCAATCACTCTACCATCAACTGGTGAAAGCACTGATTTTGCTTCAAAATGTGGTAATTCTCTCTCTGGATTGCGAAATATTAAAATAAATAAAATCAAAGCAATAAAACTTAGTGCTTGTAATATTTCTAGATCAATTATCCAAAAAAATATAAACACTCCAAAAGAAGCAAATACATAACCCCACCCTTCTTTTGCTATTGGTAAAAGGTTATTCTTCATCACTCTCTTTTACCATCTTTTTATCTTCTTTTAGTTCTTCTTCAATATCGTCTGCTACAACTTCAACTTTTGATTCTATACCATTTCGATCTTCAAAATCAATGATAATCTGACGAACCTCTTCACCAGTAATATTTTCTTTTTTGTAAAGTAAAGCGACCATATCTTCTATAGCTTCTCTATACTCTTCTAATCTAGCTAAAACGTTATTGTAATGTTCTTCAAGAGTGTTTTTAATAAATTCATCAGTAGCTTGAGACATCTGCTCACTATATTCTCGTGAAGCCTGCTGCCCTCCACCTAAAAACGACTGTCTACTTTTCTCTAATACCATGAGCCCTGCAACATCAGTCATACCATATGTTTGAACCATTGATTTGATTATATCTGTAGCACGCTCAAGGTCATTTCCAGCACCTGTTGATATTTCACCAATAAATACTTGTTCTGCTGCACGTCCACCAAGGAGTACATCAACTTCTGCAAACATCTCGTGACGTTGCATCATAAATTTATCTTCCTCAGGTTTATTAAGTGTATAGCCCAATGCAGCAAGTCCACGTGGGACTATAGATACTTTTGAAACTTTTTTAGCACCGAGTGTAGTTTCTGCCAAAAGCGCATGACCACTTTCATGGTATGCAACAATCTTCTTCTCTTTTGGATTAATACGTCGTGATTTTTTAGCTAGACCAGCTATAGCTCTTTCAACTGATTCGTAGAGATCTTTTTGTTTTACTGTTTTTTGATTTTTTCTTCCTGCAAGAAGTGCTGCTTCATTCACAACATTTGCTAAATCTGCACCAGCTAAACCGGCAGTAAGACGAGCAACTTCTTTAATTTCAACATCATCATCCATTTTAACATTTTTCATATGAACCTGAAGAATTTTAATACGCCCTTCAAAATCAGGTTTATCGACAAGTACCTGTCTGTCAAAACGTCCTGGTCTTAAGAGTGCTGCATCAAGAACTTCTGGTCTATTGGTAGCTGCTAAGATAATAACTGGTGTATCAGTACCAAAACCATCCATCTCAGCGAGGAGCTGATTTAAGGTTTGTTCACGTTCATCATTTCCACCCATCATACCACTTGCAGCGCGGCTCTTACCGATCGCATCTATCTCATCAATGAAAATGATACTCGGAGCATCTTTTTTAGCTTGTTCAAAAAGATCTCTAACACGTGCTGCACCAACACCTACAAACATCTCTATAAAGCTTGACCCACTTACTGAGAAAAATGGAACTTCAGCTTCACCAGCCACTGCTTTTGCAAGAAGTGTTTTACCAGTTCCTGGAGATCCCACTAACAAAACACCTTTTGGAATTTTTGCTCCAATCTCTACATAACGACCTGGATAACGAAGGAAATCAACAATCTCTTGAACTTCTTCCTTAGCTTCTTCAACACCAGCTACATCATCAAACTTTGTAGTAGGTTTTTCAGAGTTAACCATTTTTTTTGATTGACCCATTCCTAAGATACCGCCACCCATATTTTTTTGCATTCGTCCTGCAAAAAACATCCAAATTCCAATAATAATTAAAAATGGTAGCAGCCATCCAAACATCTCAGTAAACCAGTTACTTTCACTAAAACCTGTATACTCTATCCCTTGCTTTTCAAGCTCTTCAGTTAATTTTGCATCACCTTTAACGATACGAGTCGTATACATAGGCCCATCTTGCGCATATGCTTTAATGTATGTTTGTCCAATTTCAACTTTAGCCAAACTTTTTGAAGCTATAAGAGATTTAAACTCTGAATAGCTAATCGCTTTCACACGTGTTGGTTGTGATATACCCATAGAATTATTTACACCATTTGAAGAACCATCCCCAACTAATGCTTTAAATAACAAAATCATTACAACAGAAAAAATTGCAAATGTTATTAATGGATTTTTGTTAAAAAAGTTGTTATCGTTATTATTATTTGAATCTTTATTCGACATGTTTATTTCTCTTTCATTTTAATTTTACTACTAGTGTTACCCATTCATCTTCGGGAATTCTTTGAATTATTTCACAATCTTTATAAAAAGAAAGAACCCTATTTTCATATTTATCAAGTATTCCAGAAAGAACTAAGATTCCATTTGGCTTCAACGCTTTTTTGAGATCTTTTTCAATAAATATAAGCACATCTGCAACAATATTTGCAACTACAAAGTCATATTGTTTTTTTGTTGCTGATGATGAACCCTCCCATATTTCATGAAATTTCACATCATTAAGCTTTGCATTGACTAAAGAATTTTCAACACTTACACTATCTGTATCACATGCATCAACTATCGCACCAAGCTTTATAGCAGCAATAGAAAGTATTCCACTTCCACAACCAACATCAAGGAGAGTTTGCCCCGAGCTAACATACTCAGAAATAGCACGTAATGAAGAAGCCGTTGTGGGATGATGACCTGTACCAAATGCTAATGCAGGGTCAATAGCAATGTTTATAAGTGATTCGTGAGCTTCACTCCATGTAGGATGAATATAGAACTTATCTATTTCAAGTGCTTGTATAGAATTTTGATACTCTTCAACCCAATCACTATTTTTCTTTTTAGAATGAATACACTCCAGCTCTATAGTTTCATTTAAAGCTTTTTGTAATGCTTCTTGATATTGAATAAGTCCCCATTCAATCGTATCTAAAGAATCTTCACTTCGAATAACGAAGCCATCTTCTATCTCTTCAAATCCAACAGCAACAGTATCTGATAAAAAGTCTGAGAAAAGAGGAAGATGTGAGGAAACTTTAACTACTAATTCATAGTAGTATTCTTGCATTACTCGGCAACACCCATTACTGCACCGAGTTTTTCTTTAAGTACTTGAGGTGTAAAAGGCTTAACAATATAATTGTTTACACCTGCTTTTAAAGCAGTGATAACTTCAGCTTTTCCACCCTCTGTTGTTACCATGATAATTGGAATATCTACAAATCTTTCATCAGCACGAACTTTTTTTACGAGCTCTAGACCATTCATTTCAGGCATATTCCAGTCAGTAATAAGCATCTCTATATCTGGGTTTGTATCCATTTGATTCCACCCTTCAACACCATCAGCGCCTTCTAGTACATCTTTGTAACCTAGCCGAGCCAAAGTATTTTTAATAATACGACGCATTGTAGAACTATCATCAACAACAAGTAATTTCAAGTGAAATCCTTTTCATTTAGAATTTTTTAATTAGTGCTCATATAATAGCAAAAAACTGTTTATTTTACTCTTAGAGTATAAAATGCTAAAGAAGTTTAAACATTTTTGGAAGGTCTAATGTACCTTCATAATAGGCTTTACCTATAATCACACCATCTACTTCTTTCGTAGCTATAAGATCTTGAATATCTTTCTCATCTTTCACACCACCACTCGCAATCGTACGTACACCACTTGCTCGTGCTATATCCAAAGTAAACTGCACATTTACACCACTTAAAGTCCCATCTTTTCCTACATCTGTACATATAATCGCTTCAACACCAGCATCTGCAAACTCACGAGCCAAGTCTGTTGCTTTCATTGTGCTGACCTCACCCCAACCTTCTACTGCAACATATCCATCAATGGCATCAATTCCAACTGCTATTGGATATTTCTTTGCCATATTTTTTACAAATTCTGGATCTTTAACAGCGATAGAACCTAAAATAATTCTGTCGATTCCGATTGAAAGCATTTTTTGTATTGTTACTTCATCACGGATACCACCACCAAGTTCAAGTTTTACATTGCAATTTGCTCTGATCTTCACTATCTGTTCAAGATTTTTAGGTTCACCAGCAAAAGCGCCATTAAGGTCAACCAAATGTACCCAATCTGCACCCATCTCTTCAAACTTTTTCACCAAAGACCAAGGTTCATCAGAATAAATTTTCGCACTCTCCATGAGCCCTTTTGTAAGGCGTACTGCTTTTCCATCTTTTAAATCAATTGCGGGATATAAAGTCATTTTCTTCCTATAAATTTATAAAGTTTTTTAGTATTTGTAATCCATTTTTATGGCTTTTTTCAGGGTGTGGCTGTATTCCCATGATATTTTTATGCGCAACAGCTGATGTAAACTCATACCCATAAAAAGTTTTACCAATAATATCTTCTTCATCAGTACAATTTACGTGATACGTATGAACAAAATATAAATAATGTTCTTTATCAAGATTCTCAAATAAAGGATGTTGCTTCGTAAACATCCTATTCCAACCCATATGAGGAACTTTTAGGTTTTCTTGAAAGTTTGAGCTATCGAATTTGCTGACATGCCCCTTTATGAGACCAAGACCCTCATGTTTTCCAAACTCCTCACTGCTCTCAAAAAGTAATTGCATACCAAGACAGATCCCTAACATTGGTTTATTTGAATCGGCAAACTCCTTGATTGCATCAACCATCCCTCGCTCATAAAGATGATCCATAGCATCACCAAAAGCACCTACTCCTGGTAAGATTAACTTATCATATTGTTGAAACTTTTTAGGATCATTCTCTATTTGTGTTTCTTTTCCTAAAGTAGCAAATGCATTTTGTACACTTGCAAGATTACCCATGTTGTAATCTACTATCGCTATCATATAAACTCACTACCACTTTTTACTTTCGTAAATTTAAGATAAAAAGCCAAAGAAATCAATAAAACAGATACTCCTGCAATTATATACATTGCATTCTCCAAATGTTCTGGATCAGTGATGGCAAATTTAAATACAAGCATTAAAGCTTCAATTGAGAGCGCAATAATAATGGACCCTAAAAACTTTACCATTGTTTTATGTGGCCCTGAAATATTATGTTCCCTATGCTGGCCAAGTATCTCTTCTTCTATAATAGTTTTAACAAGATCAAAAATTGCCAAGGAAAGCGTTAAAAGAATTGTTGCTTTAAACATCTCATCAATTGAGAGGTGAGAAACTGTAATCTCTTTAACAAAAAAACTTTGTATCCCATGAAGGAACAATAGCAAGGCAACAGCAGTGAGAGCAAATGCAAAACACCCGTACGCAAATTTAAAAAAGCTTCCAAATGCTGTGTCATATGTATTCATTTTAGATACAGCCAAAACTTCATTTAAAGGTAGGTCTAAACATGCAATGTATTTCAAATTGTCCTTATCATCATAAATAGGTTGTGAAGCAGTAACTGTTAATTCACCCGTTATAAGGGAGGGATACGGATCAGTCATAACACAGCGTCTCTCTTTTACAGCCCTATAATAATATGCTCTATCTGAACGCATTCGACCTATTCCGTCAGTATCCTCTTGATTATTTGGCAAATATGTTGGAGTAAGTTGCTGCCCTTTACTATCTAAAAGATAAGCACTTTCACAGCTTTCAAGCTCTGCTTTAATAGCAATCAAACGAGGAACAACCATACTTTGAGTAACTTCAAATGTTCTGTTAGGAAGATTTTTAGAAAAAAGGTAACAGAAATAAGCTCGGGCTTTTGTCCGCCCTTTAGCAATTTTTTCTAGATCATTTGCAACCATTAATTAAAACCCTCTTTTTGTGTTTTATCTTCAATGCTCTTTGTAACTTCAGTGTTGTGAGCGATACTTGGTGAAAATACTTTTTTAATGATAGATTTAAAACCTTTTTCATTCTCTTCGTATTCACGCTCCGCTTCTTGTAGATTTGCTTCCCAAGCACCCGAAAACCCAGGAGCATTGAGCATCATCTTACGTAAAGCACCATCATAAATATTTAATAACCTAACTTCAGCACGTCCAGGTTTCTGTCCAAGCGTTTTCACAGAGATTCGGAGATTTTCATTTTCCTGGCGAAGCTTTTCAAGATTTTCTTCGAGATTTTTGCTCCCTTCCCCACTAATCTTCATTTGTCTATTAAGGTGTTCTTGAAACTCTTTGAGTTCTTTTTTATACCCACGAATCTCAAATCGAGACTTGATATAACTAAGAAACCAACCAACTGCAAAACTTGCTATGATTAATAAGATTCCCAAATAACTTAACTCCATACCAAACTCCTTATATTATTAATTATATCATAACATTGATAAGCTAATAGAAAAGTATATTGGATATAATACTTCTTATGAATAAAAGTGTAAACAAAATAGCAATAGTAAGACTCTCTGCTTTAGGAGACATTGTAAATAGTGCTATTGTTTTACAATTTCTGCATCAACATTATCCTACTATGAAAATAGACTGGATCACTGAAAAAAGTTTTGCACCACTTTTACAAAATCATCCCTACATCAATAAAGTTCATACATTAGAACTTAAGCAACTAAAAAAAGAAAAAAAACTATCCCTTTTAAAAGAAACTGTAAAATATCTTCGTTCACTTGGGCCTTATGATAAAATCATTGATATGCAAGGACTTTTAAAGTCCTCTATAGTAGCAAGATTAATTGGTCCAAACACACATGGATTTGACAAAAACTCTATTCGTGAAAGCGCTGCATCATTTTTATATAAAACAAGCTCGCATATCTCTTATGACTCAAATATTATTAAAAGAAATTGCCACTTAATTTCTGATGGATTGAATTTTTTGATTGATGAAAAAATGATTCAAACAAAAGAAAATATTTTCCCTTCAAAACCTTTTGAATTTGATGGAGATCCTTTAAGAAAGAATATTGCGATTGTGATAGGAGCATCATGGGAATCTAAAAAGTACCCTAAAGAAAAAATTCTTGAACTTGTAAATGAGTTGAATGAGAACTGTTATATAATTTGGGGAAATGAAGAAGAAAAAAGTGATGCACAATGGATTTCTAGCAACTCTGATTTTGCCAAAGTCGCACCAAAATTTTCTCTTCAGGAACTTGTTTCATTTATCTCAAGCTGTGATCTTCTCATTGGAAACGATACTGGTCCAACACATATGGCTTGGGCACAAAATATACCTTCAATTACCCTTTTTGGGCCAACAAATGAAAGAATGATATTTGAAACATCTAAAAATCACGCTATTCATTCACCTTCCAAAGTAGATATCTTTAAAATCAATAAAAATGATTTTTCCATACGCGAGATTGATGTTGGTATAATACTAAACACAGCTAAGGAGTTACTTCAATAATGGGACTACAATTACTTTTACTTGTAGAAAAAATTTTAATGTTTTTGCCTGCATCTTTTAGAAAAAATTTTTTCATACTTTTAGCAAACTTGGGTTACTACACTTCAAAAAGATATCGTCAAGTAGCGTATGACAATCTTGATTTTTTGTTTCAAAACTCAATAAGCCAAAAAGAAAAAGGTGAAATCGTTCGCTATGCATTTAAAAATCTTTCTTTAAACTTTCTCCATGCAATGGAACTTCGACATATGAGCAAAGAAGAGCTTCAAGAAAAAGTTACCATCGTAAACAAAGAGGCAGTTGATAAAGTACACAAAGAAGGACGAGCAATTATTTATATTACTGCTCATTATAGTTCATGGGAACTTGTTGGTGCATCTGTTGGCGCATTTGTTGAGCCATTTATTGCAGTATATAAAAAAATGAAAAATCGTGAATACGAAGAGTGGCTCCTTGCCGCTAGGGATAGATTTGGCAATATCTCAATGGAAAAAACAAATGTTGTTAAACCACTTATGAAGAACCTTAAAAAAGGTTTTGCCTCTGGATTACTGATTGACACAAACATTAATCCAAAAGAAGGGATCATAATAGATTTTTTTGGAAAGCCTCTACGTCAAACTTCAACACCAGCTTTTCTTGCCAGAAAATTCAATGCAGCCATCATACCAGTTGCTATCAGAACCGATGATGAGTCAAAATATACAGTACAAATTTTTGATGAACTAAAAGTTCCTAACACAGAAGATGCTGAAGCAGATGTTCTTCAGGCAACTCAAGACCAAGCAGATTGGCTCGCTTCTTTAATAAAAAAAGAACCAAAATATTGGTTTTGGCTTCACAGAAGATTTAAAAATGATCATCCAGAAATTTATAATAAAAAATAGTTCTTGGAGTTTATAAATTTGAGGTAGTTTCTTGGAGCATCTTCTCTTTATACTCTAAACTTTTTGCTTCAAAAAGCTTTAGAATTGTAAAGAAAAATGCTGTTATTGCTGGTCCAAGAATCATTCCCCAAAAGCCAAATGTCGCTAAACCGGCAATAATCGCGAAGAAAATCACAAGTTCATTCATTTTCGTATCATCTTCATGTAAAATCCCCTTATTGATCCATTTTATAATCAAAGGTTTTATAAAAGTGTCCGCAATAACAGAGATCATAATTATGGAATAGAGCGCTATAAATATAGCATTAGAGTCATTCCCTGCTGCAAATTCATATATCATAAATGGTAACCACATCAAGGCACCACCAACAACTGGAATCAATGAAGCAAATCCATACATAATTCCAAAAAGCAATCCGTTATAGCCTATATAGGATACTGCAAGACCAAAAAGGATTCCTTGGAACATTGCATTAACTATAATAGAGTAAAAAACAACACTCATAACTGACGACAACTCACGAGCTAAAAGTGTTGTATCTTCAACAGACATTTGAATTACGCGTTTTAAAAATGTTAGGACATATGAACCATTGTATTGTGCAAAAAAATAAAAAATGATCACCAACAATGCATTTTTCAAAAAACCTGCACTAAAAGCACCGATTTTTCCTGTTATCATAATTGCATTTGAAGCAACTATTTGTGTATTTAAACTTTGAAGAGCTTCATTGAGATACGGTACTAAAAACTTCAGATACTCAGGTGGTGAAGCTATAAAATTTCGAATGTATGTATCAACTTTTTGCATATCATCAGGGTCGATAGTATTTAACTGAATTGTAAGTGTTGTTAAAAAATATCCTAATGGCGCAAAAAATAAAACTGCTAAAAGTAAACTTGACACAATTGAAGCTACAAGTTTTGATTGCAGATATTTCTCAAAATACCTTTGTATACTTGCTGTTGAAACTGCTAGAAGTGCGGCAATCAATATGGTTAGTAAAAATGGAGAATACAACAAATACATCCAATAAAGTGATGTAGCAAAAAGTATCCCTATGAAGTACTGAGGTTTCATAACAGTTCAATTCCTTTTATCATCAGATGAAATTGTTTAAATATCTTTGATACAACTAAAGCGTTCATCATTATTCCTAAAAAAGGGTCCCTTGATCAAGTGGTATCTCTTTATTTAGCACCTCATAGGTCATTTTAGTTGCACGTCTCCCTTTTGCTGTTCTTTCTAAGTAACCATTAGCAATGAGATAAGGTTCTAAAACATCTTCCACGGTTCCTTCATCTTCACTTAAAGTTGCTGCAATTGTACTTAGACCCATTGCGCGGCCATTTGTTGAAGCTAAAAGGTGAAGTAGTCGTATATCCATCTCATCAAACCCATGAGAGTTTATCCCAAGTTCATCAAGAGCAAACTGTGTGCGAGTATGGTTAATTGTGTCTTCTTCAGCAACATCAGAGAAATCTCTCACACGCCTTAAAAGACGTAAGGCTATCCTCGGTGTACCTCGACTACGTTTTGCAATCTCTAAAGAGGCCTCATGAATAATCTTCTTTTCAAGCTTACTTGATGCTTGAGAAATAATTTTTGCAAGCTCTTCTGCAGAATAAAACTGCATTCGAAAACTCATACCAAATCTGTCTCTCAAAGGATTTGACAACATCCCAGCTCTTGTAGTCGCTCCAATAAGCGTAAAACGAGGAAGATCAATTTTTACCGTTTGAGCAGCTGGACCACTCCCTATAATAATGTCAATTCTAAAATCTTCCATTGATGAGTAAAGAATCTCTTCGACAGCTGGAGATAGTCTATGAATCTCATCTATAAAAAGGATATCACCCTCTTCCAAATTTGTTAAGATAGCAGCTAAATCACCACTTTTTTCTATCATAGGCGCTGCAGTCACTTTAATATTTGCTTGCATCTCATTTGCGATTATAAGTGCTAATGTTGTTTTTCCAAGTCCTGGAGGTCCATAAAAAAGAACATGGTCAAGTGCTTCCTCGCGCTTTTTACTCGCTTCTATAAAAACAGAAAGATTCTTTTTGATTTGTTCTTGACCTATATACTCACTCCAAGCATCAGGTCTTAATGTAGATTCAACTGTACTCTCTTCAGAGTCAAATTTTTCTATCTCAACAATTCTATCCATTTTTATCCATTGTTTTTATTGATCTAAGATAACTAATACGTATGCTCACTTTGAGGGAAATCTCTTACTTTTACTTCACCTGCGTATGATTTCACAGCATCTTTCACCAACGCTGCTCCATCAAGGTATTTTTTTACAAACTTAGGTGTAAATTCTTCGAACAAGCCTAACATATCGGAAAATACCAAAACCTGACCATCAACTTGGTTACCTGCACCTATTCCTATCACAGGTATATCGACACTTTGAGCAACTTCTTGTGCAACCTCAGCAATAACACCCTCTATAACTAAACAAAAAGCACCAGCATCTTCGATTGCTCTCGCATCTTCTATCAAAGAAAGTGCTTCATCAGATGTTTTACCTTTAACTTTATATCCACCTTCGCTTCTATATGATTGTGGTAACAATCCTATATGCCCACAAACTGCTATCCCATTAGATGTAAGATGTTTCACAATCTCTGCTTTACTTTCTCCACCTTCAATCTTTACACAGTCTGCATCTGTTTCTTGAAAAACTCGAATAGCATTCTCAAGTGCATCAACTTGATTTGTGTATGTACCAAAAGGCATATCACAAACTACAAAGCTGTTTTTTGCTCCATTGCAGACTGCATTTGTGTGATAGATCATCTGATCCATAGTTGCGCTTAATGTATCAGCTTTACCTGCGAAACTCATATTGAGACTATCGCCAACTAAAATCATGTCGCAACTCTCTTCAAAAAGTGAAGCAAAAAGTGCATCATATGCTGTAATCATCACTAAGGGAGCAAGTCCTTTTGATTTTTTAATGGATGATATAGTCATTTTTTTCTTCATTTTTTATCTCTTCTTTCTTGAATAAATTACATAAAATGAATTTTAACTAAAAAGTGCTACAATTCCACTAAATAAGGGGAATTATTTAAATGGGTATCAAAAGTAACTTAGATGCTAGCTTTGATTATGAGATAGTTGACGAGTTTTTGGACCATTATTCAATGATGGTTGAGAGTATGGAAGTGATGATTCTTGATCTCTCCAAATCACATATGCAAAGCAGAAGTGTTGATGAGCTTTTTCGTGTATTTCACAACATAAAATCAGCTTCAGGTTATTTAAAAATAGAACCTATGACTCGCTTAGCAGCACTTGTTGAAGATGCACTTGAAGAGCTTAGACAAAGTACAAAACCTGTAAATGAAGAAACAATTACCTGGCTACTTGAGATAAGCGATATGTTTGCAGTTTGGAATGACAATATAAAACTTGATGAAGATTTATCGAAAGTGAGATTTTCATTGCTTAAAGTGCCTGATATTGAAAAATAGTTTCATGAGTAAAAACAGTACAGCAAACCACTCTACAGCGATAGAACTTGGATTTGAAGATGAGTTCTTGGATCATTACACAATGATGGTTGAGAGCATGGAAGTGATGATTGAAGATCTTTCAAAACAAACTATGCAAAAACGTTGTGTTGAAGAGCTTTGCAGAGTGTTTCATACAATTGTATCTGTTTCGACTTTTTTAAAAATAGAACCTATGATACGATTAGCAACACTTGTAGAAAACGAATTAAAACAATTAAAAGATAAAAACACTCCAGTTAATAATGAAACTATAAACTGGTTATTTAAAATAAGTAAAATGTTTGCAAAATGGCAAACCAATATGAAAACTGGTGAAGAGCTTGCTAAAGTTGAATACTCTTTACTAAAAAGACCAGACTTAGAAAAAATATAGGAATTTGAATGAAAAAACTTGTTGCATATATCACATCTGGATATCCAGAAAAATCATTTAGTATTGATCTTGCTTTGGAACTTAAAGAAAATGGTGTAGATACACTTGAATTAGGTGTTCCATTCTCTGATCCTGTTGCAGACGGTCCTCTTATAGAAAAAGCAAACCATAAAGCCTTAGAACAAGGATTTAAATTCACAGATCTTCTTGAAATATCTAAAGTAATTGCACCTCAAGTTGATACTCTTTGGATGGGTTATTTCAACTCTTTTTTTCAACAAAACCTACAAAAATTACTGCCACTTGCAAAAGAACTTTCAGTTCAAGGTCTTATAATACCTGACCTACCACATGAAGAAGCTCAGATCTACACCCAACTCTTTTCTACAAATGATTTAGCAAATATCAGCTTTGTCGCTCCAACTGATTCAGAAGAGCGCATACAAGAAGTTGTTTCACAAGCACAAAAATTTATCTATATGGTTGCATATACTGGTATCACAGGTTCTGGTACAAGTGAAGATTTACAACCATTTTTAGCGTCAATCAAAAACTATACTCAAACACCAGTATATGTAGGATTTGGAGTAAACACAAAAACAGCTCGTGAAAAAGTTCAAGGAGCCGATGGTGTTATCGTTGGAAGTGTATTTATAGATATTTTGTTACAAGAAGATCTTAGCTATTCACAAAAGATTCAAAAATGTTCTCAACTCGCGCAAATAATTAAAAACGAGATTAATCTTTAACTACTCGAAATAAAACCAATAAGGTTTTTTGAAAAAAGCTGTCGTTATCATCACTAATCATGAGATAGCTGTTTTCACCAACTTTACTTAATCCTTCAAAATTATCTAAGTTCCATCCATCCCTTGTGTCAAATTCAGCAAGAATCTTGTGTTGAGAATTTATTAGATTAAGGCTTGAAAGAGTGATAATCCATCTCCTACTAAAAAAATTTGCTTGTTTTTCAAGTACGAGAACACTATGCTCATCTAACATCTCTATAGATGAGACATTTCCACTAGCTGGAAATTCCCATGTATGATCTTTTGAATACAAAAGATGTGTTTTCCTTGGATAGATATTCAAACTAAGTTCAGGCAAAGTCAAAACTCCATACGTTTTAGAGTATACAACCGCTTCAAGTCCTTTGTTCTTTTTTCTATAAGCTTTTTTATCTTGAAGTTCTTTGTGAATTACAAGCTTCTTTAGTTTTTGCCCATCAATTGAAAATAGCTCTACTCTATGTTTTCTTTCAAACGATATTAAAAGTTCATTGCCTAAAAAACTTAGCCCTTCTGCATCTGATTTTGAGACTTTAAGTTCTTTACCCTTTTTATCTCTGAGCTTATTTGTTTTAAGAAATTGAAGTCTTTGAATTTGATCATTGTTTATATCTGCATCAAAAGAAAACAAAACACCTTTATCACTCAAAATATACAATGTCCCATCTTTATAGGCAAGATCAGATAATTCTAAAAATTCATTTTCTTCAAACCTTTTAAAATCTAAATGTTTTACATCAAGAATTTCAATCATTCCTTCTCGTTTTTTATCTCCAAAACGAAATTCCAAAAGATTTGAAAAAAGTGTACTGACCACAAAAAAACTTACAAATAGTATCTTCATTTTACTCTTTTACCCCATATGAACTATTTTTTTACAATCCACAAATGGCTATACCAATACCATTCTTCACCATTCTCACTTATAGCTGTACATGTATACCTATTTCTTGGAGGGGCTAAAGGCTTTTTAGCTTGAACTCTAAAATGTTTTGGAGTGAGCTTTTGCATTGTAATTGGGTTACCATCAGCAGTGTAACATGAAAAGTTTTTCAACTCTTTTTTTAGTTTTATATCTAAAGTTGGTGGATTCATTTTTACCATTGGATCCCATGGTTTAGCGTATTCAAGGGGTAGATCTAAGCTATTTAATTTCAATATAAAATCATCCATATTTGCGAATTTTTCCGACATAGCAAATCTAGGTAATGCACGCATATCACTTCTTTCACTCACAACACCTGATGTTTGAGAAACTCCTACGTATCCTAAAGAAGAGATAAGCTTTGCAGTTTTTTGGGTATATTCACCAAATGGATATGAGATCATTCTTGGGTGTTCATTTGTATCATTTCCAAGCTCTTTTTGAAGCTTTTTTTGTGCACGTTCAATTTCATCTTCAATAAAATATTTCCACTTAGAAAAACTTTCATATCTCTTTGCCATTAAGTATGGATGAGTATCTGAGTGATTAGAAAATTCTGCACCGTATTCTTTCATCTCACGCATCTGTTCCCATGTCATATATTGCAAAGAATTTTTACCCACAGGATTTGTATTTACAAATACAGTGAAAGGAAAACCTTTACTTTTCAACATTTTAAATGCAGTAGTATACACACTTATATATGCATCATCTATCGTTAAGGCTACAGTTTTCTCTGGTAAAGGGATTTTGTTTTTTATAAAGAGAACTATTTTTGAAAGTGGCCATACATTGTAATGATTTTCTTGCAAATAATCTAACTGTTTTTGAAATTGATCTATACGAATATTAGTTGATGGATATTTATCTACTCCAAAATGATGATACATAAACACAACTGCATGAGAGTTCTGCTCTGATTTAGCATATACATTGAGAGTTAAAAAAAGTAAAAAAACTATCTTTATCATCATTATCACTTTTAAAAATTATTTGATATTATATCTAATATAATTTGTAATTATTTTAATAAATAAAAGAATTTTTAGTTTTTAATTTTTGATAGACGTAAAAGGTAAGGATCAAAGGTAAAATTAAATTTTTTAATTACCTTCGCATGTAAATAAGGTTTTGTTGATTTTCCGATATATATAGAGCAAGCAATCCCATAGTATAAATCTGAAGGATCATATGAAAATGTTAAAATATTATGACGATTTGCCCATGAAACTAGATGAACCAACCTGCTTTCTTCTATATACATAAAAATTACAAAATCAAGATTTCTATCTAGATCTTCTTTAGAACTTATGAGTGAAACTTCAAGTCTCTTTCCCACAAGCTTATTTGAATAGTTTTTTAAGATCTTTGACTTAAAAGATCTAGCAACTTGTTCATCAATACTCTCATACACTATCCCAATTTCTAATTTTGAAGAATCTTTATTTTTTATATGTTCTTCAAGTACTGCAATTTTTGGGAATAGTTTTGCTTCTATGTTAAGTAGCGTCTCATCATACTGACGAGAAAACAATGATACCGATAGTATTAGTAAAAGAGTTAAAACTCTTTGTATCATTCAAACTCCCATTTCGCTGATATCCAAAAAGTTCGACCATCTCGGTGAAAGTCATTTTCATATGTTCCAGATCCAGTTGTAAGGTCCAAAGTATTATTTCCAAGTGGTGAAGGATCAATTCTTTCATCATCAAAGAGATTTCTCACACTTCCCTGTAATGAGAAGTTCTTGTATCTATAAGTTACCGTCTGATCAAATCCAAGATAATCAGGTGTATTTGAGCGAGTATCATTGTATAGATGTTTTTTTTCACCAATATATCGAACTCTACTTCCTAAAGTAATTTTAGAGTTTAGATTGTGTGTCAAGATAAGGTTTCCTAAATGATTTGCAATATACGCAGCATTGTGATCACTCGAATCTTTCATATGAACATAACTATAATTTGCTCCAAACCTAGTAAAAGAGTTTAGAGAATACTCTCCTTCAACTTCTAGCCCATAAGAGTAAATATTGCCATTATTAAACAATCTAAAAGTTGCAGGATCATTTGCTATGTAATCTTTCATCTTTGAGTAAAAAAGGTTTATATTGTAATTCTCTTTTAAGCTATGTTGATGCGCAAACGAAAACTCTAAGGTATCTATAATTTCAGATTTAAGAGAAGTGTCACCAATGTAAGGAGCTGAACCACCATAAAGCTCTAAAAATGAAGGTGCTCTAAAAGAACGTTGATAGATCAATTTATAGGTATCCTTATCATTTGCATCGTACAATGCAGCTAATTTATGAGAAATCTTTGATGAAACATCACTATATTTATCAAGTCTCAAACCAAAATTAAAAGATATCTGATGGTTGAAATCGTAAATATCATTCAAAAACAATGCATACTGATCTCTCTTTACATTTGGTCTCACAGCCTGTTGTGCTTGATCAAGAGTAGTACTAAATGGTATATTTGTTAGATAATAGGTTTTTTTAATTTTTGACTGAGAGAAATAAGCACCAAACAACAAACTATGACTATCTATTTTTTTCTTAAATGATATATCTGAATACAATACATCTTCTTTATATAACCCTTGTCCAAGAAGATCATAAGGAAAAGCCAAAATAGTATTGCCAGAAAGAGTGGCAGCAGTAGTGTCAAAATCACTTAAACTAGTTGGTTTTAAACGTGAGTTTCCATCAAACTGATACGTTTTATACCCAAGTTTAATATCTGATAATAGTCCACTAATTTTTGGTTGGTATCTTAACTCATTGATGAGAGATGTTGAATGTATTTTTTGTGGATCATCCAAAATTGGCCAATCTCCGTAGCCGTAATAATTTTGGGTACTCAGTTTGATATACCTACTTAAAAATGAAAGATTATTCTTGAAATCTAAATGCATACCTATGGATTTATTCGTATAATCTTCTCTTGATTGAAATGAACTTTGAGATATTATAGGTGTAAAGGGTCCAGTTTCTCGACTTTGTTTATTATTAGTAAAAAAGCCATCTATGGCAATATCTACATCATTTTCTAAAATCTTTTGTGTAAATCCAACATTAGATCTGTTTTCGGAACTATGACTCATAAAATATACATTTTTCTTTTTCTTAGAACTTTTTGTGATGATATTTATAACTCCAATATGAGCAAATGATCCATAGATAGTTGCCGCTGGACCTCGAATAATCTCAATACGATCAATATTTTCAATTGGAAAATCAAGATAAAAGTAACTTGAACCAATTAACTCACTGTTAACACTTACTCCATCTATCATAAGTTTCATCTTATCACGAATGAATGATTTATTCCCACGCATATTGATCTCTTTTGCTCCAGCTGTACCTATAGATGTTTGAATACCTGGGACTAGTTCAAGAGCTTCATAAACGGTTCGTATTCCAAGTTGGTGAAGTTCATCACTCCGCAATACTGAAACAATTGATGGTGTTTTGTTACTATTTAACTTGGTTTTTGTACTGATTTCAGTAGCTAGATTCAAATCTTCTAAAAGATTCAACTCATCAACTCCGTTTGCTATCAAAAAAGAAAAAGCAGTACAAACAATTAGAAGTGATTTCACAGTTATCTCCTATGTAGTTATTTTGTTAGATTTCATTTAATTATAAGAATTATATCAAATATAATTGATTGTTATTTGAAGTGGAAGATAGTGAAGTACTTAATTTAAAATCCTAGATAAACGTAGAAGGTATGGATCAAATGTAAAATTATACTTTTTAATAATTTCAGCATTAAGGTACGGTTTTGTAGATTTTCCCAAATACAGTGATGCTACAACCCCATGATATAGATCGGATGGATCATACGAAAAGCTCAAAATATTGTGTCTATTTGCCCATGATGCATGTGAACTTATAGTCTCATCTTCGAGATATAAAAAAATTAATACATCAACTGCTCTATCTAAGGACTCTTCTGATCTTTTAAGAACAACATTGATCTTTTTATTTCGAAGTCTTGATGGGTAATTCTCCAGAATTTTTAATTTGAATTTTTTTGCAACTACAAGATCAACTCTATCATGAACTATTGCAAACAAAAGCGTATCAGACTCTTTTTGCTTTACATGTTCTTCGAGCACCGCAATTTTTGGGAATAGTTTTGCTTCTATGTTAAGTAGCGTCTCATCATACTGACGAGAAAACAATGATACCGATAGTATTAGTAAAAGAGTTA
>Ga0181567_10001112_pt1 | contig 20423 bp, 9 predicted proteins | sample 101ome_14_FD_133761 | JGI IMG/M metagenome (GOLD analysis project Ga0181567, IMG submission 133761) | Coastal salt marsh microbial communities from the Groves Creek Marsh, Skidaway Island, Georgia - 101403AT metaG (megahit assembly) | ecosystem: Environmental > Aquatic > Marine > Intertidal zone...
AGCTCAACTCCAACCTCTCTCAGCAATTGCATAGCTTCAACGACTTCTTCGTCAGATTCTCCGACGCCTACCATAATGCTCGATTTTATTGCTAATTCTGGCCTCAATCGTTTCGCTTCTCTAAGTATCATTAGTGATTGTTCGAATGAAGCTCGAGGGTCGCGTACAGTTGAATCCAACCTAGGTACGCACTCGACATTGTGGGCGAAAACCTTGAGCGGTAGGTCCACTAATAAATCCGCAAGTGCCTCAAGATTTCCGTCTAGGTCAGAGCAGAGTAATTCAAGTCCAACATCGGGGCATCTGTCGTGAACAGCTTTGATACATTTACGATAATGCTCTGCACCTCCATCAGCTAAGTCGTCGCGGTTAACAACGGTAATTACGGCATGGTTAACGCCCATCCGATCTACGGCTTCTGCGAGTTCTGCAGGCTCATTAGGATTCAATGGTGCAGGGGTTTTCTCTGTGCCGACTGAACAGAACCTGCATCCGCGTGTGCATACTCCCCCTGCGATCATGAAAGTTGCAGTGCCTCTGCCCCAGCAATCATGGATGTTTGGACATCTTGCTTCTTCGCAGACAGTGTGTAGCCCATGTTCATGTACATTCGATTTGGTTTGATTAAATCGACTTTGAGCATTCCCTGTTGGAAGCGTTGTTTTGAACCAAGGTGGGAGTCGCTTCCTTTCCGCTTTCCGGCGTTCTTCAGCATTAACTCTGAGCGCACCGTCACACCTTTCGGTCGACACTTCAGTGCCATTAGCTTGGGGCAGCGGTACACCCATTGAGGAAGAGGAGTGGACACACAGGGTTAATCATTCGCCTTGGACACTTAGATGAGGGCATTCAAAACGAGGAGAGATATACGAGACTCTCCTCCCAAGTATCGATGGCTAGCAGTGCAGCACTCGTGACGGGGGGCGCAAAAAGAATTGGTGCTGCAATTTGTCTTCACCTAGCGAAAAAAGGCTACTCAGTCGCAGTTCACCACAATTCATCGTCTAAAGCCGCCGAGGATTTAGTTGAGGTGATTAAAGCACTCGGAGTCAATGCTTGCACGGTTAAGGGTGATTTATCGAATCCGGAAGAGTTTACCCAAATTATTTCCGAAGCATCATCACAAATTGGGCCTATTCTCCACCTGGTCAATAATGCATCGAAGTTCGTTCATGATGATTTGGACAATTTCGATGATGAATCCTGGAACGCGCACATGGACATTAATACCAAAGCCCCATTGATATTAACTCGGGAATTGTTACAAAATCTCCCTGATAATGAAGTAGGGTCAGTGGTAAATATCTTGGATCAAAAAATCGCGTCTCCCAATCCAGATCATATCTCCTACACAGCGTCGAGGTTTGCTCTGCTGGGGATTACTGAAGCTTTAGCCAGAGGCCTAGCTCCAAAATTACGAATTAATGCAGTCGCCCCCGGGCATACATTGGCAAGCCCCGACCAAAGCGAGGAAGGATTCAACCAAGCCCAAAGCGAGAGTCCTTTGGGTTATGGCCCATCTCCAGAAGACATCGCTCAAGCAGTGATTTTCTTAATCGAAGGTAAATCAATCACTGGACAAGTAATTTTCGTTGACGCCGGCGAAAGATTCCTCTCAAGAAACCGAGATGTTGTGTTTGAAACTGAGGGTGTTTTATGACTTCACATTCCGACGCAATAATGCAAATATTATCTAAAAATCAAGCCGCTACTGTACTTTTTTTGGAAAAGGTAATTCGGGAGGTTGATATAGGAGTGCACAACTACGAAATTGGCTCACCACAACGTCTCTCTTTCGACATACACGTCATGCTTTGTGGAGATAGTTCCCCTCAAGAAGATGAAATTTCTCAAGTTTTGAATTATGAATACCTACTTACCACTTTAGACGAGACCTTGAAATTGGAACGTGCATCCCTTTTGGAAACGTTAGCAAATAGGTTGTTAGATAGAATTCTAGAACCTCCTTCGGTCGAGGGTGCAACCGTTGTAATTACTAAGCTAGATGTCCTGGACGGGGATGGTCAACTGGGCTGTTCAATTACTCGAATGAAGTAATGGTGCAGGGGGTGGGATTTGAACCCACGAAGCTCTATGCACCGGAGCTTAAGTCCGGCCCCTTTGACCACTCGGGTACCCCTGCGAGCCCTCTGAGGACCTCATTAGACTTGAACCGAGCGGATTTACGCCCCCTTTTGGGGGCGTGAAAAAAGCGATGCAAAGAGCAATCGAACTTTACGAACGCTTTAACACTCCTCCGATTTCGCGGAGGTGATGACTAGGCGCAGTGTGCCGTTCCAGAATGGTCGGTTCACCCAAGTTGCGATATTCCTGGCAATTTTGATGATAACTCCCCAAATGGCTACATTTTTCGCTGAACCAACATACCTTCAGGTAGACTCCCGGGCTGAAAATTCAGATGAATTTGAATCAAAACTCTACACGCTATATTTTGCAGAAGCCAATGCGTCCTCCGGAGGCGATGGCCACATTTCTACAATGGTCCCTGAATCTGGGGGTCAATCAACCTCTAGTGCACTAGATTCTACAATAGAATTCACGACTGGAGACCTTCTAAGTTCCCTTGAAATTACTGGTCGTCCCAAACACGGTTCTTCCAGTGGTCAATTTTACATTCCAGTGCATTTTTTCCTTCGTGCTCAAGGACCTAGCAACTCTCAGGTGACCTGGGACATCGTGATTAGTGCAAATGGTAATACTGTTGGTTCAGAGTCATGGGAGGCCGATGCATGCAATCCCGGCATAACTAATTCATGCAACTTCGACCACGAATTATTCGAGGTTATATTGAATTCAGGTGACTCATTTACCATACAAGATGGTAACGAATTAACAGTGGAGGTCTCTGCTGAAATGTCAGGTTGTGAAGGTTCTGGTGGCCCCTTCGGAGGTAGTTGCGAAGCAGAAGTTGCTTGGAACGAGATAGATGGAGAAAGCAATCGGTATTCACAAATGGAAGTAGAAACCAACGCGATTGCAGATAGCGAGGTCGTCCTGCAAAGAGACGGGGCTGAACTCGCAGATGGTGTAGAATTGGAATGGTATCCGAACGATGTTTTGACTGATAGAACAATGCAATTTTCCTTTGATGTGAAGAGCGCCTTCGGCAGAGATGATATGGATTCTGTGAAGTTATTGATGCGGGATCCAAATGGAAACTACCGTATAGATCACGAGATTTCATCCGATGATGATGGTATTAGAGACACAAGTCAAGGAATTTTTGGCACCTATACATGGACATATCCAAGCGGACTTCCATCCGGAGAATACACCGTAGAATTGGAAATTACGGATGTTCAAGGTAACGCCTTCCTAGTCGAACACGAACCTGTTGAAATGAAACAATGGGGAGTTGCGATTAACCACAGGGAAGATAGAACAGTGGAATATATTGCACCTGACGAAACAACACCGGTACCACTTCAGTTAGTCCACAGAGGTGACTCTACCAAATCGATGTCTGTAGAACTTGAATTACTCACAAACTTAGGTAGCTCATGGCTTGTAGAGTTCGACTCTCCTGGTGGCTACACTTTGAATTCAGGAGGCGATATATTGAATCCAATACTTACCATAACTGCTCCTGACGACTTGACAGGAGCACCTAACAAAATTGAGATTAGAGCTGTTGCTGAAGCCACAATAGAAGGTGTTCAAACTGTTGTCCATCAAGATCTACTTACTCTTGATTTGGAAAAATTAGAAGTTTACCAACCTCCAGATGTATCGATATGGAATGAAGTTCATGACATACCGATTGCTAACTCTAGCCGAGTCGGTGATATCGATCCAACAATTCCTAGATATGTCGAGGATAACCAATTCAATACCTTCTTACTAGAAATTTTCAACACAGGATTCGACACGGATAATTTCAGAGTGGATATTCTTAAGCGCTCGAAATCAATTATCCAGATTTATGATAATGATACGGGCGAACGAATCCTAGAAGATGAGGGGGATGGAACTTTCCATATACCTCCCTTAGAGAGACATTCAACTCAGGTTCTTCGGTTGAATGTAAAACCTTCCGCAGACAGAGAAGATTCTGATATAGGAATGATAGAGGTCGAAGTGATAAGTAGTGGAAATGCCTCACTTAGAACGACAGTTGAATTTACAATTCAGAGGACATTTGGAATTCGTGCAGAAGTATCCCAAGATTGCGACGGCACCCCGCTAGGTCACATCCAAGTATCTCTTTGTTCAACTCTAAACGACCCTGAAGTGAATCTTCGCGCTCGTATAACAAATAGTATGGCAAGTGGAGAATCAACTACCAAATGGCAGATTATCAATCCAGCGAGCCTTCCAGAGAATACAGATAGATTAGCGGCTTATGGACAATGGGAGTACCGGATATTAGACCAAAATGGGTCTGCTGTACCTCAGGTGTCTCTTGGTCCGGGCGATTTCACAGAAGTGTTTGTGGTAGTCACCCTCACAGACCAAGTCATCGTGGGCAACCACACAGTTTACCTAAGAATACGGGAGGATACATCTGATTCAAATCCAAGATATTTCGATTTGCCAATGGTCTTCGAAGTCGATGCCGATGAGCCTGATTTGTCAATTGTACAGGTCACTTCAAACCGAAAACTTGCGCCTGGTGGTTTCTATGACTTCCAGTTTGAAGTTCGAAACAAAGGTAACAGCCCACTAATGGTCTTGCTTGATGCTGAAGTCGATGGGGCCAATGGATGGAACGTGGATATTGGAGGGCCTACAGGTACAAGATTAATTGAATTGGATGCCTTTGAAGAAGTGACATTCATTCTCGAAGTATCCGTTCCATCCTCCGCAAACAACGGGGATACAGCAAAGATTGTGATTACAGCGGAGCCTCACGATACTGAGCAAAGTTGGCCTGAGGAATATACTGCTGAAAAGAATCTCAATATGGTGGTTGGAATCGATGGTATTTTTGATCGTTTAATCAACGAGGTAACAAATCCTCGTGCATCTACATTAATCATCATGGTAGTCGGGATTTTGTTAATTTTCGCGGGTGTCCAAAGTCGTATGAATAGGAGAAAGTGGGCCGCCCATTTGGCTCTGCTGGAGGCTATGAAAGAAGCCGACAATGATGACGATATTGCAGGTTCTGAAGAAGTTTCTGAGACTCCAATTATTGAAGAAGAAGAAGAGCAAGAGATGGTTTACGACGATGATGACATAGAACTCGTATGAGTTGACTTGTATTCCTCGTCCGAACGACGCTCCATTCTGCTTAAGACAGGTATGAACCGCCGTAGGCGGTAGAGGGAGTACTTGATGTTCGACATTTCGGGGCAGAATAATCTTGTAATCGCCCGAAGAAAAGAACGTTCAGCGGTTCTCTTCACGCTTCTCATGTTGTTAACATCTTATTCTGCTATAGAATTTGCAGCATGGGAGGCTATGGGTTCGACGGACGCAGATGGAGATGGACTTCCATATGGTTTGGAGTACTACATCAACACTCAACCGCAAGATTGGGATTCAGATGGCGATGGTTTACCCGATGGTTGGGAATGGCAGTATGGTCTCGACCCCCTTTCAGCCTCAGGAATTAACGGCTCTACCGGAGACCCTGATGGCGATTCCCTGACGAATCTCAACGAATACCAGTATGGAATCCCCTCTAATTGGGACTCGGCAACTACACCAAACAAGCTCGATAATGGAGTTTGGTGGAATGGCACAGTTCCAGTAAGTAATTGGGACGAAGAGAGTGCAATGCAATTGATTCAGGGATTGAACTCTGATGGAGCTGATGAGGATCCGATGGGGAATATTTGTTTCAACACATTCGATGATGATCACGATGGAATGGTAGACACTTGGGATGGAGACAATGACGGTGATGCCGATTGTTCTAGCAACGACGATGATGGTGATAACTTAACCGACGAAGATCCAGATGGTTGGGACACTGATGGTGATGGAATGCCTGATGGCTGGGAAGTTGCTAACAATCTTGACCCAACCTCAAATTCAGGGGATGATGGTACTAATGGAGACCCTGACGGTGACGGCTTAATCAACCTCTATGAATATGTTAATCCTGCTTGGGATACAAGAAACGGTACTACAAACCCACCTACTCAATATTGGAAACCAGGGCCAGATAACCGAACAAATACTGAATCCCCTTGTAATCCCGTATTGGGACTAGGTCCTGGTTCGCCACCTTGTTCTCTGTTTACTGCAGAAGTCGATGGAATTACCTACACCGATCCCAACAACAATGATACTGATGGAGATGGGTTAAATGATTCATACGAAGCACTCGTCCTTCTGACAGATCCAACTGCTGCAGATACGGATGGGGATGGAATCTCTGATGGTGTCGAGGTAAATGGCTCATATGGAAACCCTCCCCAAGCCTCTGATCCTAGGAATAACAATACGGATGGCGACCAATTCGATGATGGAGAAGAGGATACTAATTTCAATGGAGTCGTTGATGGGAACGAAACCGACCCTACTAGAATAGAGGATGCTGGAGATTTTGATGGGGATGGAATACAAAATTGGGAAGAAAATGCCACATGTACTCTATGGGATGTAGCCGACACTGACGGTGGAGGTATTGATGACGGCACAGAACTCTCTCCAGCTCATGCTACAGATCCTTGTACGTCAACTTACGAAATATATCTTGACGTAATTACTTGGGTTCCAGTGGATTTTTCGGTAACTGTGAACAACACTAGCAAATTAGATCCAACTCCACTCGATTGGCGCCAAAATGGAGCACCTATGGCCTATTTTGAATCAGCAACTGGAAACAGAACTCCATTCCAATATACCTCAATAGACGGAAATATACTACGTTCAGTTTCCATAACTATGCCTTCAGATGCTCTTTATGTTGTCGTGGTGAATGGTTCCTGGTGCTGGGATGCATCCTTAGGCTCTGCCAATGAACAACATTGCGACGATGACTATCTAGATACAGATGGAGACGGACTTGCTGATTGGGAAGAATCACTTGGCTCTTGGGGCTATGAATCTGTACCTACATTATCGGATTCAGATGGAGATGGGGTCAATGATTTGGATGAAGTGCTCAATGCTACCGACCCATTGGAGCCTTGTGATAATCTCAATGATTTTGATGGTGACGGGCTGAACAATTATTTCGAAAATACCACAGGTTGCCCACTCATTTTTGGTATTGAAAATGGAAATATGTCCTTGGACAATTACACAACTCTGTGGAACAATTCCGACACCGATAATGGTGGAGTAATTGATTATCAAGAGTATCTCGATGGAACTAATCCTCAGAACAACCCGAATGACGATATGAACCCATTGGATACAGATGGAGATGGGATTCCAGATACTATAGAAAGAGAATTGGGAACAGATTGGCTGGACCCAGACACGGATGGAGGCGGTATTCCAGATGGTGACGAATGTCTTCCGGAATACTGGGATAATGACTGTATAGATTCTCCTTTCAGCCCTTGGGATCCGACTGATGATATCTCTACAAACATGCTATACTTCTTTGCAGAGAATACCACAATTGGAATTGACTTCAATCAAACCCACTATTGGAGATGGCACACGTATGATTACTACACTGGTGTTTCATGGGGTGTCAACAAAACACTCGTTGGTTATACTCAGATGTTCCCGACATGGTCAACAACTCAAGGGGTCGCACATCCAGACTTTTGGGATAATTCTGCCTTACATTCGTGGCAAATATCATTCAGCAACAATGGTATACTAAGTCCAGGAGAGGAATTGATTGCACCTTACAATGCTGTCAATTATACAAGTTGGAGCGATACCTCAACCGGCCTCAATTTCTCAAATTACACTAGGGATGTTCTGATAGATTCCTCTACTATTGATGAATTGTTTGTCACTACACCTCAGGTCATCTTTACCGATGCGATTAGAGACAATACTACAGCTTTCCAAAATAGTACATATGCTACTGAATATGATGGATTCGATAATGTGTCAATTATCACACAACAGGTGCTAGACGAAAGTGGGTGGGTATCTGCTTGGGATAAGATTGAGGCAATCCAACAATTCCTCATCAACGGAAACAACACAACAACATTCCTGAGGAATTATGCCGGCTCTAATCTGAATCGAACAACGTCATCAGGTGTGTCAGAAGCACTGGATGATACTACAGTGTGGATTCTAGAAGAGGCTCAACAAGGAGATTGTGATGAGTTTGCCACAGTCTTCGCAGCGATGTTGAGAAGTATTGGTCTACCTACAAGAAAGGTAACGGGATTCTCGGGTGGAACTTGGGTTGACAATGGATTCGAAGTTTATGGTAATGATTTCTCATGGTGGGTGGAAGTCCACCTTCAAACTAATGCAAATCAAGGAGAATTAGACCTTGGTTGGATTCCATTTGAAGCCTGTCCTGAGGCCTCCGTGGTCGAAGTTGTGGATGAGACATATTCACCAGATACCTTGGACAGGGATTATTCTTCAGGTAACATTACACTCAATGGAACATTACAATTTGTAAGTAATTCTTCGAGCATTGAGGGAATCACAGTAGAACTTTACTTGGTACCAGATAATGAAACGGCAAATGTTCCAGGTAGCGCTGCACAGTCAAGTAGACTGATTGGTACTACTGTTACTGATTCAGAAGGATTCTTTTCATTCAATGGCTCTCCCACTGAGATGATTAGTCCAGGATATGGTTCCTTAGTCGTGGTAACTCAATCCAAGGGGTATGTAGGCGTTCAGGGAATTTCATTCCCATGGAGAATTAATGTCACAGATGATGTAAATTTGGCGATTAGCTACCCAGTACCCACAGATCAGCCTATGCTAGGAGTGGGTGTAAGTACAACCGTTACTGGTTATTTGGCATTAGAAAATTTGCCTCAAACCGACCCCGCAATTCTCGATAGCCTCCAAGTTCTCATCAACTACACAACAATAGAAGACGGTGATGTTAACCTAATTACCGAGGTTGGTTCAGGAGGATACTTTGAATTTGTAGTTCCTATTTCTGAAAATGAGTCGCTAGGCTTGATTAATGCCAGTATGGAATTCTTAGGTTGGCATCAGAGTGACTTGAATAATGCCAGTGTCCCCGAATATCATCTAAGACCAACGATGTTAGATTTTAATTTCAATATCACACCCTCACCTGATCTTTCAATATCTCTGGAAGGCAGTGATTCGAATAACTCAATCCTTGATATTAATCAATTAGTTTTCATTAATGGGACCGCAGTTAGTAGAGGCCCTAATGCCGACCCATTGAATGGTACACTTATTTTCCAGATGCGAAGAGCTGGAACAAATGGTCCCTATACAGACCTCGCAACATGGGATTTAAACTCCAGTAATTGGACTACTTCTCCCGGTCAGTTTTCAATTCAATGGGACTTCAATGAGTCGACCGTGCCAATACCTGCAGGCTTTGTGGATGTGAAATTTAAGTACACAGCAGATGACTTATTCGCTTCTGATGAGGAGACTTTTGCTTCGACTTTTGGTATTAGGTCATATGTGGAATTTGAATATACACTAAATCCAAAGGAGAGGGGTCTTGAAGCAATAATCGAAGTTCAATTATCTGATCATACCGGTACTTCGGTTGCTGATTTCCCGGGTACATATGCTGTCGATTTTAATGGCACTGAGGTGTTCAACATAACCGACCCTGACTCGGGTAATTTCAACGTAGTTTGGTCACCAAATTCCGATATGTTTGCAGGGGACTACGATTGGGAACTCAACTATACAGGCTCTACTTGGCTCAGGCCAACTTCCGTTACCGACAAAATCCGTATACAGGGCAGGGCGAATGTAACCGTGACTTTGGGCTCAGAGTGGACCGATAGGGGTGCCGTAACTTGGGTGTCTGGTTTCGCTCAGGATATATTCCATCTAACTCCAATTACCGGTAACAATTCCTCTATTGTTATCCAAATGGAGACCCCCTCAGAACTTCCTCCTGGGCCAGACGGTAGCCCTGCGCCTCCAGTTATTGTCCCTCTCGTCAGCGGTTGGATAAATCAGACAACCGGATTTTACAATTATTCCTTCATCATGCCAAGTGATGTCAGATCTGGAGCCTATTTCCTTAGATTTGTGCTAGATTTCTCAACCAACTCAGAGGTTCTTGGCCCGTTCTACACTACACTAGTCCAAACAAGGGTACTTGCAGGCCTTCAAAGTGAATTTGTGGTGGATGCAGAACCCCAATCAATCATAGTCATCGCCGGAACAACTCTCATTGTTAATGCAACAATTTCAGATGCCGCAGATGATTCTATCGTATCCGATGTGGATGTTGACCTATACTTCGATTGGGGTGGTCCGAATCAGGTAATAATAGATACAGCCACAACAGATGTCGATGGTGTTGCGAGATTTAATCCGACTATTCTAGAGGATACTACTCCTGGCTTCTATGATCTTCGTGTTCATGCCTCTGATGACATTACAGATAACCTAACAGATAACGACCCAGGGCGCTGGCTCGGCAATGATACATTCGCGAACCTAACCGTCCAAGTAAACAGCCAGGTCGAGATTATCTCAATACCCCAAGAGGTCACAGCGGGCCAATCATTCACACTTACAGGACGAGTCTTAGATGGATTTGATGGAAATAGAAGCGTAAGTGGACCAATGGCGGTTGAAGTCTTCTTCCTAAATGATTCAAGCGAAACACTTGTGTCCAGTCACACCACAACAAACAATGGTTCGTTCTCGGTATCTGTACCGACTGATCCATTTGGAGATGGAGTATCAAGCGGCTCGAAGACAGTAGTCGTCAGCGTGATTGAAGGAAGTACCCCGTTCTATCTTACAGGTACTGGCAATGCTTCTATCTTAGTTAAGGGCGTTACTCGATTCACAGACAGAACTCCAATAATTCAGACCGTCGTCGACAGGGGTACATCAATTACTTTCGGAGCTAGATTGACAGAGTTTTCAGATAATGACCTTCCAGTTGGAGGTGCAGACGTTGCAGCTAAGTTCCACGATACATGGTTGACCGAGGGAGTTACTAATGGCCAAGGTCAAATTAATTTCACATTCGACGTCCCACATTCTCATCCACTTGGGCTAATCGGCATCACCCTGTACTTCAACGGTTCATCAACCCTACTTTCAACTACAACAGTGATGAATCAAATATTCGTTCGTTCTCCAACGAACCTAACAATCTCGACTATCACAGAAAATCCAGTTGCTGGTGAATCATTCAATGTTAGTGGTACTTTACTTTCTAGCAATGGAACCGGAATAATGGATAGGACCGGAGCCGCTTTACCTTCTTCACTTACATTCTCGATTGACGGTACTGATTCTGGTTTCCAAGCAACAGGCGGTGTTGTTAATCCAAATGGAACTTGGAGTGCTGTGATAACCCTCGGATTATCTTTCCCAAGAGGGACCCATAATCTCACTGCAAGTTACACACCAACCGTAAATTACTACGGTTCTAGTAGCGACATAGCTAATTTCGACAGTAGGGGATACTCACTAATCTCAATTTTAGATCCAGCAGATTTAGACCCTGACAGAAGAGTTATTCGAGGCAATGACGTTAGTGTCAATCTCTCAATAATCGATAACGCAGGTCAGTTGGTTGATAATGCACAAATAGAGATCCTTGTTGATGGGTCATTCTTGCAATCTGTTACTACGGATGCAACCGGCAGAGCATCACTGAACATCCCAGTAGATTCACAAAGGACCCAAGGACCTATGTTGATTTCTGCAGAATTCACAGGAATAAGTGGTTCAACGGGTTTGATTGGAGATTCCACTTGGTCTCGAGTGATAGTTCTAGCTCCAACTGTGATCGAATTCTCAGATTTGACTGGGTCAATGATTGCTGGAGAAAACATAACCTTCACCGGCACGCTTCTAGATGAACATGGTCAATTATTGACTGACAACGGTTTGATTTCAGGAGGAGTAATCCATATTTGGATAGATGGAATTGATGTTGGTTCATCCTACACAACAATATCCAATGCAACAACTGGGCAATGGACAGTAACCTATGATCTGCCATTAGACATGGATTATGGGGCTCATACAGTTACTGCAAGATTCCTAGGTGGATTTACTTGGGTAGACCCAATGGGTCAAGGAGATTCCTTGAATCCTGAATACTACCTACCCTCTGCCACTACAGTTGGATTCAATGTGACACAAACATCACAAGTGGTTCTCACGACACCTCCAGGAGAGGTGGATAGAAATCAACTACTTCTGATAGAGGGAATGCTTACCGATGGAGCAGGGCGTACACTGGGTGACAGATATCTAGAAGTCACAATGAATGATCAATTTTTGACCGGACTCCAAGTTGAAGAAAATGGCACATTCAGTGTATACCTCCCGATTCCACCTGATATGCCACTCGGTCCTCGATTGGTAAGGATAATTTTCCAAGGGGAGGAATTCATACTAACTTCAAATTCAACCACAGTATTCACAGTCTATGCACCTACTATCATATCGATAGACCCCCCAAGTGCTTATGCTGTAGGGGATGAAATGAGACTAACGGGTTCAGTTAGAGATAATCTTCCGGATGGTGGGTTGGCAAACCACTCGCTAGAGATTTTCATTGATGGGACCTTGGTAGGAATTACGACAAGCCGAGAAAACGGAGAATGGTCATTTAATTGGGTGGTATCTGACTTCCTAGACATCGGTTTCCATACAATTACTGTGTCCGCACCAGCACAAGGATACTACAGAACAGGAAGTGTAGATGCCAATCTAACCATAGCTTACCACACTGCGATTAATCTGCAGGTAGATGATGTGTCGGTTACTAGGGGAGAACAATGGAACTTCTCGGGCCGCTTGTTTGACTCAGATACTGCTGGAGCTCCTGGCCTCTCAGGTCGGGAAATTATCGTCTCTCTTGATGGTGTAGAAATCAATCGAATTACTACAGGAGACGATGGAGTATTCGAATTTGATTACTCAATTGGCTACCTTATCTCAAGAGGGGGACACGATATCAGATTTACCTTTGAGGGTCAAACATTCTACCTTCCCGTTGAATATAACATGACAGTATATGCTAAGGCAGATGTCCAAATCGAGGTTCTTTGGGAGACTGACTTGATAATCCGTTCAGATGATTCTAAGGACATTAAATTAGTTGCTAGGATAGTCGAAGTTGGCGGTGAAAGTAACGTCATTGAAGGTATGGAAGTAGTCTTGCTTTGGAATAGTTTAGCAGAACCATCTAATCTTGTTTGGGACGAATCCACAGGTCACTTCGAACTAAACTCTCCTGCTCGCTCTACCATGCCTCCTGGAGAACTCTCTCTAACAATATCTGCACTCCCAGATGCTGATAGATTCTTGAATGGTGTAGATGTTGAGCATATTGTCAATATTCGAGTTCCTGTGTCATTTACATTTACACCGGAAAATCATCACATCAAGGAAAATCAGCGGCGAATAAATGGCACAGTTACAGTTACTGCCAATGACACAGGCTTACCTGTAGAAGGAATTTCAATTGTTGCCAGACTTGTCAATCAATCTGTAATACATTTCCAAAATGTCAAACTCACGGATTCAAATGGCGTAATGGATTATGATTTCACTATACAAAATCAACCAGCATTTTACGACAAAAATAGATGGGGTGAATTAACTCTATTATTCCAAACAGATTCTCAATTAATTAGTCCGAATGATCGATTGTGGTTGAATAACGATTATTCTGGTATTGAAATGACCTACGAAGATCCAGCTCCACTCTTCACATTCTGGCAAATTTTAGCAATTATTGGAATAATACTGATTTTAGGCACCCTAGTTGGATTAGCATTATCCCTCAGAAAACGTCGTTTGGCGGCTATTGATGAGATGGCAGGAATCTTCAGTTATACTGCTGAATTACTTGCTGCAGGAGATGAAATCCGTGAGGCTATTTTCTCTTGCTATGAGAGCCTTTGTAACATTCTAATGAGAAACGGATTCCTACGCAGAGACTTTGAAACTGTCAGAGAATTCGAAATGGCAATCAGGAAGGCTCTACCAATTAGTGAGGAAGCTCTTGTGGCACTAGATCGAATTTTCGAAGAGGCGAGATATTCGTCCCACAAGTTAGGGGATGGACACAGACAAAACGCTCAGCATGCGCTATCGATGGTATTGCAAGAAATCGATGAGTTACAAGACGTGCCAGAGAGAGATTCATTTGATCTCAGTGAGGCAGTCGCCTGATCAATCAAAATTCAGATGAAGAATTCCATCTGTAAGGATTGCCGAATCAACATCCATTGACGCTGGAACTGAAAGGGTGTGAATCATCCCTCCGAAGCGTTCAGGGGCAATCACTCGGACTAATCTTCTACCATCGTCTATTGACGTAGTTACCGAAAGTTCAGTTAAAGAATCCATATCTAAAATGATGTCAAATCCCGCTTTCGCCGCCTCTCGATCTAATTCATCGAAGGCAACACTATCTGAATCTAATGACCTAGAATTTGTCTTTGACTCATCTATTCTACCAGAAATTTGAGTCAATACCTCGTTATGATTATTTTTTGCCGATTCAAGATGCCGAAGGTCTGCCAAAAATCGTTTGTGCATGGTCTCGGCATCTATATCCAATCCTCTATCCAGAGTGTCATCTAATTCTTCACCAAGGGTCTCGGAACCTAAAATTTCGACCTTCCGCCACATATCACTCAACCTCGCGAATAATCCGACTTTGATGAATCCATTGTCTGAATCTCACTCTATAGCTGGTTCCGGAAAGCGTTGGAAGAACCTCTTGGCAAGACGACCAGTTCTCTCCGCGTCTTGGCTTCTCATCACCATGAGGTTGTTAGGGATACAAAATTTGTACGGCTTTTCTCTAATCCTTTTTTCTAGTATCACTACAAGTGCTCTATCCTCAGCTTTCCTTATTGGTCGACCAATCGCTTGTAGTACACTGTTTACCGCAGGTTGATGGCTAGAATATCTTCTCGCAGAATTAATTCCGAACTTATCTTGACAATATTCTGTCAATGCTTTCTGTCGTGCGCTTGGAGGTGGTACAGGTAGTCCAATGCAAATTACTGCGTCCAGTATATTTTCAGGATAATCAACACCTTCCGCTAATTTTCCCGAGAGAACTCCACAAAGCATAATTCTGTCATTTGTTCTGCGTTTACGATATAGATTTTCAACCATTTCTGAGACTTGTCGCTTACTCATCCGAGGGTTCTCTTTCTCTATTTTAATCCCCCAAGGCACCCACCGGCAATCGTCCAGTACCATATCCAGCATAGCATAGCTTTGAGCAAAAAGCGCAACATGACCTGGCGTATTTCGTAATATCTCTATCACATGATCACGTATATTGTTAGTATTGGCCTCGCCACGTTCTGTGTATCTAGAAGTAGTATTTTGAGCAACTAAAACAGGTCTCCTTTCAGATAAGAATGGAGAATCATAGTCCTTTGCGAAAACTCGCTTTTGTTCATCTTCAGGTAATCGCAGTAGATCTCGATACATTTCAGGGGGGTATAAGGTTCCTGACATGAGTATGGAGCCACGGCAAGATGAGAACAGCGGTCCGGATACAACTCCGGGGTCGAGAAGAAATGATCTCACCCTAGGTTCATCCAGTAATTTGTCAAAAACCAATACAAGAGCGGATGAATTTTCATATTGCCCACAAGTTGTAATGAATGCAGCCAACCTTTCACTGCTTGTTTCCCTCTCATCATCGTCCTCATTTTCTAGATCGACACGTACAGAGTATAGTTGTGCTACGAGTCTATGAAGGCTAGAGAATTTTCCTTTCGTTTTTTCTTCCAGGGTTTCGTTGAGTATACTTTCCATTTCTTCTAGTAGGTTTTTTGTCTCAACTTGCATATCATCCTCATCAGAGCGAGCCAATTCCTTTTCTCTTGCTGAGAACCACGCTGGCATTTGGGATTGAAGGCGTTTAAGCGATCTTTCAGCCCACTCCATTTCATCTAATTCTACATCTTCTCCCTTAGATGAAGCCAATTCAATGGCAGTTTCCAAGTGTTCTTGTACTTCGAATCTAGCATCTCGAAAGGTGTTAGAAATTATTCTACGTTCCATCCCATTACGTACTCTATCTGGTAAATTATGTGCTTCATCTACAACCAAAATAGTGTTTTCAATATCTACTCCCATAGATGCTAACGATGCTTCCCTAACACTATCGATGAAAACGTGATTGTAATCACAAACCAATATGTCACAATTCTTCACAGCCTCTCTTGCTGTCGCCCATGGGCAGAGATTAACACGTCTACTATTCTGGATTAATTCATCAACATGAGTCGCTCTTCGGAGAATATTCGCTTGCATGTCGGCTCTCAATTCCTCCCTCATCGTCCCGTCTAACTGATCTTCACAATCACATTTCCCAGTCATTCTGTCTACATTTTGACACATGCCTTCACGACCGATTAAATCTACCAATCGTATTGATGGCTCAGTTGATCCAAGTTTATGGTTGATTTTCAATACCGTGTCTACTACAATCTTATGTTGTGATTGTCGACCTGTGAGGAATAAAACCTTCAAATTATCAGAACTCGATCTCTGTACCTTGATTGCGCTAGCTAATGAGGCAGCCGTTTTCCCTATCCCAGTGGGGGCCGAAGCTAGCAAAGTGCCCTCGCACAACAAGGCCTCAATCCCATCTGATATCATGTCTGACTGAGATTCCCTAGCCTCAGGGTGAGCGAAGTATCTCGTCGAGGAATCGACTACTTCCGCCGCCATGGTTTCTTCGCTGCTGATAGACCGCCCAAGAAGATTGGCTCTCTCAATTATAGAAAAGCGGTCTAAATTAGATATCAGAAATAATTGCTAAATTACCACTGATGATCAAATGATCAGCATGACTAATCTGGAAGGAATGGGTGTGCCCCGCCCGAATTGGGCGGGACGGTGTGTGTTGAGTTTCAATTATCACGATTCTCTAGATCATGATGTCTGCTACGTGGTGAAAGGTCAGGTCGCTTGTGTCGAGGAGCATCCGATGGCGAGTAACCTACTGCATTGGATAGTTTAGCTCTCTTTCGAAGACCATTGAATCCTACTGTGAAGACAGCAGGAGATGATGATTGTGCGGAGGGGCGACTGTGCCGCCCCCCCGCGGAGTTTGAGTGCATCCCATTCTCACCCATGTCTCTCACCTCATTGTTCAGTCGAATCGTCAAATCGAGCACGAAGCTCTTCCAGGCGCTTACTAAGCACTGCATCGACTGTCGCATCGTCTGTAGAGGAACGCGCTATGTGTTCGCGCGCCGCATATCTCAGGACTACATCTGGTTGTTCTCCATGAATTCGACAAAAGTCATCCAAACGAACACTCAGGTCAGGCCCTAACTCTACCTCGATACGGGTGCCAGAGGAAAATGCAGGTGTTGTCAGATATCTCCTGATGGCTTCTCTAATAACATCAGACTTGTTTCTCATCCCATCGAACCCTACTTTACGCTCAAGTTCGAGCAAGTAGTCTTCTGGAATCCTTAACGAAATCATAGGGCTTTGACCTGCCACACTGCCTTCCTCCTAAACTTCTGAGACCGCCTTGGGGTATTAAACGTATTGCAATTGTAGTACAAATGAATTACATTTATTGGAAAATTTCAGTAACATTCTCCAATTCTCTCAATCTTCCATCATTTATCCATCTCAGTTCAGTTGAAGGGGGATGGTTATCTCGGAGCACTGCAGGTTGTATCATGAAGGTCATCAACGACACAATTCATGGGCAAATTTCTCTTGATGGAGTCAGGGAAGAATTGCTCTCTACGCCAGAGATGAACAAGCTGAGTCATATCAAACAATTAGGTCTTGCACATCTCGTATTTCCTGGGGCTCACCATACACGTTTCGAACATTCACTTGGAGTCTCTCATGTAGGGGGGATGATGGCGGATGCAATGTCATTAGATGACTCAGAAAAGACACTGGTTCAAATTGCAGGAATGTTGCATGATGTGGGGCATGGTCCGTATTCACACACACTTGAACACATACTGCATGAAAGAGGTGGACTCGACCATATGTCAATTACTGAAGGTATAATCCTTGGTGAATATGATGTACTAAGGAAAGATGAAGAGTCTATTTTTGAAAACAGAAAACGGATTCCTGATATTCTAGAATCTTACAATATTGAACCAGAAGATGTTGCCAGTTTGATCCGAGGACCAGATGCAAAAGGCTCAGAGAGAACTCTACTGTCTTGGACCGATGGTAAGGAAGATCTGGTGGCAGAGGACAAAACTCTCGGCCATTTGGTTCACGGCCCGGTAGATTGCGATCAGATGGATTACCTATTGCGTGACTCTCATTTTACAGGAGTCACCCATGGAATTGTTGACCACCATCGTTTGATTTCATGCCTAAGAAGACATGGAGGTGACATTGCTGTTGAAGAGGGAGGTCTTGCTTCTCTAGAAGGGATGTTACTTGCTAGAGGTTTGATGTATAGTGCCGTTTACTTCCACCGGGTGACAAGAGTGACGGAGGTCATGCTTAGTAGAGCAGTAGAGCGTTCGGAAGATTCACTCCCGGACCCCAAAGATATGCAGAGAAGTGTCGATGCGGAAATTTGGCAAGCGCTTTACGAAGCTGGGGATTACTCAAGAGATATGATGAGGCGACTAAAGTATCGTCAAATGCTAAAGGTTGCTGCAAGTAGAAGACAGGGAGATTTGTCAGATTCCCAAATAGAACGATTAATTGAAATCGCAAACAGTTCGAAGAAGAGAAGAGAAATTGAAGATGATCTGGCTCATCGAGCAGGTCTAGAACCAGGGTATGTTGCAATTGATGTCCCTAGTGTCAAACTTCTATTATCTGAGCCTAGAATGGATGCTGTTGATATTCGAATTATTGGTGATGATGGTAGAACTAGAAAGATGAGTGAACATACTCCAATAGCAGATGCTCTGAGAAAGAGACAAGTTAGTCAAGCAGTAGTATACGTAATGACTCTCTCAGGATACGAGAAATCAGTCGCAGAATTAGCTGAAAGATATCTCTTTGGTTGATTTCTCAACTGCCCCTTCGGGGCAGTCTGGCCAGTGTACTCAGGCATATTCTTCAAAAGGGGAACTCCGGTCGCCGAAGCGTCCGGTGTCGACATAGAGAATCGGATACAAACGTCGGTGAATCAAATGGATAAGACGATGAAAGAAGTATATGATAGCGTAATTGCAAGAGATCCAAACCAACCAGAGTTCCATCAAGCGGTTGAGGAGGTCTTAGAGAGTCTTGGCCCGGTTATTCAGCAACACCCTGAATATCTTCCAGTCGTAAGATCTGTAGTAGAGGCTGAAAGAATTATTCAATTCCGAGTACCTTGGTACGATGATAACGGTGAACTTCAGGTAAATCGTGGATTTAGAATTCAAATGAATAGCGCGATCGGTCCATACAAAGGTGGACTGAGGTTCCACCCTTCTGTCAATCAATCAATCCTGAAATTCCTCGCCTTTGAACAGGTGTTCAAAAACAGCCTTACCCAACTTCCAATGGGTGGAGGTAAGGGAGGTTCAGATTTTGACCCAAAGGGTAAGTCTGACCAAGAAGTAATGCGTTTTTGTCAGTCATTCATGATTGAGTTGTGGAGGCATATTGGTGCAGATTGTGACGTTCCAGCCGGCGATATCGGAGTAGGAGGTCGAGAAATCGGTTACCTATTCGGTATGTACAAGAAATTGCAAAATGAATTTACAGGTGTTCTAACTGGTAAAGGACTAGCATATGGTGGTTCTCTAATCCGGCCTGAAGCCACAGGCTACGGCACGGTATATTTCGCTCGAGAAATGTTGGCTACTCAAGGCAAATCATTCGAAGGAGCAAAGGTATCAATCAGCGGAAGTGGAAATGTTGCTCAATTTGCAGTCGAAAAGGTGCTCGACCTTGGAGGGATTCCGGTTACTTTGTCTGATTCCTCTGGTTGGATTTACGACCCTTCAGGTATCGATAGAGAAAAATTAGCCTGGATAATGGACTTGAAGAACAACCGCAGGGGCAGAATAAAGGAATATGCTGATAATTTCGAAGGAGTAACTTACAATCCCTCTGAACCTGAACCTGCACTTAACGGACTATGGGGTGTCGATGTCGATATCGCTCTGCCCTGCGCAACTCAAAACGAAGTTAATGGCGAGGAGGCTCAAATGTTAGTTGACAATAATGTCGTCGCGGTCGCAGAGGGCGCAAATATGCCTTGTACACCAGAAGCGGTTGAAGTATTCCACAAAAATGGAATTTTGTTCGCTCCCGGTAAGGCCAGTAACGCTGGTGGTGTAGCCACCTCTGGACTGGAGATGAGCCAAAACTCACTTCGACTTTCTTGGACCCGTGAAGAGGTAGATTCTCGTCTCGAAGCGATAATGGTCAATATTCACAAAGAA
>Ga0181567_10001127_pt1 | contig 20299 bp, 23 predicted proteins | sample 101ome_14_FD_133761 | JGI IMG/M metagenome (GOLD analysis project Ga0181567, IMG submission 133761) | Coastal salt marsh microbial communities from the Groves Creek Marsh, Skidaway Island, Georgia - 101403AT metaG (megahit assembly) | ecosystem: Environmental > Aquatic > Marine > Intertidal...
AAATTCTACGCTATAGCCAAAATCAGGGCTGCGATGCAGCCCTGACATGAATCCGCGAACTCGCTCTTGAGCCCACCAGTATAAATCATTGATTTCTTCCGTATTCACACTGCTAACTTAACGCTAGTTTTTGCCGTGCCCAAGCAGAAAGAGTCAGAAAATCAACAGGCACTTCAGATTGAATCATCTCAAGCATGAGCTCCATTTTTTTATGGAGTAATCTAACTCGAATGAACAAACTATCTGGAAACCCCTCACCTCTCAACATGTGCGCCTTGTTAGCAATCTCCATATGCTCTATAAGCAAAGCTGTTCTATTGAGCGCGTTCTTATAGTACGATAGGAAGGTATGCTCGAAACGAGCGCTCACACCTTGGTCTAGGTCATTGCAAATAGCGATAATATCATCCTTTATTTTAAAGGCAAGATTAAATGTACCATTGCTATGATAACCTCTGGTCAATTGTTGTATGGTCCTGTTAATGGACAACGACTCTTGATAAATAGGCTGCGAAAGTGCTGTATTCATGGTTATTTAGATTTAAGGATGAGTTGAATCTGAAGTTGGTATACCCGCATCTTTAACAGTTCCTCTTGCAACAACTTATATAAATTCTCCACCTCCATTATGGTATATGCCAAACCAGGAAATTCCAAACCACGCTTGAGCATTAGATCAATCATGGTTTTGAATTCTATAACTAATTGGATAAACACGCCATAGTGAGAAATCTGACGCTCAATTCCTCCAACAGAATGGTAGTTGCAGATTACATCGGTCATGCGAGTATGGCAGCTTAGCATGTTATCATATATAGGCTGCCCCTTCAAGTAATGGAAATAAGATAAAATATTATGTGCGGTTTGTTGCAAGTAAAAAGAGCTCTTGCTCTGGATTAAATTGGAACTATTATACATAGTAGATCATGTTATAAGATTTTGTTTTAATGGCAGTTAGGGCTTCGATAGATAGGTAACGCCTTCGAAAGAAATAGGCTTCTACCCATCTCATGATTGTTTTTCTGATTTTGTGCATGACATGGTTTTTTATGTTCTTTCTAAAACTACGAGGTCATTTCAATAAAATTGTGGGTTTTGAAAACTTTAGGTTATCCACACAATAGCCTATTTTAGGCGCATGATTATAACCAAGACCCCATTCCGCATTTCTTTTGTTGGCGGTGGTAGCGATTTACCGGCCTTTTTCGAAAAGCAAAAAGGTGCCGTGCTCAGCACGAGTATCAACAAATACATGTACATCAGCACGCACAAGTACTTTGAAGCAGATAAGGTGCGTTGTAAATACTCTTTAACGGAGACTGTTGATCGTATTGAAGATTTAAAACACCCGATTTTACGTACCGTTTTAAGTGATTTCAATCTGAATGGAATTGAGGTAAGTTCAATTGCCGATATCCCAGGTGGCACGGGCATGGGGAGCAGTTCAAGCTTCACTGTTGGGTTATTACATAATTTAAATACCTACATAGGTAATGAGGTTTCAAAGGAATCCCTCGGTGCAGGAGCATGCCGGATTGAAATTGATTTATTAGGAGAACCCATTGGAAAGCAAGACCAATATGCTGCAGCCTACGGTGGCCTAAACGTTATTGAATTCAATACTGACGGAACGGTTACTGTTGAACCTGTGAATATTTCGCCAGAGGTCCGGGTCCAATTGGACAAAAATCTCAAACTCTACTATCTTGGCAATCAGCGTTCTGCGAGCGCAATACTTGCTGAACAAAAGAAAAACACGTCCGCAGAAGACAAATTCAAAGCTTTGGAAACAATGGTTGGATTAGTGTACAAACTGCGTGATTGTATTGAAGCTGGTGATCTAGATTCTTTTGGGGCTTTGTTGCATGAAAATTGGCTACTCAAACAACGACTGGCATCTGGAATTACAACGCCGCAAATAACCAATACCTATGATGCAGGGCTCGCTGCCGGTGCACTTGGCGGTAAACTATTGGGAGCCGGTGGCGGTGGCTTTATGCTTTTCTACGCACCGGAAAATGTACATGATGCACTAGATGCCGCTATGCATTCCGTTGGCGCTACACCCTTCGATTTTAATATGGAAACAGAAGGATCAAAACTTATCCATATTGAAAGATAATTTCTACCTAGTGTAGTCTTTGATTTTCTTTACGTACTTTTGCCGCTCATTAATTATTAATTAACTGGGTTTCGGACCCTTGTAAAACAATTAATTATGGCAACAAAGATTCGTTTGCAACGCGGTGGACGCAAAGCACGTCCTATTTACTCAATCGTAGTGGCTGACTCTCGCGCTAAGCGTGACGGTCGTTTCATCGAGAAACTAGGTACGTACAACCCGAACACCAACCCAGCAACAATCGATCTAAACTTTGATTCAGCCCTATCTTGGGTAATGAAAGGTGCTCAACCAACGGATACTGCTCGTGCAATTCTATCTTACCGTGGTGTAATGATGAAGAAGCACTTGCTAGAAGGTGTTCGCAAAGGTGCCTTGACTGAAGAGCAAGCTGAAGCAAAATTTGATGCTTGGACTAACGAAAAGGAGTCTAAGATTCAAAACAAAGTAGAGTCATTGGCTAGTGCAGATGCGAAAGCAAAATCTGACCGTTTGGCTGCTGAAGCTGAAGTAAACAATGCACGTGTAGCTGCTATTGCTGCTGCAAATGCCCCAGCTGAAGAAGTAGAAGCTAGTGAAGAAGCTGCAGAAGAGGTAACTGAAGAAGTTGCTGCTGAAGCAGAAGAAGCTCCTGCAGAGGAAAGCGCAGAGTAATTGTGCAAAAGGAGCAGTGCTTTTCATTAGGTAAAATCACAAAACTCCACGGGTATAAAGGTGGATTGATATTACATATCGACTCCTCTACCCCACAATTCTTTAAAGATTTGGAATCAGTTTTCTTGGAAATTAACCAAGAGCTGGTTCCATTTTTTTTTGCTCAAAAGGGCAAGCTTAACGGCAAAAAGCTGCTCGTGTACTTTGAAGACATTAGTCCTGAACAAGCCAGTGCATTAGTCGGGCGGGATGCCTATTTGCCACAAAGCATGTTTCCCGAAGTTGAAGATGACCTGTATTACGACAAAGCGATCATTGGCTATGACGTAGTAGTCAAAGGTGATTCTATCGGTAAAATTGTAGATGTGGTAGAGAATACCAGCCAAAACTTGTTCGTTGTTTCCTCGGAATCAAGCGAACATCTCATTCCCGCCGTGGATCCTTTCATTTCAAGCCTAGATAAGGCGAAAAAAATCATTTATCTTGAGTTACCAGAAGGTTTACTTGACCTGTAACAGAAGATGAATGAAAAACCCGCATACGATCCCAGTTCATTACAACTGATTTATTCTGTATTGCTGATGGCACAGCTGGTTATCACAACCATCGTACTATATGCTGCACAGGAAAATGCTGTTATTGAGTTCATCATGGGCCAATTAAACCATAGCGTAATCCCTATTGTCGCGGTAGTCCTTGATTCCTTAGGTCGTACCATTTGGAACAAGGGCATAGTCAAAATAAGCCATACCGAAGAGCTGGAGGAAAAGTTAAAGATTCTAACACGCATTCATATTTGGCAGTGGATTATGGTCGAACTCGGAACCGTTCTCCTACTCACCTACACCTTGGTCGAATCAAATTTCATTTACTTCGTATTTGCTTTGGTGAATATCATCTATTTCTTCACCTTGCGACCTAAGATTTTTAGTTTGTCCGGAGGCGTATGAATTACCTCAAACCGTTCGAAATGAAAGAGTTCAGTGTTGCACACGATCAATGTGCAATGCGCGTGAACACCGATGGCTGCCTACTAGGTGCTATTGCAGGCGAACACCTGGGCCCACTTGATGTTCAGCATGCCTTGGACATTGGAACCGGTAGTGGAGTCATTGCTATGCAGCTGGCACAGCGTTTCCCAAAGGCATATGTTGATGCAGTTGAGATTCATGGTCCTAGTGCAAAACAGGCAACCGCGAACTTTAAGGACAGTCCATTCGCGAATCGTATGGTTTGCTATCACGAGCCTATTCAAGAATTCGAATTGAATTTACTCTACGATATTATCGTCAGTAATCCTCCCTACTTCGAGGACGGACCTACGAAGTTGGATGCAGGTGTAGCAGCAGCGCGTCATGCGTTGACCCTAGATTTTAAGAGTTTGGTGCACAATGCTGCCCGTCTTTTGAAAACCTCAGGTTGCTTTTGGGTGATTTTACCGTGTGATCAGTCCGACCGATTTTTAGATGAGGCCTTAGATGAGGGACTGTATTTGAATAGCATTATTCATGTACATCCAAAGGAAAATAGGTCCGCAAATCGATGTATATATTCTTTGACCAAGCAGGAAGTATCTGAACCACAACGTCGTAAAATCACTCTTTACGAAAACGATCAGTGCTACACTTCCGAAGCTAGAGAAGTACTTTCACCTTTTTACGCAAGTCTTTAGTATCCCGAATACGGGACCGATTTCTCGAAAAATCGGACACCATGATCTGATTCCAGCTCATCCAGAATCGGGTTGTACCATTGTGCCGTCATAGGTAATTGGACCCCAGTTGTCTCAATCTTCCCTTCTAAGATTAGGCGCGTGGCGATTCCCAAAGGCAAACCAACGGTTGCTGCCATCGCTGTTTTGGTGGCGCTCTCCCCTTCTACACCCATGGAACTTTCCACCATGAAACGTTCCCCGTCACGCTCCCAGCCTATCTTATGATACATTACTATCAAATCGCGGTCTTCGGGCTTCAGCGTCCAAACTTGGCGAAGTATATATTCTAGGCATTGTGCCGGAGTAGCGCTTTCGAACGGGAACATTTGAGAAGAGAAAAGACCTGCCCATACCAGTTTATCCATAAGATCAGAATCTTGAGGTATGCCTAAATAATACTTCAGTTTTAGTTCGACACTATCACTTGGATTATACGCCAAGAATAGGTTGGTAAATTCTCTAAATGAAAGCAAGTGAGTGTTGGCAATTTGATAGGAATCATCTGTCATTCCCAACTTTACGAAACAGTCCCAGGCTCGAGCATATCCAGGTCTTCTCAACGTACCGCGATACAGTGTCTCTACATTTTCCAGCCCATAGACCTCACGGTATTTCAAGCTATCACGGTTTGCAATGCCCTCAAATCGGCCGAAACCCTCGACGTCCATGAATTCTGTACGTCGAAATACCATATGAGGCGGAATGTACTTGTACTTTCCTTCTTGAATGAATTTTACGGCACCTCCCTGCCCGGCGAGAACCACGTTTCTCGGGTTCCAAGTAAATTTGTAACGCCAAGGGTTACCCGCCTCAGATTCAGGACTAAGCAAACCACCCGTGAAGCTCTCAAAGAGTACCACTTTGCCCCCTTCACCACGAATCTGATCAAGAAGTTTCATTGCGCTCATGTGATCTATGCCTGGATCCAGCCCACATTCATTCAAAAAGACTAATCCAGCAGCTTGAGCTTCACTGTTCAAGGCCTGCATTTCTGGGGTGCTGTAACTTGCTGTAACCAGATGCGCTCCAAATTTTAATGCTGTTTTAGCAATGTTCATATGCATATGGGCAGGTACCATTGAAATGACCAAATGTGCCCCTTTAACCTCTTGCTCTAGCGCTTCTTGGTCTTGGATATCCAAAGCACCAGCCGAACATGCCTCATTAGCACCATTAAGTCGTTGCTGAGCCACTTCTAAATCTCTATCCAACACACGTAAATACCATCCATTAGAATCTAATCGGTTCTTTAAATAAGGAACTAAACTTTGGGTACTTAGCCCGGCACCAATAAGGACAATACGTTTTGACATTTGTTGAAAATATAACTGTAATAAAAGTTAGCGTGTTAAATATAACAACTGAATCGATGCCCTCCTTGACTATCTTAGACCTATGAAAAGTTTTATTCCTTTTTTCGGCGCAAGTGCCGTGATTCTCGGTGCCTTAGGTGCACATGCTCTACAAGATGTATTATCGCCTGAAGAAATGGCCTCGTTTAAAACAGCCGTTCTATACCAACTCGTGCATAGTGTCGCACTACTCGCTGTGGCGAATGATGAGAATCGAAAAAGTACCATGCGGTTATGGATGCTTGGTATTTTATTCTTTTCATTTAGCATATACCTACTCGTTTTCGATCGATTATTGGGAATAAATCTTCGCATTTTAGGTCCATTAACCCCAATTGGTGGAGTACTTTTTGTCGCGGGTTGGCTCTCTCTTTGGTGGCCAAAGAAGGCATAGTCAAGGGCTTGGGATAAATTTTGAGAATTGGAGGATAATTTTTGCCGATAGAAAGTCATTTTCTAAAATGACCTGCTAACTTTGTCCTTACCTATTATAGAACCAACCACTTATTGTCATGACCACCCAGAACCACCTGGATTTTCTGAGCTCATTGAGCATCAGAGCGAATGCTGTTTATAGCAACCTAAGTCCCGATACTCTTGAAGCACATAGCCTTGAACGCGGTATGGCCGTTCGTTCTTCTTTAGGCGCCATTGCTATCGAAACGGGAAAGTTTACCGGAAGAAGCCCAGAGGATCGTTTCATTGTTAAAGATGAAAAGACCACAGATTCTGTTTGGTGGGGCGCCATTAACAAGCCTTTCACCACGGAGCATTACAACCTACTAAAGCGCGATTTATGTGCTTATCTCAATGATAAGGACGTGTATGTACGTGATGCATTTGCAGGCGCGCATCCCTCCTATCGGATGGCTCTCAGGGTTGTGAATGAATTTCCTTGGTCGAACCAGTTCGCCTACAACATGTTTTTGCGTCCTTCTGAGACGGATCTCGAAGACTTTCAGCACGAATGGACCGTATTGAATGCGCCTGGATTCATGGCTAATCCTGAAATACATGGAACACGCCAAGAAAATTTCGCCGTGCTAAGCTTTACAGAAAAAACCATTCTGATCGGCGGCACGGGCTACACAGGTGAAATCAAAAAAGGAATATTTAGCGCATTGAACTTCATTCTTCCACATGAAAAGAATGTCTTGAGTATGCACTGTTCGTCTAACGTGGGAGAAGATGGGGATACTGCTATTTTCTTTGGACTCAGTGGAACAGGTAAAACTACCCTAAGTGCAGATCCAGCGCGAAAATTGATAGGCGACGACGAACACGGATGGTGTGCTGACAATACTATTTTCAATTTTGAAGGCGGATGTTACGCGAAGGCCATTGATCTGACCCAAGAGAATGAACCTGATATCTATAATGCTATTAAGCCACACGCCATTTTGGAGAACATCATCATGGATGAAAACGGCAATGTAGATTTCAGTAATACGAGCATTACTCAGAATACAAGGGTGAGCTACCCTATTGAACATATTCAGAACATCCAGCCAGGAAGTTTGGCGAACAACCCCAAAAACATCTTCTTCCTAACAGCTGATGCCTATGGCGTATTACCTCCGATCTCCAAACTAGATGCAAATCAAGCTGCATACCATTTTATCAGCGGCTATACTGCAAAAGTTGCAGGTACAGAGGAAGGCGTAACGGAGCCGAAGGCCGTGTTTAGCGCATGTTTTGGTGCGCCTTTTATGCCTTTGCACCCGACACGTTATGCTGATATGCTATCCACAAAAATGGAAGAGGCTGGAGTTAACGTGTGGCTAATCAATACCGGTTGGGTTGGTGGCGCCTACGGAACGGGTAACCGAATTAAACTTCGATACACCAGAGCAATGATTACAGCCGCCTTAGAGGGTGAACTCGATCAGGTAGCTTACCTGAGACACCCCATCTTTGGCTTAGCCATGCCTACTACTTGTCCTGAGGTCCCTGATGAACTTTTGAATCCTAAGAATACTTGGGCGGATGGTGATGCATATGATAAAAATGCCATTGCATTGGCCAAGAAGTTCGAGGCCAATTTTGAACAATACAAGGATCAGGCTTCGGCCGAACTCCTAAAAGGTGCCCCTAGCCTCTATGTAACGGCTTAATAAGCCAGACGTAGATGTGTTGTGTTCGAGCCCGCGTTTTTAACGCGGGCTTATTTTTTCACAATGTATGGTTAGTAAGTTGGTCGATGATTTCAATTCTTAACTTCTAACTAACGTCCACTTGCGGTAATTTAATTGCAAACAATTATCGCATGCCTACCAAGAAAGCGAGCGCTAAAGGCGCCAAACCAAGAAAAATCTTTGTTTTAGACACTTCTGTAATTCTATTTGACCACAACTCCATCAACTGTTTTGAGGAACATGATGTAGTTCTTCCCATTTCTGTATTGGAGGAATTGGACGAGTTTAAAAAAGGACACGACTCAAAGAATTATGAAGCGCGCGAGTTCATTAGAAACTTGGACCGCATTACAGAAGGCAAGGATTTTACGAATTGGATTCCACTAGATGGCCCTGGGAAAGGATCCATTAAAGTGATTATGGACACCTCTCGTACAGGTGTAGATGCAGAAAAGGTGCTCGGTCGAAAAATGGATCATCGCATCATTAATGCAGCATTGAACATTTCAGATGAAGAGCCTGCGCGCGATACTATTTTAATTACAAAGGATATTAACTTAAGACTTAAGGCGAAGGCCTTGGAGCTTAAATCTGAAGATTACCTAACGGGTAAAATCAAAGATGTTGATTCCTTATTCAAAGGGAAAATCACGGTAGAGAATTTCAATGCCACCACCCTTTCCAATCTCTATGAGCACAAAGCCTTAGATATTGATGATGTGATTGCGGAAAATCCAAATTTCACGCCAATAGCAAACTGCTTTTACATCCTAAAATCTGATAACAGCTCGGGATTAGCATATTACAACGCGCACAACAAAACTCTGGATCATGTAGAGAAAAGAAGCGTTTATGGGATAAAACCAAGAAATGCTGAACAAGCCTTTGCCATTCATGCAATTTTAAACCCGGACATCAAACTGGTCAGTTTGACTGGAGTTGCGGGGACAGGAAAAACACTGGTGGCATTAGCTGCATCGTTAGAACAACGCAGGGATTTTAAACAAATCTACCTGGCACGCCCGATCGTTCCATTATCGAACAGGGATTTAGGTTATTTACCCGGTGATGCAAAGGAGAAGATCAACCCTTATATGCAACCACTTTGGGACAACCTGAAGTTTATTAAAAACACCTTCAGCGATCGAGACAAAGAATACAAGCAGTTGGAGGAAATGGTTGAACGTGAAAAGATTGTAATCACGCCATTAGCGTACATCAGAGGTCGATCACTTGCCAATATTATCTTCATTGTAGACGAAAGCCAAAACTTAACGCCTCATGAAGTAAAGACAATCATAACTCGAGCAGGTGAAGGTGCTAAATTCATTTTCACTGGAGATGTACGGCAAATCGACACCCCGTATTTGGACGAACAATCCAACGGATTGAGTTATCTCGTTGACCGAGTTAAGGGACATGATATGTACGCACATATCACCCTTGAGAAGGGTGAGCGTTCTGCCCTGGCAAACTTGGCAAACGATTTGCTATAACCAGTATAAACCAACCATACCATGAGTAAAACTATTCTTTACACCGCAGTGTCCTTAGATGGATACATTGCTGATGAGCACGGAAGAATTGATTTCCTTGACCACCCAAGGTTTGAATTGCCTGAGGAAGATTATGGCTATGCAGCCTTTTTGGATACTGTAGACACCATAATTATGGGCTATAACACCTATGCTCAAATCATTTCATTCGAAGGAGGTTATCCGTACAGTGGCAAAGAATGCATTGTATTGAGCAGGTCTAAGGACATCGAGCTTGCAGATCCCAGTATTACAGTAAGTACCGATGCTTCTGTTGATGTACTCCGTGCACAAAAGGCATCAAATAAAGTTATTTGGTTAGTTGGCGGAGGTGCCACAAACGCTCAGTTACATAGCCTTGATCTTATCGATGAGATGATACTCACCTACATTCCGACTACATTGGGAAAAGGAATTCCATTATTTAGGGAGAATGACCAGGTCTCAGAGTGGTCAAATGTTAAAACGAAATCTTACCCGAATGGGTTGGTTCAAATCCATTTAGTGAGAAGCTGATCGAGCTCATGGTATAATTCATCCAAAGAGGCATCATTCCAAACCAGGATGGATGCCTTTTTTTTGCGCTCCTCATCAGAGACTTGGTTCGAGATTCGAGCCGTTATTTCTTCTATGCTCCACTCAGGGTTTCGGGCTTGTATGCGTTGTACGCGTGTTGCTGAGCTCGCCATGACAACCAAGAGTTCTTGGCATGTAGCATCGCCCTTTTCAATAGCCAAGGGAGTTTCTTTAATTAAGATAGGTCCTTGCTGTGATTGTGCCCAATTTTTAAAGTCTTCATGTACGGCCGGGTGGACAATTTGCTCAAGTTGCTGCTTTAATTCAACATTGTTAAAAATAGCTTGGGCCAATACCTCTTTATTGAGTTCCCCATCATTTGAATACACAGTTGTCCCAAAAAGAGAAATCAACGCTTTTCGAACCGATAGATTTTCGACCATGATTTCCTTAGCCCTATTATCACTGTAGTAAATAGGAAGTCCTTTTAATCCGAAATAGGCACAAACGGCACTTTTTCCAGAACCTATTCCTCCCGTAACACAGACAATTCGCTTCATAATTGCAAATATTTGGGTGAATAGCTTAATACAACCACGTTAGGATTAGAAATAAAAGGATCGATACGCAATCGCTCTCCTTCTATACGCCACTCCAACGCTATAGACTCTTTAAATTTATCGTGGGCCAATTCTTTCAACGGCCCACTCACCCAAAGCTCAACACGGACAGTTTTATTTTGATACACAATGGTCTTCTCAACTTTCTGTTCCGCCCATTGAGTTGCCTCTCCTACTAACTTTATCCAATGTTGATCTGTGGATATGCTCCTTTCAATGCCCAACAAGGGTAACTCTAAGGTTTGAGCACCTTGCCATTCTATTTTTGGTATCTCCACATACGGTTCACAGGTTTCAACGAGCTCTTTGGGGCCAAAAATGGTGATTGAGTCGTTTTCCAGTTCCGGACGTTTTGCCCAACGTGCATCGATGCCCTTAGTTATAGATTCTTCGCTTTGGATTCGCACCTTTTTTCTTGCAGAGAGCATTTTCTCCGAGGGAAACACTACCGTATCAGTGCTAAGAATGTAGGAGTATCCTGAACCAAATTGCTCTCGTAAAATAGCCTGGACATCTGGCCGTATGACGTACGATTTCGAAGAGGATGAAGCAACAAAATCCGATGATTTAAACACCACTTTGCGGCGGTCGAACTTTTGCATGAACAAAGCATCTAAACCACTGGCTTCGATGGTCACGGCAATTTCGGCCGTACTATCACTAAGCCATCTTTTACCTTCGATGCCGCGCCCTGTAGCTACCAATTCAATATTAATCTGCTTGGAGACCTTTGTATTGGCCACGCGCATTGCAAACCAGACCGCGAATGCGAACGCCACGAAAAGAGCCCACTCTAACCATTTATTTGATTGAATTGTACGCATAAAAAAACCGGCTTTCGCCGGTTTCTAAGTTAAGAACTTACTGATTGTATTGGGCACTCAATTCTTTACTGACTGCGCTTTTCTCAATCTTTAATCTTGAGTTCTCCGATTCAATGATCAAGTGTTTGTCAGCTACCTCAAGAATCTTTCCATGAATTCCACTAGTCGTGACAATCCGGGCACCTTTTTTAACTTCTTCACGAAATCGGGCCTCCTCCTTCTGCTTCTTCATTTGAGGTCTGAAGAAAAATAGGTACATGACTAAAAGAATAAGTACGAATGGGAGTAGACTCATAGCGCCCCCTTGAGCTTGTAGAAATATTGATTGCATTTTATTTGTCTTTAGCAATTACGGTCGAGGTAATGTTCAACACCTTCGACTGAGGAACTGCATTTGTTGTTAATGTAACGCGCTTATCTTGACGACCTGCGCGGCCTTTAGAGTTGAAACTCACTTTAATTTGTCCGGTCTGACCAGGCGCGATAGGTTGTCTTGGCCAATCTGGTACAGTACATCCACATGAACCTTGAGCGTTAGAGATGATTAGTGGACCTTCTCCCTCGTTAGTAAAGGTAAATGTGTGCTCAACAACCTGACCCTCTTGAACCTCGCCAAAATCATGGAATTCCTCTGCGAAAGTGATTTCCGGCAAAGCCTCCATCATCGCTTCGGTTCCTGAATCGTCTGAAGATTTAATACGGTCTGTTGCGTTTCCACATGAAGCTACTGTGAATGCGATTGCTGCAATGGCTAAAACTGTTCTTTTCATATGTTTTTGTAATTAGTCAATCATTCCACGGCCTACCTTATTGATCAGGCCTTCTTCTTGCAAATTAGCAACGATTTTATCAAGTATACCATTGATAAAGGAAGAACTTTTTGGCGTAGAGTATTGCTTACTTAGATCTAGGTACTCGTTCAAGCTTACTTTGATAGGAATCTCCTCAAAACCACGCCACTCGGCAATACAAAGTTTCATGAGAATGATGTCCATCTTAGCAATTCGATCACTCTCCCAGTTCCGACTTTTTGATTCAATGCGATCTTGACTCTCTGCGTTAAATTCAAAGTACTTGCGCGCTAGCATAGCACCAAATGAAGCGTCCGACGAATCCTTAAACAGTTGTGGTATGACCAAAGGTGCATTAGTCTCTTTCCAGCTTGAGATCACCTTTGCAGACATCATTTGAGCGGCATCTAAATCATCGCCCCATTGCGCATTTTGATCCTCATAGACATCATGCAGGAATTCATTTTCCGCAATATTGAGTTGATACAATTCGCGTATGAAGCGTTTTTGTGCAGCGAAATCTTTGGGACCAGCAATAAACTGAGCATAGCGATCACTCTCAAACAAGGCATCCCATTGGTTACGGAAATGCTGATCATAATCACTCCAGTTACAGTGTGCACCTTCGATCAAGGTAGTCAATGCACTACTCTCTTCGCACAATTGCCAAAACGGCAACTCCGTAAAGTGTGCAATACGAGCTAAAAGCTCTGTATCCGATTGTTTTCTGCTTTCAACTCTGTGGTATTGTGCCATCGCTTCTTTATAAAGGCGTAAGAAGGCACTCATGTCCCAAGCAAACAACTCATGAACTTCATTTAAACTTTTGTTCAAATTTTTGAGCAATAGCGCTGCATCCATACTATCGTCCGAACTTTGGGCAAATAAATGGTGCAAGACCTTGATACGTATGTGTCGTCTTGTAATCATGCTTGTAAATAAATGAAGAGTCGGAGCATCGTTGTGAACGAGTTCGGCAAACTGATGTTATTTTTGAGGCTCCGCATGTAAAGGACTGTTTTTACAGCGGCAAATATACACTTCGAAAGAGGCACCTAGAGCAATGAGCGCATTAAAAAAACTAAATCCGTACTTCCTTAAACATAAGTGGCTCCTCATTGCCGGCGCATTCTTCGTAATTGTTTCGGTAATCTTCAAGCTTTTCCCAGCCCTATTTATCAGAAACAGTTTCGATGCCATTGCAACAATCATTGAGAATTACCGCTCGGGGAATGCACAAGATGCGAATGTCAGCGGTGCATTGGTAAAATATGGCCTGTACATCATCGCCTCAGCCGTTTTGCAAGGCATCTTCATGTATTTCATGCGACAAACCATTGTTGTAATGTCGCGCCACATTGAATTCGATTTAAAGAATACTGTATTCGCTCATTACCAAAGGCTAACGCAACGCTTCTATAAGAATAATAGTACGGGGGATTTAATGAATCGGATTTCCGAAGACGTGAGTAAAGTGCGTATGTACGTAGGACCCGCTATTATGTATACCTTGAACACAGGGTTTACTATCATTCTAGTGATATCAATCATGATTTCCGTCAGCCCTAAGTTGACGCTGCTGACCCTTGTTCCCCTGCCCTTTCTTGCCTTTTTGGTGTATCGAGTGGCAAATTTGATTCATACTCGGTCGAGAAAAGTTCAAGAACAATTGTCGGAGCTGAGCACCTTTGCGCAAGAATCATTTTCTGGAACACGAGTTATAAAGGCTTACCACAAGAGTCCTTGGTTTAGTGCAAATTTCAAGCAACAGGCCATTGAATACCGCGCAGTGAATGAGCGCCTATTCCGCGTCAATGCTACCTTCCAGCCGCTGATGATTCTGATGGTTGGCATCAGTACGTTGATCACCATTTATGTTGGTGGCCGATTATTCTTTGCAGGTCAAGTAAGCGCTGGAAACATCACAGAGTTTATCTATTACGTTAACCTCCTCACTTGGCCAATTGCATCCATAGGTTGGGTGACCTCTCTAGTGCAAAGTGCAGATGCGTCGATGCAACGACTGGATGAATTCTTAAAAGAGGAACCCGAGTTTGAATCGGGCACCTATAAGCCCAAGGAATTCAAAGGAGCTATAACCTTCGATCAAGTCAGTTTCACCTATCCAAATTCTGGGATAACAGCCCTAAGCAAAGTGAGTTTCGACTTAGCTCCCGGTACACGTTTAGGGATCCTTGGAAAGACCGGAGCCGGAAAAAGTACCATTGCAGCATTAATGGTGCGCCAATACGACCCTACAGAGGGTACGATCTATATTGATGGGGTAGATTTAAAAGAGTGGCACCTACCAACGCTCAAAAAATACTTGGGCTGGGTACCACAAGAAGCTTTTCTTTTCAGTGATAGTATTGCCAATAACATTGCCTTTGGCATGGATACATTAAACCAAGATGAGGTTGAAACGGCGGCAAAAGCTGCGGGAGTTCATGAGAATATAATTGGTTTTGATAAAGGCTATGCGACAAAAGTTGGAGAGCGCGGAATCACTTTGAGTGGAGGACAAAAACAACGTGTGAGTATAGCTCGAGCCTTGATTAAAAAGCCACAAGTAATTGTCTTGGATGATTGTTTAAGTGCTGTAGATACCGAAACTGAGGAACTCATCCTTAATAACCTCCGAACAGCTACAGCCAACTTAAGTGGAATTATTATTGCCCATAGAGTTAGTAGTGTGAAGCACTGTGAGCAAATAATCTGCCTAGAAAACGGCGTTATTATTGAGTCTGGCAGTCCTGAGACACTAGAATCGAGCAACGGTCATTATGCCGAACTTATTCAAATGCAGTTGGAGGGCCAATTGGACATATCGTAAACAAGGTGTTCATTACTTTTTTAGCATTTCGCACTTCAATGATTTACTTTTGAGTTTCTCATTTAAGTCTCCTCGTCTATGGCTAGAATTATTGCGATTGCAAACCAAAAAGGCGGCGTCGGTAAAACCACCACCGCCGTAAATCTTAGTGCAGCTTTAGGTGCGCTCGAAAAGCGTGTTTTGATTGTAGATGCGGATCCTCAAGCAAATGCAACAAGTGGACTCGGACTCAACCCAGAACAAGCCTTAGAAGGAACCTACGAGCTGATCGAAGGTGCCAAAGATGCTCGTTCTTTAGTGCAATCAACGGATGCCCCTGGTGTGAGCATCATACCTGCACATTTGGATTTAGTCGCAGTGGAGTTGGAAATTATAGACCAACCAAAGCGAGAGTTCTTTTTAAAGAAGGCTTTGGAGGCGATTAAAGAGGATTACGACTACATTATCATCGACTGCGCTCCGTCTTTAGGCCTTATTACACTAAATGCCTTGACCGCGGCAAATTCCATTTTAGTGCCTATTCAGTGCGAATATTATGCACTCGAGGGGTTAGGAAAGTTGTTGAATACGATTAAGAAAGTACAAGAACTGCACAATCCAGATTTGGAGATTGAAGGGCTTCTTTTGACGATGTTTGACAGTAGATTACGACTTTCGAACCAGGTGGCTGATGAGGTTAGAAACCATTTTGAAGGATTGGTTTTCGAATCTGTAATCCACAGAAATGTAAAATTGAGTGAAGCCCCTAGCTACGGTGAGAATATTCTTACCTACGATGCCGGGAGCAAAGGCGCAGAGAATTATCTTACTTTAGCACAAGAGATACTCGCAAAACAAGGGTAATATGGCAAAACGAGCAATGGGAAAAGGCCTTTCGGCTATTCTTGGTGAAGAAATCGCTAAGGTGAATAAAGTGACTGATGCGGGCGCTGAAAAGCTCGTAGGCAAGGTGGCTATGATTTCCATCGAAGATATCACTACGAACCCATTCCAGCCTCGTTCTAACTTTGATAATGATGCTTTGGTTGAGCTAGCCCAAAGTATTAGCGAACTAGGTATTATTCAGCCTATAACCGTTCGCAAGAATGGTATGAAATTCGAGTTAATCTCAGGTGAGCGCAGGTTCAGAGCTTCTCAAATCGCTGGATTAACAGAGATTCCAGCCTACATCAGATTAGCTGATGATAGGAACATGCTCGAGTTGGCAATCGTTGAGAACTTGCAACGTGAGGACCTCGACCCAATTGAGATGGCGTATTCTTGTAAACGCATGATGGATGAATTGGGCCTTACTCAAGAAGAAGTTGCTAAGCGTTTAGGTAAAGGACGTTCGACCATTACGAACTTTATGCGCCTTCTTAGATTACCCGCAATCATTCAAGCTGAACTCAGAGACATTCACCGTAACGAAAGCCTTGACGAAAATGGCGATGGTGCTGCCTCTGTTGTTTTTTCAGTGGGGCATGCACGTGCGTTGTTGAATTTGCCTTCTGAGAATGATCAGATTGCTCTGTATAAAAAAATTCTTAAAGGTGGCTTGAGTGTACGCCAAACCGAAGCCTTAGCGCAATCTATTAAATCCCCTAAGCCGCCAAAATCACTGACTCCTGTAAACCCAAGTATAGAAGCACTCTCCAAAGACTTGGGTAACTATTTCTCTTCCAAAGTGAACATTCAAATGAAAGCTAACGGGAAAGGGAAAATCCTAATTGATTTTACTTCTGACGAAGACTTGCAGCGTATCATATCGAAGTTTAATTCATGAGACCTGCGCTACTGATTGTTCTATTTCTTTTCCTTGGGCCCCAAGGGAAAGCACAACATCAGGATAGCTTGCATACCCCAGAACAGGCACACAATATAAAGCTAGCCACCACACTTTCGCTAATTCCAGGAGCTGGTCAGATTTATAACGGGAAGTATTGGAAGGCACCACTTTTTTGGGGTGGTATTGGAGGAACCGTCTATTATTATGGCCAACTAAACGGTCAATTCAATGCTTACGAGAGTGTTTTACAATTCATCATTGACAATCCAAGCCTCACGACAAGAAGTGAGTTAGAGGCTGCCGCACCAGAAATTTTTACTAGTGTTCCTTCCCCATTTTATCAAAATACGGCAAACGGTGTAGCACAGGAATCAATTGGATACATGGAGCAATTAAGAACCCAACGCGAATACGCGCTTTTTGGTGTTTTAGGTATCTATCTTCTGGGCATTTTAGATGCAAATATTGATGCACATCTACATGATTTTGACGTGAGTGATGATTTAAGCATAAGGCCCCAACTAACTACTAAACAGTATTTTGCGAATCAAGAGTCTTTTATTACGGCACCTGGATTGCGTTTAACTTACACATTACCATGAACATCGCCATTATAGGATACGGAAGAATGGGAAAAACGGTCGAAAAGATTGCAACCCAACGTGGACATACTATCTCTTACATACACAAAGGAGGTAGTTTTAATACCGATGAGTTGAAGGATGTGGATGTTGCCATTGAGTTCACCCAACCAGACGCGGCAAGGGAAAACATCATGAATCTACTAGAACTCCGAATTCCTGTGGTAAGTGGAACTACAGGATGGCTTGAACATAAAGGTGATGCCGACGCTGCTGCACAAGCAAACCATGTAGGATTCATATATGCCTCTAATTTTTCGCTCGGGGTGAACCTCTTTTTTGTCATGAACGAACGCCTCGCCCGATTAATGAGCGACCATCCTGAATATGTACCTACTATTCACGAAATACACCATACAGGTAAAAAAGACGCCCCCTCTGGTACAGCAATTACCGCGGCTGAAGGCGTCTTATCATCCTACGATGAGCTCACTGGTTGGACAATGTCCGGAGAAGAAGGAAAAATTTCCATTTCAGCCGATCGCATTGACCCCTATTTTGGAACACATGAAGTGAGCTATGCCTGTTCTATTGATACCATCTCCATAAAGCATGAGGCGCACAGTCGAGAAGGGTTTGCACTAGGTGCGGTCATTGCCGCTGAGTGGCTTCCAGGAAAGGTTGGAGCCTTTGATATGCGTGATGTCCTAGGACTTTGATTTTTCACATTACACTAACAACCCAAACCTCCCATAATTACTAGTTTCACCCAATGGAATTTATCATCTTCACTCTAGTCCAAGCATTGTGGTTCGGCGCCATTTCTTGGAAGTTTTATGTTGCGGCTGATCGCAAAGCTTGGGAGGCATTTATCCCTGTATACAATACCTATGTCTTAGTAAAGATTGCGGATCGCCCTACGTATTGGGTGCTGCTCTACTGTATTCCCGTAGTTGGTGTGGTCATGGGCATCATCATGGTCTACGAACTGTTGCATGTATTTAAATTCAGAAAGACTTGGCAAACAGCAGCTGTCATGGGCTCACTTGGCCTGTATTTAGGCTACTTGAACTACAAAGAGCAATTAAAATACTGGGGACGTGATGATGCCTACATTAAGAAAAACCTTGGGGATGGTGTAAATAGTATATTCTTCGCGATTGTCGTTGCTACAGTGATCCGATCAACCACCTTCGAGGCGTATACGATTCCAACGAGCTCTATGGAAAAGAGCTTAATGGTGGGAGATTTCCTCTTCGTGTCAAAAATGCACTACGGCGTTCGTGTGCCAATGACGCAACTATCCTTGCCTTTAGTGCATAACAAAGTGCCATTCTTAGGGGTCCCCTCCTACGTAGCTTGGCCTCAAATTCCTTATTTGCGTTTACCCGCTTTTGAGGCGATAAAATCAGGAGATCCGGTGGTGTTTAATTACCCTATGGACAACATGCCTGTAGATAAAAAGGAAAATTACGTGAAACGTTGCATCGGGACACCTGGTGATAGTTTGAACATCGTGGATCGCAATGTTTTCATAAATGGTATTCCTTTCCGATTCCCAGATCGCAGCTACCCGCAATACCTCTACTACATTAAAACAGATGGACGCGGATTCACCAGAGAGTGGTTGAAATCTAGATTAGACATCAACTACTTGACTAATGAAGAGTATCGCAAGTACCCTACGGATCAAGATGTCTATCAAGTCGCTCAAGATGAATACATCATGTTCATGCAAGAGCGCCATGTTGAGGCTATGAAGTCACTGGAGAACGTGAAAAATGTGTGGCCAATAATTGCAGACCGTCCTGGGACGGCCGTAGACACAACGCTCCCTGCCGGTTTAGTTCAGATCCAAAAAGACCAAGCAGCAAATATTCTGTTTCCAAATCCAGATACAGGCCATGGTGAACGTCCATATGGTGATACTTGGGATAATTATGGGCCTTTTTATGTTCCCCAAGCAGGTACTACCGTTGAACTCAATGATTGGAATATCAATGCCTACCGCAGGATTATAGGTGAATACGAAGGCCACGACCTTAAAATTAAAAAAGATGGTACGGTACTTATAGATGGTGAAATGGCCACAACCTACACCTTTGAAAAGAACTACTATTGGATGATGGGAGATAATCGCCATAATTCACTAGATAGCCGTAAATGGGGGTATGTACCTGAAGATCACATTGTTGGCAAGCCTGTATTTATCTGGATGAGTTGGGATAAGCATGGTGATGGACTAAAGAAAATCAGAACCGAGCGTGTATTCTCCACCGTTAACGGCGATGGTGAGCGAACGAGCTATTTTTGGCACTTTATTGTCGTACTTGGACTGTATCAGATCGTGATGTTCATCCGACGCAGAAAGAATAAATAATGTCCACTACCCTTCTATCCATTGCCTATTTACCCAATATCGAGTGGCTCGCACACTACATTCAGGGAAAAGAGGTTTGGTTAGAGGCGTTTGAGAATTTTCAGAAGCAAACGTATAGGAGTCGTGCCTTGATTTCAGGGCCACAGGGTATTCAAGTGTTGAATGTCCCGGTGCAAAAACAGTTGAAGGGTATTCGGGAATGCACTATTAGTTACGCAGAAAATTGGACGAAAGACCACCTTAAGGCTATTGAAAGCGCCTACGCAAAAAGTCCCTTCTTCGAGGTTCTTATGCCAGATTTGATTGACATCCTAAACGACCAGCCAGAGACACTTTGGGAGCTCAACACGCGTATTCTTGATTTGATGTTGCATTGGCTTGATGTGCCAAGTAATTGGAAACCAACCTCAAACTACCAACTTGACTTTAATGGCAATGATTTGAGAAGTTTGAGTCCTAAGGGGCCACAATCCT
>Ga0181567_10001157_pt1 | contig 20030 bp, 9 predicted proteins | sample 101ome_14_FD_133761 | JGI IMG/M metagenome (GOLD analysis project Ga0181567, IMG submission 133761) | Coastal salt marsh microbial communities from the Groves Creek Marsh, Skidaway Island, Georgia - 101403AT metaG (megahit assembly) | ecosystem: Environmental > Aquatic > Marine > Intertidal zone...
CGTCCACGTCGGCGTCGAGAGAGAGAGGAACGATGACGATGGATAAGCGATGTGTGATGACGACGACGACGACGACGACGAGACGCGACGCGAGGCGCCATCGTCGAGATGACGCCGCGCGCGCGTCTCGAGTCTTTGCGCGCGCGCGCGTCTCGCCCGAGGACGACGATGACGACGCGCGCGCCGAGTCGACGTCGGTGTCGAGACGCGGCTTTTTCTCGGCTGTCGCCGTCGCGGCGGCGGCGGGTCGACACGCGGACGCGCTCGCGGCGGGATCCGAGCTCGGGGAGCGCGCGGCGTTCACGCAGACGTTTCCCATATTATTTAAACCATTCTACGGCCGTGGTTACCGCGCGACGGTGAAGCGTGAACTCGTCCCAGGTTCGATGTGGGCGTTGGAACAAAACATCGAGCTCGGACCGCTCGAGACGACGATTCGGTGCGTCGTCGTTAAGCTCAGGGATGGAAAGCTGTGGGTGCACGCGCCTCTCGCGCCGACAGAGGAGTTTTTCGAGTTTGTGGAAACGTGCGGGGACGGGACGCCGTCGAGCGTAGCGCACGTCGTCGTGCCGACGTACGCGCTCGAACACAAAATTTTTACAAAGGACGCGTTGCGACGGTGGCAAGACGCCGCGCTGTACACGGCGCCGGGACAGTTTACGTTCCCGATCAGAAATCTGTCGGACGACATCGTGTTCGGGAGGCGCGTGGATGGCGTGTTGGCGGGGAGCGACGCAGACGCGAGAGACGTGCCGTGGAGGGACGAGATTGAATACGAGACGTTGCGCGTCGGTGCCTTCGACATCGGGTCGGCGTCACAAACGATTTACGAGACGGCGTTCTTCCACAAGAGCACCAAGACGTTGATCGTCACGGATGCGGTGGCGCAGATCCCGATCGATCCACCCGAGGCGAACTCGGTGGATAAACTCCTTGTCGTCTCGCAGCGATCGACAGCGGATCCCGCGCCCGAGGACACGCCCGAGGCGAGACGCGCGGGGTGGGAAAAGACGGCGCTCTTGGTGAATTATTTCTTCCCCGAGCACGAAGAGCTCGATCCGAGCGCCCCCGGGACGGTGATTTGGACGGATGGGTGGCACGATAATTTCCAAGCCCTCGCCGGTCGACTCCTCGTTCCGCCCGTCGTGCGCACGCTCCTCTACGCGCAAGATCCCAACGCCGTCCGTCGGTGGGTCGACGCCGTGTGCGCGCGGTGGGATTTCGAGCGCGTCGTCCCCGCCCACTGGCAAGCGCCCTTGGCGTGCACGCCCGACGAGTTTAAGCGCGCGTTCGCGTTTTTAGGCGACGACACCGTCGACGCGTTTCCTCCGGGCGATCTCGCCCGCGGTCTCACCCCCGTCGCCGACGCCGTGCTCGGCGCGAGACGACGAGGCGTCTCTTCGTGAGTCGCGCGCATCGGTCGACCGTAGGGTATGAGTCACGTATCATCGTATCATCGTATCATTACATGCAAGTACATTCAATTCGCATCGTCTGTCCGCCTCGATCGAGTTCAAAAATTCACCCCCGCCCTTGGTCTCGCCTCTCGTCGGCGCCTAGTCAGCATTCATGGCATTCACATTCACGGCGCCCCGTCGCGCCCGCGACGTCGTCGTTCACCCCTCTCGCGTTTTCGCCGGATCGTTCCAAAGATTATTCACGTGTTTCCGCGTCGATCCTCGATCCCACGTCGGTCGCCACACCTCCTCGTGTTTCGGAAATCGACGCGGCGGCGGCGTCTTGGGCGCCTCGGCGCGCGTCGACGATGCGCGCGCGAAGCCGTACGCCAACGCCACCGAGAACGCGCTCGCGACGCAGAGCGCGCGCAGACTCGTGCCGGGCACGCGATGCACCGCGCGTTTGGCGGCGTAATCTTCGTGAATCGTGTGCGGTCGGTGCAAGTGCACCATCTCGCGTCGTGTCGAAAAGTCGTTAAGTGACGACGACGGAGGATGAGCAGGAGTGCGCGACGCGCGAGCGAGGGCACCGAGCGCGCGCGCGGACGGAAGGGTCGATGGTGACGATGACGATGTGCGCGCCGACGCGCGCGAAGACGACGCGCGGACGGTGGAGACGCGTCGGCGCGCGGCGCGCGGTGGTGCGCGCGGGGGACGCGGCGGGGGACGCGGCGAGGGCGACGGTGGAGGCGTTCGAATTGGTGACGGAGACGATCGAGATCGCGGACGGGTGCGCGGTGCGATTGGTGCGACCGGCGTCGGAGGATGAAGTGGTGGATCATTACGTCGCGACGGGACGGTTGGATTCGGATCCGTATTGGGCGGCGCTGTGGCCGTCGGCAACGTGCGTGTCTAGGTACGTCGCGAGAGCGCCGGCGCTGGCGCGAGGGAAGAGTGTGTGCGACGTAGGGTGTGGGTTGGGGCTCGCGGGACTCGTCGCGTGCGCGGTGGGGGCGAAGAGAGTGGTATTGTACGACCGGGAGCCTTTGGCGGTGGCTTGCGCGCGGTTATCCATCGAGGCGAACGGGTTCGGCGATCGAGCGTCGGCAGAGGTTTTCGATTGGAATCGAGTGGATGCGAAAAGGCAAGAGCGGTTTGATGCCGTGCTCGCGTGCGACGTCTTGTACGAAGAGAGCGCGGTGGCGCCCGTGGCGGAGCTCGTGCCGAAACTCGCACGCGGCGGAGGCGGACGATTCTTACTCGGAGATCCGCCGCGTCGAGCGCCACGAAATCGCGCAAGATTCAAATCTCTTCTCGTTGAACAGTACGGCGCCTTCATCATGCGCGAATTGACGGTCACGGAGGGACTGGATGAGCTGATTTTAATGGATTTTAAATTATGACGAGCCGTAAGATTCGCCTGAACGCGCCCTTCGGGCGACGGGTGACTCCCCTCGAAGTTTCGTTTCTAGAAATAGACGTGTAATAATGTTACATGACAACGCGTGCGTGATTGCCGAAAGCTTTAAATCTGAGCTTGACGATGTCTTGCGCGGGGTCAAATTTATACCGATTGATGCGTCTCTCCGCCTTTTCGCGCGCTTTCGCTCTGGCTTCGCGTATCGCGGCGCGACGCGCGCGACGCTCTTTCTGCGCCTCCAACGCCTTCTTTCTGCGTTCTATCTTCTCCTTGAGCTCTTCCGCTGTCAAACGTGTCTTCGGCTCAGCGCTCTTCTTTTTCTTGTAACCCTTCGTCTCACCCTTCCGCTTACTCAACGATTTGAGCTTCTTTGACGCCGTGGTTTCCGGTTTCGACGCCGTCGCCGACGTCCCGGTCCTGGTCACCGCCCGAGCCGCGGAGGTCGCCGCCGAAGTCACCGTTTTTACGGCGGCGGTGGCGCCGCCGTACGCGCGAGTGAAAAACCCGCCGCCTCCGTACTCGTCATCGCTATCGGAGGAATCATCATCACGTTTGGCCTGGTGATCCTCCAAAAAGCCCAAGAAGATCAGAATGCGTTCGATCAAAGTGTACTCGACGAATTCTTTGTCATCATCCGTATCGCTCGACTCGTCCGAATCTAAACTCGTGTATGCGTCGTCAGAGTAGTCGGGGTCACTATCAGTTTCGTACACGTTTTCTTCTGGATAAGTCTTCGTGTTGATGACTACGGCATTTTCGCGCTGCGTCTGCGTCGGCTTCGACGAGGGTAGTTCCGGTCCCTTGGCGAGCGCCGAGGGCGTAACGGCTGCGACGTCCGACCTTTCCGTCGAGCTTTTCAGTCGAGTTAATGACGACACTAATTTCTTCCCGGTCTTGTCCTCGGCGGCTTTCACGACTGCATCAGACATTTTCGACGGCATGGACAACAATGGTTTTGACGCAGTTTCGTCGTCGATTGCTGTTCCTGTCGACTTTTTTGCGCCAGAGACTGTGCTTGTTTCGTTTGCACTCTGACCGATGGCTTTCGTCTCAGTATCGAGCGCGCCCTTTTGGCCCTTCTTCTTCTTGGCTTTCTTTTTACCCTTCTTGCCTTTTTTGGGATTCTCCTCCACCAACTCTTCTTCAGTCTCTGAAGAACTCGAGTCCCGCTCTGGCGCGTCCAAGAGCGCCGTTTCGGGCTCGCTGTCTTCATCATCCGATGGTTCGAGATCTCTGAATATTGTGAGATACTTTGTGCGATAAATAAATTTGTTATTCGCCACTTTCGTAATTTGTCCAGGAAGTGCGTTGTCGGTGGGAATCTCAGGGACGATGAAACCTTCGAGAATGAGCTTCGTCCAGTCCATCTCAGCCGCCGCCCGCGCGGCTTCTTCTTCCGCCGCTAGCCTTTCTCTTTCGCGCATGATTCGTTCGTCGTCTTCAGTCACGTGGTTTTTCATTTTCATAGCCAGCTGTCTCTTCTCCTCTTCTTCTTGTTGGTCCACGGCTCGGTCGATGTTGCGAAGCAGCGAGGTGAACCAGGTGCCTTGCTGCGCCTTGTCCGTCGGTTCGTCTTCATCCTGGGCGTTACTCAGAGCCACCCCGTCAACGGTGTTTCTACGTCCAAATTTGCTCAAATGGAAGGAAGAAGGGATGCCTCGAGTGCCTATACTTTTCCCAAATTTACCTATGGGACGAACGACATCCGCTCCGCTGAAGAGCGTGTAGCCTTGATACGGCCCGAGTTGGTACAGATAACTCGGAATCCCACGCACGCTTTTCGTTCGTTCCAGGAATGAAAACATGAGTTCTTTTCTTTTCATAGCCCACACGTGTTTACGATATATTTCCTCAGTCATTTTGATAATATCGCCATGCCTGTTGCTTTCATTCATCGCATCGAGATCCATGCCGGTTTCTGACGTCGACTCGAAATTGTACAGCTGGATAAAACCTATGATCCCGTGTCCCGAGCTCACGCGCTTGCATCCTTGTTGGGACATGGCTGACATTTGTAGCAAGTTTTTCATCTGTAACTGAGAGTACAAATGTGGATCTTCGTCGATGCGGAATTCGTCAGAGAAGCGCTCAATCTTCGCCATTCTGTACAGCGATTTGCTCGTGTTGTTCGTGACAATCATGTAATGTGATCGAGTCTCAAAAAGCTGATAGCCGTGTGCTTGACGCAGTCCCGCGAGTCTCTCTTTGGAGCGTTCAATGTGTGGATTCGGTACGACCAATGGAGGTCCGCCGCCGCCGCCACAAGTTTTTGCGACGTTGCTCAAGTCCCAATCAGAATCAGAATCGGAACCCTGAATAGTGCGCTGCTGAGAATTTCCAGCACCCCTATTAGAACCATTACCGATTTGTCTGCATTTTGCCTCAGCTTTGAGTAGCTTCTCTTTGCGTTTTGCCTCAGCTTTGAGTAGCTTCTCTTTGCGTTTCATCTCTTGCGCCTTCTCTTCTAAATAAACAACCCGAAGACGACGCGTCGCTTCCTCGACTTCGCGCTCGCTGTGAGACGTTCCGTATTTACCCATTTTAGCCGCCGCAAAAGGCATGTGAATTTGACAATAAGCAGCCAAAGAACCTTTCTCATTGGATCCAGTGCGAGTCATCGGAGCTTCGTTGCAAGTGCACACGGGCAGCCCTGATAGTCCATTTGTTTTCGCAAAAAGATCGGTGCTTACACGCAAGTTTGCGTCAATCTCGTCGCTATTTCTCTGAGAAAGCGCTACGATGGAACTGATCTCATCGTTTAGAACAGCTTGACCATCTGCGTCTTGACTCTCTAAGACGTACTTCACGCTAGCATGTTTCGCTCGGATTGCCTCCGTTTTCGCCCTAGCGGCGAGGAGCTCACCTTTGATGCACCGATATCTCGTCTTACTCTTCGGGCTCATAGGCGGCGTGAGACTTCTACCGTCTTTCGTCTTCAATGTCTTCTTCTTCTTCTTCTTCTTCTTTTTCGGTATGATGTTCTCGTTTTCATCCAACTCAGAGTCGCTCGAATCATCCTCAGAGTTGTCGCTGGTCCCAGTCGCGTCTTCCTCGTCGGTGTCGCTATCCCCGTCGACTTTGAAACCGAAGCCACCTAAGATCTCATCCGAGTCTGTTGGCGTATAATATTCGATATCACTCTCGTCGACGTGCCTTATGTGATCTTGTCTCGTCAGTATTGACGGTTTCAGTCTCAGGGGCATCCTTTCGCTCGAAGACGAAGAGCTGCTCGAAGACGAAGAGCTGCTCGAAGACGAAGAGCTGCTCGAAGACGAAGAGCTGCTCGAAGACGCCGCGGACGGTAGTTTCTTAATCAACGGTTTACCACCGAATCTGCTACCTATCGCTCCATCGTCGTCCGAGTCAATCTCACCCCAACCGCTGGCGGTCAAATCCCGCGGCTCGGTTGCTCTCCACGCAGACGTCTGTTGTTCGTAGTACTCAGACGCACTGCGTGAACCATGCGACGAAGCATCTTCGGAAGACGAGTTATCGATCACCAGTCGCGAGGCGCGAATTTTCTGATTTCGCACCTTGTTTTTCGCGTGCATCACCCGCATTCGTCCCGCGATGAACACAGGCTTCTCGTGCTCCACATAGACACCGTCGTCGAAGTCGTCCGCCCTGTTTTGAGAAAAGTCATCCGCATTGATCTCTTGGTCATCGTTCCACTCGGTTGTGCGCGCGTACAGCGAACTTTCGTCCGATCCAGCCTCTTCCGATACTTCTGCGCGCGCGCGTTCCTCGCGCTCGCGCTCCGCGGCGAGCCACGCGCCGCGTTTCTCGTGCTTCACGCGACGCGCGCGACGCGCGCGCTCCTCGTTCGCGCCGCGCATCGCGCCTCGTCCACCGACCGCGGACGGATGACCGACTCAAGCGTCAACTTCGCGCCTCCGACCGCCGCGCGCGTGCGCGCGCGTCGTCCCGCGCCTCGCCCGAACGTCGTGCTTCGCGCGCCTCGAACCGCGCGACGGTCCCACGACCGCCGACGCCGACGCGCGCCCGACCGTCGGAACGACGACGAGGTGGACGACGACGAGGCGGACGACGCCGCCGCGCTCTCGCGCGACGACGACGAGGAAGCGCGCCGACGAAGGACCGACCGAGCGCACACGATTGGGCGCGCGCCCACGTGGACGAGCACACGTGTTTCTCCACATCCCATTAAAAATAGCTTCACACAGAGACCGAACGCATTTATGGACGATGACTAAAAATCGGACACGCGGAGGGTGTTGCAGGGCGAGACGACGTCGGCGCGACGCGCGAGCGGGCGACGCGCGCGCGACGGACGACGCGCGCGCGACGCGGGGACGGAGACGGCGTCGCGGTCGAGGCGTCGTCGGCGCGAGTGCGGATCGCGCGTCGTGAGCGCGGCCGAGGGTGAGGAAAGAATTCTTTCATTCGTTTCGCGGCGCGGCGAAACGGTGAAAGATGTTTCGCGGGAAGGATCCGAGCTGGCGCGCGGTGGTTCCGGGACGAGAGAACGACGGCGAGCGCGCGGTGGGAGATGATCCGGACGATCTCACGCGGGCGTTGGCGGAGAGCGGGTACGCGCGGATGGACGACGGTGACGACGACGACGCGCCGTCGACGAGCTCGGAGCGAGACGCGTACGTGACAGACATCGAGGACGACGAAGATGACGAGATGAACGGACGTGCGGGCGATGTGAGCGACTCTGAAGACGATGCCGTGTACAGTGATGCGCTGGAAGACGTCGAAGGGAGGTACGGGCGCGGCGGGGGACGAGAAGAGGCGGAGATTACGACCAGGCTGCTGGCGAAATCGGGGGGGGCAACGCGGTCGCGCAACGGGGGCGGGAGCAGTCGACGAACGAGCGAGGCGTCCGGGCGACGTAAACGTGCGTTCGGCAAAACGAGCAAAGATTCGCTCCGTCGAAAGGCTGAACGAAGAGCGTACAAGCCGGTGACGTTTACGTTGCTGTTTCGTATGTTTTGCATGTACGCAGCATTCATGATTTTAGTCTTCGCCTTTGTCATCGCGACCGCGCTCGGCGCGTTCGTGAATCCCGTCGAGGAGATATTGGAGCTTAATGCGTTGGAAAATGTGGTGTGGATGCTCATCTCGGTCGCGAGTTTTATCGGGATACCGTCCGCGGTGGCGCACGTCACTGGTTACCTGACGTGGCCTCCGGTGTGGCTCGAGGTGTTTCCGGAGCGCGGTAAGCTTTTAGAGGAGCTCGGCGGGAAGATTTACTTCAGATTCCACGTGACTCGAGATGCTAGACCGCTCGCGGTCAAACGCGCGGTGGACGTTGCTGTTGACATTATACAACGTGCGCTCCCATCGGCGCTTTTTGAAATTGAAGTGGTGACGCTCAAGGAGCTCGGCATCTCGTCGGCGTTCGTCCGCGAGCTCGTGGTGCCCGCGGATGTCGTCATTCAAGGCAGCGGTGGACTGTTGCATTTCGCTACGCGAGCGAGTTCAGCGAGTTGGGGCGACTGGGTCGTACACATGGGTTCGGATGCGCTCTTGAACGTGCGCGCCGTGGATGCGGTGTTGGCACACTGCGCCCGGGAAACTCGTCTCGCAGCGCTTTCAGGTCGAGGTGACACGCACGTTCGACGACTCGCACAAGGTGCCGTCCTTCCGGGCATTACACGGACGTCGAACTCATTCATAGACGGCGTCCAAAGCGTCTTTCAATGGATTCCGGCAATGGCGGAGTGCATTCGAGCCGGCGAATCTTACGGTGCTCTGCGAATGATGTACGCCAGACACGCTCGAGTCGTCGCACCGATCCCAAACACGTATCTGGTCGTCCCGAACGAACTCGAGCTCGCCGTCGGGTTTAAAGATATGGCTGTCCACGACGGTTTTGAGCTCACCGCGTTTGCGCTCAGGTGCTCGAACAACGGAGTCAAATTTTCATGGTTGGATGCCGGCGTTCACGTTCCCATCGTGAGCGACATTTGGAAGCTTTTCAAGCTCCGCGCGCGAGATCATCACAGCGCGCTGGTATTGATGCGCGATGAGACGGTGCTCGATCACACACACAGAGCTTCGCTCACCGTCGCTTGCGTGAGCGCCGGGTTCTCAACGATCGCGCCGGTGATCACCGCGTTTTCACCTTGGTGCATGCGAAGGAGCGGGGTCGATACCTTCGCCGTCGGGTGTGTCGTCGGTTTCACCACAGCATGCGTGACGTTCAAGTACGCCATCGGGTTTTACAAGAGCGCCTCTGTGGCGGACCTTTCGAAAGGCATCGTTTCCGGCGCCGTGTACTACAACATTCTCTTCGTGCTCACCATCTTACTGACACCGGTGTTTTGCGTGTTTGAATTCATCGCACTGTGCACGTCATTATTTTACGCGCCTGCACATTTCGGCTGTGAGCTACGCGCTCGAGGTCCCACGGTCACCATCATCAAAGATGAAGACGAAGACGATTACGACTGGCTCGAGCGCGGTCAGCCGCCGAGACGGGAGAAGGAAGTTTTGCTCAAACCGGGAGGTGGAAGCAGCACGGATGACGCGCCAAGAGTGAGAGTCGAAGAGAGTCCCAAGAAATCTTGGAGAAGAGGTTAAATTAGTCCATTAGTTATTCTTAGGAGATAACGTTCTCTACGGTTGTACAGAAGTTCGTTGTTATTACATGGGAAGACATTTACGTAAGGCGTGCGATCGTTCAACGTTATTTACAGGGAAGGTTGTGGCAAATCCAGCGCACTCACGGGTGAAAACGCATGTTTGCGATAATGATCAACGAGTGAAACGTGACTCAGTGAAACACTCAGACTGCTTACAGGGGAAGGAAGTCCCGAAACACATGCGGACCTGACGTCGGTCGCCCTGAGCGCAGAAACCATTGGCCTCGGGATGGTTCTCGGCTGATGAATCGGCGGGATCGCCGTCGACGCGGGTTTCGTGCGCTCATTCGATTCGTGCGTTTCTTTGATGAGCGCTTTTGTGGACGTCACGTCGTACATATAGTCTCCGTAAAGCATCAGAGCAGCGTCGTGTCGGGCACGGCTTCGATCGCCGCACGCGTCGTGCGCGACTGCGACTCGGAAACCAGCGTTGAAACCACCGAAGACTGAATGTTGCACACAGACAGAGGTGATGAGACCGGCGAAGACGATCGTGTGGACACCGTCTTTACGGAGCTTTGGAGCGAGATCTGGCGCGTGTATGAACGCGCCGAAAGTATCCTTGTTGACGATTATTTCTCCGTCTCGCGGTTTCGCGAAAGGCTCGACGTCGTCGGGATCGATTTCGTAGACCCTTCTTCCAGGATTTAAGCGACGAAACTGTTTTAACCACGGACACGTGGCGTCGGAGTAGGACGCTTTCACATGGATAATCGGCGAACCCGCCTCTCGGGCGCACGCAAGCAGCGCGGAGATATTTTCCTCAAAGTCTGGGAATCCCTCTCGAATCTCTGGCGCCAGACTCCAGTACACGGTTTGAACATCGACGAGCATCAAGGCTGTGCCCGGACCGAAATGCGCGCGCCCGGCATCGTCACCATGCGGGAGTCGCGTCAAATCAGCCTCGGATCGGAACCGCCGCGATCGAGACAGCGTCGTGGCCGCGAGGCGTCGAGACGGATTCAATGCGCTCGTAGATTTCGACGTCGGCATCGATCTCACATCGCGGCCGTCCGCGGTGTCATCTTCGTCTGAGATATCGTTCGATTCGTCGTATGATCTCGAAAACATCTCCGATCGATTCAACTCCTCGGGCGACGCCTCCTCTCGCGCGGGCCAGCGCTGGATGACTTCCATTCGCGCCAAGAGTGCTTGTCTGTTTTCATCGGGCGTGCCGCGCGGAGACTCCTCGCGCGTCGTCCGCACGATGCACGTCGACATCGATGACGCGCCCGTCTCCGGCGCCGTCTCCATCGTGAGAGATGGGTCCTCGTCGCTCGGCAACGGTATCAGTGCATCGTGCCGCGTGCCAGCCCTGTCGTCGTCGTCGACATCATCTTTCGTCCGTCGCGCGCATCGCTCGTCCCTGAGCAGCGCGGACAACATCGCGACGACGGACGCACGCGACCGCGACGCACTCTTTGTCGTCGCTGGGAAATCTACCCTCGGTGCTCGACGAACGAGTCGCGCTCTCGCGTCGTCGTCGTCGCCGCGCGACGAACGTCCCGCCAACCGTCGACCGACCGACCGGCGTCCTTTCGCGCGCGGTCCGGGTGGTTTTTTATGTATGCTTTCTCTCGTACTCTAGTACTGTGAATGATCTCAAGGTATCTCATTTTCTCATACACGCGAGGGTTTAGACACACCACGCGGGCGGTCCAGGTGCGTTTCGTTTTCCGTTTTCGTTTTCGTCGTTGTCGTTCGTTTGCGCGACCGAGCGACCGAGCCGACCGAGCCGACCGACCGGCACGTGTGGACGCGCGCGGGTGGGACGACGAGGGCCGATGGGGGAGCGCGAGCGCGCGGGCGAAATGGTCGCGCGCGACGCGAGCGACGGTGAGTCGAGCGGCGACGACGACGGTGTGGATGACGAGACGTTTGAAGCCATCGTGCGCGAGGCGCGAGGACGAGGGGCGCGAGGGCGAGCAGAGCTGGAGCGACGACCGGCGTGGGTCTCGGACGTGGACGCGGACGAACGCAGGCGAAAGTACGCGCTGAGCGAGGAGGAGTACGCGGCCAAGATGGCGAGTAGGGTGTCGAAACACATTGACGAGGTACGAATACAAAAGTACGCCCAGTTTGAGGACGCGTTTCAATTTTCATCGAGCGATGGAGACGACGAGAGCGATCGAGACGATGGGGACGCAACCGAACGCGACGTGCGAGGGGTGTCCCGCGAATCGCCGCGGTCGTTTGATTTAGACATGGCGTTGTTTTGGGCGAGACGGCGCGCCGACGCTGGCGCGAGGGCGCTGTCTCAACGGGAGGCGCGAGACGCGGAGCGCAGTGAGCGGCGCTGCGTAGAGTCGCAGGCGAAGGAAATCAAAAAACTTCGCGAATCTCTCGCTCGGGAGACGGCGCAACGCGAAAAGTTGACGATGGACGTAGAGAGAAAGACGAAAGAAATCGCGCGTCTCCGCTCGCAACTGGCGATTCTCAAGTTGCGTCGAGACTCTGAGCGCGCCGAAACGAATACGTCGACGCGACTCACGTCGTCGACGATAAAGAAGCCTTCCGATGACCCACAAGAACTTCCGCTCTACGCACAGTTTAGAAGCGATGAGATCTCGCGCGATGCTTGGTTCATGAGACACGCCGCACGAGATGGATTTCGCCGTCAATGAGTTGTGGATCGTATTTCGCGCATTACAACTGTCGTGTAGTGTAGTATGTATGTAGTAGTAGATAGTCGATTCGTGTGTATTGTGAATCGCAGTCAACCTTGGAGGGATGGGGTTGATGCGTTTCGCGGAAAATACAGTGAGCCAATCCGTGTAAACTAGAGCTCAGAGGTGGGTCGGGTCCTTACTTTCCGACGAGACTGGCGGCTCGTTGGCTCAAGATCTCAGAATCGATGGAGTCCCGCGCGATAAATCGCCAGATGCGCACTTCGCGTTGTTGGCCGTAACGTCGAATACGCCCGATGGCTTGCGTTTCGCTGGCGATATACTCCTGAGCGGTGTTCGTCAGCAGAGGATGCACGAAAATGGCGTGGTTCGCCGTCGTCAGATTGGCGCCAGAGGCGCTCTCGTCTCTGCTGAGAAGGAGAAGAACGCGAGCATCGTCTGACTTCAAGTTTTCTTTCTGGAACTCATCTAACGCACCCGTTTGTTGGTGCACGGAACCTTTGAGCTTCAACGTCTTGATGCCCGCTTCGTTCAGCGCGCTACTGACTTGTTGCATCAAATCAGGAAACTGCACGAACACCAAGATGCGCTCGTCGTGAGGAATAGACTTGATGTGAGAGACGACGTCGATGATTTTGGAGCCGTGAACTCCGACGCCTCCGTCAGTTTTCTTAGTCTTTGACGTCGCGCCCTCGGTTCCCAGAGACACAGCCGTGACAACGGAGGTATCACGAGTGGCGCAGGTGCAGTCGGCGACCCCGCATTCTTGATTCTCCGCGTGCGCCTTGAGGCAACTGAGACAACCGATGTGACCACACGTGGACAAGACACCGGATTTCGACTTTGCAAACTTTTTGTCGCACGCACCACACTTGATGGAATCATCTAGTTTAGCTTGCTGTAAATCACGAACAGACTGGAAGAAGCGCAACGACCGGACGCGCCCCACGAGTTCTTTTTGCAATTTACGAAGACCGTGCGTGTGTTCACGAAGTTCCCAAAGCTTGTCGTCGAGAGAAGCAGTCTTTGACTTTTTTATCGAGACCGTAGACTTGCCAGAATCCATCGTCGAGCTCGGAGCGTCGCGCGCGGCTTTGACGACTTGGTAGTCAACCTTGCTCAAATCTTCCTCCACTCGGGTGTTCGCGTCGTAATACACGGAAGCTTTCTGTTTCCACTGACCGCTGTAACCGCGCACTTCGCCCTTCTTCCACTTATTAGTTTCAGTGTCCAAGATGGAGATGATTGAGCCGACGGGAGGTCTGGTTTGCAAGCGATGCGCAACTTTCGACGCCTCTGCCTCACTTTTCTCGTTGAGAAGATCTCTGAGGAGTTTGTCCGCTGTGGGATCACCGATGCCTTCGCCTTCGACGCCGTTCTCCCAACGAATGAACGGGTTGTCCTCTTCAGTGAAATCGGGCATTTGAGACATTTGGCTCAACATGGCGCGGCCCTTCAAGATGGCGACACCGAACTCGGTGAGGCAGTCCTCTTGCTGCGCTTTTCTGACGTTGACGATATCTTGGCAAGTTCGGAGAGCGGTTCCAGCTTCATCATCCAACTCAAAGTGCGCGACGCGCTTGAGAAGAGCTTCTTCAGCGGAAGACGAGTTACCGAGCACAGCCGCGAGACGTGCGTCACGATCACCTTCGGCTTTCTTTTTCTTCTTCGCCTTCATGTCCATTGACTGCAAATAATGATCGAGCTCGAGATAGATGGCGCGCTCCGCGGGGCGCAGCTGAACTTCGCAGACATCTTCCTTGTACTTGATTTCGTCAATCTCAGCGATGTTTTGTCTCATATATCGGTCCAAGAAATCTTGCGCCACCTCCCAGCGACGCTTATGCCAGTGTTGCGTCGGTTTCTCTTTGAAGAACTGGAACGTCTCAACCTTGGTGATTTCCGACTTGTTGAAGCGCGGAACTTCGTCGCTGCCAAGATTGATGCCGAGCAGAGCAGCTGTGCCCTTGATGTCAGCGAAGTCGCCGACCGGGGGAGTTCCTGACAAACACCAACGCGCTTCGGATTGAAGACCCAAGACGACAGCCTTATCAGACGGCTTGAGGTACGTAAACTCATCGACAATCACTCGACGCCAATGGAAGAGTTCCACGGGCACACACTTGATGTCTCGCCAGTCGTATTGAGCTTGCGCGCTTTCAAGTCCCCAGTGATCCTTGTTACCGTCTGCGTCGATTTCAGCGCGAGGCTTGGAAACGCGCTTCCGCTTGGGAGTCGCTTTTTGCACAAACTGCTCGCTATCGCTGTCTTCAAGCGACTCGTCGTCGTCCCAGTCGGAGATCTCGTCGTCAGTCTCCATGCAATCATCTTCCTTGTAGTTCTTGCGCGGCGTATTACGCGCGGACATTCGTTTCGGAGAAATCATGGGTGATTTGGTCGGCGTCTTCTTGGTCGGCGTCTTCTTGGTCGGCGTCTTCTTGGTCGGCGTCTTCTTCGGCTTGCTCGGAGTCGTCGGAGCGCTTTCAGTAACCGCATTGATTGGCTTCTGGATGTTCTCCTTGTTCAAACTCTGTTGGCGTTCCTTGTGCATTGCTTCAACGAATTCATAGCCTTCACCTCCAGCCTTCTGCGTCACCTCGATGAGTTTTGCACCCTTGAGACGTTTTGGAGCAGCCGTGACGGCGACGTCACTGAGGGTGGACACGCCGCGTCGAACATGCTTGGAAACCTCGCTCACGCCCTGGTTCTTGTCCGTGAGACGCAACACTTGTTCTTCAAGACTATTGACAGTGTCTTTGTAAACGCTGGTGAAGTGACGCGCCTGACTCGATGACTTTGGATCTGGAAGAGACGGTCTGCCAGCGAGCTGAGCGAGACGTTCAAAGTAAAGAGAAGAACGGAAAAGAGTCGTCGCGACGATGACGACATCCGCTTCCATCACGTCACGTGCGGTCAAAGCATTGAGATCAGACATAGTCTTGAGAACAACCGTATTCAACGAGCCTCGCGCCGAGAATTTCTCAACCTCGCGCGGCCACTGGCGGAGCAACTGCGACGGGGCGATGACGAGCGTCGCCTTGGTCGGAATGGCTTTGACTGGAGCATCAACCTTGGCTTGCTTGGGAGTGGGGAACTTGAGTTGATTCGCCAAGATGACACCGATAGAGATTGCAGTTTTCCCATAGCCAACTTGATCAGCCACGATGCCGCCACGAATCACTTTCGAGACTTGCGCCATGCCGTCCATTCGAAGACCGAGAGCCGGTAGAACCTTTTCTGAGATTTCTTCCTCCACGAACGGTTTATCATTGACTTCTTGCTGAATCATCCAACCGAGCGAACGCAACTGTTCCGGTCGCAGCGGGTACTTCTTGCTCCAGTTCGGTGGTTGCGAAACTTGCTTGTCGTGTCGATTGCTCTTCAACGTGAACTCGCCAAAGTCGTCCATCGGGCGATCGTCGTGACGCACGATTCTCCACGACATCTTCGGTTCGGTCGATTCGATGCCACGAACACTGGATGGCGCGACGAGCGCGAGCGCGCGATGGACCAGCGTGGCTGGATTGCCCGCGATCATCAAGTTACCGGTCATTTTTTCACGAGTCCACTGAACGACGAATGGCGCTGGACGGCACTTCAACGCTTGTTCGTACTTCGCGGCTTGAAGAGGATCCTCACGAGCTTGAACCTTCTGCGAGCCCACTTGCTTGCTCCAGATAAGATTGGGAGGAGTCGGCGCACAACGAGGACAGGCAAACTTGTCGCACGTCATGGCGTGGTCATCCTTCAGCTCATTCCACTTTTCGACAACCTTGGGAAGTTCCATGCGAGATGTAAACCACTCCAAACGTTGGAAAGTGGCGTGACTCTTATCCAAACGCAACGTCTCGTAACCGTTGCCTGGCCAGAAATCAGCGTCAACATCGGCCAACGGCACTGAGCAGCGCATGATGGCGACCGATTTCGCGCAAGAGTGTTCACCTTGAGTCGGTACGGCGTTCACCGGCGGGGTCAAAACGACGGCGGCGCTCGCAACAGCTGGCGCGAGAGTCACCTTCGGAGACAAGCTGGTCCACGTGCCGAAACTGTAAGCCATGTGTTCAACCTTTTTCTTTTCGCTCGGGCGGAAACGCTCCGTTGATGCAGGTTTGCCGAGATTCATGAAATCCAAGTGCGCCGTCTCCATGCGATCTTCGCCGTACATCAATCGTCGATGGTTGTCAGCGAACACAAAGTAGTCAAAGTCGCCCTTTTGATTACGACGCGGATCCATGAAAAAGTACATGTTTCGACCATCTTGTGCGTTTCCAATGCGCTTGTGCAACGAACTCTGCGCGGCATCGCACTTATCGTGGAGTTGATACGTGCCAGCGATGTCGCGATCAAACGCCGCCGCGTTCTTAGGATCTTTGAGTTTGATCTCGTACTGACTCCAACGCTTTTGCGCCCAATTCACTTCACCATTGATCTTGCTTTCCGTTTGCATGCCAAGCTTGATCTGCCAGGAATCTTCGAGCTCACCTTTGCCTTCGATGACGATGGGAACGGCGGCGCACTCTGGTGAGAAGTACTCCCAAGAGCCATCCAACACGCTCTTCGCAGAGTTGTTGAGAAGCATGCGCATCATCGGTCGCTGATAAAACTCTGCCGCCTTCCCTCTTTTGATAGAAGGATCGACAAACACCAACCACTCTGCCGAGTTGGGAGCGATTCGCAGTTCGAGACGGACATGATCTGCGGACGCACACGAATAGTACACGCGCCAGACGTTTGTTCTCTTCATACCGCGGAACAAGAAATCAGCCTCTCCGATCGCTTTCATCGCGCTCTGCCACTCCTCCCAGAGATCTGGCAAGATTTGCTTCGGCTTGGTGAATTTCGCAGAGCTCATGTCCAACTTCATATGCATCGGCAATGAGTTCTTCAGTTGCTCCTTGAAATCCTCGGGCAGGATGCGATCGACGACGTGCTCCGCGTAGTTGTGCTCCGGTCGACCGCAGCACCTGATGCAGCACGTGTGCTCACAGTCACGGCAGATGACAAGAGAATCAGCGTCCGTGGTACCGGTCTCACCTTCACAAACACACAAACGCGCAGATCTGTTCGCTTTGCTGAGCAACTCCTTGAGCGGTATCGGCTTCATACCCAAATCCAACGGCCTTTTGACCAACTTGTCTTGGCCCATCACTTCCTCTTTCTTTGCAGCGGCGGCTTGGACGACGGTCAAAGAACCTTGCATCGTCTGAGTACTAACAGATGAATCGGCATCAAGTTTCAACGCGCGTTTCGCAGTCTTGTGCTTCTTACCAGCCAGAGTGTCCGTCATCAGCGTCATCGCCGCGAGCATGCACGCGCCGACGACGGTCGTCGTCATCGCGTTACCCGCCAAATCGCTCATTTGGTTCTCACTTTCACGCGTGAGAAGAAGATCATCGACCGGAATGCCTTGCAAACTCAAAGCTTCGATGCCAACGAGCGGTCCACCGCGGTTGGTGACGAACGGCACCATGGAAGGCGTCAGACACGGACAAATGCCCGGCGCGACGGATCCGGTGGTGCGGTCGACGTTCTGAGAGAGATTCCAGACGAGAGTCTTGTGCATCGAGTCAATGTCCAGCTGAGCGAGACGCAAGTAATCGATATCCATCAAATCGAGCACGCGATCCGTTTGCGCTTTACCCCAGTCGTTCCAAGCGAAATCTGGAAGCGTGCATCCCCCGTCCCAATGCGTGAATGGTCGGCGCTGACCGAGACCTTCTTCCAAGCGCGCGCGCTGATGGCGAGACTCACATCTACCCCAGTCAGTGTTCGCTCGCGTCGAATCTTCACCCGGTCGAGCGAGCATGCGGCGCCCTTCGTGCACTCGAGGATCATCAGCGTCGAAGAGGAAAGCCTCGAGTGTCGCGCTCGCCGGACGCTCGAGCGACTTGACCAATGCCTTCCACGATTCGACGATGGACGGGTTATCAGCCTTGCACGCGAACAGGTAGACACGAGTGCGAGTGTGAGGAATGTAGAAGCGTTTGGTATCAACACGCATGAAGCGCGCAAAGTACCCTTCATCTTCGAATTTCTTCTGCACTTGATCCCACGGTGCGTTACACACGTTCTCCAGAATGATGATGGGAGGCTGACTTTTACGAATCCAATTCATCATGCCACGGAAAGTCTGACCAGATTCACCTTGAGCTTCAAGTCCCTTCCGTTCGTTGTTGAGGTTCGAGTAGTCAACGCAGGACGTACCCGCGACGAGCATGTCCACGGTGTGCGGCACGTCAACCTTGGCGCCGTACGCCGTCGTCGCTTGGTCGCCACCCAATTCACGAATATCACGGAATAGAATAGGCGGAGCAAAGTTACGCTCGATGTAAGCTTGCTTGAACGGTTCAATTTCGCAAGAAAACACGTGATCAATCGCCATTCTGTTACCATAGAGCTTCTCCGTCGCGTCCGCGATTTTATCCAACGCCAGAAGTGGAGACTCGGTGCCAGAGCACATCGTCGCGACTCGGAGAGGTCTCGTCATCGCGCCCAAAAACGCCTCGATACCAGGAACGCGACTAACGAGATCTTCAAACATGTCACCGATATTCGAGATGACTGGTAAATGTTCTGCGAGTTGAGTTCTTGGGTTACCTCCGCTGCCGCCTGAGCCTTCGCTGCCGCTGTCGTTGTCTCGTCTGCTCTTGCGCGGCGTGCCTCCGGGAGATCTAATCCAACGAGGAAATAAGATTGAACAGTCGTCAGTCATCGCACACTCGAGGGTGCGCGCGAACGAGGGTTTTATCCCTCGTTTACGCCGCTAAACCCGCTCGGTAAATTTTGGCGGGAAAAAAAGATACGTCGCTGAGAAATCTCTCGCGCCGATTGCGTGCCGAGCTCAGATGCCTCGATGGATGCGTCCACGCTCGCCAAAGTACGAAAAGAACTATCGTAACGTACCTCTTACTCATCGGCGTCGATGGAGCCGAGCCGTTCACGACGCGCGCTTTGAACTTCTTGGGAGTCGTTCTTCCCCGCGCGGTCGGCGCCTGATCGTAATCTTCATCCCCGTCGAAAGCATCGTCCTCATCCATGTCTTCTGTCTTGACAGCCATCTCCTTCATCCTCTCCACCGCCTTGTTCGCCATCGCACGCCGCGGCGTTCCGCGTCCCGCCGGCGAACAAGGCGCCGATGACACGTCGCACGCCTTCTTGTTCTTCATCTGTTTTTGCTTCACGGGCGTCGACTTCGCGCTGCCACGACCGCCGCTCGACGCCTTCTTACCAGCCATGTGGAGAGATCACGTCCTCCTACGCTCACCCACACCAGTTTTTACACGATCGCGCGCGCGTCGACGATCACGAGACGAGATCGTCCGTTTTCGACACGTCCGTTGGTTGTTCCCCCGAAATGCCGAAACCGATCGATCGCCGGCGCGTGAGACCCCCTCAAGTCCCGCGCGCGCGTCGATGCGCGTACGACTCGCGCGATGCGTGTATATCCGCTCGAGTGTTTAGTTTTCCAACCTCGCGAGCGTCGAGTCGAGGTGTGTCGTCACCGCCTCGTCGGGGGAGTTTCGACACAAAGATGAAGACGCACTCCCGACACTCGACGCCATCCATCGTCGTCGTCGTCGTCCGCGGTCGGTCGATCGCCGCGGTCGATCGATCGCCGGCGAGCTGTCTTTTGTTTTTCAAAATGTGTCCGACCGACCGCATGCATGATGGAATCACCATGTGTCCGACCGACCGCATACATTGCATTCAATTCATCCATCCTCTCGAGGACCCCGTGATCTCCGAAAAGACGCCAGAGGGGGGTACATCGCCACGGTCTCGTCTCGAAACGTCGGCGCGTTCGATTGGTGCGCGCGGCGCAGCGTGCGTTTTGATTGGCTCGACACGAAACGGCATCACGAGGAGGGGTGGCTGGGCGCCGACGATGCCGATGACGATGATACGCGCGCGACGCGTCACACCACCGCACGCGCGCGTCGACGAGAACATTCCGTCGCCGAAAGCACGACCA
>Ga0181567_10001159_pt1 | contig 20007 bp, 13 predicted proteins | sample 101ome_14_FD_133761 | JGI IMG/M metagenome (GOLD analysis project Ga0181567, IMG submission 133761) | Coastal salt marsh microbial communities from the Groves Creek Marsh, Skidaway Island, Georgia - 101403AT metaG (megahit assembly) | ecosystem: Environmental > Aquatic > Marine > Intertidal...
CAATTTCCACCAAATCTAGCTGTTCGTTGTTCAAAGATTTGGAGGCTATTTGTATAGCCGCTCGAATAAGTTTGGAATCAGTCTTTATTCTCTGTCCAGTTCTAGACATCGTCCTTTCGATATCATCGAGTAAAGCCAAATCATCGCTAGTCAATGTTATCGTCCGTACAATTCTCTTTGCTTGAATTTCCTTATCTTCCATAAATCCGTTAAAACATAATATGCATTAACTAGCCAAGAACATTCTCAATCTAAAAAAAACAACAGAAAGCTCTAATTAATTCCTGTTGATACAATTCAAATCTTCAAATGATCTTTTAAGCCTTTCAACAAAAGCATTCTCTCCCGACCTAAGCCAAGCACGTGGATCATAAAACTTTTTATTGGGTTTATCATCTCCCTCAGGATTACCCAACTGGCTTTGTAGATAATCTTTATTACTGTTGTAATATTCATGAACTCCATCCCAATAAGCCCACTGCATATCTGTATCGAGATTCATTTTTACCACTCCATATCCAATTGCTTCACGAATTTGTTCACGGGATGAACCCGAACCACCGTGAAAAACAAAATGGACAGGTTTACCAGAAAGACCGTGCTTTTCCCGTAAATACTCCTGAGAATTAAGTAAAATCTTTGGGGTCAACTCAACATTGCCAGGTTTATATACTCCATGCACATTCCCAAAAGCAGCGGCAACAGTGAAACGCGGACTTACATCTATTAAGGTTTCATACGCTTGATTCACTTCCTCTGGTTGAGTGTATAACCTAGCGGTATCAATGTCCGTGTTATCTACTCCATCCTCTTCGCCACCCGTGACTCCAAGCTCGATTTCAATCGTCATCCCCATTTGGTTCATCCTATTGAAGTAATCTTTACAAGTGGATAAATTATCAGCAATTGGTTCCTCTGATAGATCAATCATGTGGGAACTGTAGAGAGGTTTCCCCTCCTTCTCATAAAACTTTTCTCCCGCATCTAACATACCATCAACCCAAGGTAACAGTTTTCTAGCCGCATGGTCCGTGTGCAGGATAACGGGAACACCATAAGACTCAGCTAGTTGATGTACATGCATAGCTCCAGAAACGGAACCTGCCACCGCTGATTTCTGATCCGTGTTATCAAGTGATTTTCCTGCATAAAAACTCCCTCCACCATTAGAAAACTGAATCATAACAGGAGAATTGACCAAGGCAGCAGTCTCGAGGACAGCATTAACGGAATTCGTACCAACAACATTTACGGCAGGGAGAGCATATTCTTGCTCTTGTGCATCATTGAAGATGGCTTGAACACCATCACCAGTTATTACTCCACTTGGAAATTTTTTACTCATATGATTTTTCTTAAAGTTAAGATCTTGGTGTGGCAAAACTAAACTTGTAAATGGTATTTAAAATCAACGTAACAAATCCTCAATATTTTCTGCACCCAATGCCTTCTCGACTTCATCTAATTTGATGAAAGTCGTGCGTGTATGTGGAAGCTTATACCTTTTAAATACTCCCTTTTCTAATAGGTAATAAAGTTTTCGACTAGATACTCGAAGAACTTTTGCTGCCTCCGATATCCTTAGAATTTTGGGTGCAGGAGGCTTTTTTAATTCACTTAAATGCCCCTCTTGCTGGGCAACATCATTTTTCAATACTTCAATTTCCTGCTCCATTTTTCTAAGCTTGTCATTGATGTCACTTAACAACCAAAAGAGGACCTCATTACCAATGGCCGCTCTTTGTGGAATACCTAACTCAACTTCTTTTTCGTTTTGAAACCTCAAAGCATCAAGTCTGCTTTTAAAATATCTCCTATGTCTTTTTTTTCTATAAACCCAGGAAATACAGTGTGCAGACAACCTGCCTTTAGCCATTGAATATGATACTTTCATTTGATTTGGAGTTTGATTGAAACTAAATTAAAATTGTAGATAAAGACAATGACCGAAAAAAATTTCCCAGACATCGTTAAGGACATCCACGCTGATGACAATAAATTCGGAAAAGGTGCCTACTTTTTCGTTAGAGAGGCACTTGACCATACTCTCAAATCGCGAAATAGTTCAAGTAATCCAAAGAACGGACATGTGTCTGGAGAAGAGTTGCTCGAAGGCATTCGCTTGTACGCTTTAGATCGATTTGGTCCAATGACGATGACGCTTATGAACCATTGGAATATTAAGCAATGCAAAGATTTCGGAGAGATTGTTTTTAAATTAATCGACCATGGAATTCTTGGAAGAACTGAAAGTGACTCCATCTCTGATTTTGAGGGAGGTTACACATTTAATGATGCGTTCGAAGCACCATTCACCCCAAGAATAAAAAACAATTAATTTATCGAACTATTCGGCCCACAGTGCATCACCCAAGCCCAATGCAAATTTATTTGTACCGCTTTGCACTCGGATTGGCTTTGACCAAACAACTCCGACTTGCCCAAGAGTAGACGCACCAATCAGGTAGTAGCTGCCCGGTTTTATATTCTGGAGCTTTGCCTCTCCGACTGAATTGGTTTTTAGGCGTAAAAGACTGGTAGTTGCCAAAGCGTTTCTTATGTTTGCGGCAACACCTGGGAATCTGTAGCCACGCTGAACTGACCTTGCCCATAATTCTCCGTACGATTGAACTCCTTGATTAATCGGAATTCTAATTCTGGCATCCTCCAAAATTTTATTCAGGTCGCTCTCTACAAGAAAGAATTCAGTAAAGCTGGACGGGCGGTTTCTATTATTTAGAAATTGCACTTCGACTTTTAAATCCAAGGATGCATTCCCCGTGGGAACTTGGGTTACCTGGGGTGTACTATTTGCATTCAAATTTGTAAGCCCGCGCAAAGATGATGGTTGGTATCTTGGTGTGTAAGAACTACTGGATGCCGGTAGCACAGATGAGACGGATGACCTACGAGTCAGACTACTTGGAAGGGAAGACACACGAGGAGCAGGATTGTTCATCGAAACATTAATCATCGATCTGTTGTTACCTCCACTTCTCAGCACACGGATGGCTTCCCTAGCGGCTATCAATGCTTTTTCCAAAGAATCTACTCTGTTTCTTGCGTTAGCAAGTTCCTCGTTAAGCAAATCAGCTTTGAGACTCGCTGACTCACCCTTTTCGATTATTCCACGCTTTATATTCTTCGCATCTTCGAGCTCTCGCTCAAGGTCCTTGGATCGTTTCCTCTCTTGGTCAAGTTGCACTTGAGCTGTTAAGTTTCTTTGATTTAAGTCTCTTATTCTTTTTTCAAGAATATCCCGATCTGCATTCGCTGAAGCACTAGCAAGTTGATCTTGCAGCCTTTTGTTTTGCTGTTTGAGGTTCTCCAGTTCAATGATTTGAGCGTTCGATAGTCCCGCATTTATAACACTACCCAAGTTGTTTTGAGATGGTGCGGGCACAGAACTGCCATTTGCCAAAGCATTTCTTAAACTTGACTCAAGTGTAGCTTCACGCTGTCTCGATTGTTGCAATTCCATGCTCAAGCGATCAGCATCCATCTTGGCCCTATTCTGTGCATCACGGGCTGCCTGCAGGGAACTTTCTAAACCAATAACGCGTGATCTCAATTGACCGCTATCCGAGGTGCCTAAGTTAGCAACAATTGAAGGGTTTTGGTTATTGGCAATCATTTGATTTTTTAAATCTTCAATCCGCCTGTCTCGTCCGTCTAAATCAAGCTTCAATAGAGAATTTTGATCAGCTAAACCAGCAACTTGATTTTTTAGATCAATGATTTGACGGTCAGCTTCTGATTTTGCACCCGCAAGATTTTGATCCTTTAATCTTTGATTATCTTGTTCAATTAATTCCACTTCGTTTCGTAACCGAACAAAATCTCTCATTGCGTTTTTAAAATCATCTTTTAGAGCTGCGGTCTCTTCTTTTGAATTCGCAAGTTCATCTTCTAGCTCGGCCACTTTCGGATCTTTAAATTTCCTTGCTGCTCGCAATCCCTCTTGTAAAAGAAGTAGCTCCTTTTGTAGTTCTAATACTTTCGGATCATTCGCAATTTCCTCCTGCTGAATCCCATTACTTTGGAATTCATCTAATAGAGATTCCAATTCTTGGCGAAGTTGTTCAGAGTTCTCTAAGGCTGTAGTCAAAGCATTTATTTCATCAATTGCTTTTTTCTCATTTAGCTGTGCCTTATCAATAATAGAAATATACTCTGATATAATTTCGTCATTTGGGTTTCGACTGTTTTCAAGAGTAGATAGACGCCTTTGAGTTTCATCAAGCTGGGCCTGTAATTCAAAACTTTCGGCAATAGCTTCCTCCAGCTTCGAACGCATATCATCATTATTCGAAGCTAATTCTGGTGATGGGACAGAGCTCGTATTCAACAACTCTTTCCTTAGCTCCGCAAGTTCTGCTTTCAGACCTTCAATCATTTTTGATTCGTTATAATCAAGATTAGAAACTTCATTCATAGCACTAGCTAATTCTAATTCAGCCTCTTTCTCTGCAAGAGCCGCCACAGATTCGGCAAGCTGGGTTTCCAATTCATTGATATTCTGGTCTTTCTCCTGCAGTTGCATTTTGTATCCAGCTAAACTCGAGCCATTGTTGTCCTCATCATCGTTCGTATTTGTCTCAGCATTTGCAATTGCATCCTCAAGCTTCGATTGAATAAGCAATCGAGCATCCCTTTCCTCAATGCTTTTGTTTTCCAAAAGTTCTAGATTCAATTGAGCTTCCATCAACTCTTCTTCAAGATTTTTGATGCCTTCTGCATCATAGCCAAGTAATTTATTGCCAGTTATTACTGTTTGATCATCAGGAGATTCTGCAGGCTTAGCTGTTGAGTCTCGAGATGCCAACTGATCTTGCAATTCTGCGATTGTTTTTTCAGCGTTTGCTAAAGCATTCTCTAAATCACTTGTGATCGAATCTGAAAGCTCAATATCCCGGTCATTCTCGGCCATATTCCCTTCAATAAGCCGGCCAAGTTCCTTTTCTAAACTTACAACTTTATTCCCAGCTTCGGCTAAAGAGTCTTGTAAACCTTGAATAACCAATTGAGTCTGCTCTTCGCTCTGGGAGTGCCTGCTTTTCGTTTGATTGAGCTCATCTACTAAATTAGCAATCGTATTCTCTGCCGAGACTAGTGAGTCTTCGAGATCATTAATTATTGAAGCCGTTAATTCGCTACTCTTTTGCGATTTCTCTTTACTTGAAAGCAAGTCTTTTAATTCAACCATTTCATTTTCTACTTTCTGGATCTGCAAATTTAATTCTTGGTTTAAAGATTCTTCTTTCGCCAATTTTTCCTGTAGATCCAATACATTGATGTTCCCTTTCTCCTGCCCATCTTTAATCTCAGCCTGCAACCTCTCAACTTCTAGATTAGAAGTTTCCAATTGCTGCTTTAGATCAGAAATAATTTCCGAATTTTTTATTTGATCCTCACTCATTTCATCTTCGAGAATCTTTTCCAATTCATGGGTTTTTTCATTGGCTGTAAGCAACTCTAATTCAAGTTGTTCGATCTTTTCGCTGAAATTTTGATTATTAGACTCCTCGAAAGCCAACTCCTCCTGTAATTCCAACAAATTACTTAGACCTAACCTCTCACCCTCTTCAACTGCAGCTTTAAGCCGCTCAACCTCTAAGTTTGAATCTTCCAATTGTTGATTAAGCTGATTCACAAGCTCAGAACGATCTGAGTCTTCCTTACTCATTTCTGATTCAAGGGCATTTTCCAACTCGTTTGTCTTTTCGTTAGCAATATAAAGGTCTAATTCAAGCTTTTCGATCCTATCCCTAAGTTCTTGATTCATTAGTTCCTCGGAAGCCAACTCGTCTTGTAGATCGATTAAATTTGCAATACCAGACTTATCCCCATTAACGATCTCGGATTTGAGCCTTTGCACTTCAAGATTTGAATCTTTTAACTGATTTTTTAAATCAGATACAAACTCTGAGTTTTCAATATTTTGCCTACCAATTTCTGATCTAAGAATATTTTGTAATTCGTTGGTCTTCTCGTTGGCTTGTAAAAGCTCAGATTCCAACTGGTCAATTCTAGCTCTCAATTCTTGATTGCTTGACTCCTCTAAAGCTAACTCCTCTTGTAATTCCAATAAGTTGGTGATGCCTAGTGCCTCAGCGTTTCTAAGAGCATCTTTCATTCGAGCAATTTCAAGGTTCGAAGCACTAAGATTCTCGTTTAAGGTAGTGATCAGATTCCTGGATTCAAGACTACCGGAGGCATCTTTGTCTCTGTAAATTAAAATTTCGGTCTCTAGGTCTGTAATCTTATCTTTAAGTTTACTTCGGTCTTCTTCATGAACCTTCATTTGAGCAATCTGTCGAGTCATAGAGTCAGCAACCTCAGCTCTTAGTGAATCGATTTCTAAATTAGCCTTTTCTGATTCTTCTAAACTTTCTTTAAGAATTCTAATTGTGCCTAAAGCCTCTTGTAGTTGGGAGACTGCCTGTTTAGTTTCTATAGAATCAGTCGCGCCAATTGATTGCATTCTCGAAATTTCATCCCTTGCTCGATCTAGCTCTGATTTCAAATCTACAATCAAATCTTTGCTCTCTAAAGACTGTCGAGAAAGGTTTTCTTGCTCTTCAATAAGCTTATCTCTTAAAAGTTGCAGTTGGGCTTCTAGCGATTGAATTTTAGCACCCGATTGACGCAATAGACTTTCATTTTCCTCCTTTTCAAAAGTAAGTTCAATTTTAGCTTTGTTTAGTTCATCACGTAGTGAAAGAACGACCTGGTCAGTGTTAACAGTCTGGAGATTCTGTGCTTCTTTAGTTTGCTCAAGAACTGAATTCAAATCCTGTAATTGACTGGATAGAACTTTTACTACCTCAAGCTCTTCTTCTAGAAGTTTTTTATCATCATTTAATTGCCTTAGTTCTTCGTTTTTACCTTTCAACTCAACTTCTCTACGAGCCAACTGATCCATAGATCTCCTCTGTCGTATCAATGCATTTTCAAGTTCAACTTGTAAGCTCGCAATCACATCTGTGGCTTGTGCCTTTTCGGCATCAAACTTTTTCGACAAATCCAACACTCTTTTCTCCGAATCAGCTAGATTTCTTTCCATTTCTTCTATGAAAGGAACAGCAGGCAATTTTCCTCTTGAAGCATCTTCCAAAGCTTTTTGTGCTACTTGAGCTTCTTCTTCTAACTGTCTAATTGTGGAGGCAAAATCAAATTCTCTTTTTGCCATTTCTTCATTCAAATCTTGGAAGTTTTTACTAGCAGTTGATAACTCTAGATTGGTTGCCTTAAGCTTATCCTCTAAAAGAGCAATTTTAGTATTAAGCGAATTTCTTTGTTCAATATTTTTGGATTTCGCTGCATCTGCTTCTTTCTGGGCTTTGCTTAAATCAACAAGTAGTTTGTTAACCAACTCATTATTTCCCTTACCACTGGGAACTTGGCTTGTTTCTGAAGAAACAGCTCTTGCAGCAGTTGTACCAAGGGGTGCACCAGCTTTTAGATCCTGAAGATCCGCAAGCACTGCATCCATGGAAACGGGCAGTTCAGCCAAAACCGAGCCATCAGAAATTTGTCCTTTAGAAGAATCAACAGCGTTAATTTTATTTTGCATAACCTTCAATCTAGATTCAATAGAATCTAATTTCTTTCGATCCTCCTGTGCCTTTTGGGCAAGGTCTTGTGTATTCTGCAATTCATTGCGAGATCTTTCCAATTCCTGGGTAATACTATTGATCAAAGCAGTTGATTTCCCCTGCTCCTCAACCATCTTTCTCTTTGTATCGCTTAATTCACTACGGGACTTCCTTAAATCACTCCTTAAACGCGAGAAGGCGGAACGAACTACTTCAACCCCTGAATCACCTGCATTGATAGACTCTGTTAAGAATTGGTTATCACGCTCCAAGTTATCTGTCAGAGATTCAGTTTCATTCAAGTTTTTCGCAAGACCTTGGATGTTTGACCGAGCACGTTGCATATCACCCTGGAGTTTTTGAGTGGCAGGTGAGTATTTTGATGATGGAGTCAATGCTATGGCTTCTGTCGCGTTAATAACATCTGCAATACGACTTTGCGACGCCGACGATTTGGGTAATTGTGCAAAGTCGTTCTGTTGCGTAGGTGGATTGATCTTCTTTCCGAAATCCGCATAGTCTTCCAAGGCAACTTCAAGCAACTTTTCATTTGCAACAAGTTCTGAATCCAATTGACGCATTTTTTTGTATACTGATTTAAAGGCAGGCATCGCGTCATCAAGATTACCACCAGATGAGTCACGCAGATCGTGAAAAATTTCTTTGGTTTCAAGGATTTCACTAGCAATAGATTTCACACTTTCAACTATCTCACTGGATCGGGTATTCCATCTCTCTTGAACAGACAAATCCTCAAACTTCAATAAACTGGATTGATCTAGAACTGACTTAATTCGGGTCTCAAGATCGGTATTAAACTCGCTCAGCAAATCCATTGCCTCCTCTGGCTTGTTGGGCAAATCAACTTCAGATGTCTGTAACTGACTATACGCTAGAGTCCCAATACCAAAGGCAATGATAACAGCCGAAATTAACTTGTTTCGGTTAATAGAAAAACAAGGATTTTTCATCCGATTATGATGATGTTTTGATATTTTAAACGCAAGACTTGATTTCAGCGACAAAAAGCTTGTAGGAATTCGATGATCGAAAGAAGATATGGACATGTACTTTCATCGACAAATAATTATTAAATTAATATTGATAATCAGTTTAACCTCCCTCCAAGCTAGAATTGGTGAAGAAAGATTAACTTTTGAAAAACGATTAAATATCTCTGGTGGATATCAATATCGTTCCGAAAATGTTCTTTCCAATCGAAAGCGTGGCATGCCCTACAATAAATTTTCGGATTTTTTGCCCGCTCAATCTGAAATTCGAATATACTACAAAACTTTAGACGGGAGAAAACCACTGGCCAAGGATATTCAACCCAACAAAATGTTGGAAGGATGGGATGTTCATGTTGTTTTCGTAGGCGGAAAGTCCGCACTGGAACTTTATCGTAGAAGCTCAAATATGAACGAGCTAGAATTTACAGCTCTTCTTAAACTCCAAGCAGGAAATTCATTCTGGGAAAAAAAAGAACAGGTAAAAGAAGGCGATCCACCAATAATTTCCGCATTCAGTTTCGACTTTGAAAGGAATGACAAATTAATAAGGGCGAGAAAAGTTGGTCCGAGCCAGCTCCTTTTTTTCTCAAGTCAATTCGATATGTTTTTGGCTGAGGGTTTCAAACAAAGCCAAATGGATGCCTTACCTCAAAGTATAAAAGGTTTTTAGAGATGGTGCCCGAGGAGGGGGTCGAACCCTCACATCCATGGGATACCAGATCCTAAATCTGGCGCGTCTACCAATTCCGCCACCCGGGCATCATTTTGCCTTTTAATTAAAAAAGAGATAAAAAGCAATGCTAGAAGGCATCGCCGAAGGGACCTTGCCATAGACCTAAAACAAAGGAAACAAGTGCACAAACTAGCACCGTCCATTTAAGAAAGCCAATATTACCTAGCTTGGACCAAGGATTCTCCTGAGGTATATCATCATCAAAACGAAGTTTTGGCTCAAAACAAATTTCACGAATCCAGCCAAAGTAATAGTATATCGAAATTACCACTCCAACAACCATTGCAACCAATGAAACATAAAGCTTTGCTTCAAAAGCGACATTAAAGAGCATAAGTTTTGCAATAAAGCCACCAAACGGAGGTATTCCAGCAAGAGAAGCTATACCAACCAATAAACTAATCGCTGCCCATGGATGCTCTTTGAGTAAACCTGCGTAATGCTCAGTCTCGTGTGTTGAATCATCAGAAAGGTTGGCCAGACTCATAACACCAAAGACAACAAAGGAAGCAAACAAATATATGTACAAGTAAAAGTAGACCACCCAAACCGCGCGATCACTGTCTCCAGCAAGATGCATCGAAGCCATAACGGCTACAAGAAGATACCCAGCATGAGCAACCCCGGATAGTCCAAGCATTCGTTTCAATTTTGCCTGAGCACAAGCTGCGAGGTTTCCGAACAAAATTGTAAAAGTGGCAACAAAACCAATTAAAGGGAACAAAAATTCAGACATTCCCTCAAAAGGACCATTAACTAAATTTAATAGGAGGAAGAACCCCGCAGCCTTAGATGAGACTGCCAGAAATGCAGTTATCGGCATTGGAGATCCATGATAGACATCAGCAACCCAAATTTGAAAGGGTGCAGCCCCTACTTTGAATGCAATTCCAGAAAGAACTAAAACAACACCTGCACGAAGTAGAAGGTGCCCCTGGTTTTCTTCTAGTAATAAGGCTACATAATCGAATGAAAGAAAATCCATACCATAAGGACCAGGCGACACAGCACTCCAGGCAGAAGGGTTTGCACCCACCCCATAGATTAGAACAATTCCTAGTAAAAGAAGCGCGGAGCTTAACGCGCCAAAAACCAAGTACTTAATACCTGCTTCAAGAGATTTGGTTGAATTTCGGTTGTAGGCAACTAGTGGGTAAAAGGCTAGAGCCACCGTCTCCAGTGCCACAAAAAGAACTATAAAATTACTGCTTTGACAAAGGATCATAAGTCCGGCAGTGGCCAGCATCGTTAAGTGGTGAAATTCACCAAATCTAAGCTTTTGCATTTGGAGGAATCGATTTCCCAAGATTGAAACGCACAGCGAAGAGAGAAGAAAAAATGTTCTTATTAAATCTCCTTGAAAACCATGCCTTAGCATACCTGAAAAAGATGAACGATCAAAGGTATGATTAATTAACAAGTAATCGAACAAATGATAGATCAACAAACAAAGCTGAAAAAAGACAGCAAAAGCACCGCAAATATTATTACCTTTTTTTTCTTTCGATAAAAATAGATCAAAAAGCAGGATCGAAATTGCACCCATCGCCAGAGTTAATTCTGGCCAGATCTCCGTCCATAGATTCTCTTGTGAAAAGCCTATTAATTCTTCCATCACTGATTACCTTCCCCCACATTCTTCGCTTCTGATTGGCGTTGGTGATTTACAGTCTTTTTTAAAACCTGATCGACTGGACAGCATGATGGCAGTCCGAAATTGCTGCCCCCCTTTTCAAGAAGTTCATACCTTTTAGTAATATTTGTATCGATACCTTCTGAAATACCCTTTGGCCATAGACCAATGAACATTAAGGGAAGAAGGATTAAAACGGCTGGAATAGTCTCTGCGAATGAGAGATCATTAATTTTGCTTTTCTTTTCGTGGGCAGATAATTCCTCTGACTGCTCACCAAAGAAAATTCTAGACATAGCCCGCAAACCAAAAATTGCAGAAATAATAATGCCTAATGCAGCCAAAACTAAAAATAAATGCTTTTCGGTAATTTCTCCTGACCCATCTAATCCATATCCTCCTAGTGAAAGGAAAATTGCAAATTCACCCCAGAAATTACCAAAACCGGGCAATCCTATGGTAGCAAAAGTTGCGGCAGCAAAAAAACATGCAAGTAGTGGAGTTTTTGCGGCCAACCCTCCCATTTCATTCATCTCGAGCGTATTTGTACGCTGATTGATGCTGTTGGCCAAGAGAAACATGAGGGATACGGAAAGTCCATGCGCACACATCAGCATAATCGTGGCACTGGCTCCTAATGATGAACAAACCCCCAACCCTAAGAAGCAATAGCCCATATGCATTACTGAACCATTTCCGATCATGGATTTAAGGTTGTTTTGAGCCACGGTGATAGCTCCCACAAACAGAATATTTCCAAGTGCAAGCAACAGGATGTAAGGCCCCCAACTTAAACCACCCGCTGGTAGCAATGGTAAAGCAAGTTGAACTAAACCATATAGTCCAAACTTTTTCAAAACACCTGCATGAAGCATCGATACAGAAGTCGGGGCTGCCTCATAGCCACGAGGTGCCCAAGAATGAAAAGGGAAGAGTGCCACCAAAATACCAAAACCAAAAAGAAGTAACCCGAAAATCTTTTTCTGTGTCTCAATTCCAAGGCCGTCCGCTAATATTGCCGCACTGAGACTTGGAAAATCAAATTTAGGTGCATCCAACATAACATTAAGTGCCACCAATCCACCTAAGGAAATCAGTGCACCCAATGTTAGATAAATTGTTATTTCAAGAGCAATGGTTCGGCGGTCACGCCCACCCCATAAACCTATCATTAGGAATGTTGGAATAAGTGCAAATTCATGAAATAAGTAATAGAAGAGAAGGTCTATACTGGCAAAAAGACCCATCAATCCAGACTGCATAAAAGCAAGCATACTCAAATACAAAGGGAGCCGATCAGTATCTGACTGAATAGCTACCAGGGCAGCAGCTAAACCAACAAACCCTGCCATGGCAAACAGCGGGGCGGAGACCCCGTTCAGTCCAAGATGAAAAGTAATCCCCAAAGATTGAAGCCCCATTCGATCATATAAGATTTCGTAGGCGTAGCCCGTATGATTTGGATCAAAATTTAAGAAGAGGATAATACCCGCTATACAGGGAAATCCGAAAGCCAAATATGCAACTTTCTTCGCCATGTGTTTATCATTCAGCAAAAAGAATAGTATGCCCAAAGAAGCAATACTCGGAACAAGTACAGAACCTAAAAGTAATGTTTGAAATGTATCCATCTCTTAGCTGTTAGCCCCGAAAAGAATTGAGTAGGTGAGAAAGCCGATAGTCCCAATTACAAACCAAAAAGAGTAGCTGTGAATTTTCCCCGAATAAAAAGATTTGCCAAGAAGTGCGAATAAAGCAGCAACCCCAGCGGAGCCTCGAACCATTAATCCTGAAATAAAGAGTAATTCCATAATTTCAAGAAAACGAAAAAATGGATCCTGTATACGTTGAATATAGAAAGAATAAATCTCATCAAAAAATAATTTACTCCGAGAAAGATTAAATAGGGTTGGGGATTTCTCGGAGAGCGGATCTTCGGTAGATGTAATATTACCGTAAATTTTCCATGCAATCGATAATCCGCCGACCCATGCAAATAAGCCTAAAATATTCATCCATAAATGATTGGGCATGTTTGCGACGCGCTCGATATCTGGCAGCAGAAACTCGACAATTTGAATGGGGTACAGAGCCACGAATCCACCTACCACTGATAGAAAACCTAAAACTAATAATGGAGCCGTCATGAAAATGGTCGATTCATGGGCCGCAGATGAGGATTTCGAACGGGCTTCTCCGCAAAAAGTTAAAAAGTAGAGCCTGAACATATAGACAGAGGTAAGTATGGCACCCACATAAAGAATTAAAAAGATAACAAAATCCAAATTGTAAGCACCAAGTAAAATCGCATCCTTACTAAAGTATCCTGAAAGGAAATGGACACCGGAAATTGCCAACACACCAACGAGGAAGGTGTATGCAGTGATAGGCATTTTTTTTAGCAAACCACCATAGGCAAAAATATCTTGTTCATGATGACAGGCATGAATTACTGAACCGGACCCAAGAAACATTAATGCCTTAAAGAAAGCATGAGTCATAAGGTGAAAAAGGGCTATTCCTGGGAGACCAAGTCCAAAGGCGGCCGCCATATATCCAAGCTGAGAGAGTGTGGAATATGCTAATACTTTCTTTATATCTCTCTGTGTGAGGGCACAAAACCCAGCATAGAGACCCATTACTGCCCCCAACAAGCCAACCAACTTGAGTGCTTCAGCAGTGAAAAGAAAATCGATCCTGATCAGAAGAAAAACACCAGCTGCGACCATAGTTGCGGCATGAATTAATGCAGAGACCGGAGTCGGTCCAGCCATGGCATCGGGTAGCCAGACGTGTAAAGGAAATTGAGCTGACTTACCAATAAAACCGCAGGCTAGTAACAGGCAAAGCAATGTAGATGTGAGAGTCGGATCTAAACTTGCTGCTTCCAACTCCTGCAAATTTACCGTGCCAAAAATCCAGTATGTAAAAATGATCCCCAATAGGAAACCAAAGTCCCCCACCCGATTGACTATAAAAGCTTTCCTCGAAGCCTTGGCTGCATCGTCAGTTTTGAAATAATGAGCAATGAGGAGATAAGAACTAAACCCGACTAATTCCCAGAAGACAAAAATCATGATCAGATTATCTGCCAATGTTATCCCTATCATTGAAAACATGAAAATGGAAAGCCCGCCAAAATATCGGGATTTGGCTTCATCATCAGCCATATAACCAAGGCTGAAAATATGAATCAATAATCCAATAAATGAGACAACAAAAAGTAAAGTCTTTGCAGGGCTATCAACAAGAAAGCCAAACTCCAAATGCATATCTGAAAGAGCGAACCAGGTAGTACTCCAGGTAAATATGGAGCCCTCTTCACCTCCAAAGATCAAAAAGGACGAGAAAGCAAGAATACCCCCCGCTGTAGCAACAGATAATAAAGCAGCAATATTTCCATGCTTACGTAGAAAGCATAGTGTGACTGCAGCAGAAATAAAGGGTAGAAATAGTAAACTAAGTGCGACCTGTATCATGATTTAAATCTTAGTTGGCTATTAAATTCATGTCATCGGTGAAGACACTCTTTCGTTTTTTATATAGAGCCACCAACAAGGCTAAGCCCACTGCTACCTCAGCTGCTGCAACCGTCATGATAAAGAATACAAAAATACTTCCGTCCAAATTCAAGGCTGTACGCGAAAAATTAACCAGGGCGAGATTTATTCCATTCAACATCAATTCTAAAGACATCAAAACTAGTAAAAGGTTTCTCCGGAGAAGAACTCCAAAAAAGCCAATCGAAAATAAAATCAATGATAGAACCAGATAATGGGTGGGAGTTATTGATTCCACTTTTAGCCAACCTCCTTCTCATCTTTTTTGCTTAGAACAATAACTCCAACCATCGCAGCAAGAAGTAAAAAACCTGAAATTTGCAAAGGAAGCATATACTTCGTCATCAAACCATAACCGAAATTCTTAACCGCTGTGGAGAATACAAAATTCCCTCCTTGAGTTAGCTTGGAAGATTCAGGCACTGCTCTCCAACTTGCACCCTCAGGCAACCATCCTGAGTCTTGCACTATTATAAGAAAAATAACAATGAGTAATGAAATGGAAAAGGCAGCAGCAAGTCCGGAAACCAACTTCATCTTGGAGGCTTTTCCTGCATCAGGCCCTACATCAAGGAGCATAATTATGAAAAGAAAAAGAACCATCACTGCACCGGCATAAACAAGAATTTGTAAAACCGCCAAGAAGAATGCTTCAAGTAATACAAACAAAGCAGCAACTCCCACGAGAGATATAATCATAAACATCGCTGCGGAAACAGGATGCTTTGAACAAACCATAGATAAGCCTCCTCCTACAGATAGGGTCGCAAAAAAATAAAAGAGAATATCAACCGTGTTCACTTAGCAGACAAATTGACTGGGAAGGAGAATAAATCACTCAATTCTATAGACGAAATTCGGAACAATTCCTCAACCAAAAAAACAATTTAGTGGGAGTTACCCTGCCCCTCTGCCTTTTTCTTCTTATCCCATTTGTAATGTTGGTCAGGCAAAGTGCCCCCCAACTCATAAAGTTTGGCTTTATTGTTGATCATTTCCTCGCGACTATAGCCCGAAGATGAATACTCATCCTGAAGAAAAATTGCTTCTTCGGGACAAACTTCCTGACAATAACCACAGTAAATGCATCTTAGCATATTAATTTCAAACTCTTCAGGGGCTTTTTCAACATGTTCGCGATCTTCTTCACTTTCAGGAACTGCCCCCGGTGTGATCCGAATTGCTTTGGGGGGACAAACGAATTCACATAACTGACAGGACACACATTTCTCTCTACCATTTGGGTCTTTGACTAAGGTGGGAACTCCTCTGTAATTTTGAGGTATTTTTGGCTTTTCCTCAGGATACTGGAGCGTGACCTTAGGCTTGAACATATTGGAAAATGTTGTTTTCAAACCAGTAGCAATCTGCGGAAGGTAAGTTCGTTCTGAAAGTGAAAGGGGTTTGCGGTCGAGTACTACGGTTTTAGCCATGTCTATATATTTATGGTAAATTTAAATTCGATTGATCCAGCCAAGTCACAACAAAAATGTAAAAAATCAAATTGGCCAAAGCTAAGGGTAATAATTTAGTCCAACCAAGATCCATTACCTGATCGTACCGAAACCTTGGAAGAGTCCATCTAACCCAAATAAAAAAGAAAATCAGGGAAATGGTTTTAATGATAAACCATCCAGTCCCGATAAGTGCACCCATCCAATCAGCACCCCAAGGATTCTCCATCCATGGTAAGAAGTTCCAACCACCCAAGAATAGAAGAGTGAAAATAGCAGAACCGATTACTATATGGGCATATTCAGCCACAAAGAAAATACCAAACTTAAAACTGCCGTATTCGGTATGAAAGCCTCCAACTAGATCAGTTTCCGACTCTGGCATATCAAAAGGAAGCCGATTAGTTTCAGCAAAAAGAGCAATTAAAAAAATAAGGGCCGAAATTGGCTGAATAATAAGTAACCATGTGGAACCTTGCTGTGATCGGACAATCTCAACCAAGCTCAATGATGATACAGCAGAACCTGGCTCGCTAACCCACAGAAACACGGGCAACAAAGATAGCCCCATAGCCAACTCGTACGATATCATTTGAGCAGATGAGCGAATACCACCAAGAAAAGGGTATTTACTATTGGATGACCAACCAGCTAGCACAATACCGTAAACTCCCAAAGAAGAGACCGCCAAAACAAAAAGGATACCGATATCAAGATCAGCCAGAATTAAAGGTATGGTGACTCCTTCAGCATTAACAAACTCACCAAAGGGAAGAACAGTCATCGTTGTCAACGCGGGAACCAGGGCGACAATTGGAGCAAGGTAATAATAAAATTTGTTCACATGCCCTGGGACAATTTCTTCTTTAAAAAGAAACTTTAAGCCGTCTGCCAGGGGTTGGAAAATTCCTAGACCTTTGAGAAGGGAGCCGACAACGGGTATGTGCCCGACAAAAGGTAAAACAGTTCGGTTGGGTCCCACCCTTCCCTGCATCCATGCACTGACCTTTCTCTCTGCAAGGACTGAGTAACCAGCCATGGTCATAATTGCCCCCACCATAAGAAAGGCGAATATTACCTTTATAGCAATAAGTTGAATAAGTTCGTAATCAATCATGCTTCGGAAGTCATGAAATTACTTCTTGTAATGAAGAGCATTCGATTCAACAAATGGCAAATCTTTCCATTTTGCTCCATCAACTTTCAAAGATCCCCGCAATGAATCACTGAACGACATACCCTTAAAAGGCGAATTGGGTGGGGACGACAAATTTTTCCATATTAGACTAAAGTCAGAAGTAACCTTATTTTCATTATCAAGCTCATCCAACAACTTGCTTAGGATATGAACATCGGGAAGCAAACCGGGTAAACCAGGGATGGATTGCTCAAATCCTTGAACAAAAAAGGAGCGATTGATAAAAGTTCCCTTCTTTTCAAAGCTAGTAAGTGTGGGGATAATAACCTCAGCCAGATTGGTTGTGTCGTTTGCATGAGTGCCAAGATAAACAATTGATTTCCCGAGTAAAGATTCAGCTTCAACACCAGAACTAAGCAGATCCTCATTTACTACCAATACAGCATCAACAACCCCTTTTTTAAGATCAGAATTTAGTTTAGATAAATTATCGCGAGGGTAGGCATTAGCGAAACCTGAAGCCAGGGCTCCCCGTAAATTGGGGGTACGATCTGCTGAAAGAAGAATGCCGTCATCTTTCCCAAAATGTCCCCGAATATATTTCTTTGATTTGGTAGCTTTGCTTAGGCGATTCAATAAATACAGTTCCTCCAAAGTTGCATGGCATGATCCAACAATTGCCACTTTTTTATCTTTCAGCAATTCTGCTGCGGCCTGAATACTTTGATCAAGTGAGGATTTTTCCTGCTTTATAGATGGAACGGCAAGCCTGTCTTCAGCTCGAACCTTTTTAAATAGACTACGCCCACTATCCGTCATCCAACTATCGTTGACATCGTCGTTTCTTCTCGGAGTAATACGATAGATTTCACCTTCCCGACTGGAAACTAATATGTTACATCCTGCACTACTTTCGGTACAAATGCTGGGAGACTCTTTAAGAAACCACACTCTCATTTTGAAACGAAAGTCAGTGCTGGTAAGTGCACCCACTGGACAAAGATCTACGGTATTTAGAGAGTAATTATTTTCAAGTTCTTTGCCGGGAAAACAAGTTAAGGTCGAATAACTCCCCCTATCCACAAATCCAAGAACATCATCCTTGGCCACTTCTTGTGTGAACCTGATACATCTCGAACAAAGAATGCAGCGTTCATCATCGAGCGTGACCCTTGGACCAAGACGGGTTCTCTTTGGTTTTACATTTTTGCGTTCTGTGTAGCGGCTGTATCCTCGGCCATAGTCAGTTGCAAATTCCTGCAACCGACATTCACCCGCTTGATCGCAAATCGGACAATCCAACGGGTGATTAACCAGCAAAAACTCCATAATCCCCTCACGGCAATCCGTTACCTTTTCTGAAATAGTTTTTACATGCATACCCGGAGAAACCGTAGTTGCACAGCCAATAACAGGCTTCGGAACCCAACCTATTTTCGGGCTTCCATCCTCATTTAAAATTGCTTCCCCTGTGCCACGATCACGCATTGGAGTACCCATTTCTATGAGACACATTCGGCAGTTACCTGCAACGCTAAGTTGAGGATGATAGCAATAATGAGGTATTTCTTTTTGGAATAGCGCGGCTGCATCCACCAAGTTCATACCGGCAGGTACCTCAACTTCTTCTCCGTCCAGAACGATTGAAACTGTCTCTGTTTTTTGCGTCGAAATCATTGGATCAAATCAGTTGCAAAGAATCTTTTTTTCGTTTTTGAGTTTTTGCTTTTTTCAGAAAGTCTTTGCGGAACTTTTTCACGAAACTTTGGGTAGGCCAGGCTGCAGCTTCACCAAAAGCACAAATAGTACGACCCTCGATTTGATTGGCAACACTTAGAAGAAGGTCTGCATCTTCTTCTCTTGCATCTCCTGAGCACATCCTTGAGGAAATCTTTTTCATCCAAAGCGATCCCTCCCGACACGGAGTACATTGACCACATGACTCATGAGCATAGAAAGCGTTTATGTTGGCCATCGCCTCGACCATATCCACTGTATTATCCATTACTACAATTCCACCGGAACCTGACATGGTACCGGCTGCCATTGGTCCATCAAAATCCAAAGGTATGTCTTCAATTCCCCAATCAAAATCAGTGCCATCTTTATGGGTACCTTTGAATCGTTCGTCCGCTCGCAAGATCTTTGCTGATGATCCCCCCGGAATGACTGCTTGCAATGTTCTGCCAGGAAGCAATCCTCCACAAACATCGTAAATCATTTCACCTAAAGTTAACGCACCGCACTCAAATTCAAAGTATCCAGGATTTTTGACCTGACCGGAAACGCACCAAATGCGGGTACCCGTATTGTTGGGCTTTCCAATTTTTGAAAAAGTCTCCCCTCCCATCTCCATGATATGCTTAACATTGCAAAGAGTTTCCACATTATTGACTATTGTTGGACATTGGTAGAGGCCTAAAACAGCGGGAAAATAAGGAGGTTTGATCCTAGGATTAGGACGTTTACCTTCGAGAGATTCGATCAGTCCAGTTTCCTCTCCACAGATATATGCTCCAGCCCCTCGATGAACAACCAAGTCACATGAATATCCACTTCCAAGGATATTTTCACCACAAAAACCTTTAGCCTTGGCTTCGGTTATCGCTCGATTCAGTATTTTCGCCCCTTCAAAAAATTCAGCACGTATATAAATGAAAGCTTGTTTTGCTTGAATAGCATAGGCAGAAATCATCATACCCTCTATCAACTGATGAGGGTCTTTGTGAATTATCTGTCTGTCTTTAAAAGTTCCGGGTTCGGATTCATCTGCATTACAAATGAGATAAATTGGTTTGCCGGACTTTCGGTCCAAAAACTTCCATTTCATTCCCGTGGGAAAACCTGCACCACCACGACCCCGAACTCCAGATTTAAG
>Ga0181567_10001164_pt1 | contig 19972 bp, 14 predicted proteins | sample 101ome_14_FD_133761 | JGI IMG/M metagenome (GOLD analysis project Ga0181567, IMG submission 133761) | Coastal salt marsh microbial communities from the Groves Creek Marsh, Skidaway Island, Georgia - 101403AT metaG (megahit assembly) | ecosystem: Environmental > Aquatic > Marine > Intertidal...
CCGGGCGTATTAAAGTCGAAGGACATATTGCTCGCCCGCATCGCCATATTGGCATAGGGAGAGCCTATAGCGAGGAAGAAGCTCAGAAAAGAGCCGACCCAAAACCCACGCACAGACAGCCCACTGCGAGCACCGGTGCCCGATAGAGTGGACTCTTGGCGAGAGGCTAAATACGTATTGTAGAGGGATGGGATACTTCTTTTCACAGAATTCCTAGGCGCAAAATATACGTCTTATAACCGGCAAATTACTCGCCCAACAACAGGCACAATGTGTCGGCGCTTTACTCACCAGCTCTTCTGTTCGATAATCGTACCGTCAGGTCGCACGCGCAGCGTGAGTTTACCGCTTCCCCCGCTGCCGGGAAACGCTTCGTACCACACTGTATACCAGCGCGTCTGGCGCAGTGGATGCCCTTCGGGCGCGAGAGAATAGCCCCGGCGAAACTGGCGCAGTCTGGCCGGAGGAACGCCAAAAGCTCGACCAATCGCACTCACGTCTACAATGCGCAATCGATCGACCGACACGGTGCGCATAGGCTCGACGCAGGTTTCCATTTGCATCATTTCGTGTGCGAGCAACCGCTCACCTGCGCGCGTTCGATCTACGCTATCGTTCCACACGGCAGCGCATACCGTCCATCCGTGCAAAACAATAGACAGAGCGGCAAGATATACCATCGCCCTCAGCATATAAATCCTCGGAAACAGTGCAAAGAAAACACGCCTGTGTCGCTCATTTAGACTCGGCGTAGACTCTGGCGCGCAGCGCCTCTAGATAGGTGAGCGTCTTGGCGGTCTCTTTGCCAAAGTCGAGTTTACCGCCCTCCGTGCTGATCCAAGCGCAGGCACAGGAAACGCCCCCTTCATAACCCATGTCACGCAGAATGCGAAACAGACGTTCATACAGCGATTCGCGATCGCCGGAGCCGGGCTGCCCTCCTCCCTCGGCAATGTGCACGTGCATACACCACTCGGGCTCTAGCGCAATGTGCTCCAGCGGCTGATCTAACTTGAGAAAATAGTTGAGGTCGGCCATTACCCTGATAGAGGGTCTGTTCACCCTCTTAGCAAACTCAATGCTGTCTAGGTAGCGCGGAAAAAGCGTTGTCAAATCGGAGAACGCTTCTAGCGCTACCGAGATGCCGTGCTCTTCCGCATGGTCGGCCATCAGATGGCAGAAACGCACCGCCTGTTCGGTCGCTTCATCCTTGCAGAAACCCTCGGGCACGGCAAAAAATCCGCCATAGATACCCGCTACCTCTACGCCGATCTCTGCCAACCTGCGGAAGGCACGCGGCGTCCAGAAGGCCAGCTGATCCCAGTCCACATCTGGCCCTACGGCCTTTAAACCCCAGAATTGAAGAAAGTGACTAGCGACTCGAATAGGTGGCAATCCCCACGATTCAATCTCGGCTTTCTTTGCCGCCCAGTTGGCCTCACTTTCAAAAGGCTGCACCTGAAGCGCCACGGGAATTTCACACATATCCCAAGCGCTGCCGATTTGCTCCGGCGGCCTAATATCGGGTTTGTCACCAAAGAGAATGCACAGCTTAAAAGGTTCAGCCACGATATTTCCTCCCTGCGGGATGGACAATAGTACAGATCAAACGTATAAGGGCCTCTCAAAATAGAACCTACACCCACATACTTCAAGAATATTTAATGGGATTTAGCATGCAGTCCGCCCGTCGTCCTGCCGATAAAAATATAGATTAAGGTCAAATCCGTTGGGTGCAGCGAACGCCATTTGTTTATACTTTAATCAACGCGATGTATCCCCACTAATGAGGATGTTATGAACCAACAATCGGGTATTCTTTTGGAGTCGGGCACAAACGAATTAGAAGTCCCCGAACTGCTGATTAGCGGCCAGATCTTTGGCGTAAACGTTCTTAAGATCAAGCAGATTATCTCGTATGACCCCGACAAAGTAGCCGTTTTACACGCACCCGAAATTCACCCATCCATTAAGGGAACGTTCTTGTTTCACGACGTCCCCATTCTCCTAACCGACCTCAATCGCTATCTGTTTCCCGACAGGGAACCGATCCGCAGCGAAATGCCCCAAGTGGTTGTCGTATGCGAATTCAACAATGCGCAGCAGGGCTTCCTCATTGATGCAGTAGACCGCATTTTTCGCTGTAATTGGGATCAAATTCAGGCGCCTACCTCAATCATAGCCGAAAGCGATGCCATGGTAACGGGTATCGTTCACTCCGAAGGACACGACGTGCTCCTCATTGACTTTGAGGCAATTATAAACGACATCAGCGGCGGCAGCACCCTACATCCTACAGAGGACGGCGGTGAGATCAGCGCGGAGGAACGAGCGCAGCGGAGTCTCCTCAAAGTGCTCCTAGCGGATGATTCCCAACTGGTGCGCGAGCAAACCGAACACCTCATGCGTCAAGCCGGTTTTTCCGATCTGACAATCTGCGAGGATGGAGCCGAAGCCTACCGAGCAATCCAGTCAAACCTCGAACACCCGTTTGACGTAGTGATATCAGACATCGAGATGCCGCAGCTCGACGGACTCACCCTGTGCCGTAAGCTCAAAGAGATGAAATCACCCACCAAGGTTATTATTCTCTCTTCTATGATTTCTGAGCAAGTTTCCATCATGTGTGGCCAAGTCGGCGCAGATGGGTTTTTGTCCAAAGGACAGATGCGCGAACTTCCGCATATAGTCGCAGACCAGGCAGGCACTTGAGCCATCTGAACTTGGCTAAGCACGCATAGGGTTGTCCTCTATCGCGGTCTCACGTTAGGCTCGATCACACAACTCGGACAGACTCGCTGCAGCTGCTGGCGCCGCACCTTCCACAGGTCGTGCGCGCGCACCAGTTCGGCATCAGCCTGTCCGACTTTTCCTCGGCGCTGTAGGCCGCGGCGGTCGAGGGCGGTTTCCAGCCGATCAATGGATACGGGACACGCTCCCTGACGGAAGGCCAACCCCCGCACGCTCCGCACGTTCCCGCTCGCGTCCACTATGCAATCCTCATTGGCAAATGAATCGATGCATCCACAGGGCACGGAGAGTTCCGCTACGTGATAAGCCGTCGACGTCCAGTGCGTCGTGCCAAGGGCCAAGATATAGCCGCCCTCGTGTATCAGCTTGCCAATCGGACTCTGCGCATCCCAACTCCCTACATCGAGATGCTCGCTGCAGTAGTGGTCTGCGCGCGGACCTATAGCCGCTACTGCATGAGTCGGATGGACGCTGCGCTCAGCCTGGGGCAGCCGCCACATTGCATCGGGAATCGCACCGTTAGTCGTCGGCGTCGTCATCGGATTATACACCTGTGCCGCACGATGGTTAAACGAGGGCATCAAGAGCGTCCCTCTCGGACCAATGGCTTCTAAAAGGGCGGCTACGACCGTCTGAGCACCCCCCTGAACCCCCCCTATATTTCTCAACGAGGAGTGCACCATGAGTTCCATTCCCTTTTCGACGCCGAGAATCCGCAGATCATTCACCAATCGACGCTTTGTTATAAGCGCTTTGGGGTCGAGCAGTTCCACATAACCCAGCTCCGCGTGGGCCGCAAAGTAATCGATCGCCTTGTGCATATCCACCGCGCGATCTCCTATACGTCCCCCTCCAACGCTGGCGGTTTCTTCGCATTCGACGCGGGCCGCAATCTCGGCGATGCTGCGACGACCATTTGCCCAAAACAGAGCCCAAGAGGGCAGCCCAGCTGCTCCTATGCGACGGGCGATATCCCGCGGCGTATTCTCTGGCGTGGGAGAGAGAAGAGCCGTTCGGCGCGGAATCTGGCGCGCACCCGCAGGCAGCGAACGTTTAGACGTAGGCCCGGATACCTTTTTGCACAGCGTAGCCACTTCGCGCTCTGCCTGGCCGAGCTCGTTGAGAATCCCTTTGCGATCCCCTCCCCACAGCCAGCGCTGCAGGCGCACATTCCCCTCTGCGTGAACTTCGCGGATGTAATCGGCCTCTTTGCGAGTATCCGCCCTCTGAGCTAAACCGACAAAATGCGCCTTTTCCATACGCCCAACTTCAACGACTTCACGACTGCCCATATTCGCCATGTAATACAGGTAAGTAGCCATGGAAGCTGCGCAGGTTTCAAGTCCCTTACCGCTGAGCAAAGATCGCCTGTCAGCCGAAGAGTGGTAGGCATCAAAGCCACTGCCCGTGCTCTTGTGGTGCGTGGTGATCCACGGACAGGGGAAGCCGTATTGTGGGTCGCCAATAAGCGTATCAGAGGTAGAAACAAACGGCTCCCTGTGTAGCGTATATCCGGGGCGATGCTGCCTCAGCGCCGAGCGCAGCACCGATGCACCTAACCGATCGACAAAAGAAGCCGACATCGGAATCGTCGCGTGCCACTCCAATCGACCATCGCAGTGTTCTGGCTTGAGCCCGAGCGTGTCGATGCACACGCCCGCCAGCGGCGTTTGCAGCCGTTGTGTGCGCTCCAGATAGCCGAAAAAACCGTAGCACTCATAGGCGTTGAGCAGGCGAATCGTGCGCCGCGGTCGCGCCAGCTGACCGCGCGCGATCATCTGCTCTAATAGCTGCGCTATCTCCAGCGTAATGGCGACGCCCGAAGCGTTGTCGGCCGCACCCGGCTCGGCGCTGTGGGCAATGGCCCACACTTCGTCCTGTGGATCCTCTGCGCCGCGCACAATGCCACTGACCACGTCGTGGTGCCCGACGTATTTGCGAATATCCGCTTTGAGCAAAAGCTCCAGGGTGCCTGATCTTTGCGCCTGCCGACGCAGCGCTTCACCCTGGCGCTGAGACAGGACGAAGCCGACGAGCCTAGCCGTGGCGTGATGCATCGGCACGGCGCCCCAGCCAAATTTGGTCCACGCCAGGGCGCGGGGATTGTTGGGGACCGGACGGTCTGAGATGACGGCCACTGCACCCCGGTCGGCCAAGACATCCATCAGGCCACGCGGATCCTGGTTGGTCAACACCACGCAGTTGCGCAGTCTTCCTGCGGGCAGTCGCTCTATGTCAGCTCGGCTGTCTAAGACGACGAGTTGAGCGCGCAGGCCTTCTGCGGGCGTAGCAGCGCTCCACTGAACCACGTGCCAAGGGTTCTCAGCGTAATCCAGAATACGCTGCCTGACCGGATGCACTACATCTACCGTAGCGCTGCGCACGTCTGCCGCCTCTTGAATCACCCAACGCCCGCTGCCAATCTGTCCACCGGTCTGAATGGATTCTACTTCGACCTGCGCCCCGGCCCGCTCGTAATAGTCAACCAACTTCTCCGTTGTGCGATGAAAGTGATCAAACGAATTCCAACGGTCGCTTTCTGCAATCGCAGCTACCTGTCGCAATATGCGCCTACCATTGCTCAACGCCAGCAGCTGCGGCAGGATTGTTCTGCACATCGTTTGTAGCGACTTAGGCGTTTGGACAGCCATATACACGCTCCCGGTTCAAAGTGTGTGAAGAGTCGGTCATCAACGTACTTCTGTTCTGTAATGCTCAAGGCCTACCAGCGTGGCCCAATGGCCTTTAGGCAGAATGGGCATCGTCTTCTAACGCTGCGCTCAGCGTTTCCCACTCGCTCCACAGCACCTGCGAGTCGGCCTCTAGCGCTTCATACTCAGCGCCTAGAGCCTGCACTTGATCTACGTCCTGTGCTTCCCCCGCCGCACTGATGCGCTGACTGAGCGCCTCCATCTGCTCTTCCAGTCCGGCGATTTCCTCTTCTACATCTCGCTGCCGCACCTGCATCTTCTCTCTCTGCTTGCGCTCCCGCCTCGCTGCGCGCTGCGCCTCGCGCTGATCCTGACGACGCGTGCCGGCAGCATCGGCGGCCGCTTCCTGACGCGCACTCCGCCAGTCGACATACGCCTGCCAACTGCCTTCTAAGACGTGCAGTTGACCGTCTTCAATAGCCCAGATGTGCGTGGCTAAAGCCTGCACCAAATAGCGGTCGTGGCTGACGAGTAGAAACGTCCCGTCAAAGTGATCGAGAACGTCTTGGAGGACTTCCTGTGAAGATATGTCCAAGTGGTTGGTGGGCTCGTCCAGCACGAGCACATTGACCTCTAGCATGGCCAAACGCGCTAGCGCGACGCGGCTGCGCTGCCCCCCGCTCAGCTCATCAATCGCCTTAAATACGTCATCTCCCCTAAACAGAAAGCTGCCCAGCAGCGAACGAACCTGTTCTGCCGGCATCTGCGGCTTGACCTGGCGAACGGCACTGAGCACATCCTGCAGTGGATCAAAATAGTCGTGGGCTTGGGATAGGTAGCCCAGCTCGACGTTGGCTCCGTTTTTAACTTCCCCCTCCAAAGTCGGCAGTTCATCGAGCACGCTGCGTACCAGCGTGGTTTTGCCGGCGCCATTAGGACCGACAATGGCTACGCGCATGCCGCGCCGCAGTTCCATATCGGGAACTCGCAGAATGGGTTCATCATATCCGACGGCCACGTCAGAAAAGCTGAGGACAATATCTCCGCTGCGCTTAGGCGGATTCAGTCTAACGCGAATATGGTCGGCACGCTGCGGCTTTTCTATCGCCTCGTCGCGCAAGAAGCGCTGCAGGCGCGTGCGCCGTCCCTGCGCTTCCTTTGTTCGCTGACCGGCGATGTGACGGCGGATAAAGTCCTCGGTTTTCTCGATAAACTCGCGCTGCTCGTTCCATTGCTTAAGCCGGAACGCATAGCGCTCTTCTCGCTGGCGAACGTAGTGGCTGTAATTACCGCGGTAGGTCTCTAAAACGCCAAAAGCCATCTCCCATGTCCGACTCGTTGTCGCATCGAGAAAATAGCGATCGTGCGAAACCACCACGAGCGCCCCTTTAAAGGTCTGCAAGAAACTCTCTAACCACTCGACCGCATACACATCCAAGTGGTTGGTTGGCTCGTCGAGGAGCAGCAGATCGGGCGCATCGAGCAGTAGACGTGCCAGCAGAGAGCGCGTCTTCTGCCCGCCGCTCAGCTGATCCAAAGCCTGCCCGTAGTCCTCTTCGGAGAATCCCAATCCCGTCAGCACGGTCCGTATCCGCGTCTCATAGGTGTACCCTTCGCGTCGCTCAAACTCTCCCTGAAGCGCACTGTACTGCTTTAGAACCTCTTCGTCATCCAGTTTTTCCGATAGAGCATTGAGTTGACGCTCCATTTCTCGGACTTCCGAAAAGACTTCGAGCATGGAGTTCCAAAGCGTAATTCCATGCCCCACTGGAGGATCCTGTGGGAGGTATCCCAGACGCAGACCACTCATGTAGTGAACCCGTCCCACCGTCGGCTCATCCACGGCGGCGAGCAGGCGCAGCAGCGTGGTTTTTCCTTCGCCATTAGGACCGACTAAACCTATCCGGTCCCCGTGCTCTATGCTGAATGTTAGGTTCTTGAACACGTCGAAGTCCCCATAGGAACGACCGACGTTTTCTCCCGTTACAATAGACATATAAATCACATCCGTTTTATCTCTTTAAAAAAAAGAGAGCCGGCACAAAAAACAAACCGTCTTCCTCGGACGCCCCCTTCTTGCCTAACGGAGGTATTCCCCCTTTACTCTATGCGCGTGTCTGACCGGCGTATAGCGCCTATATACGATGCAAACTATCTTGCCTTTTTCAACTATCAGAAAGTGCTCAATCGCCCATGCAGCGCACCGTTATCGACCTAGCTTCCACGCTCTCACCCTACGGCGCAACAATCTCAACGCGCCACGTATGCATCGCTCAAGGAGCACTGGGCGCAGCCGAGCCTTTCCTCGAACAAGCTCTGCCCGCTGGACGCTGGCACCTGGTCGCCGATGCACGGACCTGGCCTCTAGTTGCTCCCCAGTTAACCGCCCAACTGCGCGCTGCAAACAGGCCCTACGTCTGTCATATTTTCCGGGAAAACCACCTCAGTCCAACGATCGAAACCGCCGACGAACTGAGCGTGCTCCTGAATGGTTCGAGCGCAGTCGTTGCCATCGGAGCGGGCACCGTAAACGACTTGGTCAAGATGGCCAGTCACCGCGCCAAACTCCCCTATGCCTGTATCGCTACGGCGCCTTCTATGAACGGCTACACATCGGCCATTGCCGCGCTGCTAGAAGGAGGCGTAAAAACGACCCGTCCCTGTGCACCGCCCGTTGCGGTCCTCGCCGATATCGATCTGCTAACGAGGGCCCCCTACCGAATGATTGCCGCCGGATTCGGCGATTTGATTTCCAAGCCTGTGAGCCAGGCCGACTGGCTGCTTTCGCATCACCTCATTGATACGCCCTACTCGCCAAAGGCCGCCCGGCTGATTGATCAGAGTGCCCTTCTACTGGAGGGCGTCGCCGAGAAGCTCCCATCGCGCTGCCCCGACGCCGTGGGCAAGCTGATGGGCAGCCTAGTGCTATCCGGTATGTCGATGGCCGTGGCCGGAACCTCCGCTCCGTCCAGCGGCGGCGAGCACCTCATTAGCCACTATCTCGATATGACGCACTACGCGTGGGGTAGGCCAATAGACCTACACGGCTGCCAGGTTGGCGTAGCCACCATCACGACGGCGGCGCTCTACGAGAAGTTCCTCGCCCTCGACCTATCAAAAATAAACTGCGAGCAGCGCCGGATCAGCCACGCGTCCTGGGATGCTCACAGAGAGACTATTCGCGCGCGGTTCGCCAGCCTAAGTCCAGCCGTATTGCCCTTTGCGCAGCAGGGCTATCCAAGCTCCGAAGAGCTGTCCCAACGCCTTGCCTGTTTGCAGTCTCGCTGGCCCAAAATCTCAGAAGCGCTCGCCAAGACGCTGCTTCCGGCTCGACATATCTGCGACCAGATCAAAGCGGCAGGCGGACCTACGAGCTTTGCCCAACTGGGCGCAACGCCCGGTCGTGCCCGCTGTGCTGTATTGCACAGCAAAGACATACGACCGCGCTATACTCTACTGCATTTACTGAGCGAACTGGGGGTTTTAGAACGGTGGACTACGGCCGTTTTTCGGGAGCACCACCTACTCTGGCCGGCTCGGAGCAGTTGCCCATAACCCGAGCAGCGACAGCGGTACGCACAGGATTGAACAGGCCCATAGAACCTGAGAGAACGATCCAAACACGTCGTGACCAACGCCCATCAGAAACGGACCAACGCCCGATGCAGCTACGCCAATCGTCGAAACGGAACCGCGTATTTTCCCCAAATGCGCTCGGCCGTAATAGCGCACCCAAATGGTTTCGCTGACCGCCATGAGCAGCCCGCTGCCCAGCGCAAAAACCGCCGCGTAGAAATAGGGCAAGAGAGAAGCCGGAACGGCGTTGAGCGCGGCCAGTCCCACCCCCTGACAGAACACGGAAGCGGCCATGAGCCCATTGAGCGCCACTCGGTCGGCCAACATGCCTCCCCCCAGACGCGCACAGGCCATAATGAAGGCGTAAAGCGAAAACATGGCCGCGACCGGACCGGCCCCCAAACCGCGCTCGGCAAAAATTGACACGATGTGGAACTGCGCGCCCGTGCCGCTCATCGACCAAGAGGCCATACAGACTACGGCAATCCAGTAACTCCGAGTGCGCAGCACCTGCTCCATGGTAAAACTGTATCCCACGCGCTCGGAGGCCTCTTTGCTCCCAATGGTCAGTCCTCCGTCAAGCTCCTGTCCCATGTCTTCGGGTCGGTCGCGAAAGACCAACACCACCAGCGGAATCAGCAAAAGCCAAATTCCGATTCCAAACACCTCATAGGCACCGCGCCAGCCGTGCGCTTCTACCAACGCAAAGCCAAGGGCCGGGACAGTCCCCACGGCAACGGCCATACCGATATTGGATACTCCGCTCACAAAGCCCAGTCGCCGTTCAAACCACATGGCAAGTGCGTTGCGAGCCAGCATGCTCATGGAGCCCTGACCCAGAAAGCGAAGAAAGAAAAAGACTAGAAAGAGCGAACCGAGCCCCGACACGTAGCGCATGCCCATACAGGTCAGGCCAAACAGGACGACCACGCCAACGAGAACCCTGCGCGGCCCGTAGCGATCCATGAGCGCCCCCACCCAAAAAAGAGGCAGTGATGCCAGAACGGTTCCAATCATATAGGCACCGCTCAGCTCTGCGCTCGACAGACCCAGACTTTGCTGTATGTAGGGATTAAAAACGGACACGCCATAGGTCTGCCCGGGCGACGTGCAGATCGTCACCAGCATCACCGCCGGCAGCATGATCCATCCGTAAAAGAAAGGCAAGCGACTCATACGAGCACCTGCCCCGTGAAGATATTGGGCGTAAAGTGCACTTAGCCTTTTACCGCTCCTGCCGTCAAACCGCTAATAAACTCTTTTTGAAGGAGAAAGAATAGGAGTACAACGGGCAGCACCGCGAGCAGCGTGCCGGCCATCATAGCGCCGTATTCCTGGGCATATAACCCCACCATCTGATTGAGGCCGATAGGCAGCGTGAAACGCTCCTGGCTGTGTAAAATAATCTGAGGCCAGAGGAAATTGTTCCAAGACCCCATAAAAGCAATCAGGCAGAACGCGCCTATCATGGGGCGCTGCACCGGCAAAACGACATCCCAGTACAGACGAAGCTCCGTGCAGCCGTCAATCCGCCCGGCCTGCAGCAGGTCGTCGGGCAGGTCGAGCATAGACTGGCGAAATAGAAACATACCAAATACGCTGACCGCGCCAGGGATAATCAGCCCCCAATAGGAATCCACCAACCCCATGGCATAGATCAGCTCGTACATCGGCGCGAGCATCACTTGGGCCGGTATCATCATCGTCGTCAGCATCAACACCATAATGAGTCGCTTGCCCTTGAATTCGTACTTGGCCAGCGCAAAGCCTCCCAGCGACGAGAAAAACAGCTGCACTAATACGGTGGCCCCTGCTACAAACAGGCTGTTAATCATAAATCGCACGTAGGGTATCTGCTCAAACAGCTGGCGAAAATTATAGAGGGAAAAGCGCGACGGTGAAGGGAAGAAGAGATAGTGAAAAAGGTCGTCTGGGCCTTTGATTGTAGCGGCGACAAGCCAAACCATGGGCGTCAGCATAACCACAGAACACAGCACCAATACCGCATGCAGACCGAACCGTTGCCACCCCATGCTAATCCTCCCTTTTCCAGGTACCCGTCAGCCGCATTTGCGCCAACGAGATCACCAACACGCCCATCGTAAGCGTCCACCCGATCGCCGACGCATAGCCCAGATCGCCGGCAATAAACCCGTTCTGAAAGAGATACATCACCACGGTGAGCCCAGAATTATCGGGACCCGCAGTATTACTCAGCATCACGTAGGGCAGCTCAAACAGTTGGAAAGAACCTATGGTACTGAGCACCGTGACAAATACGGCCACCGATCGAATACCGGGCAGCGTAACGTGCACAAACTGCTTAAACGCTCCGGCACCGTCTACCTGCGCCGCCTCGTAAAGCTCCCGGTCGACCGACTGGAGTGCTGCGAGAAAGTAAATCATATTGAAGCCGACGTACATCCACAGCGAGGTCAGCACCAGAGCCGGCATAACCAATTCTGGATTACCCAGCCATTTGGTATCGATAGCCGTACCAACTAGCGCGTGCAGCACCCGGTTGAGCAGGCCAAACTTGGGAATGAAAACGACGGAGAACAGCACCGCCACAAAGACCTGACCCACTAGATGGGGTGAAAAGAAACCAAAACGAAAAAAGTTGCGCCCTTTCACCAGCCGACTGTTGAGCAATAAAGCCAGTCCCAGGCTGAGCGGCAGCTGCAAGAAAACAGACGTCAGCGCGTAAGTACAGGTATTCCAAACGGCGCGGTGGAAAGCGGGATCGCCCCAGAGAAAGCGAAAGTTATCCCAGCCCACAAAGACCTGCGATTTAGGGCCGTTTGTAATGTAAAACGACAGCGAGAGGCTCTTGGCTATTGGATACAGCGTGAACGTCAGAAACAGGATGACAAAAGGCGCCACAAAGAGGTAGGGCGCATAGCGATGCTGTAGGCGAAAGAAAAGGGCGTTCAATAGGGGTTCCTCTGGATATAGCGGCGCACTTCTTCTGCTGCGGCTAGCAGACGCGCCCGCGCAAATTCTTCAAAACCCTCCCGGCCATTTTCGCGATAATACGCTGCACAGGAAGAGATGACGCCGGCCATTTTGCTCTTGGCCGTTTCAATAAACGGACTGGCATACTGCGGCGGCACGTCGTCCGCCAGGTCGGCGTATATCCGCCCCAGCTTTTGACCAGACCAATAGGCGCGCGGCTCATCAAAGGCCGGATGCTCCCAGGCGTCTTTAAGCGGAGGCAAGATATTGGTCTCTCGAAAACGCTCGGCCAGTTCTGCCTTATTGAAATACATATGCTCTGCCACCTGCCAGGCCAGTTCAGGATCGGGACACGACTTGGTGATACCCAGCATCGTGCCACCCCACGTGCTCGTCCGTCTCCCGCCAACGTGCACCGCAGGTAGCGGCATCAGCGCCATTTTACCGCCCATTCTCGGAATGTCGGTCTCCGTTCCCTTACTGCGCCAGTCGGGACAAATAAACGAGAGAAAATAGCCGCTTTCGACAGCCTGAGTAAAAAGGCGACTAGAGCCCAAATCGGAACCAATCCGCTCCGAGCCAGCCACGAGAGGAATAAAGAATAGAAGCGTTTCTAGGGCGACCTCGTTGTCCATTATAAGCGCACCTTCGGCGTCGAAATACCCGCCATCGCGCTGAAAGAGAAACATCTCGAAATGACCGGCATTGTTGTCGGACAACTCGATCATGTACCGCTCTCCGGGCACACTCACCTCTCGCCCGATGCGGACAAAATCGTCCCATGTCCGTATCTGGCGCACGTCAATGCCCAACTCCTCAAACAGATCGCGGCGATAGGCCAAAACGACCGGGTGCACGTCGTGCGGCAGACCGTAGATGCGACCTCTGTTTTGATAGGGTGCAAATCGGGTCTGTACGATGCGATCGTAGTATCCCGTGCGCTTTAGTATGGGCATCAGGTCGATAAAGCCGACGTCTTCTGCGGGCCCCCGAAAAAACGAACCCGCGCGACTTATTTCTACCTCGACCAAATCTGGAACGTCCAAATCGGCCCAAAAGGCAGCGCGCAGTCGGCTATTGACGGCATCACCATGCACCAACTGCACTTCCAATTGAGTCCCGGGATGGACCGCCTCAAAGGAGGGGATGGCTTTTTGGTAGGGCACGGCGTGATTGCTGGCAAAGGTCCACAGACGCAGCGTTGCCCGCGACGTTTCAACCGGATGAAAAAACAAATAGAGGCCGGTGAGCGCGGTGACCAAAACCAGCAGAGCCGGAGCTTTACCAAAGGGCAGTTCAACAGAGAAAAGACGGTTCTTCATACGCATTCCTAAAGCAATCGTTGCAGACAATAGTAGCGAATCTTCAGCTCTATATCCAACCTGCTTCCCTTCTCCTCTACCTAATCACGACTGGGCGCCGCGGGCACGGTCTGGCCGATATGCGTTGTCCCCTCACCAGAAAAATCTATCTTTACGTGGTGAAAATTAGGAGGATAGGCAAGAACTTGGCCATCGATAGACACACGGATTATCTCGAAATACGCGTGGGCTCTGGCGAGGAGGCGTTTCCCACGCTCCAAGCGGCTAGGGACCACCTGCGCAACCTGCGCAGCAGCGGCCCCCTATCACGACCGACACGCGTCGTTGTAGATTCCACTACGCTCGAGCTTTCCCAGAGCTTTACCCTATCGGCAATTGATGGAGGCACGGCCGAAGCGCCCGTCGTCTATAGCGCGGAAAAAGCGGGGAGCGTGCGCCTCCTCGGCGGCCAGCGCCTAGCGCACTTTACACCGGTTAGAGACCCGTCTGTCCTCGCGCGCCTGTCAGAAGATGCGCGAAAAAACGTTTTACAAATAGACCTTAAAGCTCTGGGCGTTGAGCCTCTTGGATCCCTTTCCTCGCGCGGATTTAGCCGTCCGATCACTCCTGCCCATACGGAGTTATTTTTTGACGGGCGGCGCATGCAACTTGCGCGCTGGCCCAGCCGTGAATGGGCCCATATCGACCGCCCTGCTCTCACCGGCGACGATCAACACGGTGGCCAGTTGGGCGACTTAGAAGCCGGCTTCTTCTTTGCCGATTCGCACGTAGACCAGTGGCAGAGCCTGGAAGACGTGTGGATGCACGGCTACTGGGGATGGGACTGGGCCAACTCATACGAAGCCGTCTGTGCGCGCGACGCGAGCAGTGGCCTGATACGCACTCATCCCCCACATGGTCTATACGGTTTCCGCAGCGGAGCTCGCTTTTACTTTCTCAATGCGTTAGAAGCCCTTTCCCAACCGGGTGATTATTACGCCAACCGCCAAAGCGGCCTACTCTACTTCTGGCCTCCAGCCCCAATCGAGTCGGCGGAGGCAGCTGTCTCTGTCTTAGATGAGCCCCTCCTACAGATTGAGGGCACACAGCACGTGCGATTTGAGGGATTCTCCCTCGAATATGGAAGGGGATCTGGGATCTATATCACCGACTCAGAATCGGTTGTGATTGCAGACAGCACAGTGCGGAACGTCGGGAACCACGGTATAGTCGTAAAGGGTGGCCAGCGCTGTGAAGTCCTGTCGTGCAACGTTTATCACTGCGGCGATTCAGGCCTCGTTTTATCGGGCGGAGATCGCAAGACGCTTCAGCCAGGTCGGCATCGAGCCGCCGACAACCACATACATCATATGGGCGAGTGGTCCCGCTGCTATCAGCCAGGTATACACGTGCTTGGCGTAGGCCAGCGCATCGAGCACAACCTGATACACGACGGCCCACACAACGGCATTCTGCTCAGCGGCAACGAACACATCATCGAGTACAACCACATTCACCACGTTTGCCAAGAGAGCGGAGACGTCGGCGCATTTTACATGGGCCGCGATTGGAGCGAATGCGGCAACGTGCTTCGCTACAATTTTTTCCACCACACTCAAGGCGTCGGCATGGGATCGATGGCCGTCTATTTAGACGACTGCGCATCCTCGACTACGATCTTTGGCAATATATTCTACCAGTGCACGCGGGCCGTACTCATTGGCGGGGGTCGCAACAACCGCGTCGAAAACAATATATTCATAGAATGCGAGCCGGCGATTCACCTGGATGGACGTGGGCTCGACATGAGTCCCGTATGGCAAAGTATGGTACACGAGACCATGAAGACGCGCCTAGATGCAGTCGATCATTTGAACCCACCTTATAGCACGCGTTACCCTGATTTGCGCCAGCTCGATGCATATTACGCAGAGCGTCGGGGAATTCCGCCCGAGGGTAACTTGATTGTGCGCAACATCTGCTGCGGCCCTTGGATTGACATCCGCTGGCACGCCGATCCCAAGATCGTAGCAGTGCAAAATAACATGGTCGACGAGGATCCTTTCTTTGTTGATGCTGAAGGGATGGACTTCCAGCTGCGCATCGACTCACCGGCCTACGAAATTGGCTTTAAAAAAATCCCCGCGGACAAGATTGGTCCGCGACGTATTCTTCCCAAATAGAGGGTATTATGTCAGAAGACAACAACACATCCTCAGATTCTTCGCAGGACAAATCGCGCGGCAACCGCAGTGCATCGGACTTCACCGCTGCTAAATACCGCGACCTGATTGAGGGTTCGTCTGATTTCATCTACGTGCTCAACCGAGAGGGCTGCTTTATTTTCGCCAATAGCGAGGTAGAGCACTTACTCGGCTACACGCCAGAAGAAATCATAGGTAAGCACTTCTCTGACGTGATACACGACGAAGACGTCTCATCCGTTGGACATTCCTTTGCCGAGCGACGCACCGGAGAGAGAGCAACCGATCGCCTTGAAGTCCGACTCAGGTCTCGCAGCGGCGCTATGCGCGACGTGGAAATGGATATTCGACAGTTTTCTCTCAGCTCGAGCGGCATGTATCAAGATTCCCAGTTTATCGGCACGCACGGAGTCGTGCGCGATATCACCACGCGCAAGTACAACGAGAGCAAAAAACAAGCTCTAAACGATTTAGATCGTGCCATTTGGGGTATGGCAAGAGTCGATGATATCCACATCATTCTGGAAGGTATCCGCAGCGCCATGCAGACCGTCGAATTGCCTTTTTCCGAGTTTGGCGTATCCGTCATCGACATGGCCGACCCCCCAACCGTACAATTTTATAGCACCTATCAGAGTGACACCGTGGAGCGCAAGGCGCAGTGGATGGCTGGAGACGCGCAAAACAACGCTGAGGCCATCATAGAGACGTGGCAACACGGCCAGATCGTGCACACAGAATCGATTACTCAAGATCTCGAAGGGAAAGAAGCAGAAGCTCTACGCACTCTGTATGGCCCGATTGAATCCGTCGTCCACGTGCCCTTTTCGCACGGCGTTCTGACAATAGCCACGCACGAGACCCACTTCTCTACGCAAGACTTAGACTTTGTTGAAGAGCTTTCAGCCGCCCTATCAGACGGCTACCGACGCGTGGAGGATCTTATCGACCTAACCCTTTCCGAACAGCGCTATCGCCGCATCGTCGAGACGCCCAACCTGCTCATTTTTCTATTGGACACTACGGGCAATTTTATCTACGTCAGCCCTCAGATCAAACCGCGCCTCGGCTATTCACCGCAAGATTTTTACGGCGACCCTAGGCACTTCTTACGCATCGTACATGACGAAGATCGCGAAGTCGCTACGAAACTGCTGACGTCTCATGCACCTCAAGACAGCGTAGAATATCGCTGGCTGGACCAAAGCGGAACGTATCGCTGGAGCAGCGCCTCTTCGTTTTCCATTTACGACTCAGAAGGCAACCGGGCGATCAATCGCCGCAGCCTCGTCCAAATCGTGGTGCAAGACGTCGACGATCGCAAGCTAGCCGAGGACAAAATAAAATCGTCACTTGCTGAGAAAGAAGTGCTTCTCAAAGAGATACACCACCGTGTAAAAAATAACCTACAGGTTATTTCCAGCCTACTTGACTTGCAAAGCCGCTCTCTGCCCGAAGATATGTCAAACGTCTTTGAGGACAGTCAGCACCGCATTACCTCCATGGCTCTCATACACGAAGAGCTCTATAAGTCCACGGACCTAGCCAGCATCGATTTTGCAGCCTACGCAAATAACCTAATGACGCATCTCATGCAGACATACAGCCCGGTGGGCGTCAAGAAAGAGATCGTCGTAGATGCCCAACCGCTGACGCTCGATCGGGCTATTCCCATGGGACTGATTGTCAACGAACTAGCTTCCAATGCACTCAAATACGCCTTCCCCGACAGGCGCTCCGGAACGATTACTATTTCGCTAACAAGTCAGAGTCCTAGCGACTTTGTCCTATCGGTGAGCGATGACGGCGTCGGCTTTGAAGGCGATATCGATCCCAAAACGCTGAAGAGCTTGGGCCTGAAGCTAGTCTACACATTGGCCATGCAGCTGCAGGGACGCGTCGAGCTGAGTAAAGAGAATGGCACGATGTTTTCCGTGGTGCGCAAAGCTCCCCAAACGGTCGAGTGATTTAGTCTTTTTTTACAGGGATGCGATATAGAGACTCATACTGAGCATACTTTCTGCTAATACTCCTTGAGACGAGGCCCCATGAACAACATTGAACGCCGCACGCTCGGCCAAACCGGCATGAACCCCAAAGCGTTGGGCATTGGCTGCGCGTGGTTTGGCAGCGACAAGAGTTCCGACGCAGATACCATAGCAGGCGTGCGACGCGCCATTGACCTTGGACTCGACTACATCGATACCTCAGCCGGCTACGGAGAAAGTGAACGGCGCGTCGGCTTAGCCCTGGCCAACGGCTATCGCGACAAAGTTTACCTGCAGACCAAAGCCGGAACCCATCCCGATCACCGCGGAGACTACAGTGCAAAAACGACGCGCTGGAGCGTAGAAAATAGCCTGCGCCTACTAGGCACCGACTATTTAGACTCCGTTCTGATCCACGATCCCTCTGATATTGAAGAACCGCTGGCTCCAGACCATGCACTCGATGAACAGCAAAAAATGAAGGAAGAGGGTCCCATTAGCCACGTCGGCTTTGGGGTTCGCATCCACGATTTTCACCGCAGAGCAATTGAGACGGGCCACGTGGAAATCGTGCTATCTTTTTTGGATTACACGCTCCTCGATCAGTCCGTAGCGAGCACGACGCTGCCCCTGGCCAAGGAGCGAGGCGTAGGCGTGATCCTGGCAAGCGTCTTCGCCATGGGCACGCTTACCGGCGTAGAACCCGACTTGGAAACGGAACAGCGGCGCAACCCCGACAGTGAACCGCGCGCGCACCGGATGTGGTCTTGGTGTCGCCAGCGCGACGTAAACCTGCGTCATTTGGCCATGCAATTTTGCATGGCCGCTCCAATAGACGGCATCGTCATGGCCGGACCCTGCAACGCGTCAGAAGTAGACGATGCATACGACGCGGCCACCGCGCAGGTGCCCGACGAGGTGTGGGCGGAATTCAAGGCGGACTTTGGCGTAGGCGTATAATGATCTGGAGCGTGCTGCTCTTCGATTTAGTGCCGCTGATTGCCTTCGCCGTCCTCGATGCCTTCGGCAACGTGCGCTATGCGCTGATCGGCGCGATCCTAGCGGCCCTACTCAATCTATTATATAGCCAGTTTTTCCTCGGCGGCATCGACGCGATCTCGCTTATTTTCGTTGGACTCATCGTCTTTTTCGCCGGGCTCTCTTACTACGCGCAAAACCCGCTCTTCTTTAAGCTCAAACCGACTGCCATAGCCTGCGTAACGGCCTCTATCATGTTGGCGACTTCTGCTATTGGCACGCCGGTTATGGTAGAGATGGCCGACCACTACGCACCGATGATGCCAGAAATGGTCCAAACGCCCCTCGCCCAAGAACGCCTCCGCGCCGCGCTGGCACGCACCAACCTGTACATGGGATTTGGCTTTATTGTCTATGCGATCGCCTGCGCCTGGGCCGCCCTTCGCATGAGTCGCTGGTGGTGGTTGGCCATAAGTGGACCGGGGCTCTACCTAATCATTGCGATCTGCGCCGGCCTCGCCATGTAGTACTTCCACCTCTTCACGCCCATCGTCAACGGCCTTTAACCGAACGTTGCCGTTGAGCGTGTGCAGACGAATAGATGCATCGCTTTCTTCACCCACTTGGCCAACCAACTGCGTCCGCTTTACCAGCTCAACTCGACGCATATCCAACGAAGATTTCACCGATCCGTTGGTCGTGCGCGCGTCGATTCGGCCCGCAAAAACCGGCGGAACAAGCACCTCTATGCCGCCGTTTGTCGAACTAGCGGTGAGCGAACCGTTGCCCTCGGCCACGCGCACGTAGACATTGCCATTATCCGTGCCCAATACGCCTTCTTCTAGTCGCTTTATGCGCGCTGAGATATTCCCGTTTTGCGTTCGCAGTTGCAACGGACCGCTCACATCTCGGACCGTTACGTTCCCATTGGTGCTCTGCCCCCTCACCGCGGCCTCACTGCCAACAACTTCTATATGGCCATTGACGGAAGACAGATCGAGGTCTGCGTTCACGGGACCTTCTATCACATAGCTAACTTCTATGCTCTGCCCTTTGGGCGCCTTTACGTGTCCACGATCAACCCGAATTGTATCTCCGTCGCGCAGCACGTCCACCTGCACCTGTCCCATCAGCTCTTCTGCCTCGGCCCGACTCTGCGCCTTTACGCGCTTGCGCACCACCACGCACGCTTCGCCCATGCGGCCTTGTGCAAAGCGCACTTCGCCGCTATCAGTCGATGCGTGGATAGCCTGTACGCCCTCCCCGTCTAAGGTCCATCGCTTCTCCTCAACCGCTTCTTCTCGTCCAATTGCCGAGTGCTCGACTACCTCTTCGATAACGTCGCGGACCTGATCGACTACCTTATCGACCATGCGTCCCACATCCATTCTCTGCACGCGGTGCATCGCCTCGTCAATTTCTCGGCGCACAGTATGTCCCACCTCGCTCGTCTGCACTGTGTCCACGGCGCGGCGTACTTCGTGCCCAATTTCGCCAATCAACCCGCCATTAGGACCGCCGTTGCGCAGCCGCCCCCGACGCCCCGCACCGCCATACGCTCGATCCTC
>Ga0181567_10001167_pt1 | contig 19959 bp, 16 predicted proteins | sample 101ome_14_FD_133761 | JGI IMG/M metagenome (GOLD analysis project Ga0181567, IMG submission 133761) | Coastal salt marsh microbial communities from the Groves Creek Marsh, Skidaway Island, Georgia - 101403AT metaG (megahit assembly) | ecosystem: Environmental > Aquatic > Marine > Intertidal...
TCGAGAATACGTCCAAGTTATCTGACCAAGACCGCATGGCGATCGCGAATTATTTAAAGGTGCTTGCGAACTAATTCCATGCGTAGCGGAATTTCGTTTTGAAATCCCCTTTGTTTCCCGTTAAGAGTGAAGCAAGCGGTCCCATAGCTCAACTGGATAGAGCAACTGACTTCTAATCAGTAGGTTCGGGGTTCGAGTCCTCGTGGGATCGCCATTTATTTCAAAGGCTTAGCTGAGATATGCTGAGCCTTTTGTTTTTATCAGCCAGACACAGAGCCAGACAAGTTGACGTGAACCAGCGTCAAATCACGTTATTGGTGTCTTGTTGTTTGCGTTGATAAATGCCACGCGCGTGCGCGCTCACGCTTCGTAACACCCATGCGTGAAATTGAGGTTAACTGATAATAATCCAACAAAAATTAAGTTTATCTTGTTGTGCAATCAATTTGGCTACCAAACCTGTTACAAGTGGTCGAATAGGTCGGCGGACCCTGTAGTGCTCTGCCAACATCAATAAAACGAATTGCATTACTTGATTAAATCACTGTAGTCTGAGTTCTGAATTCAAGGAGCGGGCAGCATGAAACCATTGACATCAGTACCAAGCAGAACCGAGCAGGTTTACTCCGCAATTCGTGAAAGCATTTGCGATTGTAGTTTGGAGCCGGGGACACATTTGGTGCAAGAGGACCTTGCTGCGATGCTTGGAGTTTCGCGCCAACCGATCCAGCAGGCGATGCTGCTTTTGAAAAACGATGGCCTTGTCGTCGAACATGGTGCGCGCGGGTTGTATGTTGCGCCCATCGATCGTGCCGAGACGGTCGATCGGTATCAAATTAGATTGATGTTGGATAAATTGTCTGTCCGACAAGTTGCAGAACGAGCGCGCTCAGATGATGGATTTAAATCGCAGTTGCGTCGCGAAGGGGATGAAATCTTGAAATCCGGCAAAATCGCGCTGGGAACGGGGACTGCGGCGGATGCGGTCCGCCACGACGTGGAATTTCATTCGTTGTTTTATCATTTGTCCGGAAACTCGATGGTTTTTTTGACAGCTGAGCCGCATTGGTATTTTTTACGGCGTGTCATGGTTGCGGTTTTGATGCATGCGGATCGTGGTACGATCGTCTGGGATCAACACAAGGAAATCTTGGACGCTGCGGTTGCAGGTGATGTTGAACGGGTGGACGCGCTTGCCAGTGATCATATAACGGGTGCTCAAAACGCCCTCTTTACCGCGCTTGAGACACGCTTGGAGACCAATTCTTTCTTCTCGTTTCGGTCCTGATACAGTCGCATCAAATTTACGAATCGTAATAAATTTTGAAAGGAAGCAGAATTAAATCGCTGCTTCCTTTTGTCATTTATCGCGCAAAAATTTCGATTTTTTCTGATTTAATCGAATAATATCTATGTGATAAATAAATTATTTTAAATCACAGTTGACAGAAGATTCATTAATCAACATTCTGAATTCAGAATACAGAATGCTACAGTAGGAGGCATGAATGACTAAAACGCTGCTCACAATGGGGGATATGCTTGAAACGCACGCGCGGTTGAATTCTGCGTGCTTGGGCGCACGTGACCTTGAGCGCAGTTTAACCTTTTTCCAGTGGAACGACCGAGCGCGTCGTCTCGCGAATGCGTTGTTGGGGATGGGCTTGGAAAAAGGCGATCGCGTCGCAATTTTGGCCTATAATCGGTTAGAATGGGCAGAGCTTTATGCGGCAACAGCCAAAGCCGGACTGATCGCGGTACCTCTGAATTTTCGACTAAGCCCGATTGAGATGAAATTTATTCTCGATGACTGTGGCGCGTCTGCCGTCATTGCGCAGGATGATCTTTTTGGTGAGATAGAAGAAATTCGGTCCACGCTACATATCGATCGAGATCGTTTTGTGATTTTTGGCGGGAAAAAAGCGGTCGGTTGGCGTGATTATGAAAACCTGATCGAGCAAGCAACCGACGACAAGCCAAACGTCGTTGTCATCGATTCAGATCCTTGGGCGCTGATGTACACATCGGGTACCACCGGCAAGCCCAAGGGGGTCATCCGCAGCCATCGTGGCATGGCGCTGTTGTCATTGGCGACAGAAGTTGAATTGGGGATAAATCGCAAGGATGACGCGCTGTTGGTCATGCCAATGTGTCATGCGAATTCCCTGAACTTTTTCTGTTCATTTGCCTATCGCGGCGCGGTTACCACGATTTATTCACGGGCCTCTTTTGATGCAAAAGAAGCCTTGGACGTTATGGAACAGATTGGATCAACCTTCACGTCGCTGGTTCCAACCCATTACATCATGATGCTTTCGCATGCGCGGTCAGAAAATCGCAAGCGCGATCTGGGTAAGATGACCAAAATGATGATCTCTTCTGCGCCTGCACGCGCAGAGACCAAGCGCGAAATTATGGAAATGTTCCCCAACTCGGGCCTTTTTGAACTTTATGGATCATCAGAGGCAGGGTGGGTGACGATGTTACACCCCGATGAACAGTTTACCAATCTTGGTACGGTGGGGCGCGAATGTGTCGGGTCTGCGCCGATCCGATTGCTGGATGACGACGGGAACGAAGTGCAAGATGGGGATGTCGGCGAATTGTTTTCCTGCACGCCCTATACCTTCGAAGGGTATTGGAACCTTCCTGAAAAAGACAAAGAAGCCTTTCGCGGCGATTATTGCAGCGTCGGAGATATGGCCCGCCGTAATGCGGACGGGTTCATCCAGCTGATTGATCGCAAGAAAAACATGATTATTTCAGGCGGAGAAAACATCTATCCAACTGAGGTTGAGGCTGTTTTAGGGGCCTGTGAGGCCGTCAAAGATGTGGCCGTGATCGGGCTGCCAGACGACAAGTGGGGCGAAACCGTCCATGCGGTTGTCGTGCTGCATCAGGGCGAAACCATAACGGCCGAGGATCTTTTGGCGTGGTGCGAAAATCGCATTGCACGCTTTAAACGTCCGCGCACGATTAGCTTTGTTTCAGATGATCAAATTCCGCGAACGGCCACTGGAAAGGTGCAACATGGCGAATTAAAACAACAAATTTTAAGCAGACTTTCCGCGTCTGAACACTCAATCGGAGCAAAGCAATGACACATGTGCAAGATTTAAATGCCGATACATTTTCGGTTGCAGCTTGGGTTGCTCAGTTTCTCAAGGCCCGCGGTATTGATCGTATTTTTGGTCTACAAGGCGGGCATATCCAGCCGATCTGGGACCATGCCGCGCGTTTAGGGATACGCATTGTTGACGTACGCCACGAAGTGGCCGCCGTTCATATGGCGCACGCACATGCGGAATTGACCGGTGGATTTGGAGTGGCAATGGTGACGGCTGGTCCGGGTGTTACGAACACGGTCACTGCTGTTGCGAACGCATCGTTGGCACGGATCCCGCTGTTGGTGATCGGCGGATGCACGTCGCGCCCACAAGCGAATATGGGTCCTTTGCAAGACATTCCACATGTCGATATTATGAAACCAGTCGCGCGTCACGCACGCACGGCCCGTGTCGCCGATCAAGTCATTCGTGAATTGGACGAAGCTGTTGCGCGTGCAATGGGTGACGGCGGCGAGCCTGGGCCCGTATATATTGAAATCCCAACTGATGTTTTGCGCACTCATTTGCCAGAACACATGGTTTTGAAGGATTGGGTCTCTCCTAAGGCGCCTCGTACAACGCTCCCTAATCCTTCAGAAGTCCAAGAAGCCGCCCAAGCGCTGTGGTCTGCGCGTCGACCTGTTATTGTGACAGGGCGGGGGGCAAATCTGTCGTCCGATGCTTTGGTCGGTCTCTTGAATAAAACAGGTGCGCTTTATCTGGATACGCAGGAATCACGCGGTCTTGTGCCAAGCACGCACCCATCCTTTGTTGGAGCGATGCGCGGCGTCGTGATGCAGGATGCCGATTTGGTCGTCACGGTCGGGCGTCGATTGGATTACCAGCTTGGCTATGGGTCACCTGCCGTGTTTCCGCATGCGCGTTTCGTACGCATTTCCGACACTGCCAGCGAATTGATTGATAATCGCCGAGGTACGCCAGAAATTTTGGCAACCCCCTCAATCGCGTTGGCCGAAATTTTAAAAGCAGGCGAAATGCTGGGTGCTCCAAATCTGGATCGTGATTGGGCAAATACGATGCGCGCAAAACATGCAAAGCGTGCAGACACATCCGCACGTGAGATCCCTCAGGTTGGTGAGGACGGTAAGATTCACCCGATGGCGATCTTTGATGTGTTGGAACGCGTCGTGGATCAAGATTACATTGCCATAGCGGATGGCGGTGATTTTCTAAGCTTTGCGCGGGTTGGCCTCACGGCGTCAACATATTTGGATGCAGGTGCATTCGGGTGTTTGGGCGTAGGTGTCCCCTATGCGACTGCCGCAAGTCTTGCGTTCCCAGAGCGTCAGGTCATTTGCGTGACGGGCGACGGCGCGTATGGTTTGAACGCGATGGAAATTGATACAGCCCTGCGACATGGGGCAAAGCCCGTTATTATCGTTTCAAACAATGCAGCATGGAACATCGAGAGATATGACCAATCGGAAAACTACGGTGGTCGTGTCGTCGGGACGACATTGCGCCATTCGGACTATGCTGGGATGGCGACAGCGCTTGGTTTACATGCGGAACGGGTCGAAGATCCGCGTGATCTGCAGGCCGCAATTGAACGCGCGATTGCGCATGCGCCTGCGGTTGTTGATGTTGTTACCTCACAATTTGCGGTGTCATCAGATGCGACCAAAGGATTGGGATTTGTTCCTGATTATCAACCTTTGACAGTTTGGGATGACGCCGAACGCAAGCGGAGGGAAGAGTTGTGAACAGCTACCTAAGCTCTCTCTTTTCGGTCGCGGGTCGCCGCGCGATTGTCACGGGCGCCTCTGGGTCTTTGGGGGCGCAGTTTGCACGATGCCTCGCGCAGGCTGGGGCAGATGTGGTTTTGGCCGCACGTCGCATTGAACCCATGGAAGCATTGCGCGACGAGCTGATCAAAATCGGTGCGCGTGCGCATGTCGTGAGCATAGATCTGGAAGCGTCACACTCTGTTGATGACGCATTTCGCCTCGCCCAAGATTGGGCCGGCGCACCGATTGATATCGTGATCAATAACAGCGGCATCGCATCCCCCAACGCGTTGCTCGATCAATCAGAAGACGAATGGAACACTGTGATGACTGTGAACCTGAACGGTGCGCGGCGTGTGGCAAATGCGGCTGTGCGTCGGATGATTGACGCCGGCGTACACGGTTCCATTGTGAATGTCGCATCCATTTTGGGCGTGCGCCAAGGGGCAGGTGTTGCGGCTTATGCGACGTCAAAAGCGGCGTTGGTGCAATTGACAAAACAACAAGCGCTTGAGTGGGCGCGCCACAATATCCGCGTGAATGCCTTGGCACCGGGGTACATCGAAACCGATCTGAATCGGGACTATTTTGCCACTGATGCTGGAGCGGCTTTGGTCAGGCGTATTCCAATGCGTCGGTTGGGTCAGTCCCATGAATTAGAGGGGGCTTTGCTCTATTTGGCATCCGACGCTGGATCCTTTGTCACTGGCGCAATCCAAGTGGTCGACGGCGGCCATTTGCTGAGCACGCTATAAGGAGGGAATGATGGATTACGCGATCGTTGCCCGCCATCCAGGCAAAGCTGAGGTTCTAGAACAGCACCCCATTCAGATCCCATCGCCAAAAAATGGTGAGGTTGTCCTTTGGCAAACGGCAATTGGATTAAATTATATCGATGTCTATCACCGCTCGGGTGCATATCCATGGGCACAAAAAAACGACTTAATCGTAGGTTCAGAGGCCGCCGGCATCGTTGTTGCCGTTGGCGATGGCGTGGACAATTTGGCGATTGGCGATCGTGTTGCATATACGGATCCCCTTAATGCATATGCCACCTGCCGAACAATTTCCGCTGATCGACTTGTGCGGCTGCCAGATGGGATTAGCGATGAGGTCGGCGCGGCCATCATGCTCAAGGGTTTAACGGCGCATTACCTCATCCACGATACCTTTGCGGTTCAAGCGGGACAGACCGTTTTGGTTCATGCGGCCGCAGGTGGTGTCGGCGTTTTGCTCGGACAATGGCTGCGTGCAAAAGGCGTGCGTGCCATTGGAACCGCAGGCGGGCCAGAAAAATGCGCGATTGCGCGGTCCCACGGATACGATGACGTGATTGATTACACGTCTGATGATTTTGTGCCCATTGTTCGCGATATGACACAGGGCAAGGGGGTCGATGCGGTTTATGACAGTGTGGGCCAATCAACGTGGCGTGGATCAGTGTCGGTTTTGCGCACACACGGGCATTTTGTTAACTTTGGTCAATCGTCCGGCCCGATCACCGATTTCACCTTGGGTGAATTGGCGAAAGGGTCATTCCATGCCTGCCGCCCTGTCTTGTTCCACTATATTTCCAAGCCCGATGAATTGGCGCGTCGTGGCAAAGATTTGTTTGACGCCATTCAGACGGGGATCTTGGCGTGTCCGATCTCAAATCGGTTTTCATTGGAAAATGCGGCCGATGCGCATCGTGCGTTAGAGGCACGATCCACGACAGGTCTGAGCGTTCTTGTGCCATAGGAGAAAGATATGAAAATAATCTATGAAACCTCTTCAACAGTTACACATGAAGCACGCAATGGAACGGTGCAATCTGCGGATGGTGTGCTTGATCTAAAACTTGCGATGCCAAAGGAACTCGGGGGCGCTGGTGGCGCGACAAACCCAGAACAGCTGTTTTCAGCGGGCTATGCCGCGTGTTTTGCATCGGCCATGTTGCGGATTTCATGCGAAACCAAAACAGATATCGGCAAGCCCCAAGTCACCGCTCATGTCGGACTAGGGTGGGCAGGCGAAAATCGCTATGCATTGACTGCGCGCCTTGAGGTTTCAGTGCCTGACGCCGATTTTTCAGCGGCTGAAGCCGTCATCAAAGGAGCGCATAGCATTTGCCCATACTCCAAGGCTGTGGCAGGCAATCTTGGCGTAGCGATCACCCCGACCCAATGGAGCGGTGCTGAGACTGGGCAGAGCGCAGTAATCGTGGCGGCATAAACGATGGTGACAGTTTCGCGCATAGCAATTCTGGGTTTCATTGGGGTGGTTTGGCATCTGATGTCACACTCAACCTCGGCGAATATATTGCCTAGTCCGTCGGAAACATGGGCCGCAGCCCTACGGCTCTGGTCGACTGGCATGCTTGCGCAGGCGCTGGGTCAAAGTTTGAAGGTGTATGCGACTGGATTTTCTATTGCGTGTTTGATGGGTGTTATGGCGGGCCTTTTGCTTTGGGTCCGTTATCCTTGGCAAAATCTGAGCGCCGCGATCGGGTTCATCAGGTCCTTGGCCGTGTTGGGCTTGCGCGGTTTCACAGCGCCTATCCGCACATGTTGTCGGGGGGAATGATGCAACGTGTCGCGCTCGCGCGGGCTTTGGTTTGCGAACCCCGCGTTTTGTTGATGGATGAACCCTTTGCAGCCCTTGATGCGCACACGCGTGAATTGATGCAAAATGAATTGCGCCGATTGGTGGATCGGCAAGGAATTACGACAGTATTTGTGACCCATAGTGTGGACGAGGCGCTGATCCTCGGGAACCAGATCATCATCCTAAGCCCACGCCCCGGTCGCGTTGTTGAACACCTGCCCGTTAAGTTTCGTGACCGTGCGGCACACGACGACCCGCGCGACCAAATCGGTTTCGCCGAGACGAGGAAATATCTTGCCAACCGATTGAAAGATCTGGTGCTCAATGATCCGGGGTCCGATTTTTATGATCCAAGCCGATCCCACAACACCATGTCCGCACGACATATTGTAAGTATGTCCGACCCTGACACAAAGACGGGCCTTCACACGACGGGCGATGTTGTCGCTTTCGTAAAACATTGACAGGAAAGAAAAAGATGGATTTCAAAATCACCGATAAAATCGAACAGTATCGCAAGCGCATTGCCGATTTTGTTGAGACTGAGATTTTACCGATTGAGGCGGATCGACAAAACTGGGACGCACACGAAAACATCACCCGTGCACCGTTAGAGGCATTGCGCGCAAAAGCAAAGGCGCAGGGGCTTTGGTGTTTGCAGCTTTCCCTTGAAACAGGGGGGAAGGATCTGGGCCATGTCGGCATGGCAGTGTGTTACGAAGAAATGAACAGATCAATCTTTGGCCCAGTTGTTTTCAACAGTGCGGCCCCAGATGATGGCAATATGATGGTTTTGGAAAAGGCTGCGACGCCTGAGCAAAAATTGCGTTGGTTGTCCCCGATCGTCGCAGGTGATGTGCGATCCGCGTTTGCGATGACAGAGCCTCATCCTGGCGGCGGGTCAGATCCATCAATGATACAGACTATTGCAAAAAAACAGGGTGATAAATATGTCATATCCGGCCGCAAATGGTTCATCACCGGGGCTGAGGATGCGGATCACTTTATCCTGTTGGCAAAGACATCAGACGATCCTCGTCGCGGACTGACCGCGTTTTTGCATGATCGCAACGACCACGGGTGGCGGATTGAACGGCGCATTCCGATCATGGGCCCCGAAGAGCACGGCGGCCACTGTGAGTTGATCTATGACCGAATGGAACTTGGTTCTGATCGTGTGTTATTGGGCGAAGGTTTGGGTTTGAAATTGACGCAAATGCGATTGGGGCCTGCGCGTTTGACCCATTGTATGCGATGGCTGGGGTTGGCAAAACGCTGCGCAGAAATTGCGGCCGATTATGCTGCAAAGCGCGAAGGTTTTGGTGTCCGCCTCGCAGACCGCGAAAGCATCCAGATCAAATTGGGTGATCTGGCCATGGGTATCGAAATTGGCCGTCTTTTGGTCATGAAAGCCGCTTGGGAACTTGATCAAGGCAGCTTTGCCAAAAAAGAGGTCTCGACGGCAAAAATTCATGTCGCAAACCTTTTACACAAGGCGGCCGATGTTGCCATTCAGATCAACGGCGCGCGCGGATATTCCAAGGATACAGTGCTGGAGTGGATTTATCGCTATGCGCGTCAGGCGCGGTTGGTCGATGGTGCGGACGAGGTGCATCAAATGGTGCTGAACCGTCATTTGACGGATCAGGGTCGCGATTTTTGGTCATGGGATGTGGCGCAATGACCGATCTTAATCTTGAGAACCTAGAAATCTGGTTGACCCGCAAACTGCCCAAAGAACGCGGCCTGTCGATTGAACAGATTGGTGGCGGTCAGTCCAACCCGACATGGTTCGTGACTTGGGGAAATGCGCGTTTGGTTTTGCGTAAAAAACCTGCAGGAGACCTCTTGCCTGGTGCACACGCGATCGAGCGTGAATTCAGAGTTCTGAATGCGCTTGCGCAAACAGATGTCCCTGTTCCAAAGGCTCTGTGGTTAGAGGAAGATCCCAAAATCCTCGGGACCCCGTTTTATGTGATGGAGCGTCTTGATGGACGCGTCTTTTCGGACTCCACCTTGCCTGATGTGTCGGCGCAGGATCGGCGTGCGATGTACTTGGATATGGCGCGTGCCATGGCGCGTTTGCACAATGTGCAGCCCGTCGCGATTGGTTTGGGTGATTTTGGCAAGCCCGGTAATTATTACGAACGCCAAATCCGTCGCTGGAGCGCCCAATACCAAACCTCACGGGGGGCGCGAATTCCGGCACTGGACGAGGTAATTGATTGGCTTACTGTCAATCTGCCCGCTGATGACGGATTGGTGTCGATTGCTCATGGTGACTTTCGGCTTGGGAATATGATGTTCCATCCGACAGAACCGCGTGTCATTGCGATCTTGGATTGGGAATTGTCTACCTTGGGGCATCCGATGGCTGATCTTGGGTTCTGCGTGATCCCATGGTTCAGTACGCCAGATGAATATGGTGGACTAAAAGGCACTCAATGGCAGGCGTCAGGGATTCCGGAGAGCTATGAATTTGTCGAGGAATACCTAAAAGCCGCTCATTCTGGTGCAGCGCTTGATACCTTTCATGTTGCCTTCGCGCTGTTCCGATTTGCAGTGATTTTCCGCGGTATCGCGGATCGTGCAGCTGCCGGCAGTGCAGCATCCCAAGACGCGACCGAATTAGGTCCATTGGCCATCCGATTTTCCGAACGTGCGCGCGAAATCATCCAAGCGCAACCGTTCCCAAAAATTTCAGCAAAAGGAGTTGAGAATGTCAGCGTCTCACAGGGCGTCAACCTACCTTTTGGTGGGACTGGAAAACTTTGTCTTTAACACGGGTCAGAAAGATCCAAACTCAGGGAGTAAAACCATGAATATCCTTAAATCTGCCGCTGTGTGCGGTGTTATGTTCGCCTCGGTTGCCGCGGCACAAGAAACCTTGGAACTGACCTCGGCATTTCCACAAAGCTTGCCCATCTTGGGGACGGCAGCTGTTGATTTTGCAAATAACATTAACAGCATTTCGAGTGATGTGAATTTTGAACACTTTGATCCAGGCAAGTTGGTTCCAGCGCTGGAAGCATTGGATGCCGTATCGAACGGGTCAGTCGATGCAGCCTATGCAACCACGGGCTATTGGCAGGGCAAACTGAATGCCGCGTCTTTGTTTGCCGCGGTACCCTTTGGCCCAGAAGCCGGCGAATTTTTGGGCTGGGTTCTTTATGATGACGGCGCGAAATACTGGCAGCGAATGTATGACGATAATGGATACAACGTTGTTGCGATGCCGTGCGGGTTGATCGCGCCCGAGACTTCGGGATGGTTCCGCAAAGAGATCAATTCAGTCGAGGATCTAAAAGGGCTGAACATGCGTTTCTTTGGCTTGGGGGCTGAAGCAATGCAAAAGCTTGGTGTTTCGACATCGCTGTTGGGCTCGGCCGATATTTTCCCAGCGCTTGAGCGCGGCGCGCTTGATGCAACCGAATTTTCGATGCCCCGCATTGATAGCCGCCTTGGGTTCCACAAAGTGGCCAAATACAACTATTTCCCCGGCTGGCACCAACCTGCAACTTTGTTCGAGTTGATTGTCAACCGTGACAAATGGGAAGGCTTAAGCGAAACCGCGCAAAATCAAATTCGTGTCTCGTGCTTGGCGACGATCACAACGAATTTTGCCGAAGGCGAAGCAACCAACTTTGCAGCGATGATCGAAAACGTCGAGAAAAATGACGTGATCATCAAACAATGGTCGCCTGAAATTTTGGCAGCCTTTCAAAGTGCCTGGAACGAAGTAGCGGATGAGCTGTCAGCAAAAGATCCCTTCTTTGCCGAAGTTTGGAACGACCTGCAAGAGTACCGCAATGGGTACAAATTGTGGTCCTCGATTTACCTACCACGCAACTAATTCTCGACATCATGGTGGCGGCCCTTTGTGGCCCCACCACATTTTTAGGAGCCCCAAATGTCCGCACAAGCGCCAATAGATTTAGACAGTTCAGTTGCGATTACTGATCCCAGTCTGAAAAATTCGCACAACCAGAACCGCATTGATCGGGTCATCTTGGCGTTCGGGAATATGACTGCGTGGTTATTTCCCGTCTTGGTCATTGCGATCTGTTTTCAAGTGATCCTTCGGAAAAGCGGTCATAATCAAGCTTGGTTAGATGATGCTCAATGGTGGATGTACGGGTTCATAGTCACACTTGCATTCAGTTACACCATTCTCACCGAAAGCCACGTCCGCGTCGACGTCTTGTACCAAGGATTTTCCCGAAGTCGTCAAATACGCACCGAGATTTTTGGGCTTGGTTGGTTGTTGTTGCCATTTCTCATCCTCATGGCTGATGTGATGTTTCAATATGGGTGGACATCGTTTTCGGCAGGAGAAGGATCGAGCAGCCCAAACGGTTTGCACCACCTGTACATTTTGAAACTTTCTTTGCCCGTCTTGTTTGCGATCGCAGCTCTGGCCTGTGGTTCGATGGCCTATCGAAATTTACGCGTGATCGCACAGGGTCATCTATATCAGACGCTTATCGCTATTTTTCCGGCCGCGGTTTTTTTCGCACAACGCATAATAACATACGGGCTTTGGTGGGTTTTACACCTGTTGAATCCCGACGTTTCTGGGGCGCGGATCTCAAAGTTGCCGATTATGGCAAATACCGAAGTCTACGCCTTTGTTTTGGTTGTCGTGATCACGCTTGCAAGCTGGATCAAGACCACCGTGATCCAAAAATCTGAGGTGTAAAATGTTAGACCTATTGTCACTTATGGGGTCGGTTATGGACCTCAATCACTGGTTGGTTTTGGCCATGTTCCTGGGTTTTGTCATTCTGCTTTTCCAAGGAATACCTGTTGCCTATGCATTGGTTGGAATTGCGCTTATTTTTGCGTTGTTTGCAGAATTGGTCTTGGGCCCAAATAAAAAAGTCATTCAAAGTGTAATTGAATACCACCCCGTAAATTTGGCCTATGTGAAAATGTTTGCCAATGCTGGCCGCTTTTTCGGGGGCACCATCCAAAACCCTGTTTTGGTCGCACTGCCAATGTTTATTTTTATGGGTTTTATGTTGGACCAGTCAGGTGTTGCTCAACGCATGATGAAGTCGATGCAAATTCTCTTTGGGGGGATGCGCGGTGGATTGGCGCTGTCCATCATGTTGATCGGGATCATTCTTGCGGCCTCAACGGGCGTGATTGGGGCATCTGTGGTTTTGTTGGGGGTGATGGGCCTGCCTGCCATGACCCAGCAAAATTACCACAAGCCAATCGCCTGCGGGACCATTGCTGCGTCTGGCACCTTGGGAATTCTGATACCGCCGTCGATCATGTTAGTGATCATGTCCGATCAATTGGCGATCAGCTTGGGCGATTTGTTCATGGGCGCGTTGTTCCCTGGTTTGATACTTGGGGCGCTCTATATCGTTTTCTTGATCCTTTATGGGGTGTTTGCCCCGAACGCGATGCCCTTGCCACAGGACCATGCGCCCATTTCAATGCAGGCTGTTACTGAATTGGCAAAGTCGGTTTTGCCGCCCTTTGCACTGATTATGGTGGTGTTGGGGTCAATCTTTTTTGGACTTGCCACGCCAACCGAAGCCTCTGGTTTGGGTGCGTTGGGAGCGACGTTCCTTGCATTGATCAGCAAACGATTGTCCAAGCAGGTCTTTGTGAACGTTATCCGTCAAACAATGAACACATCAGGCTATATTGTTGGAATTTTCATTACTGCGGCCTTTTTTGCCTTTGTTTTGCGCCGATACGGGGGGGACGATATCATCAAAGATTTGGTGCTTGAATCGTTTGAAAACCCGTACTTGGTTGTGTGCTTTATCTTGTTCATCATCTTCTTGTTGGGATTTTTGCTGGACTGGATCGAAATCACATTAATCGTGATGCCATTGATGTTGCCTGTCATCCGATCCTTGGATTTGCCTGTCGACGGGTTTGGCGTTGTCTCAGATCCGTCGTTGGTGTGGTTTGCAATCTTGGTCGCCGTGACGTTGCAAACGTCATTCCTAACACCGCCGGTTGGGTTTGCTTTGTTCTACCTCAAGGGGATCTGCCCACCCGATATTACGATTGGTCATATTTATCGTGGGATCATCCCCTTTGTTTTGTTGCAGCTCTTGGGGTTGGTTATTGTTTTCGCCTTTCCTGCGCTGACAACTTGGCTGCCCGCGATGGCCTATGGAAATTAAAGGAAATCAAATGGAAAATATTGTAATCGTCTCTGCTGCCCGCACTGCCATAGGGGATTTTGGCGGAGCCCTTCGCGATATCGCCCCGACCGAATTGGGCGTTGTCACAGCCAAGGCCGCGATTGCCCGCGCGGGCATCTCGGCTGAAGAGGTTGAACAGGTGTTTTATGGCAATGTTTTGCATGGCGAAAATCGCGACATGTATGTATCGCGTACCATTGCCCTTGGGGCGGGTGTGGGAGTTGGTGCGCCTGCTTTAACCGTCAATCGGTTGTGTGGCTCTGGTCTGCAAGCGATTGTATCAGGGATCCAAGCGATTGCCATGCGCGATGCAGATATCGTCTTGGCAGGCGGTGCCGAAAGTATGAGCCGCGCCGGATATCTGATGCCTGCGCTGCGTTGGGGGCAAAAAATGGGCGATGTGAGTGCCGTTGATATGATGACGGCTGTTTTGACCGACCCGTTTGGCCACGGGCACATGGGGGTGACCGCAGAAAATGTTGCTGCAAAATTTAACGTCTCACGCGAAGAACAAGACGCCTTTGCAGTCGAAAGCCATCGACGTGCGGCCCACGCCATTGCGTCAGGCCATTTCAAAGATGAAATCGAACCCGTTGTGATCCCGTCGCGTCGCGGTGATGTGATCTTTGACACAGATGAACATGTCCGTCCTGATGCAAGTCTTGCCGATATGGCAAAGCTGCGTGCGGTCTTTAAGAAAGACGGATCCGTCACAGCTGGAAATGCGTCAGGGTTGAATGATGGTGCAGCCTCTTTGATTTTGATGCCAGAGCGCGCAGCCAAAGATCGCGGTTTGACCCCGATGGCGCGGGTGAAATCCTATGCTGTTGCAGGGGTTGATCCTGCATTTATGGGTGTGGGACCTGTGCCTGCAATGCAAACTGCGTTGAAGCGTGCAGGCATGACAGTATCTGATCTTGATGTGATTGAGTCCAACGAAGCCTTTGCCGCGCAGGCCTGCAGCGTATCTGCACAACTTGGATTGGCCCCCGAACGTGTCAATCCAAACGGAGGTGCGATCGCACTTGGCCACCCCATCGGCGCAAGTGGTGCAATTATAACCACCAAACTTGTCTATGACATAGCGCGTCGTGGCGCTAAAATTGGCGCCGCCACGATGTGTATTGGTGGGGGGCAGGGTATCGCGCTGATCCTTGAAAACCTATCCTCACGAGGCACGCAATGACCGTGCGTCCCACGCCATTTGCCCTTTCTATTCCTCAGGTTTCACTGGATGATCTGTATAATCGGTTGGCGAATACACGTTTGCCGGATCAAACCCCTGGTCCAGCGTGGCAATTTGGAACCGATCGGTCCTACATGTCAGAATTGGTGCAATATTGGCGGGATTCATTTGATTGGCGCGCACAGGAAGCCGCGTTGAACCAGTTCCCCCAATTCATGGTCAATCTTCATGGGATTGACCTGCATTATCTTCATATCCAAGGGGCAGGGCCCAATCCCACGCCACTGTTGTTGATGCATGGATGGCCCGGATCTGTTTTCGAATTTTTGGATATGATCCCGATTTTGACCGACCCTGAACAGTTTGGAGGCGACCCAAGCCAATCCTTTACCATCATTGCGCCGTCCCTTCCCGGATTTGGATTATCGTTTCAACCAAACCAAAAACGGTTTGGCGCTCATGAAATGGCGGACTGTTTCGTTGACTTAATGGTCAATATTCTGGGCTTTGATCGGTTTGCCCTGCAAGGCGGGGATTGGGGATCATTTGTTGGCTCATCAATCGCCATGCGTCATAGCGACCATGTGATTGGCATGCACCTCAATATGCTTCCAATCCGTCCCGACCCTGTCGTGGCTCTCAATGCGACAGAGGAAGAGGTTAAATACGCCTGCGAAATCGCGCATTGGGCAAAAGATGAAACGGGATATACGTGGATCCAAGCAACGCGACCACAAACGCTTGCCTATGGTCTCACCGATAGCCCCGCAGGGTTGGCCGCATGGATTGCAGAAAAATTTTACGCATGGACCGATCATGATGGTAGAATTGAAACAGCGGTCGCACGTGACCGTATGCTGGCCAACGTTTCATTATATTGGTTCACAGGCGCGATAGGGTCCTCTTTCTGGCCATATTATGAACGCCATCATACGCAGTGGACGGTCCCAGATGATGCACAGATCACTGTCCCAACAGGTTATGCCGCATTTCCCGCCGAAATCCGTCGCCCCCCGCGAAGCATCGCGCAAAAGGTTTATCGAGATCTGCGCCATTGGAGCGCGATGCCAAAAGGCGGACATTTCGCAGCCCTTGAACAACCCCATGCGTTGGCCGCTGACATCACAAAGTTTTTCAATGACCTTCGCCCCCAACCTTTTACAGCAGAATAAGGATATCACATGCTAGACCTAAAAAACCGCATTTCCATTTATCAGCCAGAACAAGACGGTCTGATATTTCCAGACATTCCAGAATTTACCAATGTCGAAGATGAACGCCGATATCGCAAAGAACGCCTTGTCGCCGCCTGCCGCGCGTTTGCTCAGCAAGGGTTTGACTATGGATTTGCAGGGCATTTGACGGTTCGTGACCCCGAACACCCCGAATTATATTGGACAAACCCAATGTGCATTCACTTTGCGCATGTGAAAATGTCCAACCTTATTCTCGTCGACCACCAAGGTCGGGTGATCAAAGGGGATTATGCGGTCAATCGCGCAGGGTTTGTTTTGCACGCGAATGTTCACGAAGAACATCCCGACATTATCGCCATGTGTCACGCACACACAACTTACGGCACGGCGTGGTGCGCCACGGGCAGACCGATTGAACCGATAACCCAAGATGCCTGCGCCTTTTACGAAGATCACGTGGTCATCGGGGATGAGGCAGGTGCCGTTGCCGTTGAAAATCATGCAGGCAGCAATGTCGCCAAAGCGTTCAAGGGGGTAAAAGCGGCCTTGCATCAAAATCATGGGCTTTTGACCGCCAGCCGCCATAGTATCGACAGTGCTGCCTTTTGGTTCATTGCGCTCGAACGGTGTTGCAAACAACAACTCGATATCGCAGCATCGGGGATCACACCGATCCAAGTCCGCTCCGACCGCGCGCGCTATAGCCGTGAACATGTTGGCAGTGATTACATCGGGTGGTTACATTTCCAAACTATTTGGAACCAACTGGTCATAGAGCAGCCTGACATGTTTGACTAAGCTGAACCAAAAGGAAGGCAATGTTAGACTGAAACGACCTCGCGCTGGTCGGGATCGTTTCCCAACCTTGTGGCATGACACAACGCAGCCTACTAAAAAGACTGCGTTTCTTTTTAAACAGGCTCGCAGTATTGGCGCCGCGAATTCATTTGGGTGTAATTTCATTAGAATTTTCGCAGTTGCGCAATAAAGCAGTCCTTCCCACGCGCCTTTCAACGCAATACCCCTCGCATTTCTGATCAATCTTATTCAACACGCGTGCGCGCTGATCTGGACTGTCGATCCCGGCGCATTGCCAAACCTTGAGCGATAGCTCCAAGGCTGTGAGGGCTGGTGAGTGCATGTTCATGAATGCTTCGGCCACAAGAATGAGCCGCGACGTGGGATCAGGAATGTTTTGCCGTATCCAACCAAACGTGATTGGTCCTTTTAAAAACAAGGCGTCGCGTTTGCTTCTTTGGGCTGCTGATGCACCATTCATTTTGTACAGACCCGTTCATTATAAATAAGAATATAAAAGGATATAGATACGGTCCCGCGGAAACCGCGTAGGTGTTCTGCGGAAAGCGCTGCGGTCAAAACTGAACCTCATTCAAAATATGCATGATCCTTGACCACATAGCGTGACCGTTCTCGTCCATATACCGATCGGGATAGCGCACAATTTCTGCATCAACACGGCATATTTTACCATCGCCCAGAACCGCTTCACTGGCCTCTGCCATACAGCTCTTCAGCCTTGCGACCTCCCCGTCAATGTCATCAAGGGGGGCCTCAATCAAAAGTGCGTCATGAATAGGGGCGCAGAGTTTTAGTCCGCGTTCGATAGCTTCAAAAAAACAGACTTTTTCGTTTAATTGAATTTCAGTCATTTCAAACAGTTTTAAAAGTTATTGCCTGATTTTACTGTGCTTAGTCGAAGTGGATGTAAGTAATTTTTTCAGTTTAAGGAAAGTTTGTATTGACCTGGCGAACATGTATCTTACCGTTGAGAAACGTTTTCAACGTGTAGTTTGATAGGTCTTCAATGTTTAAACAGCTTATACGAATTTGCGTTTTTATTGCTTCCATTTGCGTTTCATTTTCAGCGATGGCGGAAGAAATTATTGTGAAATACGCCGCTCAAAATTTTCAGGGCGCCCCAAAATTTCGAGTATCAGCACACCAAAAACGGTCCAGTAGGGCAATATGGAACAGTAAAGTCATTGCTGCGGTTGGCGGTGTTGATACGGAAAAGTATGGAGGTAATACAAATTTATTAAGATGGCAAAATACGTCCATCGAAATTCCAGACAAAATATCATTTGATTACATAACAGTTCGATTTTTGAACGATCACTGCTGTGGGGTCAAAAGAAATGGTAAAAGGTTTGGAGATAGGAACCTTTTTGTGAGGTCGATTAAGTTCCAAGGTAAGACATATTGGGCATCACGCGGGAAACAGAAGACATGTAAAGACAGTAAAGCCAAACCCGGTGAGATGTATTGTAGTGGTACACTGCAAATTAGCGTTCCGAATATGAAGGACGCGAATATCTCCGTAGCTTCTAATGAAAGACCGCAAAAAAGTTATGACATTTGCGGCTTTGAAGTTAACGGGAGTGGCTTTGACAAGACGCAACTCAAAAACATACAGGCGGGGCTTCAGAGCAGAGGTTTGTACAAAGGCGGATTAGACGGTGTGTTGGGCAAAGGTTCTTGCGCAGGTTTGTCAAAGTTCATGTCGGTTGAAGCGCAAACGAAAGTCTTTGACGATAAGGTGTACAGCAGGTTGTTGCAAAAACCATCGAGTGCTGCTTTAGCAAAGTATAAATCAACAAACAACGACGATGGTACAAAGTTTTCATTTGCTCGTGCATATGTCAACACGAACGACGGTCGCTATTGGACTAATCCAAATTTAAATTGGTTAGGTGTTGACGCTCATTTCGTTGGAGCGCGGTTGAATAATAAGCGTGTCGGATCATCAGACTGGTTAATTGAAATAACTGGAAGATACCAACCGCAGCAGATAGATGGCTTTTTGTTTAACTCTAACGACATATTCAAGGAACCTATTAAGCTTAACATTGCTACCAGCAGTAATTCTGCATCACGAGGTCCACAGTACTTTTTTGGGAAGTATGGTGGACGTACAGACCCGGCATTTTTTAGATCTCTAAGTTGGGATGATTTACAAACAGCAAAAGCTGCATGTACTGCCTTGAGCGATGCTGCAACAGTCATAAAGATAATGGACTTGGCCGCTGAACAGAACAAGTTTGATGACAAGCATCGAAATTTTTGGCAGAGGCCACAAAACATTTGGGAAACCGTTAAAATAGCTCAAACATGTTTGGTTAAGATCGCGGCAATTGAAGAAGAAAACGCTAGTGAAACGGTCTCGAGTACAGCGTGTAACCAAAACAGAGCAATTATTAGGTCGAACCAAAGCGTATTGAAGGACCTTGGGTTTTATACTTCGGTTGTCGATGGTCTTTCAGGTCCCAACTATAGAGGTGCAGTCAGGTCCGGCGAACAGCTTTTAGGAACTCGCGCGGACGATAAAGTTGGATGTTTAAATGTGCCTGAGCGACAAATTTTGTCTTCGATTTACGATGCAAGCCGCAAAGGTTCGCAGTGTAAAGGTCTAATGTCCGCAGACGAAGTCAAAACAACGTTTGAACAATTGAAAGCTTCGGATTTAACAAAAAAAATCTCACTTGGTTACGCCAATGTTGGCGGCTTAATGTGGATGATTGATACTATATCTGATCTTGAAAAGCGGTTGTCGTTTACTGATTTTTACAAAGAGACAAAGACGTCACAACGTGATTGCCGTTTAGACCGTGATGAATTTGACGCTTTGGGTCTTAAGGGGTCTGTTAATGTAACTAGCACAGTGGTCAAAACCTGTGAGGATGACCCTGCCCTCTGCTCTGTTGTTCAACTTTGTGGAAAGGCTGCATCAACCGTAAACGGTGATAGAGCGTGGAACACAGACGCGAAGGCCGCTGAGTATGTCGCGCTCGCGAAGTCTACTGGCGTAACATGCGGCGTGAAGCCAAAGCCTGTCGTTGTTGCGAAAGCTCCAACCTGTGAGGATGACCCCGCCCTTTGCTCGGTGGTCCAACTCTGTGGAAAGGCTGCATCAACCGTAAACGGGGATAGAGCGTGGAACACAGA